>Ga0207641_10000062_pt1 | contig 159982 bp, 185 predicted proteins | sample KBSSwiS62_FD_184306 | JGI IMG/M metagenome (GOLD analysis project Ga0207641, IMG submission 184306) | Switchgrass rhizosphere microbial communities from Kellogg Biological Station, Michigan, USA - KBS Switchgrass S6-2 (SPAdes) (version 2) | ecosystem: Host-associated > Plants > Roots >... | reverse complement strand
GGCGGGCAGAGGGGCTCACGGGACACAAGGAGAGAATTTGATGTTCTCGTCACTACGGACACGCTTCGGCATCCCGGGAGTCATCTCGGTCATCGCCCTAGTCTTCGCAATGCTTGGCGGCGCCTACGCCGCCAACAACTCTTCGGGCGGCGGCAAGGCCACCGCCTCGGCCAAGGCCAAGAAGGGGCCGAGGGGCCCCAAGGGCGCTACCGGTCCGGCCGGCCCGGCAGGGCCCGCAGGTCCTGCTGGCGCCAAGGGCGACACCGGCGCCGCTGGCGCCAACGGCACCAACGGTTCAGACGGGGCCAAAGGCGCCACCGGGGCTACGGGTCCGCAGGGACTCACCGGAGCGACCGGCGCAACCGGACCGATCGGGCCGACCGGCCCAAGCGGTGGCGGCGGCGGTGGCGGCTGGTCGGACACGCTTCCTCCCGGCAAAACCGAGACCGGAACCTTCTACTACCGGGGGTTGGCCAACGTCACCGAAAGCGGGATCTCCACGATCAGCTGGTCGATCCCCCTGACCCCGGCAGATGCCGATGTCGTCCAGGCGCACATCACCGACGTAGACGGGGATGAAACCTGCACTGGAAGCTCTTTTACCCCCACCGCTCCGGCCGGGAAAATCTGCTTCTACGTCACAGAACAGAGCGATTTCGAATCCTTCGATGTTCGTGCGCCTGACTTCCAGCAGGGGGTTGGCACAAGTGGTGCCTTCATCCTTGCCGAAGGCACGATCCCGACTTCCAATTTCACCGAGGGCGCCTTCGCGATCACCGCTCCGGCTCCGGCAGGTCCCTAGCACCACACACCCAGCAGCAACGGAGATGACTCCAAACGTGGAGACGCAGCGGACCCGGATGGCCGAGCAGGCCATCCGGGTCGGGCTCCACGCACCTCAGCAGAAGGAGACGATCGAGTGAGAAGCAAGGCAAAGACACACACCGCAGCACCCCGGCGGGCCAGCCATATGCGCCCCCTGCTTCTTGCTCTCGCCCTGGCCTTGGCACTCGCGGCGCTGATCCCATCCGTTGCCTCGGCGGCGATCGGCCGTCCCTACCAGAGCTCCTTCGGCTCTTTCCCTGGAGGCGCAGATGGAGCTTTGCAGAACCCCGTGGCGCTCGCCGTCGATCAGTCAAACGGCGATGTCTACGTCGCGAAGACGAAGCGTGTCCCACCTGAAATCTCAGCGGTCGAACGCTTTGACTCCAGCGGCGCCCCGAAGAACTTCACCGCCGGCCCCGGCGCCGGCACCAATGCCCTCACCGGCTTCGACCAGCCGATCAGGCTCGCGATCGACAACTCAGGCGGTCCGCTCAACGGCGATATCTACGTTCTGAATGAAGCAGAAGCGCCCTCCTATGCACATACAATCAGGGTCTTCGCGCCGAGCGGCGAACCCCTTGGCGCCATCAACGGCTCGGGCACAAGCGCAGGCGCATTCAACACAGCCAATCGCCCCTGCGACGTAACCATCGATCAGTCAAACGGCGATCTCTTCATCGCCAAGCCTGGCACGGTCTGGCGCTACAGCCCCAAATCGCCCAGCGGCGAACTCAACGACGCCGACTACACGGTGACGGGGATCGGCGGCGTCAACAACGGCTCGAACTGTGGTGGTCTGGGGATCAGCGCGGGCAGCGTGTATGTCGGTAGCTCCAACTCCGGCGCCCTGCGCAAGTACCCGCTGGCGAGCTTCTCGGCCGCAATGCCGCAGCTTGCCGCAGTGGAACCGATCCCGGGTGTTGATGGTGTAACCGGCCTCGGCGTCGATCCGAAAACCGAGGAGATCTACGCCGATCGCGGCGGCCGGGTGACCGTGCTCGATCCGGGCACCGATTCCCCCACCTACAGCTTCGGCCTCAACGCCTACTTCAGCGAATCCCAGGCTGTCGCAGTCAAGAGCGCTCCCTCGGGCCCGGCCAGTGCCGCCTACGTCGCCGATCCAATCAGCGACGAGGTCGACGTATTCGGCGCACCGGCAAACCTGGCGGTCTTCACCCACCCCGAGCTCGCCAGCTTCGGCCCCGACGGCAGCGCCGCCGGCTCCTTCTCCCAACTGGACCAGCTCGGCTTCGACCAGGCTTCGCAAAAGCTCTACGCCCTCGACGACAAAACACCGGGGATCTACGGCTTCGACGCCTCCGGGCCACCGGCATTTCCCGGTCTCGGCGGCTTCACGCCGCTCGGCACACCACCACCCGGTGACGCAGGGACTGGCGAACAGCCCGGCCTTGCCGTTGACAACAGCGGCCTGGGCTCGGACGGCAATCTCTACCTCGCCTCCGATAAAACCGACCTTCTCTACGGCTTCGACGACTCAGGCACTGGCCTTGCGGGCTTCCCGGTCGACCCGACGGTAAGTCCCGGAGCGCCCAACGGCTCACCCAAAAACCTCTGCGGCGCCGCGGTGGACTCCGCCGGGAACGTCTGGGTCTCCAACCGCGCCAGCAATCGCATCCTCGAGTACAGCGCCGCCGGCGCTTCGCTCGCCGGCGCGATCGACACCTCGGCGCAGGGCAGCCCCTGCGGCATTGCCTTCGATTCCGAAGACAACCTCTACGCGACGGTCGGTAAAAGCGTCTGGCGCTACAGCGCCGCCAGCGGCTACGCGAGCGCGACGCCGATCGACCAGTCCGGCGCCCCGCGAGGCCTAGCCGTCGATCCTTCAAACGACCACCTCTACGTCGCTCATCATTCCGCCCTCGCCGCGGGCAGCTGGGTCGATGAGTACGACAGCGCCGGCAGCTTCGTCGAAGAGTTCGCCACCGACCTGACCAATGTCTGGGGTATCACGGTCGATGAAGGCAATGGCGACATCTACGTAGCCGCCGACAACAAGATCCACGTCCTCGGCCCCCGCGTCCTGCGTCCCGACCTGACGATCGCCCCGGCCAGCTCAGTCACCAACACCTCGGCGACCCTCAGCGGCACGATCGGCGCCCAGGGCCTGTCGGTAAGCGACTGCCACTTCGAGTATGTGCGCGAAGCGGCCTTCAAAGCCAGCGGCTTCAGCGACCTCAGCTCCGGTGGCAGCGTGCCCTGCAGCCCCGCCGCCGGCGCGATCCCCGTCGATACGAACCTCCATCCGGTCAGCGCCTCGCTCACCGGACTGACCAGAAACGTGGCCTACCGTTTCCGCCTCGTCGCCAGCAATTCAAACGGCCAGAGTGTTACCGAAGACGTTGGCTTCGAAACCGTCGGACCGCCACTGGTCGAGACGACCGGCTCGCCGGTGCTCACCACCACGACGGCGCGCCTGGATTCCCGTGTCGATCCACGCGGGGCCTCTGCCACCTATCACTTCGAATACGGCGACCAGGGCCCCTGCGACGCCAACCCCTGCACCTCCACCGAAGTTCACCCGGCCGGCTCGGGCGATGAATTCGAGCTGGTCTCCCAGCAGCTAGAAGGCCTGCAGCCGGGCGCCACCTACCACTACCGCGTCCTCGCCGACAACGGCAACCCCGATGGGACGGTCGCCGGCGAGGACATGACGGTCACGACCTTCGCCTCGGAACCGGTGCTCTCCCACGGCCACCTGCCCGGACCCCCGGGATCGGACCGCGCCTGGGAGATGGCCAGCGCTCCCGACTCGGGTGGGAACCCGGTGGGGCTGAGTCTCGGGAGCGAAAGGTTCTCGGTCGCCGACGCGGGCAACCGCGTCACCTACGGTGTCGCCGGCGGCACCCCGGACTCCGAAACTGGCACCGCCGCCACGATGCTCTTCGCCGAACGCACGCCCTCAGGCTGGCAGACGAAGGGCATCCTTCCCAGCCGCCAGGAGGCGACCGAATCCGTGTGGACCGCTCCGGCTGGCCCCAGTGATCTCTCGGAAATGTTCTCCGTGAACCGCCCCTTCTCCATCGCCGGCAACTTCACGCTTTGGCGGATGACCCCGAACGGCCCGGCGCAGCAGCTCGGAGTGGGAGGCCTGGCGGGGGTCTCTGAAAATTCTCCGCCGACGGTGGTGATCGGGAGCCTGGTCGACATCAGCTCCGGGTCGCCAAAGCCGCTCGGCCTGCTGCCCGACGGCACCGCTCCGTCCTGCGGTGTGGATGTTGCCGGCGGGGTTGCGGCAAGAGACCGTCTCTCCCACGCGGTCTCGGCCGACGGCTCTTTTGCTTTCTTCGAAAGCCAGGGCAACTTCTGTTCCAGCAACTCCGGGACCGAGCGCCTCTACGTGCGCGACATCGACGCCGAAACGACGGCGCTGATGTCCAAGCCGCCGCTCTCGGGCCGCGAATGCAACGCCGTATTCCTCAAGTCGACCCCCGGCGCCGCCTTCTTCTTCACCCGAAGCCGCCTGGTAGCGGAGGATGCCGAGCCGGCAAGCTGTTTCGAGAACAGCGGCGACATCTACCGCTACGACATCGGCGACGACAGTCTCGACTGCGTCACCTGTGTGGTGCCCGGCGTGCCAGTCGCGATGTCGGAAGCGAGCAACTCGCAGACCGGCATATCCGAAGACGGCTCGCGGGTCTACTTCAAGGCCAACAACCGCCTGCTCCCCGGCGCTGCCCCCCAGGGAGGCATCTACCGGGTGAAGGTGGCAAGCGGCGACCTCGCCTATGTCGGCTTCACGGGGGGCGCGATCGGCAGCATCGCCTCCGCCAACCTGAGCCATGACGGCTCGGTGGCGGTGTTCAACTCTGCGAAGCCGAGCATGAACGCGCTGGGTGGCCAGCAGAATGGCGGTACCCGCCAGTACTACCGCTACGATGACCGCGACCGCTCGCTGATCTGCGTCTCCTGCCCGGCCGACGGCTCGGCGCCGAGGGGCGAGACCCCCGAAGGCGTCGCTGGAGATGGACCCGGGGCCAACCTGGGGTACCTCGACGCGGCCGGCGACACCTTCGCCTTCGCGACGCCGACGGCGCTCGTCGCCGCCGACCAGAACACCGCCGGGGCCGGGCAGAGCCCGGAAGCCGGCCGAGATATCTACGAGTGGCGCGACGGGCGGCTGCTGCTGGTCAGCGACGGCCTGATCAACTGGCCAAAGTACGGTCCTATTGTCATCGGGGTCACCCCCAGCGGCGACGACATCTTCTTCCTCGAGGCCGCCCAGCTCACAAAAGACGCCCTCGACGGCTACATGCGCCTCTATGACGCGCGGATCGGCGGCGGCTTCGAATTCCCGCCCCCGCCGAAGCCCTGCCCGCTGGAGGTCTGCCAGGGCATCCCGAAGGGGGCCCCCGAAGAAGCGGCGCCGGGCACGGCGACGATCGCCGGGGTGGGTAACGCGACGGCGCAGAAGAAAGCCAAAACCAAGAAGAAAAAACACCATAAGAAGCACGCCAAGAAGGCACACCGCAAAGCCAAGAGCAACCGGGGGGCAGGACAATGAGCATGGGACGACGCCTGATCTCGACCGTGGTGCTGGCCCTCTGCTCGCTTGGGCTGCTCGGGGCAGCAAGCGCCTCGGCGGCGCCGATCTGGAACCTCGACCTGCACCACAACCAGACGCACTTCCCCCCCGGAGGGGAAGGCCAGTACTGGGTCGACATCGAAAACGTCGGCACCAGCGACAGCTCGGGGCCGTTGACTTTGTCGATCAAATTCCCACCCGGGATAACCCGCAAAGCGCTGATGCACTTCGAAGGAGCGCTAGGCAAAATGCAATGGAAATGTCCCGGCGTGGTGGGGGCAACCTCATTGACCTGTACGACGTCGGAATCGATCCCAGCCGATGGGCTAAATCTAAGCCTCGATTTCGGGGTGACAGTCAAAGTCGCCGCCGGCGCTGAAGGAGTGCTGACCACCACCGCCAAAATCGAAGGTGGCGGTGCCGCGGTCCCAGCGACGACCGAAGAGCCGACTGAAATCAGCCCGGAAGCCGCGGGCTTCGGCATCGTCGCGCCGAGCTTCACGCCGGACTTCGTCCAGGCTGACGCCCACACACCCGAACGCGAAGCGGGCGCCCACCCCGACCTCTTCCCGGTCCCCTTTGACTTCAACACCTTCATCCCCGACCCGAAATTGCCGCTCGTGGCACAGGAGTCAGAAACCATCCGCGACCTGCACGTCGATCTGCCGCCGGGCTTCATCGGCAACCCCTCGGCGGTGGGCGAATGCACCCAGGTGGAGTTCCTCACCGAAGTCTGCCCGGGCTCCAGCCTGGTGGGGGTGCAGCTCCTCAGGCTCTTCCCGCTCTCGGGGGGCCCGGAAGAAATGCTCACTCCCCGAGTTCCCGTCTACAACCTCTCCCACCCGCGCGGCACGATCTCCGACCTCGCCTTCTACATCACCAACAACCCGGTCCACGTCAAAGTCTCGCTGGACCCGGCCAACCGCTACGCGATCACCTCCGAAGCGCCGGAGATCAACGAGAGCCTGCCGGCCTACAACCAGAAGCTGACCCTCTGGGGGGTCCCCGGCGACCACAGCCACGACGGCTTTCGAGGGGGCTCGATCGACGGTGCCGCCCACCCCTTCCTGGCGATCCCATCGCAATGCGAATCCGACAACAGCTTTCGCTTGCACCACTACGACTCCTGGGAGAACAAGAACGTCTTCAACGGCCCCGACATCACCTACACCCTGCCGGGCAAAGTCACCGATTGCGACAAACCGCGCTTCGAACCCGACGTCGAAATCGAACCGACCGGCAAGCAGGCGAATACGCCGACGGGCCTCGACGTCCACGTAAAGATCGCCCAGAACGAAAACCCCAATGCGCTGGCGACTCCGCCGGTCAAGCGCTTCACGGTGACCCTGCCCCTGGGGATGAGCTTCTCGCCGTCCTTCGCAGACGGCCTGAAGAGCTGCACGCTGGCGCAGATGCAACTCGGCAACAACGACCCCGTCGACTGCCCCGACGCCTCGCGGATCGGCGAAGTCTCGCTGCACACCCCGCTTCTGCCCCGCTCCGCGGAAGGATCGATGTACCTGGCGGCCCAGGGCGACAACCCTTACGGCTCGACCTTCGCCCTGCTCTTGGTGCTCCACGACACCGAAGAACGCGGCGCCCTGATCAAGATCCCGGGGCGGATCGACGTCGATCCGGTGACCGGACAGATCGTCACGACGTTCAACGAAACGCCTCAGTTCCCGTTTGACGACCTGACCTTGAAATTCCGCTCGGGCCCGAGGGCTCCCCTCGTATCGCCACCGACCTGCGGCAAACAGACGATCGGGATCGAAGTGGCCTCCTACGCCCAGCCGCTGAAACCGCTCGATGCCTCCAACACCTATACGGTCACCGAAGGGCCGAACGGCACGCCGTGCCCGCCTGATTCCTCTCGCAGGCCCTTCAGCCCGAGGTTCAGCGGCGGCACCCTCAACCCGGTTGCGGGCGCCTACTCGACCTTCCTCTTCCGTCTCTCCCGAGATGACCAGGAACAGGAACTGAGCCAGGTCACCTCGGTCCTGCCACCGGGATTGGTGGCCAAGATCGCCGGCATCCCGCTCTGCCCCGAGCAGGCGATCGCCTCGATCTCCACGGCCGAGGGAGCGGGAGCTTCAGAGCTCGCCCATCCCGCCTGTCCGGCGGCGAGCCAGATCGGCACCGTCTCGGCAGGTCTAGGCGCAGGACCAGGTCCCAACTACTTCCCCGGCAAGGTCTACCTGGCGGGCCCCTACAAAGGCGCCCAGTTGAGCCTCGCGGTGGTAGCTCCCGGCATCGCCGGTCCCTTCGACCTCGGCAACGTCGTGGTCAGAGCCGCCCTGCACGTCAACCCCGAGACCGCCCAGGTAACGGCGATCTCCGATCCCTTCCCGACGATCCTCCACGGAGTGATCCTCAGGACCAGGGACGTGAGACTGAGAGTCGATCGACCCGAGACGACGATCAACCCAACCAGCTGTGCGCCAAAGACAGTCGATGGCCAGATCTCCGGAGTCGGAGGGGTGATCTTCAACGCCTCGGTTCCCTTCCAGGTCGGCAACTGCGCCAGCCTTTCCTTCAAACCACAGCTCGACCTGCGCCTCTTCGGCGGCACGCATCGTGGATCGCACCCGAAGCTGAAGGCGACGGTGAAGTTCCCGCCCGGCGGCGCCAACACCGCCGCAGCGTCTGTCGCACTGCCCCACTCCGAGTTCCTCGACCAGGGCCACATCGGCACGGTCTGCACCAGAGTGCAGTTCGCCGCGAATAACTGTCCGGCGGCTTCGATCTACGGAACGGTCTCTGCGAAGACACCGCTGCTCGACGAAACCTTGAGCGGCCCGATCTACCTCAGATCCTCCAACCACCCGTTGCCCGACATCGTCGCGGCATTCAGGGGAGGAAGAATCGACGCCAACCTGGTCGGACGAGTCGACTCAGTCAACGGAGGGATCCGCAACACCTTTGACTTCGTCCCCGACGTTCCGGTCACCGAAGCCACCTTCGACTTCTTCGGCGGTGCCAAGGGGCTGTTGGTCAACTCACGCAACATCTGCAAGGGAACGCCGAGGGCAACCGCCAAGCTCACCGCTCAAAACGGCGCTGCCCTGACCCTGCACCCGGTGCTGAAGAGCGCCTGTGCGAAGGCGAAGAAGTCAAAGAAGCAAAAGCGCCACAACAAGCGCCGCTAGGCAGATGCGCAGATCTCGTGTCACACCGCTCCTCGCGAGCGCCCTGCTCTTGACCCTGGTGGCGGTCGTGTCGCCGGGGTCAGCCGAGGTCTCCCAGAAGCAGGGGGTTCGCGTCACGGTTGACGGGGCGCTCTCACCCAAGCGCCTACCCCGTAGGGGCTCGGCCCCGATCGCGGTCTCGGTCAAAGGCCAGATCCAGACCCTGGGAGGGGCATCGGCCCTGCCCCAGCTGCAGAAGCTAAGGATCGCGATCAACTCCGCCGGGCACATCGACCTGCGGGGAATCCCCCACTGCCGGATCAACCACATCAACCCCTCGACCAACTCCGAGGCCCTTGAAGCCTGCAGGAGCTCCCTGGTCGGAGAAGGCTCCTTCTCGGCCAACGTCGTCTTGCCCGAGCAATCGCCTTTTCCGTCAAAAGGAAAGCTCCTTGCCTTCAACGGCACGATCGGAAGAGCGCCGGCGATCTTCGCCCACATCTACGGCACCGACCCTCTTCCCACCTCATACGTCTTCGCCTTCCGCGTCAAGCAGAGCAAGGGGACCTACGGCACCATCCTCGAGACCTCCTTCCCCAGGGCGACGGGGGACTGGGGCTACGTCACCGGCATCGACCTGCAGCTGAACAGGAAAAGCTTCATCACCGCCGGCTGCCCAGCGCCCAAGGGGCTCTCCAAGGTCCCCTTTCCCTTGCTGCGGACCGACTTCTCTTTCGCCGGGGGCCTGAGCCTGACCAACACCCTGACCCGCACATGCGAGGCGAAGGGATGAAGCCGAAGCTCACCTACGCCAACGTCACCTCGACCCTGGCGCTCTTCATCGCCCTGACCGGAGCTACCGCCTTCGCCGCCTCAAAGCTCCCCGACCGCTCGGTGGGGGAGTTCCAGTTGCGCCCAGGCGCGGTTACCGCCGAAAAGCTCAGGTCCAACGCCGTCACCTCGCCCAAGATCAAGTCCGGGGCCGTAAAGCAGGGAAAGATCGCCAACGGCTCGATCACCGCGGCGAAGATGACCGCGGGCTCTGTTGAGAACGGATCGCTCGTCAACGGCTCGGTCACCAACGAGAAGATCGCCCCCGAGGCGGTTACGGGGGACAAGGCCCTGGAGTCGACCTTCTCCCAGGTTCCCAGCGCCGCCAAAGCGGAATTCGCCACCAGCGCCGAATCGGGCAACCCGCCCGCTTTCGCCTACGTGACCAAAGAAGCGACTATCGATTCCTCGCTTTCCAAGAACATCGCCGCGGTCAAAGACGGCAACCTGGCGGGGATCTACTGCGTGGCGGTATCCGGCTTCAACCCCAGGGGCGCTCAGGTGACTCCCAGGTTCGAAGTCTCGGGGGCGGTTACCGCTTATGCGATCGTCGGCGGCACGATCTCCTGCCCGGCGCCGCAGGTCGAGGTGCAGACCTTCGACGGCGGGGTCAGGACCAGGGAGCCGTTTTACGTTGAGCTTTACCGGTAGGGATCACAAACAACAGTGGAGTGCTCCGCTTGGGGCATCGGGCAGGGGATGAATGACACCAGTGGACCGTCCAGCGGAGTTCGGCGATGCGTTCGAGGCTGCTTTCGCTCGCCTGCAGGTCCGAATTGAGTCAGCCTGCGTCGTTGAGGCGAGTTGGCCGGCGCAGGTGGCCGCGGGCATCCGGGCCGCCCTGGCATTCGCCGCGGCCGAGCCCGCGGTGGCGCGGATGCTGACGACCGACGCGCTTGCGGGCGGACGGGACGGCTTTATCCGCTACGACCGCATGATCACCCACCTCGGCGAGTGGCTTCTCCCCGGCAGGGCGCTGTCGCCGGATGGAGAGCGACTTCCCGAGATCACCGAGAAGGCGATGGTCGGGGGGGTCGCGATGCTGGTCGCCCAGCGCGTCGATCTGGGCAGGCACGCTGAGCTGCCGGCCCTCGCCCCTGGGGCGATCCAGTTTGCGCTGACTCCATACCTGGGGACCACAGAGGCGAGGCGGGTGGCAGGAGTGCACTGAGAGAGTCGCGGATCCCTCTGGCGGACGCGTCACAAAGCCGGCACAAACGCGTCTTGTTCGGCGCGTCTCGGCCCTTGAGCATCGGTCTCCAATCGCGAAAAGGAGGCTTCGATGCTTTACATGCTGCTGGGGTACGTGCACGCCGCGATCGAAGGGCGGGTGCGGGCGATTCGCTCGCTGGCCGGAGAGCGGGGGCAGGGGACGGTCGAGTACGTGGGGCTGATCCTGCTGGTCTCGCTGCTGATGGTGGGGATGGTGGCGGCGATGAAGGGGTTCAACGGCAAGCAGGGGACTGAGCTGGCGGACGTGATCGTCAACAAGATCAAGGAGGCGGTCGACAAGGTGGCGTTCAAATGAGGGTGGAGGTGGGGCGGCCCGAGCGGGTCGCCCCCTCGCCTCTGCCCTTTGCGGGGCGGCTGGTCGATCCCGTGCAGGTTCCTGTGAGGCGGGTTCCGTCCGGGGCGGGGGGTAGGCTGTATTACAGCATGAAGCATCGAACCCAGCTTTATCTAGACGAGGGCCAGTACCGCTGGCTCAAGCAGCGCGCCGGTGAGGCGGGGAGCATCGCCGCGGTTGTGCGCGAGCTGATCGATGCCGAGCGCGCACGGGGGGTCAATCCCAATGCCGATCCGCTGCTGAGCTACCTCGTCGACGAGGCACCCGGCACCGGACGCGAGGGGACCAGCGTCAGCACCCTCGACCGCGACCTCTACGGGCCATGAGGTCGGTCTTCATCGACACCAGCGCCTTCGTTGCGCTGCGCAACTCATCTGAGGCGGAGCACGAGCGGTCCCGGGAGGCGCTGGCGGCTCTGATCTCCGAGGGTGTCGCGCTCTTCACTTCGAACTACGTCTTCGCCGAGACCTATACGGCGCTGATGGTTCGTGTCGGGCGCGGTGAAGCGATCGAGTGGGGGCGGCGGTTTCGTGCCAGCAATGCGATCGACCTCGTTCACCTCGACAGGCCGATTGAGGAACGGGCGTGGGAGATCCTCGAGCGCCACGACGACAAGCAGTGGAGCTACGTGGATGCGACCTCGTTTGCCCTGATCGAGCGCGACGGGAGCGACGAGGCCTTCGCTTTCGACGTCCACTTCAGCCAGCGCGGGCTTCACGTACTACCAATAGAAGATCCTTGACTGATCAAGTTTGATCTGTCTATGCTGGCAACAGGCTCGAATGTCGCCGGGTTGACTGGCCTGGCGAAGGAGGGCTACCCCAGTGGGTGGAGGGTCGCGGTTATCCGCGGCCCTCTTTCACGTCAAGGGGCGGGACCAGTCTTTCGCGGCTAGGCTTGCTGACCAATGCCAGATTCACGCAGCTATGACCGGGCGCCGGCGGACATCAGGCCGATCTCGATCGATCCCGGCTTCGTCGCCAGTGCTGACGGCTCGGCGCTGATCTCGATCGGCAAGACACGGGTGATCTGCACCGCCTCGGTTTCCAACCAGGTGCCGCGCTGGATGATGGGGCGAGGCAAGGGCTGGGTGACGGCCGAGTACGCGATGCTGCCCGCCTCGACCGGCGACCGCAAGCAGCGCGACATCTCCAAGGGCAAGCAGGACGGGCGCGGAGTAGAGATCCAGCGTTTGATCGGGCGCTCGCTGCGGGTCGTCGTCGACAATAAGGCGCTGGGCGAACGCAGCGTCTACGTCGACTGCGATGTGCTCGAAGCCGACGGTGGCACCCGCTGCGCGGCGATCACCGGCGGTTACGTGGCGCTCCGCCTCGCTCTCCAAAAGCTTCTCGACGCCGGCCAGATCGAGGCGATGCCGCTCAACGGCTCGGTCGCCGCGGTCAGCGTCGGCATGGTCAACGGGCGCGCCCTCTGCGATCTCGACTACGGCGAGGACTCCAACGCCGAGGTCGATGCCAACGTGGTGATGACCGGTGACGGCGGCCTGGTCGAGGTGCAGGCGACGGCTGAGCGCACGCCGCTGTCCCGCGCCTCGCTCGACGAGCTGCTCGGCCTCGCCGAGATGGGGATCTCGCGCTTGCGACAGGTGCAGGAGCGGGTAGCCGGAAGCAGTTGATCTTCGCCACCGCCAACAAGCACAAGCTGCGCGAGCTCTCCGAACTGCTGCCCGGCGTGGGGCTGGAGCCACTGCCGCAGGGCGTCGAGCTGCCCCCCGAGGAGGGCGATTCTTTCGCCGAGATCGCCCTCGAGAAGGCGCGGGCCGCGCACTCGGCTACGGGCAAAGCGGCGATTGGCGATGACTCCGGGATCGAAGCGAGGGGCCTCGGTGGGCGACCGGGAATCCACTCGGCCCGCTACGGCGGCCCGGATTCGACCGATGAGAGCAACCTGGCGCTGCTGCTGCGCGAGGTCGCCGCGGCCGGTGAGGATCGGCGCGCCGCCTACCACTGCGCTCTGGCGCTGGTCGATGCCGATGGGACCGAGCGAGTCTTCGAGGCCCGCTGCGAGGGCCTGCTGATCGAGGCGCCGCGTGGAGCGGGGGGCTTCGGCTACGACCCGGCCTTCGTCCCCGACGACACCGGTGCCGCGGATCAGCGCACGATGTCGGAGCTGAGCCAGGCGGAGAAGAACGAGATCAGCCACCGCGGTCGCGCGGCGCGGATGCTGGCCGCCCACATGGCCGGCGAGGCGACACCGCAAGCACGATGATCCGCACCAAGAGCGGCGCGGCGGCGCTCTCGATCGCCTCCAACGCGCTGCTGATCGCGATCAAGCTCGCCGCCGGGGCGATCACCGGCTCGATCGCAATCCTTACCGAGGCGGTCCACTCGCTGATCGACCTGGTTGCTTCCGTCGTCGCCTTCGTCTCGGTCCGCAAGGCCGACGAGCCCGCTGACGCAGATCACCCATATGGCCACGAGAAGGTCGAGAGCCTGGCGGCGACGATCGAGGGCCTGCTGATCCTGGTCGGTGCCGGGATCATCATCTACGAGGCGACCCACCGACTCGTAGTTGGTGCTCAGGTGGAGACGCTTGGCGTCGGCATGGCGGTGATGGGCTTCTCGGTGGTTGCGAATCTCGCCGTCTCGACGGTCCTCTCGCGTCAGGCAAAGGCGCACGAATCGCCGGCCCTCGAAGGCGACGCCGCGCACTTGCGCACCGACGCGATGACCTCAGCCGGAGTGCTGGTCGGGCTCGGCATCGTCCAGATCACCGGCAACGCCGCTTTCGATTCGATCACGGCGCTGCTCGTCGCCGGCGCCATCGTCACCGCCGGAATCAGGATCGTCCGCCGCTCCTCCGGCGTGCTCGTCGACGAAGCGCTTCCCGACGAGGAGATGGACGAGATCGAGGCGGCGATCGCCGCCGCCCGCACCGCCGAGGTCGCCGGCTACCACAAGCTGCGCGCCCGTCGCGCCGGCCGCCGCCGCTACATCGACCTGCACGTCCAGTACGTGTCGGGGACGAGTCTCGAGCGCGCCCACGAGCTCGCCCACGCGATGCGCGACTCGATCGAGGCGACTATCCCCAACGCCGAAGTCCTCATCCACGCCGAGCCCGAGGCATCCCTGCGTGACCCGGAGCAGGCCCGCTCTGGCCCCTTCCGCGCCGGCTAGGGTCGAGACACCCCCACCCGGGTGTAACGCGTTACGGCGCCACCACGACCACAAAGCGTTACGGCTGGGTGGTTAGGGGCTGGGGAGCAGGTTGACTGCTGCGGCAAGGCCTACGGCGACCAGGGTGATGGCGTAGCCGGTGTAGCCGCTGAAGCCAAAAGCGACCGCGGCGATGGCGCAGATTGAGACGACAGTGATCCAGGAGGCTCGGGCCAGGGACACGGGCCGGTATTTTGGCCGAGATGGCCGACGGTGAGACGAGCGGTGTGGAAAACGTCCCTGCGGGCGAGGCCGCCGAGGCCGCTCTCGCCTACCTGACCGAGATGTCACCCGACCTGCGGGGCGGCGCGATCCTTGCCGGCGACGGCCAGGTGGTCGCCGCCAGCGATCAGCCGAACCGCTGGCGCGACGATGCCGCGGCGCTCTTCGAGATCGCTGACCGAGCGGGCGACGAGCCGGTGGAGCAGGTCCACATTGCCACTGAGCAGGGTGAGGTCTTCGCCCTGCGCCACGCCGGCCTCAGCGCGGTAGCGGTCACCGAGCGCTTCGCGCTGGCCTCACTGCTCTTCTTCGACATGCGCTCGATCCTGCGCGACCTTGCCGCCGGTGGCGACGGGCGGAGCCTCGATGCCGCCTAAGCCGCACCGCGTTCTGCTCGACCGTGTCTCCGGCTACGCCGACGAGGCCGCCGCCTACATGCGCCGCCGCCGTGTATCTCGCCTTCCCTTCGCCCGTCTCTATTACACGGAGGGCCGGGCCAGCGATCATGCCGCCGACTCCCGCGTCGGCGGCGAGCTCTTCGTCGCCGCGGGTCGCTTGATCGAGGTCGCCGGCAAGAGGCCGAGGCCGTGAGCGGCGGCGAGGCGCTGATCGCTCCCGAGGTCGCCGAGCGCGTCCTCGCCCGCGCGCTCGCCCACGGCGGCGAGTTCGCTGAGGTCTTCGCTGAGCGCAGCGCCGGGATGACGATGGCGATCGACGAGTCGCGAGTCGAATCGGTGCAGTCGGGGGCCGAGCAGGGTGCCGGCGTGCGGGTCCTCAGCGGCGGCACGACCTACTTCGCCCACGTCGACGGCCTCGACCCGGGCGAGATTGAGCGCGCCGCCGACGAGGCCGCCGCGGCGCTCCGCGCCGAGCGGGCCGAGCCGCGGCCGCTGCAGGCCGTCGCGAGCACTCCGCAGCCGATCGAGCAGCGCCCCGCCGAGGTGCCCGCCGAGCGCAAGGCGGCGCTGCTGCGCGAGCTGGACGAGCGTGGCCGGGGCGCCGGCGCCGAGATCGCCCAATTCATGGCCTCCTATGCCGAGATCCGCCGCGAGGTCGCCGTCGCCAACTCCGAGGGGCTCTTCGCCGGTGACGATCGCACCCGCGTCCGCATCGGCGCCCAGGCGGTGGCGCGGCGCGGCGACCTGGTCGAGACCGGCGCCGAGACGCTGGGCGGGCACCGCGGCTTCGAGCTATTCGATGGCGACCCCGGCGAGATCGCCGCCCGCGCCGCTGGCAAGGCGCTGACCCTGCTCGACGCCAGCGCTGCACCCGCGGGCTCGATGCCGGTGGTGGTCGGCGGCGGCTTCGGCGGCGTCCTCTTCCACGAGATGACCGGGCACGGTCTCGAGGCCGATCACATCCAGAAGGGCGCCAGCGTCTACATCGGCAAGCTCGGCGAGCAGGTCGCCCAGCCGCTGCTGACCGCCTATGACGACGGTCGCATGCCGAACGAGTGGGGCAGCGACTCGATCGACGACGAGGGGGCGCCGACGCAGAAGACGATGGTGATCGAGGAGGGCCGGCTTACCTCCTTCCTCTACGACGGCCTCACCGCCCGCCACGACGACGTCGCCTCGACCGGCAACGGCCGCCGCGAGAGCTTCCGCCACCTGCCGGTGCCGCGCATGACCAACACCTACATCGCCCCCGGCGACGCCGAGCCGGAGGCGATCATCGCCGAGGTCGAGAAGGGCTTCTACGCCGTCTCCTTTGCCGGCGGCCAGGTCGACCCCGCCACCGGCGACTTCGTCTTCGGCGTCTCGGAGGGCTATCTGATCGAGGGCGGCAAGGTCACCCGGCCTTGCCGAGGCGCAACCTTGATCGGCAACTGCCTGCAGACGCTGATGGCGATCGACGCGGTCGGCAACGACTTCGAGATGAAGACCGGCGTCTGCGGCAAGGCGGGCCAGAAAGTCCCGGTCGGCACCGGCCAGGGCCACGTCCGCATCGGCGCGATGACGGTGGGGGGGACCGAGGTTTGATCGAGCTGGCGCAGTGCGCCGTCGAGGCGGCGGTGGCGGCCGGCGCTTCCGACGCCGAGGCGTTTGCCTCCGAGGAGACGGGGCGGGAGATCCGCGTCCACGGCGGCGCAGTCGAGAGCCTCACCGCCGCGACCAAACGCGGCATCGGCGTCCGTGCCTGGATCGGCCACCGAGCCGGCTACGCCTTCGGTACCGACCTCTCCGAGCCCGGAATCCAGTCCATCGCCGTCCGCGCCGCCGAATCGGCCCGCGCCGCCGACGAGGACGAATACGCCGCCCCGCCAGAGCTTCCGGTGCGCCTTATGCGGGATATAACCGCAAAAGGCGCACCGGAAGGGGTTCCGACGCTGGAGTTGACCGATGCGTCGCTTGCGGAGTGGTCGGCGGGCGAGGCTGCTGAGTTGGCGCTGGCGGTGGAGCGCGAGGCGCTCGGGGCCGATCCGCGGATTGCCGGGGTCGAGCAGGCGGTGTACGCAGATGCCGCCGAGCAGGTCGCGGTCGTCTCTTCGACCGGGATCTCTGGCGAGCACGAAAGCACCAGCTGTTACGCCTATCTGCAGGCCCTGGCCGAAGGCGACGATGGCCGCGAGACCGGGCTCGGCTTCGGTCTTGGCCGCGGCCCGGCGGCGCTGGACCCGGTCGCGATCGGCCGCGAGGGGGCGGAGCGCGCCACGGCGATGATCGGCGCCAAAAAGCCGGAGTCGCGCTCCTGCCCGGTCGTCCTCGACCCCACGGTCGCCGCCAGCTTCATCTCTTTGATCGGCGGCGGGCTGAGCGCCGGCGCCGTGCAGCGCGGTCGCTCTCCCTTTGCCGACCGCGTCGGCAGCGAGGTGGCTGATCCGGCGCTGGTCCTCCATGACGACGGCCTCGACCCCGACGGTTTCGCCTCGGCCCCGATCGACGGCGAGGGCGTGCCGCGCCGCCGCACTCCCCTGATCGAGGGTGGCGCGCTGCAGACCTATCTCTACGACACCTACACGGCGCGCCGCGGCGGCGCGGCCTCGACCGGCAACGCGGGCCGCGGCGGCTACCGCTCTCTGCCTTCGGTCTCGGCCTCCAACCTGGTCGTCGCCCCGGGTCCACTTGCCTTCGACGAGCTGCTTCGCGAGGCCGGAGAAGGCGTGCTCGTAACCGATGTCGCCGGGCTGCACTCCGGTGTCAACCCGGTCTCGGGCGTCTTTTCGGTCGGCGCCTCCGGGCGAGCGATTCGCGGCGGCGAGCTGGCCGAGCCGCTGCGCGAGTTCACGATCGCCAGCGACCTCGTATCGATGCTGAAGGCCGTGCGTGCGGCGGGTGCCGACTCCCGCTGGGTTCCTTTTGGCGGCTCGGTCAGCACGCCATCGCTGCTCATCGGCGCAATGACGGTCGCCGGTTCCTGAGTCCCATGCGGCTTTACGGCCGTTAGCGCTGTTAGATTGCGCGCGATTTCAACCACCCATGACGGAGGAGCTTCGACGTGACTAAGGCTGAGTTTCTGGACCAACTTGCAGGCGACGAGCGGCTGGGCAGCAAGAAAGCCGCCAGCGACGCCCTGGACGCCGTGCTTGATGCGGTCACCGACACGCTGAGTGGCGGCGGCGAGGTCAGCTTCACCGGCTTCGGCAAATTCCACGTCGCCGAGCGCGGCCCGCGCCAGGGCGTCAACCCCCGCACCGGCGAGCGGATCACGATCCCCGGCGGCAAGGTGCCGCGTTTCTCCGCTGGTTCAGCGCTGAAGACCAAGGTCAAAGGCTGAGCCAAGTTCCTTTCGCAGATCGGTTTGCGGCGCTCGTCGAAGAGCGCCGCAGCCAGATCTGCCTTGGTCTCGACCCCGATCCATCGAAGCTCGCCGGGGCCGGGACGGAGGCGCCAGTAGCCTCGGTCGCCGAGCATGTGGCCGAGGCGGTGGCGGCGCACTGCCGCTTGCTGATCGAGCAGGCTGGGCCGGCTTGCGTTGCGGTCAAGCCCCAGCTCGCCTGCTTCGAGCGCCTCGGTGCTCCCGGCTGGGCGGCGCTGGCCGCGGTGTGTGCCGCGGCCCAGGAAGCCGGCCTGTTGGTTGTCGCGGACGGCAAGCGCGGCGACGTCCCGGTCACTGCCGCGGTCTACGCCCAGGCACTTGTGGGAGAGACGCCGACGCCCTGGGGCCCGGTGGCCGGGCTCGGCGCAGACGCCTTCACCGCCAACCCGCTGCTCGGCGCCGACGCCCTGGAGCCCCTGCTCGCGGCGGCTGAATCCGCAGGGGCGGGAGTCTTCGCCCTGGTCCGAACCAGCAACCCCGGCGCCGCCGATGTGCAAGACCTGCCGGCGCCCGAGCAGCCGTTGCATGAGCGCCTCGCCGCCCTGGTCGACGACCTTGCGGAGCGCTTGCTCGGTGAGAGCGGCCTGAGCGGCATGGGCGCCGTGGTCGGCGCCACCGCCCCCGAGCACATCGCCCGCCTGCGCTCGCTGATGCCGCGCTCGATCTTCCTCATTCCCGGCGTCGGTGCTCAGGGCGGCCGCCCTGAGCTGCTCGGCGCCGCTTTCACCGCCGGCCCCGCCTCGGCCTTGGTTCCCGTCTCACGCGGGATTGCCGCGGCGGAGGATCCGGCCGCCGCGGCGGAGAGCTTGCGAGCAGCGGTTTGGGATGTTTCGACTGCGTAGAACGGCCTTGACCGCATATACGATCTGCAGCGCCCATCGGATCGTCCGTCACGTCCCATGAACAAACGCTCCTCAGCCTCTGCCCGGATTGTCGCCGTCGCCGCCCTCGTCGCCGCGGTCATCCTGGCGATCGTCGTGATCAGCGGCGCGCTCGGCGGCGACTCCGGCAGCTCGGATGGGCACGGGCACGGAAGCAAGGCCGCCCATCGCGCCAAGCAGGCGAGGCGCGACGTGCCGGCGACCTACACGGTCGAAAGCGGCGACACGCTGATCTCGATTGCGCACCGCAACGGGGTGACGGTCGCCCAGATCGAAAAGCTCAACCCTGAAGTGGACCCGCAGATCCTGATCGCCGGCGAGACGCTGAAGCTCCGGTGAGCTCGCGCCGAGGTGGCGCGATGTTGTTGGCGTCGCTGGCGCTTCTGCTGGCTCTCGTAGCTCCTGCTGCGGCGACCGCCAAGGGGCCGCCGATCGAGGCCCGGGCGTGGACGCTGATCGATGGCCGCACCGGGGATGTGCTGGTTTCCCACGCGGCGGCGCGTCAGCTTCCGATCGCCAGCACGACCAAGCTGATGACGGCCTACGTGGCCCTGCACGAGCTGCCGCTCGATCGTGTCGTGCGCGCCGCCCCCTACGAGGCCGAATATGGCGAGTCCCTGCTGGGGCTGCGCAGCGGGCAGCGGATCAGCGTGCGCGACTTGCTCTACGGCCTGATCCTGCGCAGCGGCAACGACGCCGCCTACGACCTGGCCCTCGCCGCGGCCGGCTCGGAGGCCCGCTTCGTGCGCCAGATGAACCGCTACGCAGCGGCGCTTGGCCTCGCTGATACCCACTACGCGAACCCGATCGGTCTCGACCAGCGCGGCAATCACTCCAGCGCTCGCGATCTGGCGACGCTGACCCGGCGCCTGCTGCGCGTCCCGGCCTTCGCCCGCATCGCCGCCGCACGCCACGCCGTCCTGCGCAGCGTCCGGCCGCCAAGAAAGATCGAGTCGATCAACGAGCTGCTCGAGATGGCGCCTTGGGTGACCGGGGTGAAGACCGGCCACACTTTCGGCGCTCTTTACGTCCTCGTCGGCTCGGGTCGTCGCAACGGGGTGGAACTGATCTCAGTGGCGATTGGCGCTCCCACGGACGAAGACCGCTTCCGCGACAACCTCGAACTGCTCGAATACGGCTTCGGTCAGTACAAGCGGCACTTGCCGATCAGGGCCGGGCGTGCGCTCGCAGATCCCTCGATCCGCTACGCCGACGGCGAGCTGCCCCTGCGGGCCGCCCGCAGCGTTGCGGTTGGGGTCCGGCCCGATCAGCGCCTCAGTCTCGCCGTGCGGGCGCCGCAGGAGGTCGAGGGGCCGATTCGGCGTGGCGCCGCCCTGGGCGCGGCAACGGTTTTCGTCGATGGCAGGCGGGCTGGGGTGGTGGCCCTGCGCGCCGGGCACGCCGTGCCCGAGGCAAGCGTCCTGGATCGGGTAGAGAGCTTCCTGGGCGCCGACCCGATTCCGATCGCGATCGCCATTTGCGTGATACTGATTGGAGCAGTTCTGCTGAGGCGCTTCCTACGATGATCCTCACCGTCACCCTCAACGCCGCGATCGACCGCACGGTCGCCGTTCCCAACTTCCGCCTCGGCCATCGCCACCGCGCGGTCGAGAGCCGCACCGTTGCAGGCGGCAAGGGGATCAACGTCGCCCGCGCGCTCAACCGGCTCGGCCGCCCGGTGATCGCCACCGGCTTCGCCGGCGGTCCGACCGGCACCCGGGTGCTGGAGCAGCTGCGCGAGGAAGAGGTGCTGACCGACTTCACCCGGATCGCCGCTGACACGCGGATCAACATGGCCGTGGTCGACCCGACCTCGGGCGAGCAGACCGAGATCAACGAGCGCGGCCCGGCGGTCAGCCGCGAGGAGGTCGAGACCTTCGTCGCCCGGCTCGGCTATCTCGCCAAGGGAGCCAAGCTCTGCGTCATCGCGGGCACCCTGCCCCCCGGCGCGGGCGCGGACCTCTACGCGCGGCTGGTCAAGGACCTGAACGAGTGCGGCGTGCCGGTCGTGCTCGACGCCGAGGGCGAGGCGATGCTGACCGGGCTGCGGGCCGGCGCCGCGATCGTCACCCCCAACGAGCGCGAGGCCGAGGAGCTGGTCGGTCAGGAGTTCGCCGATCGCGACGACCTCGTCAACGGCCTCTCCGAGCTGGTCCGCCTCGGCGCCGGCGAGGCGGCGATCACCCGGCCCGACGGCTGCGTAGCGGTGGTCGGCGAGGCCGCGGAGCGGCGCTTCCTCGAGGTGCGCACGGAGCCGCTCGATCCCGTCTCCACGGTCGGCTCGGGTGATGCCTTTCTCGCCGGCTACATCGCCGCCCGCTACGACGAGCGGCCGGCCGAGGACTGCCTCGCTTACGGCGTTGCCTGCGGCGCCGAGTCGACCCAGCACTTCGGCGCCGGAATGGTGGACCGCAACCAGGTTGAGCGCCTGCTCGGCGAGGTCCACGTCCAGGACTTGGAGGTCCCCGCAGAAGTGTAGGCTGGGTCCTCAACGCCACCCTGGAGGATTTAACTTGGAGATCGACATCGGTCGAGGCAAGAAGGGGCGGCGCGCTTACGGATTCGACGACATCGCAATCGTCCCGTCGCGCCGCACCCGCGATCCCGACGACATTGACATCAGCTGGACCCTTGGCCCCTACCGTTTCGAGCTGCCGCTTGTCGCCTCGGCGATGGACGGAGTGGTCAGCCCCGACACCGCCGTCCTCGTCAACGAACTCGGCGGGCTTGGCGTGCTCAACCTGGAGGGGATCTGGACCCGCTTCGAGAACGCCGAGGAGAAGCTCGAGATGGTCGCCGCGGCGCCCAAGCACGAAGCGACGCGGATCATGCAGGAGATCTACAACGAGCCGGTCAAGCCGGAGCTGATCGGCCAGCGGATCGCGGAGATCAAGGCGCGCGGGGCGGTCGCCTGCGGCTCACTGACGCCGCAGAAAGTCCGCGAGCACTACGAGATCGCGGTCGAGGCGGGGATCGACATCCTCGTCATCCAGGGCACGGTGATCTCGGCCGAACACGTCTCGACCACGGTCGAGCCGCTGAACCTGAAGGAGTTCATCGCCGAGGTGCCGGTGCCGACCGTGGTCGGCGGCTGCGCCTCCTACTCGACCGGCCTGCACCTGATGCGGACCGGCGCGGTCGGCGTCTTGGTCGGGGTCGGCCCGGGCGCGGCTTGCACGACCCGCGGTGTGCTCGGGATCGGGGTGCCGCAGGCGACGGCGATCGCCGACGTCGCTGCCGCCCGCTCGCAGCACATGCTCGAGACCGGCGAGTACGTCAACGTGATCGCCGACGGCGGCATGCGCACCGGTGGCGACGTCTCCAAGGCGATCGCTTGCGGGGCTGACTCGGTGATGGTCGGCTCGCCGTTGGCGCGGGCCAAGGAGGCCCCCGGTCGTGGCTTCCATTGGGGGATGGCGACGTTCCATCCTTCACTGCCGCGTGGCACCCGCGTTACGACCCGGCAGGACGGGACGATGGAGGAGATCGTGCTCGGCCCGGCCCAGGAGAACGACGGCACCTTCAACCTGATGGGGGCGCTGAAGACCTCGATGGCCACCTGTGGCTACGAGGACATCCGCTCCTTCCAGCGGGCCGAGGTGATGGTTGCTCCGGCGCTGATGAGCGAGGGCAAGAAGCTGCAGAACGAGCAGTCGGTGGGGATGGGTTCCAACGGCCGCGCGACGGTCTCCGCCGGTGTTGGAGTCGCCGACGACTGAGGCCGGCGCTCCTTCGGCGCCGGCCCAAGCCTCAGAGGAGGTGCTGGTCCTCGATTTCGGGGGCCAGTACTCGCAGCTGATCGCGCGAAGGATCCGCGAATGCGGGGTCTTCGCCGAGTTGCTCCCTGCCACCACCGCGACCGAGAACATCCGCGAGCGCAAGCCGAAGGGGCTGGTGCTCTCCGGCGGCCCCGCCTCTGTGTATGAGGTGGGGGCGCCGTCGTTCCCGACTGAGCTGCTTGATCTGGAGATCCCGATGCTGGGGATCTGTTACGGGATGCAGGCGATGGTCCAGGCGCTGGGCGGGAGGGTTGAGGCGGCGGAGGCAGGCGAGTTCGGGCGTACGGATCTGACCCTGCGTGACGGGGGCGGCAAGCTGCTCGCCGGGCTGCCCGAGGAGCAGCACTGCTGGATGAGCCACCGCGACGCGGTCTTCGAGCCGCCCGAGGGCTTCACGGCGCTGGCCTCCAGCCCGGGGTCCCCGGTTGCCGCCTGCGAGTATCCCGACCGCGGGCTCTACGGAATCCAGTTCCACCCCGAGGTCGTCCACACGCCCTACGGCACTGAGATCCTCACCCGCTTCCTGCGCGATGTCGCCGGCTGTGAGCAGCAGTGGTCGCCGCAATCGGTGATCGCCGAGCAGGTGGCGAAGATCCAGGCGCAGGTGGGGGAGGGGCGGGTGATCTGCGGCCTCTCCGGTGGGGTTGACTCCTCGGTCGCGGCGCTGCTCGTTCACAAGGCGATCGGCGAGCAGCTGACCTGCGTCTTCGTCGACCACGGCCTGATGCGGATGAACGAGGCCGAGCAGGTCGTCGCAGCCTTCGAGCAGTTCGGCATTCCGCTGGTCCACGTCAAAGCGGAGCAGCGCTTTCTCGACAAGCTCGCCGGCCACGACGATTCCGAGCGCAAGCGCAAGATCATCGGCGAGGAGTTCATCCGGGTCTTCGAGGACGAGGCAGAGAAGCTCGAGGACGTCGCCTACCTGGTCCAGGGCACGCTCTACTCCGACGTGATCGAGTCAGGCGGCAGCGAGGGCGCGGCGACGATCAAGTCCCACCACAACGTCGGCGGCCTGCCCGAGGATCTCGAATTCGACCTGGTCGAGCCGCTGCGGATGCTGTTCAAGGACGAGGTCCGTGCTGTCGGCGCCGAGCTGGGTCTGCCCGAGCGGATGGTCTGGCGCCAGCCTTTTCCCGGCCCTGGCTTGGCAATCCGCATCGTCGGCGGCGAGGTCAACAAAGAGCGCCTCGACATCCTCCGCGCCGCCGACGCGATCCTGCAGGAGGAGATCCGCGCCGCCGACCTCTACCGCCAGCTCTGGCAGTCTTTCTGCGTCCTGCCCGTCGTTCGCTCGGTCGGCGTCCAAGGCGATGGCCGCACCTACGCCTACCCGATCGTGATCCGCGCCGTCACCTCCGACGACGCGATGACCGCCGACTGGGCGAGGCTCCCCTACGACCTGCTCGAGCGAGTCTCCAACCGCATCATCAACGAGATCACCGACGTAAACCGCGTAGCCCTGGACATCTCCTCGAAGCCCCCGGCCACCATCGAGTGGGAGTAGCGAACTGCATCAATTTCTACCCCTGGGAGGTGTAGAAGTTGATGCAGTTCGGATAGGGGCATGGGGGTGATGCCGTTTTGGGTGTCGATCTCGATTCTCGGCCTGGTGCAGGCGGCGCTGGTGGCGCTGCCGGCGCCGCGGGCCGCTCCGCGTTGGCTGGTTGACCTGGGTGGTCGCTGGTGGGCGTTGATCCCGGCGCTCTCGATCGTCGTCGTGATTGCGGTGATCGAACTCGACTCCGACTCGGCGACCTGGCTCTCCTATCTGGCGCTGGTCGCTGTGCCGCCATTGGCGGCCTTCGCGCTGGCCGCCCTTTTGCGCGGTTCACGCTCGGCCTGGGCGCTTGCCGCGGTGGCGCTCTTCGCGTTGGCCTGGGCCACGCCGACCTCGCTCGCCGGGGAGACTGCGGCGACCGCGCTCTCCGGGCTCGCCTGCATCAGCCTTGGTTGGCTGCTGGTCTCGGTCGTCCCGGCCTACTGGCTGCGCCTTGGCATCTACGCGATGGCCGCGATCGATACTTATTTCGTCGCCTCGGACTTGCTCCAGGGCCCGAACGCCGCGCTCAACCTCGCCGCCCCGGGAGGCGGCCTTCCCCGCCTGCAGGCGGTCCACTTCGGCTCCGCCCAAATGGGCTTCGGCGACCTCTTCATCGCCGCCCTGCTCGGCTGCTTGCTCGCCCGGGGTCGATCGCGCCAGCTCAAAGCGGCCGTTCTCGTCGCCGCTTTGACCCTGGCCTTCGACCTGCTCTTCTTCGCCTTCGACGAGCTGCCGGCCACCGTTCCCGTTGCCGCTGCGCTCGCCCTGCTGCGCTTTGCGGAACGGGATCGGCGACCGGGCCGAGTCTCGAGCCCTAGCGACTCAGGAACTTAAGTCGTATAACTCGTATAAGACGGTTAAGCTGCCGCCGGTTAAGAGCAGTCTGGCGTCCCACTGTCCCGTTTTGCCACAGACCATTTCGCTTCCTGACACCAGGCTCATTGGCTCTTCTTTTGCCAGCGCCTGTGGAATCCCACCTGTGTTTGGATCGGCGATTTCAAGCACGGAGTCGCCTTTGAACGTGCAGGTGACGCCGAAAAGGCATCCCGAAAGCTTCACTACCATGGGTATTAACAGTAAGTAATTGTCCCCTTCGTCTGCCCTTATTTCACCCACGGGCAGATTTTGAAAGGTGACCGCGGTGCAGGCGCCTTCGCATTTGCCGACTTTGGCTTCGCTGGTTTGCCAGAGCAGCACTTCAGCCATCTCGGTGATGATCGGCCCTTTGATCTGGACTTCTTTGCATAACGTTGCGAGGGTTCCCGAGAGTTTCAAGTCGGTCCCGCTTTCGGGTGATGCGGTGATGATCTTCCCTTTGGGCCATACATCAGCCAGTTCGGGACATAAAGGTTTCGAGGGGACCATGCAGAGAACTATTTCTTTGTCTTCTTCGGTGTCTGCGCGAGTGGATGCCGGGCCGGGGCCGAAGAACACGATTACGCCTGCTGCGAGAAGCAGGACCAGGCCAAGAGCCTTGATGAATCTCATTTGGTTCCTCCTATTCCGGCCTTGGCGACCGGAGCCGAGTTGCGATCTGTGCCGCTCGGCCTACCACGGCGCGATCAATCAGTCAAGAAAACCTGAGTAAAGACTTAGGCCCGTTCGAGGCGCGGAGGCGGCTAGCTCGCGAAGGAGTTGATCGCCGCGGCGACCGCGGCGGGCTGATCCTCCGGGGTGAAGCTGAACGAGTCCCCGATCCGCACCAGGTCGCCGTTGCGCAGCGCAGCGGCGTAGCGCTCGGCGTGCGCGAGCGGGAAGACCTCGTCCTCGTCTGACCAGATCAGCAGCGTCGGCAGATCGCTGTTGGCGATCAGGTGCTCTCCGGCCAATCGGGCCGGAGCCGTTGAGGTCGACGACATTGCCTTGGCAACGTCGTGCAGCACCCCTGCGCTGCGGCTCGCCGGCAGCGCGTAGGCATCCGATACCTCCGGCTCGACCGGGTGCTTGAGCAGTAGCCCGTAGGCAACCGGGATGGCGCGGACCGCCGGATCCTCCAATGCGGCCAGTAGCTGGCCGAGGGCCTCGGGATCGCGCGCCGCCTCGGGCAGGCCGTCAAACGGCACCGGCGGCCACTCGTCGTAGGGCGTCTCGCACGATGTAAGCACGAGGCGCGTGACCCGATCGCCGATCCGTTCGCCCTGCTCGGCGAGGGCGATCTGCGAGTAGGCGCCGCCTGAGTCGTTGCCGACCAGGGTCAGCTCGTGTAGATCGAGTGCCTCGATCGTGCCGGCGATCAGCTCGGCGACTCCGGCGGGGGAGAGGTCCGCCTCGGCGTTCATCGGTTTCCGGTGCGAGCCGAGCGGCAGGTCGAGCGCCAGGCAGCGGAAATCCGGGCTGAGGATCTCGACGACCTTGCGCCAGAGGTTGGCGTTGGCTAGCCAGCCGTGGCTGAAGAGGAGCGTGGGTCCCGCGCCGCACTCAAAGTAATCGAGAGTGCCGCCCGGCAGGTCGAGTGTGCGGGCCTCGCCGAGCAGCGGTGAGCGCCAGAGGTGCGCATCCGCGTTGTCGCCGATCAGCTGTACCGATCCCACTTTTCGAGATAGGGCAGCGGATCGATCGGGCTGCCGCCCTCGTACCAGCCGGGGGCTGTCCAGATCTCGAAGTGGAGGTGGCAGGCGGTGGCGTCGCCGGTGTCGCCGACGACGCCGATCGGCTGGCCGGTGCGGACGGGTTCTCCGGTCTGCAGCGGCGAGGGTTCGGCCAGGTGCGCGTACATGAAGTCGAGCGTGGTGCCCTTGCCGTCGATCACGATGTAATTGCCGGCGAGGCTCTGGTAGCCGGAGTACTGGACCGTGCCACCACGCGCGGCGACGAGCGGCGTGCCGCAAGCGGCCATCGTGTCCTGCCCCTGGTGGGTATGACCGGAGCGACCGGCGCCAAAGCGGCCAGCGGCCCCGCCGAATTCATGGGGCCCCATGATCGGGAAGGCGTAGCCGAAGAAGTCGAAGCTGAGGCCGAGCGCTTCAGAGGTGGTGGCCGGCCGGGCCGGCGGCGTGCCCGCCTGCGAGGTGATCTGGAAGCTGTAGCGGCCATTGGGCGCTGGCCGGCCGAGGTTGGTTGTGCCATCCCAGCGGATCCGCGTTTCCACGTTTGGCGCCACGTCGTTGCGGAAGAAGGTGCGCACGCTTTCACCGGCGACGTCGACCACATCGATACGAAGGTCGTTCTGGGCCTGGGTGCTGGAGATGACGAAGTTCAGGCTTGGGTAGCGGAAGCCGTAGTAGAAGGATTTGCGCGGCGTGGTTTTTGCCGAGAGCAGTTGCAGGACGCCGGCACTGGGGGTGTCGGTGGCCGGGGCGCCGCTGGGGCTGCTGGGCGGTGGGGGACTGCCGGCTGCGGTGGGAGCGCCACCGGTGGTCAGCGCTGTGGCGCTCGCGGCAAGGCAGAGCAGCAACGCCAGCGCTGCGATTGTGAATGACATTCCCGCCAACCAAGGCCGGGACCTCTTGCCTGCCACGTGCCCTCTCTTTCCATTGCCTACGGAGTTAGCTGTCGGGCTCGCGCTGAAAGAGATGCGCTACGGCTTGTTTCGGCCGATTCGCCCCTGGAACCTGCAACGGTTCCTGCGGTTCCTCCGCTCCCGCCTGCCTGTGCGGGCGGGATTAGGCACTTATTGGCGCGGCAGTATAGACGCCGAGGCGGCCACGTACGTCGATATGGCGTGACGGCTATCATGCCGGGGCCGCTGGGCGCTGCCCGCGGTTTTTCTCTGATGAAGACCTATGTAGCCACCCCCGCCGACCGCCAGCGAGACTGGTACGTCGTCGATGCCGAGGGCCAGACGCTGGGCCGCTTGGCGACCCGCATCGCGGACGCCCTGCGCGGCAAGCGCAAGCCCGAGTACACGCCCCACATTGACACCGGGGACTTCATCGTCGTCATCAACGCCGAGAAGATCCGCGTGACCGGCGACAAGATGAACCAGAAGCGCTACTGGCGCCACAGCGGTTACCCAGGGGGGATCAAGTCGCGCACGCTCGCCGAGATGCTCGACCGTCGCCCCGAGGAGGTCATCCGCAAGGCGGTCAAGGGGATGCTCCCGCGCAACCGGCTCGCCCGCCAGCAGCTGACCAAGCTGAAGGTCTACGCGGGCCCCGAGCACCCACACGAGGCGCAACAGCCCAAACCGATGGAGATACAGACTTGATCGACGACGAGACCAACGTTCCAGAGAACACCGAGGCCGAGGGTTCTGACGCCCCGCCCGCGGGTCCTGTCGCGGGGGAGGACTCCTCGTCCTCGCAAGCTGCGGGCGAGGAGCCCACCCCCACGCCACCCGCGGATGAGGCGTCTGAGGATCCGGCCGAGGAGGTTTCGGCCGAAGGAGACGCCGCCGAGGAGTCTGTGGAGGAGAAAGCTGAGGAGCTCGTGGCGGAGGAGGCTGTCGCTGAGGCGGAGGAGCCCGCTGCTGAGGAGCCTGCCGCGGAGGAGGCTGCTCCTGAGGCTGAGGAGAAGCCGGAGCCCAAGGCTGAGGAGAAGAAGAAAGACGTTATTCCCGGTGCCGACCTCGAGCCGATTGCGGTTGAGCCTGATGAGCGGCCGCTCAGTGCTGAGGAGCAGGCGCGGGTGGAAGCCGAAGAGGAGGAGCGGGCGCGGCGCGAGGCTGAGCTCGTCGGCGATGCCGAGGAGGAGCCGAGCGCCGCGAGCCGTGCCCCGGCCAAGATGGAGGGCGACGCGCGCTACCTCGCCACCGGCAAGCGTAAGACCGCGATCGCCCGCGTCACCCTGCTGCCCGGCAGCGGCAAGGTCACGATCAACAAACGGGCGCTCGACGAGTTCTTCCCGCGCCCCCTGCACCAGACGATTGCGACCCAGCCGCTGACGATCACCGGTTACGAGACCAGCGTCGACGTGCGCGTGCGCGTGCACGGTGGCGGCATCAGCGGCCAGGCCGGCGCGGTGCGCCACGGAATCGCCCGGGCGCTGACTGAGATCGACCCGGAGCTGCGCGGCGAGCTCAAGCGCCGGGGCTTCCTTACCCGCGACGCGCGGGCCAAGGAGCGCAAGAAGGCCGGCCTGAAGAAGGCGCGTAAGCGGCCTCAGTTCTCCAAGCGTTAGGAGTCAGTCGATGACCACAGGGCGCAAGCTCTTCGGAACCGATGGGGTCCGAGGGGAGGCTGGGACCTTCCTGACGGCAGAGCTTGCGACCGCCCTGGGCCGGGCGGCGGCGGCATCGCTGGGGCCCGAGCGGCCACAGGTGCTGATCGTGCGCGACACGCGCGAGTCGGGTCCGATGTTGGAGTCGGCGCTGGCCGCCGGAGTCGCGGCCGCGGGTGGGGATGCTCTGCTCGGTGGCGTGCTGCCGACCCCGGCGGCGGCGATCCTGGTCAAACGCCTCGGCTTCGACCTGGCCGCGGTCGTCTCGGCGTCTCACAACCCCTACCGCGACAACGGGATCAAGTTCTTCTCTTCGACCGGGACAAAGCTCGACGATGAGACCGAGGCGGGGATCGAGGCGCTCGTCGACGTCCAGGCGCCGGGTGCCGAGCCAGGGCACGTGCGCGAGCTGAACGGCGGCCTCGAGGACTACATGCGAGCGCTCGAGTCAGCCTTCCCGCTTGACCTCTCCGGTCGTCGGGTGGTGCTCGACTGCGCCAACGGCGCCACCTTTCGCGCCGCTCCGGCGATCTTCGAGCGCCTCGGTGCCACGGTCGAGACGATTGCCACCGAGCCCGACGGGCGCAACATCAACGACGGCTGCGGCTCAACTCACCTCGAGCTGCTGGCGCAAAGCGTTATCTCCTCCGAGGCGACCATCGGCTTCGCCTTCGACGGCGACGGCGATCGGGTGCTCGCCGTCGACGGCAGCGGTCGCACCTTCGACGGCGACGAGTTGATCGCCCTTGCCGTGCGGGGGATGGCCGCCCGCAACGAGCTCGGCGGCGGCGTCGCGGTGACCGTGATGAGCAACTACGGCTTCCACCAGGCGATGGAGGAGGCGGGGGTCGAGGTCGCGGTGACCGGCGTCGGTGATCGCTACGTGCTCGACGAGCTGCGCGAGCGCGGTTGGGCGGTGGGCGGCGAGCAGTCCGGCCACATCATCGACACCCGGTTCGTCGCCACCGGCGACGGGATCGCCGCGGCACTGGCGACGATGCGCGAGCTGGGCGATCGCGACCTTGCCGCCGTGGCGCCGATGGAGAAGCTGCCGCAGACCCTGGTCAACGTCGAGGTGGCCGATCGCGAGGCAATCGCCGGCGCCACCGCGGTCTGGGAGGCGGTCGAGCGCGAGGGGGCGGCGCTGGAGGGGCGTGGCCGGGTGCTGCTGCGGCCCTCCGGGACCGAGCCGCTGGTGAGGGTGATGGTCGAGGCGCCGAGCGCCGAGGAGGCCAACGCCGTCTGCGAGCGCCTTGTCACCCTGGTGCGCCAAGAGCTGGCCTAAAGCGGCCGGTCTCTACCCTTACTCGTCCCTATGTGCGGAATCGTCGGATACGTGGGCGCTCGCCCCTGCCTTGACCTGCTGGTCGCCGGGCTCGAGAAGCTCGAGTACCGCGGCTATGACTCGGCCGGGGTCTCGGTGATCGAGGACGGCCATATCGACAGCGTTCGGGCCGTCGGCAACCTGGCGAACCTGCGTGCCGCAATCGAGGAGCGTGGTGAGAGCGGCGCCGTGGCCGTGGCGGGGCCTGCGGCGACGACCGGGGTGGCCCACACGCGCTGGGCAACCCATGGCCGCGTCACCGAGGAGAACGCGCACCCGCACAGCGACAGCTCCGACCGGGTCCACATCGTCCTCAACGGGATCGTCGAGAACCACGCCAAGCTGCGTCGCCGCCTCGAGGCCGACGGCCAGGAGTTCAGCTCCGAAACCGACGCCGAGGTGGTCGCCCACCTGATCGCCGACCACTACGACGGTGACCTTGCCGCCGCCGTCCGCGCCGCCTTCGCTGAGCTGCGCGGCCACTACGCCTTCGTCGCCATGCACGCCGACGAGCCCGGCCTTCTGGTCGGCGCCCGCAAGGAGTGCCCGCTGGTCGCCGGCGTCGCCGATGGCGAGAGCTTCCTTGCCTCGGCTATCCCCGCCTTTCTCGCCGAGACCCGCGAAGCGGTCGCGATCGAAAACGACGAGATCGTCTCGATCGATGCCTCCGGGGTGCGGATCACCGATGCCGAGGGCAATCCGGTGCAGCGCGCGGCCCAGGAGATCGAGTGGGACGAGGAGGCCGCCGAGAAGGGCGGCTATGAGACCTACATGCTGAAGGAGATCCACGAACAGGCGGACGCCGTCGCCGAAACGATCGCCGATCGCCTGCCGGGCGACGATGGCGTCGACCTCTCCGAGGTCGAGCTGGACGACGAATACCTGCGTGATCTGAAGCGGATCGTGATCGTCGCCTGCGGCACCTCCTACCACGCCGGCCTGATCGGTCGCTACGCGATCGAGGAGTGGGCGCGGGTGCCGATCGAGATGGACATCGCCTCCGAGTACCGCTACCGCAATCCGGTGATCGGCCCCGGCGACCTGGTGATTGGCATGACCCAGTCAGGCGAGACGGCCGACACCCTGGCGGCGATGCGCCTCGCCCGCGAGCGCGGCGCCAAGGTGCTGGCGATCACCAACGTCATGGACAGCCAGGCGACCCGCGACTCCGATGCCGTCCTCTACACACGCGCCGGCCTCGAGATCAGCGTCGCGGCGACCAAGACCTTCGTCGCCCAGGTCGCGGCGATGTACCTGATCGGGCTGCGCCTGGCGGAGTTGCGCGGGACGCTGGAGCCGCAGCGCCTGACCGAGCTCGTCGCCGAGCTGAAGGCGATTCCCTCGAAGATCGAGAGCACGCTTGCCGACTGCGAGGAGCGGGTGCGCGAGGTCTCGGCGACCCACTTCGAGCAGCAGTTCTTCCTCTACCTCGGTCGCCATATCGGCCTGCCGGTCTGCCTCGAGGGGGCGCTGAAGCTGAAGGAGGTCTCCTACATCCCGACCGACGCCTACGCCGCCGGCGAGATGAAGCATGGGCCGATCGCCCTGCTCGACGAATCGACCCCGGTCGTCTGCGTCGCCACCGAGAGCCCCGTGCTCGACAAGGTGCTCTCCAACGTCGAAGAGGTTCGCGCCCGCGGGGCCGAAACCATCGGAATCATGACCGCGGGCTGTGAGCTGGTCGCCGACGTCGCCGACCAGACAATTGAGGTCGCCCGCACCGACTGGATCCTGCAGCCGATCGTCGCGATCCTGCCGCTGCAACTGCTCGCTTACGACATCGCCCGCGCCCGTGGCCTCAACGTTGATCAGCCGCGGAATCTGGCCAAGACGGTCACGGTCGAGTAGCGCCTCGCCGCTCGCTAGGGTGCGCGCAATGATCAAGACCCGACTCTTCCTCCCAGTCCTCGCGGCCGCGGCCGCAATCGCCGTTGCCGGTTGTGGCAGCAGCAGCAGCGATTCGTCCAGCTCCGACCCGGCCAGCTTCGCGGCGCCGGGCTCGCTCGTCTTCGTCGAAGGCAAGGTGAAACCGTCCGGCTCGGTGAAGTCGAACACCGATGCGATCGCGCAGACGGTCGCCGGCGTCGACAATCTCGGCGAATTCATCGTCGAAGAACTTGAAAGCTCGGCAAGCGACGACGGTGAACCGTTCGACTACGCGAAGGAAGTCGAACCGTGGCTTGGGGAAAAGGCCGGGGTGGCCTTCAAAGGCCTCAAGGAAGGCGATCTGACCGAACCGCTGATCGCGATCGACACCACCGACACCGCGGCCACGCAGGAATTCATCGACAACCAGTCCGGCGAAAGCAAAGACCCCTACAAGGACGCCTCCTATGAAGGGATCGACTTCAAGGTCGGCGGCTCCGAAGGCAACGCAATCGGAATCATCGGCGACAGCCTCCTCATCGCCGAAGACGAACCGGCCTTCAAGGCCGCCGTCGACGCCTCGCAGGGCGAATCTCTGGCCGACGAAGCTCGCTTCACTGACACCATCTCCGCCGCCTCAGACGGCAGCCTCGCCGATGCCTACATCGATGTTGGAGGGCTGATCGATCAGTCTTCGGGCGACGGGATCGACCCGCAGGCGCAGGAAATCCTCAAGAGCGCCGGTATCGACCCCAGCGAAGCGACAGCTGTGGCCAGCGTCGTGCCCGGCTCCGAACAGGTCGAGATCGACCTCAGCAGCGACCTCGCCGGCGAGGAAGCGCCGAGCGGAGACGTCTCCGAGCTGCTCGGGACGCTGCCGGGGGATTCGTTCGCGGCCTTCGCCGTCTCCGGCTTCGGCGATCAGCTCGGAGAAGCGATCGACAACCTCGACTCCACCGGCATTCCCGGCAGCCTGCCGCCGAACCAGTTGAAGAGCACGCTAAATGCGGCGGGAATCGACCTCGACAAGATTGCCGCCTCGCTCGATGACGCGGCCGTCTTCGCGCAGGGCAACAGCGAAAGCAGCCTCGGCGGCGCTCTGGTCCTGACCAGCAGCTCCGACGAAGCGGCCAAGACGGTCGCCAACATCGGCGTGCTGCTGCGCAACACGCGGACGCCGGGCGTGACCGCGGTGAGCAGCAGCGGTGCCAGCGGCTTCTCGGTTCGCAGCGCCGAACTCGGCGACAAGCCACTCGTTGTGGTCGCCAAGGGTGACCGGGTGGCGATCGGCTACGGTCTCGCGCCCGCCCTGCAGGGGCTCGCGGGCGAAAGCGGCGAAACGCTGGCCGACAGCAGCAGCTACAAGGAAGCGGTCTCCTCACTCGGCAGCACGCCGATCAGCGCCTTCGTCGATGGGCCCGCGGCCTTGAACCTGGCGGAATCGCTGGTGCCGCGCGATGAAACCGAATTCCAAGAAGCGAAGCCCTACCTGAAGAAGATCACCTACATCGGGATCGGCACTGGCACCGACGGCGATCTGGCGACCGCGAAGCTGATCGTGGGCGTAGGAAAGTAGGCCGGCAGGGGATGGCCTCCGGCGTCGGCATCGACCTGCTCGAGATCGACCGCCTGGAGCGCGCGCTGGAGCGCCATCCCCGCCTTGCCACACGCGTCTTCACCGCGGCCGAGCGCGAGTACGCGGCCGCCCGCGCCCGCCCGGCCCGCCACCTGGCCGCCCGCTTCGCCGCCAAGGAGGCCGTGGTCAAGGCGCTTGGCTTGAGCGGCGGGTTCGGCCTGCGCGAGATCGAGGTGGTGGCGGGCGAGCCACCGACGGTGCGTCTCTCGGGCCGGGCAGCGGGGGCTGCGGTTGGCCGAGAGGTCGAGATCTCCCTTACCCACTCGCGCCACTTCGCGGCGGCTGTAGCGCTGGCTGACTAGATCGCGACGGCGCTGCGGATCCGCGCCCGGTGCCGTGCCATCGTTTCGCGGAACTCCGGACGTTCCTCGACCGCATTGATGATCGAGTGGACCATCCTCTGCACACCTGGGTCCGGAGACTCAAGCACCTTGTAGGCCTCGTCGAACTCCACTCCGGTCTCGCTGACCAGCAGCTGGGCCAACTCGTCCTTTGTCATCTCCGGCACCGCGCCATCATATGGGTGCTGTCCGCTGAAGTCGACCGACAATACGGGTAGTCGTTCGTTTCTCCTTCATTTTGAGGCCAAATCGTGCCTCGTAGTTGGGGTGGTCGCATCGACCTTTCGTCGAGTGGGCTCATTTCGCCTCCTCTTTGCCGACTTGGTTTGAACGGGCTAGCGCGACCTGGATTTCCGCCGAAACCAAACGTTGGTCGAGCTGCTCGATTTTCTTCTCCGCCGCGTCAAGCGATCCACTGATCTCGTCGGCCGCGAAGCGCGCGCCGCGTGCCGAGATCTCGGTCGGGATCCGGCCCCTGATCACTCCGTAGTAGAGAGGCACGAGAATCAGCAAGCCCAAATAGAACACGCCGAGGCAGATCTCGGAGCGGTAGACCGCGGGTTGATCGAGGGCGATGGCTGGCAAGGTGTCTTCACCGGAATCGACCTCCCTGGATTCATCCTTACCCTCGCTCGACGTTTCCGAAGCATCGGCCTGGACGGCGCTGGCCTTGGCCGCTGGCGGCGAGTCGCGCGGTGGCACGTCGATCGTCAGCGTGAAGGCGAGCGAGGCGAGCGCGAGGACGGCCATGACAATCCGGATCAGCCATCTCTCCACCTGCGACGGCACGTTCTCGTCGTCGATAACCCGCTGCTCGACTCCTGCAGACAGTTCGGAGAGCCGGCTCTCGATCACCTGTCTGCGCAGATGCCGCCACCGCCATGCGTTGGTCGACAGGGTGGCTCGGGTTCGCCCCGCTTCCACCGGCTCGAGGGTGGCTTTCACTGTTATCCCGAGCTGCAGCTGCGAGAGCCTGCCCGGCTTCCAGAGAGTGAGCTCCGCCTCGTGACGGGAGCGCACCTGCCACCCGACTTTTCCTGCCGCCTCGGCTATCCGGTCTCCGGCAGGCGTTCGTGACAGCGGCAGCTCGTGGACGCGGGCCAGCTTCATCTATTCCCGTACTGCCGCGTTTGCCCCGTTCGTCCCGTCCGTCCCACGCGTGCGCGAAGATAGCGGGTCTTGCGGTCAACTCCCCCCTTGCATTCAGGTGTTTTGAAGAAACATGTCCAAGTTTCCACCCATACTCGACGAGAAAACCGTGCTCGAGCGCTGCGGCTATCTGCTCCAGATCGGCGCCCTGCGGGTGGAGGCCGGTCTCGACCCGAAGCGGTGGCTGAGCAACTTCGCGGAGCACTCCGAAGAGCGCTGCTATGCGGTGAACCTGCTGGGGTCCTTTCTCTACCTGCCGCCCCCTGTCTTCGACGCGATCTTCACTTCGGCTGTGCACGCACTCAGCTCGCATCTCGACCCGGCGCCCTCACGGCGCGAGAACTGGGATGAGTTTCTCGACCAGATGGTTGTTGTCGCGGTGCAGTCGACGCGGGACATGCCCTCCTCCAGCGGCTACGCCTACGCACGGCTCGCCAAGGAGGCGCTGGGCGTGCCCGAGACTCAGATCAAGTTCGAATGGGAAGCCGCCGAGATGGTCGCCGTGGACGCGGGAAAGCCGGTGGTCTTCGTCGATGACTTCGTCGGCACCGGCGAGCAGTTCCTTGGAACCTGGAAAAAGAGCCTCACCATTCGCGCACCGGAAATGAAATCGACGTCCTTCAAGGACCTCGCCGAGCAAGGGCGCGGGCGTTATTTCTACTGTCCGGCTGTGGCGACGCTGGCTGGCATCGCCGAAATCGGCCGCCACGCGCCCCAGGTGCTGGTCAGCCCAGGCAACACCCTGGAAAAGCGCTACAGCGCTTTTCACCCCGAATCCGTGCTTTGGCCGGCCCCGCTGCGCGACGGCGCTGAACAGTTTCTGCGTGAGGTGAGCTTGCGAATCGGGTTGTCCGAGGACGAAACCAGCAGCATCTGCTGGAAGGGCTATAAGGGTCAGGGCTTGGCGATTGGCTTCAACAAGGGAACGCCCGACGCAACGCTGCCAATTTTCACTTGGGAGGTGGAAGGGTGGAAACCACTCCTCCGACTGGCGACGACCTAGCAGAGCATCTGCGCAACGCCCAGGCCGAGAGGCTCGCTGCGGTCTTCGGCGCCTACAAGGACGAGTGGCTCGACAAGGACGTCTTTGGATACTTCGAGGAGCCCCAGTACTGGCCGGACCTGAGCGGCCCCCGCCCCTGCGTCCTCGAGGGCGGCAGGGGCACGGGTAAGACCACCGTGTTGAGGGGGATGTCCTATGACGGGCAGTTCGCCCGCGCTGAGCTCAGGTCGGAGGCGATTGGCGCATGGAGCTACTTCGGCGTCTACCACAAGATCGACACCGGTCGGGTCACCGCAATGCGCGGGGAGGAGCTTGCCGAGGAGCAGTGGATCCGCCTCTTCTCGCACTACTTCAACCTCGTCCTCTGTGGCTCGATCTGTGAGCTGCTCATCTGGCTTGAAGGTCACGGCTTCGAGGTGGCTTTGCCGGCTGCCTCCTGGCTCGCCGTCGCCAACACGCTCAACGTCCCGGAGGCCGGCGACCACCGGCAGCTGGCGGAAAGGATCGAGCGGGGCCTGGACGACTTCGAGAGCTACGTCAACAACGTTGCAGACGGAGGCGGACCGCGACTCTCGATGCGCGGTGCCCCGGTTGAGCGCCTGATCTCCGTGCTGCGCGCCACGCCTGGCTTCGCTGGGCGCTCCTTCTTCTTCCTGCTGGACGAGTACGAGAACCTGGAGCCCTACCAGCAGCGTGTGGTCAACACCCTGATCAAGCACGCCAAGGAAGGGTGGACATTTAAGGTCGGGGTGCGCGAGTTGGGTTGGGAGGAAACCTCCACCCTGCGGGACTCGGAGTGGCTGGAAGATCCGGCCGACTACCGTCGGATATCGATCACCAGTCGCTTCGACGAGGACGCCTTCAGGCACTTCGCGGCACAGGTCTGCGACAAGCGGCTGAGCCGCTTGTGGAAAGACCTCGAGGAGATGGACGCGCACCCCGCCTCCCCGCCCGACGTCGAGCTGCTCTTGCCCGGCATGTCCGACGATGAGGAGGCCGTGGCCCTGGGTGTCGAGAGGCAGATCGAAGGTGTTCCTGGCATCCTGGCCGCGGCGGCCGAGGAGGTAGGGCTTGCGCCGCCTCCGGAGCTGAGCCCGCTGCGTCAGTACCTGATCAAGCACTGGGCCGAGACTCATCCCAACGACGGCACCCTCGAGGACGTTGCCCGGGACTTCGTTCTCAACGAGCGCGTATGGCACGACCGCTACGGCAACTACGAGCGCCAGGCCCTCTTCAGTCTCAAGGCCGGCAAGCCGGGGATACGTAAGTACTACGCGGGTTGGGACGTGCTCTGTCGCCTCGCCGGCTCCAACATCCGCTACCTGCTGCAACTGGTCGAGCAGGGCCTGCTGCTCGGGCTCGAAGCGGGTGGCAGGCTGGGCGACCCGATCGATGTCAGGCAGCAGACCAGCGCGGCGAGGGCGGTAGCGGAGAAGAACCTGCGCCAGCTTGAAGGCCGCTCCTCCGACGGGGCACAGTTGCAGCGCCTGGCGCTGGGCTTGGGTCGCATCTTCGCGGCGTTGGCGGAACGCGGCGCGGCCGGCGCGCCCGAGGTGGACCAGTTCCAGCTTGCCGAGGGCTCGATCGAGGCGAAGAGCGAGGAGCGCCTCGAGCGCCTCCTGCGGCAGGCCGTAATGACCCTGGCGCTGGTTCGCGAGCGATCCAACAAGCCGCAGTCGGAGAGTGAGCTGCGCGGTGGGGATCTCTATTCCCTGCACCCGCTTTTCTCGGCCTACTTCGTCTACTCCTATCGAAGGAAGCGCAAGATGAAGCTTCCGGGGCAGGTCTTGCTTGGCCTGATCGACGAACCGCGCCGAACCCTGCAAGCTGTGCTCGGCGCGGATGGATTGGGAAGCGAGGCCGCGGAGGGCGACGACGACGATCCTCAGGCACAGATTCCGATGTTTGACGACTCGGATGACTCTGCGTAACCATCCGCTGCCACTCGAGGTTTTCGCCGCGCGGGAGGATGTCAACCTGCCCGCGGGGACCGTCTTCGTCTACCGCGAGGGCGAGGAAGACAGGACCGTCTGCGACGGGACCTGGCCGGCGCCGGAGTGGACACCGGTGCGCATTAGCGAGTCGGGTTCGAGGTCGCTGCACTTTCGCACCGACGACGGCGCCCGCTGGCCCCTGAGGAGCAGCAAGGGCCTCGCCGACTTCTGGGCTCGCCAGTCCGCCGATGCGCCCGTTTGCATCGACATCACTGGAATCAGCGATCACGTATGGGCTGTCCTAGTGCGCAGCGCGCTCGAGCACAGGCGGGATGTCAACGTTCTCTACGTCGAACCGGCCGACTACAACTTCGGCGACGAGCTGGACAGCGGCTGGTCGTTCTACAACCTCAGCCAGCGACAGCTCGAGGTGGAGGCGCTTCCGGGGTTCAGTCGCCTAAGTGCGGCCTCGCTCGATCGCCTCACCTTCGTGGCGCTGCTTGGCTTTGAGGGGGCTCGGGTCGCCCACGCGCTCGAGCGCGACGAGGTGATGGCGGGCAAGGCTGTCTCTATCGTCGGAGCTCCCGGCTTTCGACCCGAGTACCCGATCCATACGCTGCTCAGCAATCAGATCGTCCTGCTCGAGGAGGAGCGCTGGCAGCGCGTTCGCTACGTTCGCGCCAACTGCCCCTTCAGCCTCTACCGCGAGCTCGAGAGCATCGCCACCGAAGAGCCCGCCGACGTTCTGCGCATCGCCTTGATGGGAACTCGCCCGCACGCTCTCGGTGCCGTTCTCTACGCCGTGCTCTCCGCGCGCAAGGTCGAGTTGATCCACGACTACGCGATCGCCCAACCGCGGCGAACCATCGGCCGCTCCAATGCCCTGATCTATCACCTTGGCGAATTCAAGGAGGATTGGCGACTCTCGAGCGCGGCTGACTCTGGTAATTAGAGCGCGTGCTCGACCGAGTTGATACCCCTCCGGCCCTGGCGGCGGTGATGGTTGCCGCCGCCACCGTGCCCGAGCCGCGGCTGGTCGCCGACTTCGCCGCCGGCGGCGGCGCCCTACTCGAAGCGGCGGCGGCGCGCTGGCCGTTGGCGGCGGTGCTGGCGGCGGACATCGATGCCGACGCCGTCGCCCAGCTGCGCGAGCGCCATTCATCCTGGCGCTCTGAGCGACTCGACTTCAGCGATCCGACGGCGCGCGGCGCGCTGTCCTCTGCCGGGGTCGGCGCGGGCGGGTGCGTCGTCTTGCTCAACCCACCCTTTTCCGAGCGGGGCGCCGCGCCGCGCTGGCCGGTGAGCATGGGCGGCGTCGACTACCGCTGTGGTCGGGCGCTTGCCTTTGCCTGCTGGGCGGCGGAGGCGCTGGTAGAGGGAAGCGAGATGATCTGTCTGTTGCCGGCCGGCGCCGTCCACAGCGAACGCGATGCGCCTGCCATGGCGGCTCTCGCCAGGCTGGGCGAGGCCGAGGTGACGCCGTGCCAGGGGGACTCTCTGTTCGCCGGCTATCGATTGCGAACCGCGATCCTGCGCCTCCGCAAGCGGGCGGCTCCGAGCCTGCCCGCGATCGATGTGCAGGGCCCCCCGAGCGCTGACCTCGCCCTCCGCCTTGTTCGCGGTCAGGCCAGGGGGTGGACCGAGGCATCGCCGCGCTTCCGCGGCCCGGCCTTCGTGCACACGACCGACATGCGCGAAGGCAAGGTGATCACCCGGCGGCGCTTGAGCGTTGGTCATGCGCGCGCCTCCCAGGCGATCCGCGGGCCGGCGGTCCTGATGCCGCGGGTCGGACGGCCAGACGTTCGCAAGGTTTGCGTATGGACGGATCCCGGCGGGGGTGCGGTGATCTCCGACTGCGTCATCGCCATCCGCGCCGCGAGCCTCGCCGAGGCGGAGGAGCTGGGGGGGAAGCTGCGACGTGGCTGGTCTTTGATCGAGGGCTGCTACGGCGGTACCTGCGCCCCATACATCACCCTGCGGCGCCTGGCAGCGGTGCTGGTGACCCTTGACATTGAGATCAGATCGCCGACCGCGTCGCCGCCGGCCATGACGGCTCTAGCCGTCGACTGAGCCGCGACGGCTACCCTGCGACGATGACGGCCTGGCTCGAGCCACTGTTCGACGCGGCCGGGATCCGCGCGGTCGATCGCTGGGCAATCGAGGAGCAGGGCGTGCCCGCTGAGCAGCTGATGGAGGCGGCGGGGACGGCGCTGGCGGAGGCGGTTGCCGAGCTGGGGCCGGAGGGTCCGGTGCGGATCGTCTGCGGCAAAGGCAACAACGGGGGCGACGGGCTGGTCGCCGCACGTCATCTGGCCGGAATGGGGTTCAACGTCGAGGTCGTGGAGCTCTGGGTAAATGGGGCGCCGGATGATCTCGACGCCTGGCTCGAGGGCACAGGCGCGGTGGTCGACGCGATCTTCGGCACCGGTTTCTCGGGGGTGCCGCGGGAGCCGGCGGCCGCGGCGATCGAAGCGATCAATGGCTGCGGGGCACCGGTCGTCGCCTGTGACATCGCCTCGGGTGTCGACGCCTCGACCGGCGAGGTGGGTGGCCCAGTGGTCGAAGCGGATCTGACCATCAGCTTCCAAGCAGCCAAGATTGGGCACCGGGTGGCGCCGGGCAAGTGGCGCACCGGAGAGCTGCGGGTTGTGCCGATCGGGATCCCGCCCGGCGCGCCGGGCGATCCCGCAGCCGGCAGCATCGACTCTGCTGTGTTGGCGCTGGCGCCGCAGCGCGGGTCACGATCGACCAAGTTCAGCTCGGGCCAAGTAGTGATCGCCGGCGGCTCGCGGGGGCTGACCGGGGCGGTACAGATGTCCTCGCTGGCGGCGATCCGGGCCGGCGCCGGCTACGCGACCGTTGCGGTTCCGGCGGACCTCGAGCCGATCTTCGAGGCGGCCCAGCCGGAGGTGATGTCGGTCGGCTGCCCGGGCGGCGATGGCTGCCTGGCCCCGGGCTCGCTGAAGGCCGTGCTGCGCAGCTTCGAGCGCGCTGCGGCTGGGGCGCTTGGGCCGGGGATGGGTCGTGATCCCGGCTCGATCGAGCTTGCCCGCGATGCCGCCGCCGCGATCACCGCCCCGCTGGTGATCGACGCCGACGGTCTCAACGCGTTTGCGGGAGAGCTCGGGCGGATCGCCGAGCGGGGCGCGCCGACGATCCTCACCCCGCACGCCGGTGAGCTGGGGCGACTGCTCGAGCGTTCCTCCGAGGAGATCGCCGCCCACCGACTCGCGTCGGCTCGCGAGGCCGCCCGCCTTGCCGGCGCCATCGTCGTGCTCAAGGGCGACGACACGATCGTCACCGATGGCGAGCGGATCGCGGTCAACGCGCTCTCGGCTCCGGCGCTTGCCACCGCCGGCACCGGCGACGTGCTGTCCGGTATCACCGCCGCCCTGCTTGCCCGTGGCCTCGATCCTTTCGCGGCCGCCTGTGCCGCGGTCCTCGCCCACGCCCGCGCCGGCCGCGACGCAGCCGCCCGGATCGGCGCGGCGGAGTCGGTGATCGCCACCGACGTGATCGACTCGATCCCGGCGGGGATGCTTCCCGCCTCTCGCGTCGAATAACCTCGCGCAGATGAAGACAGCCGCCGAGATCATGGATGCCAACGTGCCGACCGTCTCCCCGGAGGCCGATGCGCGCGCCGCGATCGAGCTGCTGGCCAAGACCGAGATGGGGGCGATTCCGGTGATCGACACCGATCGCAAAGTGGTCGGGATCGTCAGCGAGTCGGACCTGATCCTCAGCGACGAGGAAGCCGATCTGCACCTGCCGCACTACCTCAACATCATGGGAGGCGTCGTCTTCATCGGCTCGATGAAGGGCTTCGAGAAGCGGCTCGACAAGGCTTTCGCCACCAAGGTTTCCGAGCTGATGACGGCCGAACCGTTCGTCGCCCACGTTGACGACGACGCCGAGGCGGTGGCCAAGACGATCGCCGAGAAGCACCACAACCACCTGCCCGTGGTCGACGGCGAGGGGCGCCTTGCCGGTCTGGTCACGCGGGCCGACGCGCTTGCCGCGCTCGTCGCCGACTGAGTTATGGCGCGGGCTGTAGCCCGGATCGACCTGGGCGCCGTCGAGCGCAACTGCGCCCGGCTGAAGGCGGAGCTGGGCGAGGGCGCTGAGCTCTGCGCCGTGGTCAAGGCCGACGGCTACGGGCATGGCGCCGACGCCTGCGCGAACGCAGCTCTGGCGGGAGGTGCGACGAGGCTTGCGGTGGCGACCGGGGTGGAGGCGGCCGAGATCGGCCGTCGCCTGCCGCAGATTCCGCTGCTGACGATGGGAGCCCTCACGGTGGGAGACCTCGATGCGGCGCTTTCCGCTGGTTCGGAGGTCGCCGCCTGGCGTCGGGAGTTCCTCGATCTGGCGAGCGCTCGCGGTCGCGCCCAGGGCCGGCCCGTCCGGGTCCACGTCAAGTACGACAGCGGCATGGGGCGGCTCGGCAATCCGGACCCTGAGCAGGTGCTGGCGCTCGCCCGTGCCTGTGCTGAGGACAGTCAGCTGGAGCTGGCGGGTATCTGGACCCACTTCGCCACGGCGGATGAACCGGACTCCGATTTCTTCGACCAGCAGCTCGACCGCTTCCGGGCGGTGGCCGATGCAGCTCGGGCCGAGTTTCCCGGCGTCATCGCCCACGCCGCCAACAGCGCCGCGGTCTTCCGCGACTCCGGTTCGCACTTCGACATGGCTCGCTGCGGGGTCGCCGTCTACGGCCTCGACCCCTTCCAGGGCGACCCAGGCGAGCGCGGCCTCTCCCCGGCCCTCTCGCTGCACTCTTACGTGGCTGACGTCAAGCGCTTCTCAGCCGGCGACAGCGCCGGGTACGGGCAGACTTGGCGAGCGCCCGTCGACACCTGGGTCGGGGTCCTGCCGCTCGGCTACGGCGACGGCGTACGGCGCGGTCTCTCCAACAACGCCGAGCTGCTGATCCGCGGACGGCGCCATCCCCTCGTCGGCACCGTTTCGATGGACAACCTGACCGTCAATCTCGGCCCCGAGACCGACGTTGTGCCGGGCGACGAAGCGGTGCTGATCGGGACGCAGGAGGAGCAGTCGATCCTGGCCGAGGAGGTCGCAAGGCGCCTGGCGACGATCAACTACGAGATCACCTGCGGGGTCTCAGCCAGGGTGCCGCGGGAGCACTCGTGAGCGCTGGGGAGCGGCTTGAGTCGGCTCCGCTGGCAGCTTTGGCGCGGCGGGCGCTGAGCGGCGGCGGGGAGGCGTGGATCGTCGGCGGTGCGGTCCGCGACGCGGCCCTGGGCCGCGAGGTCGTCGACCTCGATCTGGCGATTGCCGGCGATCCGGCCGTCGCCGCCAAGGCGGTGGCCCGCGAGGGCGGAGGGCACTCATTCGAGCTTTCGGCGGAGTTCGCGACCTGGCGCGCCGTCGCCGCCGACGGGACCTGGCAGATCGATCTGACCGCGCTGCGGGGCGAGACGATCGAGGCCGATCTGGCCGAGCGCGACTTCACGATCGGCGCCGTCGCCGTTCCCGTCGCGGGAGGCGAGCCGATCGACCCACACGGCGGTCTCGCCGACCTGGATCGCCGCCTGCTGCGCGTGGTCGGCGAGCGTAGCTTCGCCGCCGACCCGCTGCGCCTGCTGCGGGCGGCGAGGCTCGCCGCGGCGCTGGAGCTGGAGGTCGACCCCGCTACCGCTTCGCTTGCCCGCTCGGAAGCTGCGAGAGCCGCAGAGGCGGCGGGGGAGCGTCAGCTGGTCGAGCTGCGCCAGCTCGTCGGCGGCCCTGACCCGATGCGCGGGATGGCGCTGCTCGACCAGCTCGGCCTGACGCCGGTCGTCTTGCCGGAGCTGGAGGCCCTGCGCGGTGTGGAACAGGGGCCGAACCACCATCTCGACGTTCACGGTCACACGATGGCCGTGCTGGGGCACACGCTTGAGGTCGAGGCGGACCTGGAGCGCTTCGGCGGTGAGCGCGCCGCCGAGCTGGAGGCGATGCTCGCCGAGCCTCTCGCCGACGAGATGACCCGTGGCACCGCACTGCGATTTGGCGCACTTCTCCACGACATCGGCAAGCCGGTAACGCGCTCGGAAAGGGATGGCTACGTCACCTTCGTCGGCCACGACCACGACGGCGTCGAGATCATCGCCGGGCTCTGCGATCGGTTGCGGGCGAGCCGGGTCCTGACCAGTCATCTGCAGGCCCTGACGCTGCACCATCTGCGCCTCGGCTTCCTCGTCCACGAGGCTCCCCTGCCGCCGCGTCGGGTCCACGAGTACCTGCGCGCGACGGAGCCCGTCAGCGCCGACGTGACCCTGCTGACGGTTGCCGACCGGCTCTCGGCGCGGGGCTCGGGTCCGTTTGCCACCGAGGAGGCGATCGAGGCTCATCTCTCGCTGGCGCGTCAGATGCTGGCGGCGTCGCTGGACTGGCGTCGCGAAGGCCCGCCGAAGCCACTCCTGCGCGGTGACGAGCTCGCCGCGGTCTGCGATATCGCCCCGGGGCCGGAGGTCGGCGAGCTGCTGGCCGAGCTCGAGGCGGCCCAGTACGCGGGCGAGATATCGACCCAGGACGAGGCGGTCGAGCGCGCCCGCGAGCTGAGCGGCTGAGCGGCGGCCGCAGGCGGTCCGCTACGCTGCCCGCCGCATGGGGAAAGAGGAGAAGATCGAGATGGAGGGCGAGATCACCGAGGCCCTCCCCAACACGATGTTCCGGGTCAAACTCGACAACGGACACGATGTGCTCGGTCATATCTCCGGCAAGATGCGACGGCACTACATCCGCATCCTCCCCGGAGACCGCGTCAAGATTGAGCTCTCTCCCTACGATCTTGATCGCGGCAGGATCACCTATCGCTACAAATAAACGCTGCCGGGTCCTACAGGTGGCTGCGCGCCGCCGCCGGGTCCGGATCGGCCAGCTCGGCGATCAGGGCTGACCAAGCGAAGTCCTCGGCGCCGAGGCCGACGCCGGTGCGCGGGTCGTAGTACTCGCGCAGGCCTTCGCGCTCGACCGCGCCGATTAGGCCCCGGGCCAGGCGCGCCGCGGCCTTCTCGTAGCCGAGCCGACGCAGTCCGAGCCAGACCAGCCAGGCCGAGTTGACCCAGGTGGGCCCGCGCCAATAGCGGCGGATCGGCCCGCGGCTGCCGCCGGGCGCATAGCTCGGCTCCGAAACCGAGACGGAGGGGGGTGCGACCGGGGTGAGGAACTCGCGCTCGTCGAGCAGATGCTCCTCAACCAGGCGCCTGCCGATCCGCTCGGGCAGGTCGGGCAGGGCAAGGGGAGCGAGGGCGGCCCAGGTCACCACAGCGGGTCTCTCGCCGCCCGGTTGGGCCTCGTCGAGGAAGAGGCCGCGCTGCTCGTCCCAGAGCCGCTCGACCAGGGCGGGCGTGGCCGAGGGTCGGCCCAGCGCCTGCAAGGAAAGCAACCAGAGGGTGTTGACCAGGGTTTCGCAGAGCACCGGGCCGCCTCGGTCGCGAATCCGCCGCGCGTCGAAGCCCAGCCGGCGGTTCCGGTGCACCAGCAGGGGGAAGCCGATCCGCGCGTTCGCCCGCCGGCCCCAGACGGGTTCGAACTTTGGCGAGGCGTCGAGGCCCGACTCGTCGGGCTGGATGATCCAGAGCAGCCCATCCCCCTCGAGGTCACGGTTGGCCGCTAGCCAGTCGACCTGAGCGGCGATCCGCGGCTCGGCGGCCGGGTCGCCGACGGCGATCCTCCAGGCCCAGGCGAGCAGTGGCGGCTGGATCGTCCCGGTCTGGAACGAGCGCCGCGAGGCGACGTTGTAAAAGGGCAGGCGAGAGAGCGAGACCGGCCGCTCCCAGAAGATCGTGTGCCCGATGAAGCCGTCGGGTTGCTGCGCGGCCAGCAATGTCTCCAACTCCGCCCGAGCCCGTGCCGGCTCAAAGCGCCGCCAAACGATCGCGGCGAAGCAGGAGTCCCAGTACCACTGCCACGGATACCGCGTAGGACTGGGCCGCGTATAAGCGAAGCGCTCCCCATCCCGCTCCCCCTCACACCACCCCCCCCTCAACACCCGCTCGGCGATCTCGGTGGCCGATGGGCCTGAAACGTGTCTATATGTCACGTTTCAGGCCCATCGGCGGTCACGCTGCGGTGCGGCGCATTTCGCGGAGGGCCCAGGCGCCGAGGAGGGTTAGGAGGACGGTTAGGGCGAGGATGCCGGGCCAGGTTTCGGCCCAGGTGACGCTGCCGACGAAGCCCTGTCGTGCCGCTTCGATCACGTTCGTAATCGGATTAACTTCGGCGACGTTCTGCATCCACGGTTGCAGCAGGGCGAGCGGCGCGTAGGCGGTGGTAGTGAGGATCAGCGCCATCATCCCGGCCTGCATCAGCGGCGCCGCCGACTGGCTCTTGAAGCGCAGCGCCAGCATCGATCCCCAGCAGGCGGCGACGGCGGCCATTGCGGCGACCATGAAGTAGGTGACCAGAAGCCCCTCAATGCCCGGCCAGCCCGCTCCCAGCAGGAGGGCAATGACGAACACAAAGGTCGCAGGAATCAGCGAGCGGGCGCTGGCCGCGAGAACGGTTCCGGCCAGCAGCACCCAGCGCGGGGCGGGGGAGACGAGCAGGCGATCGACCCAGCCCCCCTCTATGTCGCGGGCGAGGTTGACGCCGGCGGCGGCGCCGGTGAAACCAGCCCCCTGCAGCATGCTGACCGGCACGATGAAGCTCTCATAGGTCCCGGTGCTGAAGCCCTTCAGTTGTGTGAGCGCGCCGAAGACTCCGTTGAGGCCGAGAAAGAAGATCGTCGGCGCCAGCACGCCGGGGATCGCGGCGCCCGGCACCCGCAGCAGCTCGTTCTTGGCGCGCGCCATCAGCGCCGCGATCATCGCCAGGTTCGCGCGCCACTCGGGCAGGGTCGCGAGCGACTCCATCACCCCACCCGCAGCCGGTGTCGCAGGGCGCGCGCGCTCAGCACCAAGCCGAGCACGACGATGCCGATGATCGCCAGGACCGCGTTGATCAGATCGGAAGCGCTGATCCCCGAGATGATCGGGTCGCGGACGCCTTCGACGACGAAGCTGAGCGGGTTGTATTCGGCGATCGTCTGCGCCGGCTCGATCATCAGGTTCACCGGGAAGAAGGCCGATGAGAGGAAGAGGACGACCAGGACCAACGGAAAGAGGCCCTGAACAACGCTGGCGCTGCCAGTGCGCAGGGCGATCGCGGCGCCGATCCCGCCAACCGCCATCGCCGTCGCGGTGACGAGGGCGATCGCGATCAAGGCGCCGGCGACGCCGCTGTGGATTTCGGCTCCGAAGATCAGGCCGATCGTGAGGAACCAGAGCGAGCCGAACAGCCCCAGCGCCGCCGTTCCCGCGAGTCGTCCGAGCACGATCGTGTAGCGCGGGATCGGCGCCGAGAAGAGACGGTCGGTGAAGCCCATCTCGATGTCTACGGCGAGGGCGATCCCGCCGCTGTTGCCGGCCAGCATCAGCGACTGCATCATCGCCCCGGCGAGCATGAACTGGAGAAAGCTCTGCACGGGCGGAAAGCCAGGCAGGTTGACCGCGCCGCCGGCGCCGCCGGTCTGGATCACCAGCAGCAGGGTGGGGAAGACGACGATCGGTGCCATCAACTGCGGGCGGCGGAAGGTCTGGCGGATCGAGCGCATCCCCAGCGCCCTCACGACCCGTAGGTTGACGGCCAGCTCGCTCACACCTCGACCGCCTCTTGCTCGGCGTTCTCCTCGCTCTCGTCCTCGAGGTGGTAGCCGGTCTTCTCGACGAAGACGTCGTCGAGGGTGGGGCGGACCAGCTCCAGTGACTCGACCGCGATTCCGGCCTCGTCGAGCGCCCGCACGACGCGAGGAATGTCGGCGGCGCCGTTGGCGACCTCGACCAGGACCGTCTTGCCGTCGCGGGGCGGCAGCAGCTTGCCAATCCGCCCGCAGACCTCCTCGGCCTCGGCGATCGAGCCCGCGGCGAGCTGCAGCTGGATGTGGGGGTCGCCGATCTCGGCCTTGAGCGTCTCCGGAGTGCCCTCGGCGACGATCTTGCCGTTGTCGATGATGCCGACGTTGTCGGCGAGCTGGTCGGCCTCCTCGAGGTACTGGGTGGTGAGGAAGACGGTCGTGCCCTCGTCGTTCAGCGCCCGCACCTCCTCCCAGATCGTTTTGCGGCTGACTGGGTCGAGCCCGGTGGTCGGCTCGTCTAGGAAGAGCACCCGCGGCTCGTGGACGAGGGCAGCGGCGAGGTCGAGTCGTCGCTGCATCCCTCCCGAGTAGCCGCCAACCCGGCGGTCCGCGGCCCCGGCGAGGTCGACACGCTCGAGCAGGTCGTCAGCGCGGCGCTTGCCCTCGTCGCCCGGCAGGCCCTGCAGCGTCGCCTGCAGGCGAATCAGCTCGCGCCCCGTCATCAACGGGTCCAGCGCTGCCTCCTGCAGAGCGACGCCGATCGAACCTCGCACCGCTCGCGCTTCCTTGACGACGTCATGGCCGGCGACCGTCGCCCGCCCGCCGGTGGGCAGTAGCAGCGTGGTCAGCATCCGCACCGTCGTCGTCTTGCCCGCCCCGTTGGGACCGAGAAAGCCGTAAATCTCGCCCTCGTCGACCTCCAGGTCGACGCCCTGGACCGCGAGCACATCGTTGAACGCACGCTCGAGGCCCTCTACGACGATGGCTGGATTTCTCGCCTCCATTCCGGCGGGACCCTACAGACGCCACTTGGCCGGGATCGTGCAATCTGGCACGGAACACTGCATTCCTCCGGGCCGGACGGCAGAATCGTGGCCGCAACCCTGATCAGCAGTCCGGGTTTGCAGCTTGAGATCGTGCTTGGAGCAGCCGAAAACCGGATCGGCAGGTCGCGTGCGCCAGTGGCGCTCGCGTTGGCTGGCGCCCTCCTCGCCCTGATCGTCGTGGCCTGGCCCGGCACGGCAGGCTCCGCGCCGCTTGGCGTTGTCGTTCTCGGCAAGACCCCGACGACCCCGCCCGCCTCCTGCCCCGGCAAGATCGTCAACAACGTCGAGGTCATCCCCTGCCGGGTCGAGGGCCACGTCACCGGCTTCCAGGCGATCGCGGGTGGGGTGAACCAGCCCTACGAAGCGCCCTTCGACGGCAAGATCGTCGCCTGGTCGATCACCCTGGCGCGACCCTCTCGCGCGGATACGGCGACGACCACCAACGAGGTCAGCTTCTTCGACGAATTCCTCGGCAAACCATCGCAGGCCCGGATCGGCATCCTGCGCCCGGTCGAAGACTCCGATCCGCCGAAGTACACGCTGGTCCGCCAGAGCCCGCTCGAGGTGCTCAACCCCTATTTCGGCAGCACCCCGATCTTCGCCCTCGACCATCCCCTCTCGGTCCTGCGCGGCCAGATCGTCGCCCTCACCGTGCCCACCTGGGCGCCGATGTTCGCCTTCAACGTCTCCGACGAAGACACTTGGCGCGGCAGCCGCATCAGCGGCCACTGCGCCTCCAAGGAAGACATTCAGGGCGGCCATCCCCAACAGGGGGTCGGCAAGATCAAGACCTACGGGTGCTACTACAGCAACGCTCGTCTGCTCTATACGGCGACGCTGGTCAAGAAACCCTAGCTTCGAAGCTTTAGCTGGCCCGGAGCGTCGGGTGCCCCTGCTCACTTGCCTGACTGGCTGGATCGGGTGCCGCCGTCCGAGAATGTCGCTGGGCCAGCGGCACAAAACGTTCGCAGGGGCACCCGACGCTCCGGGCAACGCACGGTTCCGTCCCGAGAAGCTTTTTTTCACGAAGCTCTCAAAGATCTCGTCCCGAGAAGCTTCTGACGCGAGACGTCGGCGACGACTTAACGGCGTGTTGGCGCTGCCTTCTTCTTGAAGCTTGTGAGAGAGAGCGGGCGTCGGTGGGGCGTCCGAACGTTTTGCGCCGCTGGCCCGGAAAGAACCTCGGACGGCAACTCACGACCCAGCCAGTCAGGCGAGTGAGGAGGCCCCACCGACGCCCGCTCTCCGCCAGCGCTAAAGCGCTTCTTGGCGGAGGCCGCAGTACTGACAGTCGCTGACGTCGAGACCGATCAGTTGGTCGCAGCGGCGGCAGGCGCGGAGGTTCGCCGGAGTACGTGGGAGGGCGGAGGCTGAAGGGGCCAGGGGCAGGACCATTGCCACCGGCTCCATCTCCTCGCCGGTCTCGCGGTCGAGGTAGACCTGGCCCGGCTCGGCGTGGGCGAGGGCCTCGCGGCCGGAGGCCGGGGCGCGCATGCGGTAGAGCTGCTTCGGGTTCACGGCGGCGAAGACTAATAGCTTGCGCGGAACCGATGCGTGTTCTCCTCTTCCACGGCTACATGCTGCGCGGCACCGGCAGCAATATCTACAACGCCAACCTCGCCCGCGCGCTGGCCCGTCTCGGCCACGAGGTCCATCTGCTCTGCCAGGACCGCGAGACCAGGATCGAGGGGGTCGAGATCCACAATCCGGACATCGGCGGCCTGCTCCCGGTCTACGTCAAGGACCCGTACGAGGGCTTTGAGGTCAAGACCTTCCCGGAGCTGACCGAGGAGGAGCTCGATCGCTACATCGAGGCCAATGTCGCCGCCGTGCGGGAGGTCGCCTCGCGGGCGGGTGGCGTCGACGTGGCGCTCGCCAACCATCTCGTCATGGGCCCGGCGATCCTCGCTCGCGCCGACGTCGCCCCTTTCGCGGCCAAGATCCACGGCTCGGCGCTCGAGTACACCGTGAAGCCGTATCCGCGTTTCCTTCCTTACGCGCGGGAGGGCATGGAGGCGGCGCGAGGAGTCCTCGTTGGCTCCCGCCACACTGCCGAGTCGCTTTGGGCCACCCTTCCGGACGTCGCCGGTTTGCGAGAGAAGACTCGACTTGGCCCTCCTGGCGTGGACACAGAAAGCTTTCGGCCGAGGGAGGTGGGGTCGGGTCCACCGGGAACTCCTCGCGAACGCGAGCCCGGTGGACCCGACCCCACCTCCCCCCGCGTCGTCTTCGTCGGGAAGCTGATCGTTTCCAAGGGGGTCGATCTGCTTTTGGCGGCGTGGCCGCTGGTCAGGGCTGCGCATCCGGATGCGACGCTGGAAGTCGCTGGGTTCGGCGAGTATGAGCAGGGGCTCCGTCAGCTGCTCGATGCGCTCGGGCGAGGGGACCTCGGTGAAGCTGGAGAGATCGCCAAGGCGGGGTGGGGGCTCGAGGGTGGGGAGGAGAAGCCGTTGCCGATTCTCTCCGCGTTCCTCGCTGATCCGCCGCGCGGATATGTTGAGGCGGCGCGGGCCGCGTCCGGCTCGGTCGAGTTCATCGGGCGGTTGGAGCACGACGAGGTGGCGGAGCTTCTGCCGGGGGCGGAGGCTCTGGTCATGCCAAGCACCTTTCCCGAGGCCTTCGGGATGGTCGCCGCTGAGGCCGCCGCTTGTGGAGTGCTGCCGGTTTCGGCGGGGCACTCGGGGATGCTGGAGGTCTCGAAGCAGCTGATGGAGTCGCTGCCGCCGCAGGTTGGTCGTCTGACCTCGTTCCCAGTTGAGCAGGGCGCGGTGGAGGCGATTGCGACGCGATTGAACGGCTGGCTTGCTCTGCCGGAGGAGGAGCGCGCCAGGGCTCGCGAGGCGCTGGTCGAGACCGCACGGCGGCTCTGGAGCTGGGAGGGGGTCGCCCGCGGCGTGCTGGCAGCATCGGTGGGAGAGCTCGATCGACTTGCCGCTCCCGAATAGCTAGTGCCGAGCGTCACCAGAGCCTGAAAGCTTCCCGCCGTCGCTTCAATAGAATGCCCGCCGCCTCATGTACGGCCGCCTGCCCATAGTGAAGATGCTCGCCGCCACGGTCGTGTTCACCGCCGTGATCTCGGCCGTGATGCTCTCGATCAGCTGGGACGGCCAGCAGGCCTCGACCGCCGCACCCAAGATCGACGAGCTGCTCGACGTGATGATCGTCCTCTCGTCCTTCGTCTTCTCGCTGGTGATGGTGATGCTCTTCTACGCGCTGTGGAAATTCAAAGCCAAGCCCGGCGACGAATCCGACGGCGAGCCGATCCACGGCAACACCCGGCTCGAGGTGGCCTGGACCGTGATCCCGACGATCATCGTCCTCTTCGGCGCCGGCTACAGCTGGTCGGTCCTCAGCGACATCGAAAAGCCCGCCGACAACCCGATCACGGTCGATGTCTTCTCCCAGCAGTACGCCTGGAGCTTCGGCTACCCGGGCAAGGGCAATGCCTGGTCTCAGGGCGAGCTGCACGTGCCGCTCGACCGCCAGGTCTCGTTCAAGATGCATGCCCAGGACGTGATCCACTCCTTCTGGGTGCCCGAGTGGCGGATCAAGAAGGACAACGTGCCGGGGATCACGACGACGGCGATCGTGACGCCGGACAAGCTCGGCACCTACCAGCTGATCTGCACCGAGCTCTGCGGCTTCGGACACGCCTCGATGCGGGCCAAGGTCGTGGTCGAAACCCCGGCTGACTTCCGCAAATGGGTGGCGGCCCTGCCGGACAAAGTGCCGGCGCCGTTGGCGGAGTCGATAGTCCAGGACACCGAGACCAACCCGGAGCCTGTCGGGGCCGGCGGGGCATAATGGAGGCCTTCTAGTGGTAGCTGCGATCAAGCAACCGGGATGGATCAGGGGCGCGCTGGGCGCGCTGCTGGGCGCTGCCTTCGGCTTCGCGCTCGTCGTCGCCCTGCGCAAGGCCTCCGGCCTGCCGGCTTACCAGACCGAGCAGACCGGCTACCCGCAGGTCGTCGTGCCACTGGTCACCGGCCCGCTCGGCTTCCTGCTCGGCTTCGGCTGCTTCGACTACTGGCTGCGCTGGGCCGCCGGCATGCCGACCATTCCGGAGGACCACTCCCAGCACGGCGCCAAGAGCTGGAAGGACTACCTGCGCTTCAACACCGATCACAAGGTGATCGGAATCCAGTACATCTGCACCACCTTCTTCTTCTTCTTCGTGGGCGGCTTGATGGCGATGCTGATCCGCGCCGAGCTGGCGCAGCCGGGCACCCAGATCGTCGACGCCGCCACCTACAACAGCCTCTTCTCCACCCACGCGGTGCTGATGATCTTCGTCTTCGTGATCCCGGTCTTCGCCGGCATCGCCAACTACGTCCTGCCGCTGATGATCGGCGCCCCGGACATGGCCTTCCCGCGCCTCAACGCGCTCAGCTTCTGGATGTTGCCCCTGGCCGGGCTGCTCTTCATCGGCAGCTTCCTCGCTCCCGGTGGCGCCTTCGACGCCGGCTGGACCGGCTACGCGCCGCTCTCGACCGGGGCTCCGCTGGGACAGTCCTTCTTCAACCTCGGCGTCCAGTTCGCCGGTGCCTCCTCGATTGCCACCGCGCTCAACTTCCTGGTCACGATCGTCTCCATGCGTGCGCCCGGAATGACCTTCTGGCGCATGCCGCTGCTGGTCTGGGCCAACCTTTCGACCTCGCTGCTGGTCGTCGCTGCGACGCCTTTCATCGCCGGCGCCCAGTTCATGGTCCTCTTCGATCGCGCCCTGCACACCAACTTCTTCGAGTTCGCCGGTGGCGGTGACGTGGTCAGCTACCAGCACATCTTCTGGTTCTACTCGCACCCAGCCGTCTACATCATGATGCTGCCCGGTTTCGGGATTATTAGCGAGGTCATCTCGACCCATGCCCGCAAGCCGATCTTCGGCTACCGGCTTATGGCCTTGGCCCTGATCGGAATCGTCGTGCTCAGCTACACGGTTTGGGCCCACCACATGTTCGTCGCCGGCATGTTCAGCTGGCTGCGGGTGCCGATGATGTTCACCACGCTGCTGATCGCGGTGCCGACCGGGATCAAGATCTTCTCCTGGCTGGGAACCCTCTATTTCGGCAAGATCCATACCTATTCGACGGCGATGCTGTTCGCGCTTGCCTTCATCGTCACCTTCACGATCGGCGGGATCAGTGGCGTGATGCTGGGCATGGTGCCGATCGACATCCACGTCTCCGACACCTACTTCATCGTCGCCCACATCCACTTCGTGCTCTTCGGCGGCTCGGTCTTCACGATCTTCGCCGGGATCTACCACTGGTTCCCGAAGATGACCGGGCGCATGTACGACGAGAAACTGGGTCGGGTCCACTTCTGGGGCACCCTGCTCGGCACCTGGGGCACCTTCATCCCGATGCACTGGATCGGGATGGACGGGATGCCGCGGCGCGTCGCCGACTACGCCACCCAGTTCGGCAACTGGAACCTGCTGATCAGTTGCTTTGCCTTCATGCTCGGCGCCGTGCAACTGGTCTTCCTCTACAACATGATCGTCAGTTGGCGCTTCGGCCCGAAGGCTGCGGCAAACCCCTGGCGGGCCAACTCGATCGAGTGGCAGGTCTCCTCGCCGCCGCCGATCTACAACTTCGACGAGATCCCGCGGGTTGTCGGTGGCCCCTATGAGTTCGGGGTGCCCGGAGCTCGCCACGCGATCATGGCCGGCGAAGGCGTCGAGGCGCCGGCGGAGCAGCAGCCGGCCGTGGTGGGCTCCTGATGGCCGAGGCTGCCGAGGCACGCCCCCTGCTCGTCTTCCTCAACGAGGTCGCGGGCGGGCGCAAGCTGCTCAAAGCAGTTGGCGAGCGGGCCGAGAAGGTTCCCTTCGTCGCAGTCGCCGCCCCGCAAAACCAGCCGGCCGTCGGTCAGCTGATCGACTCTGGTGAGCTGCGCGACGCGGCCCGGGCGCGGGTCGAGGTGACGATGTCGGTGCTCTCCGAGTACGGGATTGAATCGGTCGGCGAGGTGATGGACCCCGAGCCTTCACTGGCCCTGGACGACGCCGTGCGAGCCCACGAACCGGGCGAGATCCTCCTCTCCTGTGCCTCCGGGACCCGCTTCGGCTTCACTCGCAAGGACCTCGTCGCCTGGGCTGAAAGCCGTTTTGAGCCGGAGATCCCGGTCACCCACATCCCGGTGCGGATCACCGATGACTCGGTCAGCTGGGAGAAGAGCCACACGTTGGTGGTGGCGAGCCAGACGGTGGCCGCGCCGGACCTCGTCAGCCGGCTCAAGGAGCGTGCTGCCGGGCACCCGCACCGCTACACGATCGTCTGCCCGCGGACCGAGGACGTGACCGAGCCGGAGATCGTCCGCGACCTCGCCTCGACCCTGGCCGAGCTCTACCGGGCCGACATCGACGCCACCGGTCAGCCGATGAGCCCGGACCCCTTCCACGCGGTGCAGAACGCGATCGAGCACTACAGCGTCGACGAGGTGCTGATCTCGACCTTTGCCGGTGAGTCCTCTCGCTGGCTTGAGGACGACCTGATCGGCCGGGTGCGCGAGATCACCGAGAAGCCGGTTGAGCACGTCGAGGTCGGCCGCCCCGCAGCCGCCGTTGCCGCCGCCGTAGCCGAGGGAGGGGAGTCCTGATGGAGAGCGCAACGGTTGCACTCGGGCATGCCCACGAGGAGGAGCACCACGGGCCGCCGGAGGCAAATCAGAGCTCGCGCATCGATCGTCAGACACTGGGGATCCTGCTCTTCATCGTCTCCGAGATCATGCTGTTCGGCGCTTTTTTCGCCTCCTACTTCTTCCTCCGGGTAGTCGTCCACCCGTCGACCTGGCCGCCGGCGCCCTACGAACTGCCGGTGGCGGTCGCCGGGATCAACACCGCGATCCTGGTTTCCTCCAGCTTCACGATCCACTACGCCTTGGAGTCGATCCGGCGCGGCAACAGGAAGGGCTTGAAGCTCGGCCTGGTTCTGACCTGGCTGCTCGGCGCGACCTTCCTCTTCATCCAGATCAACGAGTACGTGCACCTCGGCTTCAGCGCCCGCGACCTCGCCTTTGGCTCGATCTTCTACGGCCTCACCGGCCTGCACGGCGCCCACGTCTTCGTCGGCCTCGTCCTGCTCAGCTTCGCCACGATACGCGCCTTCCGTGGCCACTTCGGCCCCGAGGCCAAGAACCACCTGGGCGTCGAGGTGCCCGGTATCTACTGGCACTTCGTCGACGTCATGTGGATAGTCGTGTATACGACGGTTTACATTCTCTAGCTCCGCGGTACAACTGAGGTATGCACAATCCGCTGAGGTCAGAGGCCGACGCGTTTCGCTGGGTTGTGGTTATCGGGCTTGGCGCCGTGTCGGTGATCGCTTTGACGCTGCTAACACGGCCGGTGATCGGGGTCATCTGGGCAGCGGCCTTGATTGGGTTCGGTGCTGGGCTTGCCTATCGGGGCGCGCGCGGCTCGCTGCCTCGCAGCGTCGCCTTGACACAAGGTGGGGATGGCAAGTTCCGCCTGCTGGTCGTTGCCAACGAGACGGTCGAGGGCCGGGCGCTGTTGGACGAGATCCGGGATCGCTCTCGCAACCGGGACTGCGAGGTCTTGGTGGTGACCCCGGCCCTGGCCGCCTCGCGCGCTTCGCATTGGGCCTCGGACATCGACGAAGCGATCGAGCTGGCGCGCCAGCGCATGGAGCTGTCGCTGATCGCGATCGGAGAGCTGGGGCTGAAGGCAAAGGGGGAGATCGGCGACTCCGACCCGAATGTCGCGATCGAGGACGCGCTGCGCGTCTTCCCCGCCGACGAGATCGTGATCTCGACCCACCCGCCGGAGCGCTCACGCTGGCTTGAGCACGGCGTCGTCGACCGGGCCCGTGAGCAGATCGACCTGCCGATCAGCCACGTCGTCGTCGACCTCGACGCCGGCCGCGTGGTTTCGTGATCGAGCCGGTGCATCTCCGCGCGCTTTAGCGCGCCACGCGAAACGTTCTGTCTTCTAGCCTGTCAGTATGGAGGCCGTGAGACTGGCGTGGACAGACGATCGCATCGATGACCTTCGGCGCGATATGGACTCTCGGTTCGATCGGGTAGAAGCCCGCCTCGATGGCTTGAGTCAGTCGATATTTCAGATGCAGCGAACGATGGTTCAGCTCGCCACGGCGATGATCGCCGCTCTGGCTGGTGTGATCGTCACTTTGGCTGGCTTGATCCTGACTCAGCTTTGACTCAGCGCTGGTTCGGCAGTCTTCTGTCGGCTCGGCTCGTCGGCTGATCTCGCGACAACCTTGCGGGACTCTAGGCGCCCCGCGGTCGCGACGGTCCACAGCATCGCCAACCAGGAGGCGATCGCCAGGGCGACGTGGACCCAGACGATCTCCGAGGGAAGCTTCAGAGCCCACTGGACGCCTCCTACGACTCCTTGGAGGGCTAGCAGGCCGATCACGGCGCTGAGGGGCCTCACGGCTCTGTCATCGCCTCCTGGCCGTCGAAGCAGGAACCAGACGGCGATCGTGGCCAGGCCAAAGACCGTTGCGAGCACGGCGTGGCGCTGGACGACCCACTCGAGCGTGCCGGTTCCCTCGAAGGTGAAGCGGTGGACGAGCTGGCCGGCGTGGGCGCCGGCGTGGGGGCCGGAGGCGGTGGCGACCGTGCCGGCGGCGATCGTCAATTGGCCCAGCGGGATCAGTGCTCGCACGGCCCATACACCCAGGCGGTCGTTGGAGGCGCGTCGCTCACCGGGTTCGTAGCGCGAGCACCAGGCGAGGGCAAAGGAGGCGTCGAGCAGCAGCATCGAGAGGATGAAGTGGCTCATCACCAGGCCGGGGGCGAGGTGGTACTTGACGACGAGTGCGCCGAGGATCGCCTGGCCGATCACTCCCAGGGGCAGCAGCGCTCCGAACAACGCGAGGTGCCAGCGGAACGGCTGGCGGAACCAGGCGAGGACGCTGGCGGCGATCACGGCGAAGCCGACGAAGCCGGTCAGCAGGCGGTTGCCGTACTCGATCACCGCGTGGGTGTCGAGCGGCGGCACCGTTCCGCCGTAGCATTTGGGCCAGTCCGGGCAGCCGAGGCCGGAGCCCGTCAGCCGCACTCCCGCGCCCGTCAGCACGATCAGCGAGAGCGCCCCGAGCGCGACCAGGGAGACGGTGGCGTAGAGCTGCGGGCTGATGCGGAGGCGGTCGCGCATGGGGTTGCCCCGGGATGATGCCAGCGGCGGCCTCGCGGCCGGTGGGGCTCAGCCGCCCTTGGTCTTCTGCGAGCTGCCGCCTTTGGCAGTCGAGGAGATCAGGTACTGGACTAGCTGTTCGATTTCGTTCGGTTTGATGATCGTTTTGAAGTTGGCCGGCATCACGTTGGCTGGGTAGCCTTTGGCGAGATGAGCGTTGGGATCGACGATCGATTCTTCGACCATCGCTGCGCTCTGCCCGGGCAGGACTTCGTCGAGGTTGGGTCCGGTCACGCCACCGGATTCGGCGGCAGCGAGCGTGTGGCAGCCACCGCAGCCGTTGTTGGCGAAGACCTGGGCACCGGGGCCGCCGGGTACTTCGGGCGGCGCCGCGCCGGGGACGCCGGCGTAGAGGCCGACGTAGGCGGCGACGTCCTCAAGATCCTGGTCGGTGACGAGGTCGGCTGGCATCGATACCGCCGGATCGTCATTGCTCGGGCGTGGGTACTCGACCTGGGCCTTGACCACGCCTTCGATTGTTTCCCCACCCTCGCCTGCTTCGCGGGCCGCGGCAAAAGCATCGTCGAGGTTGGGGCCGATTTGCGCTGTCGTGCCGGCCTCGGCGAGGGTGTGGCAGGTGCCGCATTTCTGGATGAAGAGAACCCGGCCACGCGCTGTGTCGGCGCTGCTCGTGCCACAGCCGGAAGCAGGCAGTGCCACGGCCGCGAGGGCGGCGAGGACGAGTAGAGGGCGGATTGGATTCGGCAGCTTGGACATACGGCGCTGAGCGCGCCGGAGTCTATATGTCCCGCACCCGTGAAAGCGGTTTGTGCAGGCGTGGGCGTCGGGTAGGCTTGAGGCGATTCTCACTAGCTCGCGAACCCCCGGAAGGGAGGCAGCAGGATGCAAGTACGGGAAGGGATGTCAGAGGTGGTGTTGACCGTCGGCCCGTCACACACGCTGCGCGAGGCGGCTTCGATGATGGCCGACAAAGGAACCGGTGCGGCGCTGGTCAGCGACGATGAGACACCGGCGCTCTGCATCGTCACCGAGCGCGACATCCTGCTCTCGGTTGGCGGCGGCGAGGATCCCGATGCTGAGCGCGTCGCCGACCACATGAGCGACAGCGTGATCGCCGCCGCGCCCGACTGGAGCCTCGAGCATGCCGCGGCCGAGATGTCGCGCCGCGGGATTCGCCACCTGGTCGTCTACGAGGGCTCCGAGCTGGTCGGGGTGCTCTCGATGCGCGACATCATGCGGGTCTGGACTTCTGAAGGGGCGACGTCTGGGATGACGCCTGACTGAGTGTCAGGTGGGCGGGTCTGGCGGGTGCGCCTCTGCGGGAATTGATGTCGCACGCGAGCTTCGCTCGTTTAGCGACGAAGGAGGAGCGCGGCTATCGCCGCGCAAACACCGGATTGCATTTCCGCCGCCTTCGGCGACATTCCCGCAGAGGCGCACCCGCCAGACCCCCTCGAAGGGGCTCCCAAGCTTCAAGCCCCGTCGAGCAGGGGGAGCTTCAAAGCTCCTTTGCGGCTCGAGGTATTCCAAGCTTGGGAGAGAGCCCTGGCGCGGTTGAAGCTTTCCAAGCTTGGGAGTCCTTGGGCGGTTTGAAGCCTGACTCATCTAGGGACGTGTCGAGAGGAGGAGCCTGGGCGTCCTCCAGTCGAATGTCGCGAAGCGGCCGCTGCACTCGTTTTTCTAGGCGCGGCGCAGCCGCGCTCCTACATAGTCGCTAAGCGCCCGCAAAGCGGGCGCGTGCGACATCAATTCGACTGGAGGACGCCCGGGCTCCTCCCAGCGCCAACCCCGCGAAAATCAGCGCGGAGAAGAAATCTGTTCCACCGGCAGCACCGCACCGCGGACCTGCTGCTTGCGGGGCAGACGGTAGTAGTCGCGGATCGCGTGGCGGACCATGCTGCGGAAGGCGAAGAGGGCGACGACGATGCCGAGGATCGAGTAGATCCAGCCGCGGAACATGAAGCCCTCGGCGAAGATGCCGCAGACCGCAAGGGCCAGGGCGAAGGCAAATATCGCCGGCGCCCAGGAGGAGCGGGGCTGGTAGACCATCTCGCCCGGCTCTGGGATGTGGCGGTGCTCGGGGCTCATGAGGCGATGTAGAGCATCGCCGCTACGAAGCAGAGGGCGAAGATCGCCGTGGCGATGCCGGCGGCGGCAAGCCCGGCGGACATGTTTGCTCTTGCGCTCTCGCGATCCACGGGCAGATTTCTACTAGAAGAGCCGGTCGAGCGGCATTGCCACGAAGAGCAGTGCCAGGTAGGCCAGGGAGTAGAGATAGGTGCGCAGGGCCCAGCGGCGGTCGGCGCTGCGCAAGAGGCGCACGGCGCAGTAGATGAAGCCGGCGCCGAGGGTCATCGAGGCGATCAGGTACTCGACCCCGAAGCCGCCGGCGCAGAAAGGCAGCTGGGTCACCGCGTAGAGCAGCACGGTGTAGAGGAGGATCTGGCGACGGGTCTCCGCCTCGCCGCGCACGACCGGCAGCATCGGGATGCCGGCCTTGGCGTACTCGTCCTTCATCAACAGCGAGAGCGCCCAGAAGTGGGGCGGGGTCCAGAAGAAGACGATCGCGAAGAGGAAGAGCGCGGTGCCGTTGAGCCCGCCGGTTACCGCCGCCCAGGCGACCAGTGGCGGCACGGCGCCGGCGGCACCGCCGATGACGATGTTCTGCGGCGTCGTACGCTTGAGCCAGAGCGTGTAGACGAAGACGTAGCCGAAGAGGCCGGAGATCGAGAGCGCCGCCGCCAAGGGGTTGACGGTGAGCGCCAGCAGGGTGAAGGAGGCGCAGCCGAGCAGGGCACCAAAGGCAATTGCGGCGCCTGGCGAGACCCGGCCGCTGGCGACCGGGCGGTCGGCCGTGCGAGCCATCAGCTGGTCGATATCGCGGTCGATCGCGTGGTTGATCGCGCCGGCTCCTCCGGCCGATAGGGCGCCGCCGAGGCAGACGAGCAGGACGAGGCCGATCGAGGGATCGCCGGCCACGTACATCGTCGTGATCGTGGTCAGCAGCAGCAGCGACTGCACCTTCGGCTTGGTCAGCGTCAGGTAGTCGCGCAGGACGGTCAGCGCCGCAGGACGCTGCGCGAGGACCGCAGTTTCGGCACCGCTCACGGCGCTCAGGCTACCGGCTGCGTCTCGCGGGTCGCCCGCTCGGCACGGGCAGTGCTGTGGGCGATCGCCTCACGGATGTCGCGCATCGGACGATCGCTGCGCACGTCGGGCAGCAGGTCGAAGTTGTGCGGCTCGGGCGGTGAGAGCGTGAACCACTCGAGCGAGTCGCCGCCCCAGTGGTCGTGGCCGGCGCGGGCGCCGCTGTTGCGACTGACGATCGCGTTGACCAGGGTCAGCAGGATCCCGATCGCGAGGATGAAGGTGCCGATCGTGGCGATCAGGTTGAGGGCGCTGACTCCCGTGCCGCTGAAGAACTTGTAGGCATCGACGACCTCGCCATGATCGCCCCCAGCGATGAAGAGGGGCACGAAGGCGATGAGGATGCCGATCGCCATCGTCCAGAAGGAGAAGCGGGCCAGCGTCTCGCCCATCGTGCGGCCGGTCAGCTTGGGGAACCAGTAGTACAGGGCGGCGAAGCCACCGAAGACGCTGCCGCCGACCAGGGCGAAGTGGGTCGCCGCGGTTGCGTCGGTGGTGTTGTGCAGGCGCCAGGCGACGGCGACCATCGAGTGCGAGATCTCCGAACCGAGGCCGATCGAAATCGCCGAGATCGCGCCGACGGCGAAGAGCAGCGGTGCCCGCATCCGCAGTCTGCCGCCGATCATCGTCGCGATCAGGTTGAAGACGATCAGGCCGAAGGGGACGATCAGCGCCAACGACATGATCATCGCGAAGTACATCCAGCCGATCCCGATCGGCGAGGTCATCATGTTCTGCATCCAGGCGAGCGTGCCGATCACGGCAATCGCCACTAGCGAGCCGGTCACGGCGCCGCGGTTGAAGAGCGGCTTGCCGGCAAAGACCGGGACGATCTCCGCGATCGCGCCGAGGGCGGTGATCAGGATCAGCATGTAGGCGCCGGTGAAGAAGATCCAGCTGAGGTGCTCCCAGAGCAGTGGAGCGCCGCCGGAGCCGTCGGCGAAGAAGATGCCATCGAAGTTGCGATCGATCAACAGCATCGTGATCGCCGCCAGCATCACCGGGCCGATCACGAGCAGCAGCCAGGAGCCGACCGCCGCCGACCAGGCGAAGACCGGTACCCGTCGCCAAGCCATGCCGGGGGCGCGCATGCGGCGCAGCGTTGCCACCAGGTTGATCGCGATGAGGACGAAGCCGAGTGTCGCCAGTCCGCAGGCGGCGGCCCAGGCGTCGACGCCGTTGTTGGGCAGGAAAGCGAGCTCGGAGAGCGGCGCAAGCGGGTTGACGCCGGCCTCGGACGGGGTGAAGAGGAAGCCTGCGTAGAGGACGGTGGCGCCGGCGATGTAGAGCCAGAGGCCGATCTGGCCGAGTCGCGGCAGCGCTGTACCGCGGGCGCCGATCTGCAGGGGCGCCAGGTAGTAGAAGAAGCCCAGCGCCAGGGGGATCGCAAAGAGGAAGATCGCTGTCGCTCCGTAGAGCGAGAGCATGCGATTGAAGGTGACGGGGGTGAGCAGGGTGTTCCCGGGGACCGCCAGCTGCAGCCGCATCAGCAGCAGCTCGACCAGGGCGATGAAGAGGAAGCCGAGCGCGGCAACGATCATCACCCGGCCGACGTCCTTGTGGTCGGAGCTGGTGGCGATCTCGATCCAGCGTGGGCGGCGGCGGGGAAAGCCGTCGACGACTACCTCGGGACGGGCGGCGCTCATGGCACTTCTCCGTTTTCAATCAGGCCCACGACGCGGTCCTGGGCGGCCTGGATGTCTGACTTCTGGCGGGCGAGGAAGTCTTTGTAGGCCTGCGGCGAGACCACCTCGACCTCGGTCCGCATCGCCGCGTAGGCCTGGCCGGAGAAGGTCGCCGACTGCCCGTCGTAGGTGCCTTCCTGATCGGCGCGGAAGACGACGTGGTTGGTCTTGCCGGGGACCGCGTCGCGCTTGCCGGCCAGCTCGGGCACATCCCAGGTGTGGATCACGTCGGTCGAGACGAGGTCGAGTTCGACCGTGGTGTCGACCGGGACGACGAGCTTGTAATAGGAGAAGGCTTCATTGGGGTAGTCGTAGCGCCACAGCCACTGCTGGCCGGTCGCTTCGATCTTCAGCGGCCGAGAGCTGGCCGAGGCGAGGCCGGCCGGGCCGCTGGTCGGGATCTCCCGCGCCTTGTCGGTGTAGACGAGGCTGACGACGAGGATCACGGCGGCGAAGACGGTCAGCATCGCGCCGACGCGGAACTGGGTGCGACGGCCGCCGCGTACCTGGCGCGGCTCACTGCCACGATCGCCGCGGTAACGGCGGATCGCGTAGATCAGCGCGCCGTTGATCGCGACGATGACGATCGCCGCGGCGACGAAGCCGATCCAAAGCAGAGTGTCGATCTGGTCAGTGCCAGGAGAGTGGGGCGCCAAAGCGCGGCCATTCTAATCACGAAGACAGGCGTTCAGGCGGCGCGGCGGCGCTCCCGGGTTGGGTCACCGACCTATACTCGCCGGCCTGATGAAGGTGCGCTCGCGGCCATCTCCGGCGCTTCGCTTGGCGGTGCGCGCCGCTGCGGCGGGTGTCGTCGGCGCTGCGGTGGCGGTTCCACTGCTGCGCAAGCGGCTCCGCCTGCCCACGCCGGTGACGGTCACGGCCTGCGCCGCAGGGCCCCTGGCGATCGCCGTTCTCCACCCGCGCTCGCGCAAACGCGACGTGGCGCTCTACGCGATGCAGATGTGGGCTTTCATCATGGTCCACGAGCTGCCCTACGACGATCCGCAGCGACTGGAGTCGCGGCTGCGCAGTCGCTACCCGATCGTGACCGACCGGGTGATCGGGCTCGGCCGGCTGCCAAACGCCCGCCTGCAGCTGGGGATGGCGGGCCTGCGGCGCGTCGGCACCGTCAACCGCGTCCTCACCTGGGCGCACTGGCTCTGGTTCTTCGAGCCCTACCTCGCCCTGGCCTGGATCCTCTGGCGCCACCCGGAGCGGTTCCCGAGCGCCGCCCGCCAGATGGCCGCGGTCTTCGACATCGGTTGCGTCGCCTACTTCGTGATTCCGACCTCGCCGCCGTGGTGGGCCTCCGAGCAGGGCCTCACCGGCGAAAAGGTCGAGCGGATCATGATCGGGGTCGGCGAAGACACCTGGGGCTCGGCCTGGCCGAAGATGTACAACGCGCTGGGCGGCAACCCCTGGGCGGCGATGCCCTCGCTGCACTTCGCGACCTCGGCGATGGCGGCGATCAAGCTCTCGGAGGCCGGCCGCGTCGAGGGGGCGGTCGGCTGGACCTACTCGCTGACGCTCGGCTTCGCCCTCGTCTACCTGGGCGAGCACTACGTCACCGATCTGCTCGCCGGGGCGGGTCTGGTCGCCGCCGTGAGGCGCGGCGAGCCACTGGCGGAACCGGCCGTCCACGGGGTCACCCGGGGGCTGCGGCGCTTGGAGCGCCTTGCCAGCGGGTAGCTTCCCTTAGGTGTCTCCTGAGGGTTCGGTGAACGGCGGCGATCCCGCTGAACTGCCGATTTTCACGCGGCGACGGCTGATCCAGACCGGGGTCGTCGTCTTTGCGCTGTTGATCGGGATCTACTTCCTGTTCCCGAGGCTGGTCGGGGTGAGCAACGCTCTGGGCAAGCTCGGCGACGCCGACCCGGTCTGGATCACGGTCGCGATCGGCTTCAACGTCGTCGCCTTCGCGACTTACATCGCGCTCTTCAAGGCCGTGGTCGGTGGCAAGGCGCTGCGGCTCAGCTGGACCGAGACCTATGAGATCAACATGGCCGGCCTGGCGGCGACGCTGCTCTTCTCCGCCGGCGGGGCCGGGGGGATAGTCCTCACCTTCTGGGCCCTGCTCAAGGCCGGCATGCAGCGGCACGAAGTCGCGCGGCGGATGGTCGCTTTCCTCACCCTGCATTACGCCTTCTACCCACTGGCGCTGATCCTTTTCGGGATCCTGCTGCGTACCGGCGTCCTGCACGGCAAGACCTCGGTCGAGCTGACGATCGTGCCGGCGGCGGTAGCCGGGGCGCTGCTGGCACTCGGCTTGCTGGTGGCACTTATCCCTCCCGACCTGAGCAGGCGGATCGCTCCGTTCGCGCGGGGCGAGCGGAGCAGGGCGATCGTCGCCAACGTCGCCAAAGTCCCAGCCACCCTGGCGGAGGGCTTCCGTTTTGCCCTCGGCCTCTTCGCTCACCCCCGTCAGGGCGGGCTCGCGGTGATCGGCGCGGCCGGCTTCTGGGCGGCGAACATCGGCATCCTCTGGGCTTCCTTCCACGCCTTCGGCGTTCACGTGCCGCTTGCCGTCGTCGTCCAGGGGTTCTTTCTCGGCATGGTCGCCAACCTGATCCCCTTCGCCCCGGCGGGTGTGGGAGCGGTCGACGCGGGGATGATCGGCGCTTTCGTCCTCTTCGGCCTGCCCGAGAACACCGTCTTCCCGGCGATCCTGATCTACCGCCTGGTCGCCTTCTGGATGCCGATCCCGTTCGGCGTGGTCGCCTTCCTGCAGCTGCGCAAAACGGTGACGCGCTGGGAATCGGAAGGTTTGCCGATTGACCGCGGCGCTACTATACAAAGTGAAGTATTGGCAACGCCACTAGACTCGGGGCGGACATGACAGAGGCCAGGAAGGTCGAGAACGTGATCATCGTCGGCGGCGGCCCCGCCGGCTACACCGCTGCGCTCTACACCGCGCGCGCCAACCTCGAGCCGCTCGTCTTCGAGGGCTTCCAGTGGGGTGGGCAGCTGCAGAACACCACCGACGTTGAGAACTACCCCGGTTACCCGGAGGGGATCATGGGGCCGGAAATGATGACCCAGTTCCGCGCTCAGGCGGAGCGCTTCGGGACGCGGTTCGTCAGCGACGACGTCGACCGGGTCGAGCTCTCCGATGGCGGCGTGCAGAAGGTCTACCTCGGCGACGAGGAGCACCAGGCGAAAACGGTGATCCTGGCGATGGGGGCGGAGCCGCGCCGGCTCGGCATCCCTGGCGAGAAAGAGCTCAGCGGTTGCGGCGTCTCCACCTGCGGTGTCTGCGACGGCGCCTTCTTCAAAGACCAGAAGGTGATCGTGATCGGCGGCGGCGACTCGGCGATGGAGGACGCGATCTTCATCTCCAAGTTCGCCAGCGAGCTGACCATGGTCAACCGCCGCGACGAGTTCCGCGCCTCGAAGATCATGGAGGAGCGGGCCCGCGAGCGCGCCAACATCAACTTCAAGACGCCCTACGTCGCCGAGGAGTTCGTCGGCAGCGACAAGGGCCGGCTGGACCACGTGCGCCTGCGCAACGTCGAGACCGACGAGACCGAGGATTTCGAGACCGAAGGCGCTTTCATCGCGATCGGCCACATTCCCCGCTCGGAGGTCGTTGTCGGCCAGGTCGACACCGATGAGGATGGCTACATTGCCACCGAGCCCGGCTCCACTCGCACCAACCTCGCGGGCGTGTTCGCAGTCGGCGACGTCGTCGACCACACCTACCGCCAGGCAGTCACCGCGGCCGGCACCGGCTGCATGGGCGCCCTCGACGCCGAGTGGTATCTGCGCGACACCCCGCCCTCGCCCGAGGCGCACTGGCTTCCCGGCGGCGAGCCCGTCGAGGTCGCCCCTAAGGTCGGCTGACCGGCGCATATCGGCGTCCTCGGTCGCTTGCGTGCAGAGCACGCCACGCTCCCTGCGTCCTTGATCTGCTTTGTCAGACGACCTTAGGGGCAGTCGACACCGGGCTCTTAAAGTTATGTGTGACGCATTCAGGGCGAGCGAGTGCGGGTGGTGGTTGCGCTTAACGAGCCCGACCTGATCGTCACAATCCGTCGGAGGTGCAGGTGAAATCCGACTACGACAGCCAAGGCGACACGATCCAGATCGATTTGGTCGACCCGGTCGGCCGCGTTGAGTTTGGGAATGACAAGGTCGACGACGGGCTCGTGATCAGCATTCGTGACGGGAAGCCGGTGCGTATCGACGTAATCGGCACCGGTGGCGACATTGGGGCTTCGCTTCGCCGCGCCGGGGACCACTGCGGCCTTGACTCCGAAGCATTGCTTGCCGCCGCTCGAGCGGCTGTAGCGGCTCCTGATCGCGAGGTCGTGCTGGACGTGCGTTCCCACGCAGCGGCATAAAGCCGCCGACGTTAATCGACGAGCTTCTGGACTACGAGGGTGCGGGACCCTTTTGGGGTCTCGATCTTGATTGGCTTGCCTACTTTGGCGTTGAGCAGGGCGCGGCCGATCGGGGACTCGGCGGAGAGGCGGCCCTCGGCGAGGTTGGCTTCGGTTGAGCCGACCAGGGTGAGGGTGCTGGTCTCGCCTTTGCTCTCGTCGAGCACCTCGGCGGTGCGGCCGAAGGCGAAGGTGTCGGCCTCGGCGTCGATTTCGACTACCACCGCGGTTCGCAGGCGCTCGCGCAGACGCTTGATTTTAGTCTCCAGATGGGCCTGGTCTTCCTTGGCGATGTGGTACTCGGCGTTCTCCTTGAGGTCGCCTTCCTCCCGCGCGACTTTGATCCGCGCCGCCATTTTGTTGCGCGCCGGCCCTTCCAGCTCCTCGATTTCCTCGCGCAGGGCAGCCAGGCCCTCCTCGGTGATCGGCTCGCCGCCTGTTTCGGTATCGCTCATCGCCTCAGCCTTTCAGATGTAGCGCTCCGTCCGTGCCGGGGTGTCGATCCGTGCCCGCTATCGTGGGCATACGACTCCCTCCTGCTCCCACATCGATTCGATCCAAATCTTCGATCCGCCGGTGGAGATCGCCGGTTGCGAGGAGTGCCTGGAGCTGGGAATGCAGTGGGTTCACCTGCGTATGTGCCAGAGCTGCGGGCACATCGGCTGTTGTGACAACTCCGAGGGCAAACACGCTACGGCTCACAACGCTGAGACCGGGCATCCGATCATCCGCTCGGTTCAGCCCGGCGAGGACTGGAGCTGGTGCTACGAGGACGAGCTGATGTTCCGCCTCGCCCGTTAGCGCAGCTTTTTCTTCAGCACGATGGTCTTGAAGCGCTTGATCGCCTTGCCACCTTCGGGTGTGTAGGAGATCCTCGCCTTGACCTTTGCCCGGCCGCTGTTCATCAGCTTGATCCTCGCCTTGCCGCTAGTCCTGACTGTGATCTTGGCCGTGCCCATTGCGTGTTTGCGCTGCGCGTTGGCAACACCCTTGCCGTAGAGGTCCAGGCGACCGCTGCCGGTGACCGCGACCCGCAGTGTGGCGGTGCCCTTCCTGCGGTTGAAGGTGACCTTCTTGAAGGCGACGGTGGCGTTGATGGCGAATTCGAGTGGGCTGGTCCAGGCGTCGGAGCCGGCGAAGTTGGTTGCCGTGACGTCGCAGGTGTAGGCGCCGACCTTGTCGGCCACGGTGGTCGCCGCGGTCGCGTCGGCGACCGGTTTGCCGTTGCGAAACCACTGGTAGGAGAAGCTCTGCGGCGCCCGGTAAAGGAAGGATTCGACCAGGTCACCCCTCCATTTTCCCTGCGTGCAGGTAAGGGTTGCGCCCGGCGTGTGCTGTCCCAGAACCGCCGGCGCTTCCAAGTTGCGCGGGCTTTCCAGCAGGACGGGGAAGTTCGCTGTTTCCAGGGTTGCGCCACCTGTGGCTGGGAGCGTCGGGGTGCCTCCCTGCAAACTGGCTACGCCGATCTGATCGAGTTCTTCGTCGCCCCAGTAGATCGTTTGAAGGGCGGGGTCAATGGCAACCCCGGCAGGCTCAAAGAGAGGAGAGGGTGTGCTGACCTGTCCACCGCTGCCACCGTTGACGCTGGCGTAGCCGAGCGATTCGCCCCTGAAGTTGGCCCAGTAGAGCTTGCCCGCCGTGGCGTCGATCGCTAGTCCGTCCGGGGCTTCGATGGGGGCTCCCGAGGTGTCTAGATCGGTCCCGCCGGAGCCGTTCAAACTTGCGTAGGAGATTTTGTCGCCTGCGGCGCTTGCCCAGTAGATCCGGCCTGCGGCGGGGTCGATAGCGACGCCGAACGGTTCGTCCACCGTTGCGCCAGCCGTATTGACGTTTCCCCCGCCAGAACCATCGAGGGCGGCGTAGGAGATCGAGTTGCCGTTGGCGTTCGCCCAGTAGATCCTGCCGCTGGCCGGGTCGATTGCAAGCCCGGCTGGTGCGTTTACGATCGCGCCGCTCGTATTGAGCAGCCCTGCGCCAGACCCGTCGAAGTTGGCGTAGCCGATTGAGTTGCCGCTGTAGTTGGCCCAGTAGATCTTGCCCGCTGCGGAGTCAATCGCCGTGCCGTTGGGCCCGTTTACAAAGACGGAAGGGATTGGAATGTCAGTGCCTTTGCCGGGGCCGATCGGCGCATAGGAGATTTTGCTGGGGTTGAAACTGCCCCAGAAGACTGTCTGGGCGGCGCCGGCTGCTGATGCGAGGGCGAGAAAGAGGAACCCGACTGCGAGCAGGCTCGCTCCAATCGGCCAAGTCCATCTTTTCGCGGCCTCGTGCATCTCTTTCTCCTGTCGGTTGACGGCGCTCCGGGATCGGGCCGGGTGCACTCTAGTCCGGCGTGACGATGGCGAAGCCGGGATCTGGCTCGTCGAGCAGGCCGAGCAGCTCGCCGATCTTGACGCCGTCGCCCTCGACCCGGAGGCGGCCGCTCTCGGCCAGCTCGCCGATGTCGGCTGTCTCGAGGAGGAGCTGGTTGAGGGCCTCGCGTTCGACTATGAGGGCGGCCTCGGCCGGCGGGTCGTGGCTGCCCGGGCGGTGGCGGAGGACGCCGTTGCGGACGGTGATCGCGTGTTGTTCGTCGGGATCGGTGACGTTCCAGTCGATACGGAGGTGGTGCTCGGCGGCGCGCGGGCCGTTGAGGCGGATCGCCATCGCGTCGAGCAGCTGGCTGACGGTGAGGCGGGCGATGACGTCGGGCGGGGCGGCTGAGGTCGGCGTACCGGAGATTCCCTCGCGCAGCTCCTTCGCGCCCATCAAGAAGAAGTTGCGCCAGGTTGCGTTCTCGGCGCCGAAGCCGAGCTGCTCGAGCGCGTCGGCCTGCAGCTCGCGGGCCTCGCGGTTCTCGGGCTCGGCGAAGACGACGCGGTTGACGATCTCGGCGACCCAGCGGTAGTCGCCCTCCGCGAAGGATTCGCGCGCCTTCGCCAGTACCGCCTCGGCGCCGCCCATCGCCTCGACGTAGCGGCGCGCCTGCTCCACCGGCGGGTGCTCCCAGAGGTGGGCGGGGTTGCCGTCAAACCAGCCCATGTAGCGCTGGTAAATCGCTTTGGTGTTGTGGCTGACCGAGCCGTAGTACTCGCGGCAGTGCCACTCTTTGGCGAGGCTGGGGGGCAGCTCGATCAGCTCGGCGATCTCAGCTCCGGTGTGGCCCTGGTTGAGCAGGCGCAGGGTCTGGTCGTGCAGATAGCTGTAGAGGTCACGCTGCTTCTCGAGGTAATCGACGATTGCATCGCCGCCCCAGCACGGCCAGTTGTGGCCGGCACACAGCACCTCGGTCTCGGCCCCGAAGAGCTCGATCGTGCGGTCTAGGTGTTGGGCCCAGACGCGCGGATCGCGGACCAGGGCGCCGCGCAGGGTGAGGAGGTTGTGCATCGAGCAGACGGCGTTGTCGGCGACGCAGAGCAGGCGGGCGTCGGGGAAATGGATGTTCATCGCCGCCGGCGCCTCGGCCCCGGGGGTGAGCTGGAAGCGCATGCGCACGCCGTCGACCGTCTCCTCCTGGCCGGTCTCGACGACGTCGAGGTTTGGTGGGATCAGCGTGATCGTGCCCAGCGAGGTGGTCTGGCCGAGGCCGGAGCCGACCTGGCCCTCGGGCCCGCGCTCGAGCAGCGCCCCGTACATGTAGCCGGCCCGGCGGCCCATCGCGGTCCCGGCGAAGACGTTCTCGCTGACCGCGTGGTGGAGGAAGCCGGCGGGGGCGAGGATCGGGATGCGGCGCGCCTCGATCTCCTGCTCGGAGATCACGCCCTTGGCGCCGCCGAAGTGGTCGACGTGGCTATGGGTGTAGATCAGGCCGGTGACCGGGCGCTCGCCGCGGTGCTCGCGGTAGAGGGCGAGGGCGGCGGCGGCCGTCTCGGCGGAGACGAGCGGGTCGATGACGACGATCCCCTCACGGCCCTCGACCACGTGCATGTTGGAGAGGTCGAAGCCACGCAGCTGGTAGAAGCCCGGCGCCAGCTCGAAGAGGCCGGCGATTCGGCAGAGTTGCGACTGGCGCCAGAGGCTCGGGTTGACGGTGGAGGGCGGATCCCCGTCGAGGAAGTCGTAGGACTCCAGCTCCCAGACGGTGCGGCCGTTCTCGTCTTCCACCCGGGGCGGCTCGAAGGGGGCGATCAGCCCGCGACGCGCTGCCTCGAAGTCGTCCATTCGCTAGCCCGCGGCCGCGGCGCGCAGCCGCGGCGATGGCCGATAGGCGTCGCCGTGCTCGGCTTGCAGCTCTTCGAGCAGGGTCACTGCACGGCAGGCCCCGATCAGCTCGGTCAGCTCGAGCGGCCCGCGCGGCCAGTTGAAGCCGAGCCGCATCGCCGTGTCCATGTCGGCGGGGGAACCGATTTCCTCTTCGAGCGCGAAGGCCGCCTCGTTGGCGATCTGGGCGAGGAGGCGTGGGAGGATCGCCGGCGCCGCAGGGTCAACGTCCGCCAGTTGCCCGGGGTCGAGCGTCGGCGTCTCGATTTCGAGCTGCGGGTCTGGCTTGCGGTGATTTCCCTCGCCGTAGCCGTAGAAGCCGCGGCCGCTCTTGCGCCCGAGCCGCCCCTCGGCGACGAGCTCTTCCTGGATCGCGCTTGGGCGCCAGCGCTCGGGTTCGTTGCCCTGGGCGTAGAAGGAGCGGGCGACGCTGAGGTTGACGTCAAGACCAATCAGGTCGATCAGCTCGAAGGGGCCCATGCGAAAGCCACCGGCGAGCCGGCAGACGCGGTCGATCGCTGCCGCGTCGGCGACGCCACCCGCGAGCATGCGCAGTGACTCCAGGGTGAACGGCCGGGCGAGGCGGTTGGCGATGAAGCCGGGGCTGTCCTTGGCATGGATCGGCGTGCGGCCCATGCGTTCTCCGACTTCCGCGGTCGCCTCCAGCGCCTCGGGGGCGGAATCGGTAGTGGCGACCACCTCGACCAGCTTCATCAGCGCCGGCGGGTTGAAGAAGTGCATGCCAACCACCCGCTCGCGCTGTGGCACCAGGGCGGCGATCGCCGTCACCGGCAGGGAAGAGGTGTTGCTGGCGAGGATCGTCGCGGGGCCGCAGGCCTCGGCCAGCGCCGCGAACAGGTCCCGCTTCAGCGCCAGGTCCTCAGGGGCGGCCTCGACCACGAGGTCACATTCGCCCAGATCCTTGAAGCTTGATGCGGCCCCGACGCGACCCGACGCGGCATCCGCGTCCTCCTCGCTCCACAGGCCCTTCATCGCGCCCTTGGTCAGCGATACGTGCAGTCGCTCCATGCCGGAATCGAGCGCGGCTGAAACCGGGTCGTGCAGGCGAGTCTCATAGCCGCCCAGCGCCGCGATCTGGGCGATCCCGGCCCCCATCGTGCCGGCGCCGACGACTCCGACTCGCTCGACCTTCATCGTCTCCCCTTGCGGTGCGCCTTATGCACCGCACAGGTCCAAAAGGCGCACCGGAAGGTCATTTGCCCTCGAACTCCGGCTCGCGCTTCTCGAGGAACGCCTGCATGCCCTCGACCCGGTCCTCGGTGGCCATCGCCAGCTCGTAGAGGCGGCGCTCGCTCTCCAGGCCCGCCGTGAGGGCGGTCTCCTCGGCGGCGATCACGGCCTGCTTGGCGAGCCGGGCGGCGATTGGCGGGCGCTCGGCGACGGTCGCGGCAAGAGCCATCGCCTCGTCTAGCCAGCCCCCGTCCTCGACCACTCTGTTGACCAGCCCCAGCTCGAGCGCCGCGTTGGCGTCGAATTGGCGGCCGGTCAGGACGAGCTCCATCGTGCGCTGCTTGCCGAGCACCCGCGCCAGGCGCTGGGTGCCACCACCGCCGGGGATGATCCCCAGGTTGATCTCCGGCTGGCCGAACTTGGCGCTGTCGGAGGCGACGATCATGTCGCAGGCCAGCGCCAGCTCGCAGCCGCCGCCCAGGGCGTAGCCGGAGACGGCGGCGATCGTCGGCGTCTTGATCGCGGCGAGGCGGCGCCAGAACGAGGCGGCAGGGTGGCGCAGCGCCTCGGCGAAACTGCGCTCCGCCATCGCCTTGATGTCGGCGCCCGCGGCGAAGACCTTGTCGGAGCCGGCGATGACGATGCAGCGCACCTCAGGGTCGGGATCGAGTTGCTCGAGCGCCGCGGCAAGCTGCTCCATCAGCTCCGGCGAGAGGGCGTTGCGCGCCTCGGGCCGGTTGAGACGCAGCAGGACGACGTTGCCGTCGCGCGAGCTCTCGATCAGCTCGGCCAAGGGCTACTCCGCCACCATCGGCGTCATCGCGTTGATCCCGGTCGCGGCGCGGCCGATGATCATCTTCTGGATCTGCGAGGTGCCCTCGTAGAGGGTGGTGACGCGGGCGTCGCGCAGGTAACGCTCGACCGGGTAGTCGTCGACGTAGCCGGCGCCGCCGTGGACCTGGATCGCCAGGTTGGCGCATTCGACCGCCGACTCGGTCGCGTAGAGCTTGGCGACGGACGTCTCGGTGGTGTTGGGCTTGCCTTCGTCCTTGAGCACGCCGGCGCGGTAGACCAGCATGCGGCTGGCGTCGCGCTTGAGGATCATGTCGGCGATCATCTCCTGGACCAGCTGGAAGCGGGCCAGCGGGACGCCGAACTGCTTGCGCTCCTTGGCGTAGGCAACCGAGGCTTCGACGCAGCCTTCGCAGATGCCGACGCAGCCGGCGGCGACGCTGTAGCGGCCGTTGTCGAGGGCGCTCATCGCGACCTTGAAGCCGTCGCCGATCTCGCCAAGCATCGCGTCCTTGCCGACCTCAACCGAGTCGAGCGAGATCTCGCCGGTGTCGGAGGAGCGCAGGCCGAGCTTGCCGTGGATCTCCTGCGTGCTGAAGCCCTCGCTGTCGCAGGGGACGAGGAAGCAGGCAAGCCCCTTGTGCTTCTTCTCGGGATCGGTCTGGGCGAAGATCAGCGCCACCTCGGAGAAGTTGGCGAGCGAGATCCACATCTTCTGGCCGCTGATCGACCAGCCGCTGTCGGTCTTGGTCGCGCGGGTGCGCAGGTTGGCGGCGTCGGAGCCGGTGTCGGGCTCGGTCAGGCCGAAGCAGCCGAGCGCCTCGCCCGAGCACATCCGCGGCAGCCACTTCTGCTTCTGCTCCTCCGTGCCCCACTTCTCGATTGAGCCGGCGACCAGCGAGGTCTGCACGGAGACGACGGTGCGGGCGGAGGAGTCGGCGCGACCGACCTGCTCGACGATCAGTCCGTAGCCGAGGTAGTCGAGCCCGCGGCCGCCGTAGGTCTCGGAGACGGGAGCGCCGAGGTAGCCGACCTCGCCCAGCTTGCTCGCCAGCTCACGGTCGAAACGCGCGGCGCGGTCGTTCTCTTTGACCCGCGGCGCGATCTCCTTGTCGGCGAATTCCCGCGCCGTTTCGGAGATCAGCCGCTGCTCGTCGCTCAACTGGAAGTCCATCTCACCCCTTGCTTTCTCGGTTCCTGGCGAACTGCATCAAATTCTCGGTCTGGCAGGTAGAGAATTTGATGCAGTTCGCTTTTTCGTCATGGAAGTTCACGGCCCAGGGTTGCCTTGAACGCCTCCTGGGCTTCGCTGGTGCGGGGCCCGGGCGTTTCGGGCAGCTCGTTGCCGTCGATTGCCGACACGGCCTGGATCTCGCGCGTGGTCGAGGCGAGGAAGGCCTCTTTGGCAGCGCGCAGGTCGGCTACCGGCCAGGCGCCCTCTTCGACGTGCAGCGCCTTGACCAGGCGGTCGCGGGTGATCGACTCGAGCACGCCGTTGTCGAGGGCGGGGGTGCGCAGGCCGCCCTGCGGTGAGACCCAGAAGATCGAGGAGGTCGGCGGCTCGAGCACGATGCCGTCGGGCTGGACCAGCACCGCCTCGTCGGCGCCCTGGGCCTTGGCGAGGCGGGTCGACTGCATGTTGGCGGCGTAGGAGAGTGACTTGACGCCGTTGAGGATCACGCTCGGGCTGTAGGTGACGGTGGCCAGGCGGATGCTCTCCGCATGGGGCGGGATCGGCTCGGTCATCGCCAGGCGCCGCCCGCCGCGGGTGACGATCAGCCGCAGCTGTCCGTCAGCGTCGCCCAGCTCGGCCAGCAGCGCCTCGATCTCGCCTTCCAGGGCGACCCGATCGAACGTGAGCTGAATCGCCGCACTGGAGTGCTCGAGCCGGTCGAGGTGGTCGACGAGCGCAAACGGCCTCCCCTCATAAAGCCGGATCACCTCGAAGGCGCCGTCGCCGCGGTAGAGCCCGTCGTCCTTGAGCGGCACGGTCGCCTCGGCGGTCGCCGTGATCGTCCCGTCGACACTGGCCAGCTCTTTCAGCGTGGTCCTCATCCGACGGGCGAGGCTACCTCAGACGTGCCAAGAGCGAACTGCATCAAATTCTCTACCTGCCAGATCGAGAATTTGATGCAGTTCGCGGGTCGCGGCCATCAGACGGTTTCGAAGACGGTTGCGAGGCCTTGGCCTACGCCTACGCACATGGTGGCGATGCCGTACTTGCCGTTGCGGCGGCGGAGCTCGCGGACGAGGGTGGTGGCTAGGCGGGCGCCGGAGCAGCCGAGGGGGTGGCCGAGGGCGATCGCGCCGCCGTTGACGTTGAGCTTCTCCTCGTCGATGCCGAGCTCGCGGGCGCTGGCGAGGACCTGGGAGGCGAAGGCCTCGTTGATCTCGACCAGGTCGATCTGGTCAAGTGTGAGGTTGGCGGCGGCGAGGGCGCGGGGGACGGCGAAGGCGGGGCCGATGCCCATGTAGGCGGGGTCGACGCCGGCGACGCCGAAGGAGACGACGCGGGCGAGTGGCTCGGCGCCGAGTGCCTCGACTCCGGCCTCGGAGGCGATCAGGGTGCAGGCGGCGCCGTCGTTGAGGGTCGAGGCGTTGCCGGCGGTGACAGTGCCGCCCTCACGGAAGGCGGGCTTCAGCTTCGCCATCTTCTCCAGCGAGGCATCGGCGCGCGGGCCCTCGTCGGCCTCGACGGTGACGGTCTCACGGCCCTTCGGCGCCTCGATCGGGACGATCTCCTCGGCGAAGAGGCCGGCCTCGGTGGCGGCGACGGCGCGCTGGTGGCTGCGCAGGCCCCAGGCGTCCTGGTCCTCGCGGCTGATGCCATAGCGCTGGGCGACGTTCTCGCCGGTCTCGCCCATCGACTCGGTCGAGACTCCCAGCTCGGCCATGCGGGGGTTAACGAAGCGCCAGCCCAGAGTCGTGTCGTGCATCGTCTGCGGGCCGCGGGGCAGGCCGCGCTCGGGCTTGCCGACGACCCAGGGGGCGCGGCTCATCGACTCGACTCCGCCGGCGAGGTAGAAGTCGCCCTCGCCGAGCTTGACCGCTCTGGCCGCGCAGTTGATCGCCTCCAGGCCGGAGGCGCAGAGGCGGTTGACGGTGGCGCCGGGAACGGTGTTCGGCAGGCCGGCGAGCAGCGCTGCCATGCGGGCGACGTCGCGGTTGTCCTCGCCCGACTGATTGGCCGCGCCGAGGTAGACGTCGGTGATCCGCTCGGGGTCAACGCCACTGCGCTTGACCACGGCCGCGATCGTGTGCGCGGCGAGGTCGTCGGGGCGGACGCCCGAGAGGGCGCCGCGGTAGCTGCCCATCGGTGTGCGCGCCGCGTCAACTAGGTAGGCCTCGGCCACACGCCGGATTTAAGTGGACCGGGGCGCTCGGCGTATCCTTGCGCCGTGTACTTCGTCCTGGGAACGGTTGCGATGGTGCTGCTGCTCGTTGGCGTGCTGTTTCTGCTCGAGCACTTCTACACCGGCAGCAACGCCGAACTGCTCGACTGGAAGCCGACCCGTTCGCCTGAAGTCGAGGTCCAGAACGAGATCGACGACGTCCAGCAGATGCTCGAGGCGCAGAACGAGATGCGCCGCCGCCGTGGCGTCGCCGAGCGCAACGAGCAGGAGCTGCGCGACGAGGTCGCGGCCGAGGAGCTGCAGCGCCTGCGCCGGCGCAGGCCGCACGGAGCCGGGTAGCGACCAACTTGGCGCGGGCGCTGATCGTCGGCTGCGGTTGCCGAGGGCGAGCCCTTGGTGAGCGGCTACTGGAAGAAGGATGGTCGGTGCGAGGGACGAGCCGCCGCGAGGAGGGCCTGGCTCCGATCGAGGCGGCGGGGATCGAGGCGGCGCTCGCCGATCCCGATCGCCCGGCGACGCTGCTGGGGCTGGTCGGGGATGTCGCGGTGGTCTACTGGCTGCTCGGCTCAGCCGTGGGCGACCCCGACGAGGTCGCTGCGGTCCACGGCCCACGGCTCGAGCGCTTCCTGGAGCGCCTGGTTGAAACCCCAGTCCGGCGGTTCGTCTACGAGGCGCACGGCTCGGTTGAGCGGACGACGCTGGATCGGGGCGCCGAGACAGTCCGGGCCGCTTCGGCAAGGTGGCATATTCCAGCCGAGATCACTACCAGCGCCATCTAGCCGGTGCAACGCTTTGTGGCCTTCCTAGAGCCAAAAAACGTTGCACCTTAAAGGCCGGTAAATCGATATGTCTAAACTCGGATAGGAATTCACCTGATTCGAGGATAGGAATTCACCTGATTCGATATTGGAGGGTTGCGATGGCCTATTCGAAGGACGTTTTGGTCGAGACCGATTGGGTCGCCGAGCACCTCGATGACGACTCGGTCCGCATCGTCGAGGTCGACGAGAACCCCGCGCTCTATGCCGAGGCCCACATCCCCGGGGCGATCGGCTTCGACTGGCGTGCCGACCTGCAGGACCAGGTCAGGCGCGACTTCCTCAGTGCCGAGGGCTTTGGCGCCCTGATCGGCAGCCGCGGCATCTCCAACGACCACACGGTCGTCCTCTACGGCGACCGCAACAACTGGTTCGCCGCCTACACCTACTGGTACTTCCGCTACTACGGCCACGACAAGGTGAAGCTGATCAACGGCCCGCGCGAGAAGTGGATCGCCGAGGGGCGCGAGACCAGTGGCGAGGCACCCGACTACCAGGCGGTGACGTTCACCGCGCAGCCCGGCGACAAGGCGATCCGCGCCTTCCGCGACGAGGTGCTCGCCGCGCTCGATTCATCGACGAACCTGGTCGACGTTCGCAGCCCGCAGGAGTACTCGGGCGAGCTGATCGCGATGCCCGGCTATGAGCAGGAGGGTGCTCAGCGGGCCGGCCACATTCCGGGCGCCGCCTCGGTGCCGTGGGCGCAGGCGGTGAACGAGGACGGCACCTTTAAATCGGCCGACGAACTGCGTGAGCTCTACAGCTCGAAGGGTGTGATCGACAACGGCGACCCGATCATCGCCTACTGCCGGATCGGCGAGCGCTCGGCCCACACCTGGTTCGTCCTGCACGAGCTGCTGGGCCAGGACGACGTCAAGAACTACGACGGCAGCTGGACCGAGTGGGGCAATCTCGTCGGCATGCCAGTGGAAAAGGACGTCTGAGGCGGCGAAGCCGGCGCCTGGCGTTGTCCTCGGTCGCTCGCGTGCAGAGCACGCCACGCTCCCTGCGTCCTAGCCAGGCTTGGCTTCGCCGCCTCAGATCAGGGAAAGCAAATCTCCGAGAATTCGGGCGGTGGCGCCCCAGATGAGATGGCCCTCCACCTCATAAGTTGGAGTGTGGATGGGAACGCCGCGCCGGACCAGGCGGCGGATCGCGTAGCTCTCGCGCAGGATCTCCAGTGAGAAGGTGAGGAGAGTCTCCACCTCGGCCGGGTTTGGTCGGAGGTTGAGCTCCACGGGGTGGGGGATCCGGCCGACGAACGGGTGGATCAGGTAGCCGGTGACGAAGGTCGAGGTCGCCGGCAGCTCCTCGCCCAGCTCGACCGCTGCCGGGTCGAGGCCGATCTCCTCCTCGGCCTCGCGCAGCGCGGTTGCGCCGAAATCGGCGTCGCCGGGGTCACGGCGACCCCCCGGGAACGAGATCTCGCCGGCGTGGCGGCGCATGTCGGCGCGGCGCTCGGTGAAGATCAGCCCGGGCTGATCGTTCGGCCAGCCGTAGAGCGGCAACAGGACGGCGGCTTCGGTCGTTTTCATCATGTCTTGAGACGGCGAAAACCAAGCCTGGCGAGGACGCAGGGAGCGTGGCGTGCTCTGCACGTGAGCGACCGAGGACGCTGCCAGGCGCTGGTTTGCAGCCGTCTCAGATGATCACTTGGACGGTGCCGCCGTCCACCGACCAGGCGGCGCCGCTGACGTAGGAAGCGCGCTCGGAGCAGAGGAAGACGATCGCGGCGGCGATCTCACCGGGCGCGGCGAGGCGGCCGATCGGGCGTTTGGCCCCGGCGGCGGCGAGGGCCTCCTCGCGGCTCGCCGCTCCTGACATTGCGTGCGACTGGTCGAGCAGGCCACCGGGCTCCATCCACATCTCCGATTCGGCCGGACCGGGGCAGATCGCGTTGACGAGGACTCCGCTTGCCGCGTAGCGGTCGGCGAAGAGGCGCGAGAGCGAAAGCTCGGCCGCCTTCGCCACCGAGTACTCGGGCATCGCCGAGGAGGGCCGCTTGCCGGCGGTCGAGCAGACGTTGACGATGCGTCCCCAGCCGCGCTCGGCCATCTCCGGGGCCGCAGCGCGCATCGCCCGCAGCGGCGCCATCACGTTGAGCTCGTACTGGGCCCGCCAGTCCGCATCGGGAACGTTGTCGAGATCGCGCCACTTGGCGGCGCCGGCGTTGTTGACCAGCACGTCGAGGCTGCCGAAGCATCTGTGCGCCGCCGCTAGCATGTGCTCGCCGGCATCCTCGGCGGTGACATCGAGGCTGAGGGTCTCGGCCCGTCCCCCGGCTGCCGCCCCCGCGACGAGCGTCTCCTCCGCGGCAGCGACGAGTCGCTCCTCGCTCCTCGCCACCAACAGCACGCTCGCGCCCTCGGCGCAGAGCGACTTCGCGGTCTCCAGCCCAATCCCACGGCTGGCGCCGGTGACGAGGCAGGCGCGCCCCTTCAGGCCGAGGTCCATCAGAGCGACTCGATCTGGTCGGAGATCACGACCTTGGCCTCGCCCGCCAGCAACCTGTGGACCGGACACTTGCGGGCGACGACGAGCAGGCGCTCGCGCTGCTCGTCGCTCAGCTCGGCGGGAAGGCGCAGCGTGACCGCGAAGGAGAGTGGGGCAAATTCGTCGTACTCGACCTCCACGTCGACCTCGATCTGGCCGATGTCCCACCCTTTTCGCTCCGCATACATCTCCATCGTCACCGCGACGCAGCCGGCGAGGCCGGCGGCAACCAGGCGGGTGGGGGATGGGCCGGTATCGCTGCCGCCGACTGCGACCGGCTCGTCGACGACGAGCGCGTGGCCGCCCTCGATCTCGACCTCGTGGGCGAACCCCTTGCGGCGACGGGCGACGACCTTCATCTACGACTTGCGCCGGCCCTCGAACAGAGCCGGGTCGTCGACGTCGGCGAAGCGGGCCATCGCGTAGGCGTAGTCGGAGGCGCGGTTGACGAAGTGGATCACGGTCTCGCTGGCCAGCTCGCCGGCCTCGGCGAGGACGGCGATGCGGCGCTCGGCACGGCGGATCGCGGTGCGGGCGACGTCGAGCTCGGCGGAGAGCTGGTTGCCGCCGGGGATGACGAATTGGGGTGGCAGCTCGACCTCGCTCATGTAGCGGTCGATCCGCTGCTCGAGCTCGGCGACCATCGCCTCGGTCGTGCGGCTGACGCCGTCTTCGAGCCGCTCGGCGGCTTCGGGCGCGGTTGCCAGCTCGGCGCCGGCGACGAAGAGGTCGTCCTGCAGGCGCAGGATGTCGGCGGCGAGCTCGGCCTCGCCGGCGTCGCAAAGGGCGCGGGCGACGCCGAGGTGCGAGCAGGCCTCATCGAGCGAGCCGTAGGCCTCGGTGCGGTTGTGGTGCTTGGGAACCCGGCCGCCGTACCAGAGCGAAGTCGACCCGTCGTCGCCCTTCTTCGTGTAGATCTTGACCACGGGCGGATCCTACGCCGCGGCGCGGATCAGGCGAGCGGGTTGAAGACCAGGCCGGTGAGGACCTTGGGGTAGAAGTAGGTCGACTTCGGCGGCATGTTGGCGTCGCTTTCGCAGATCGCCCGGGTCTGGTCGACCGGGATCGGGCGGAGGATGAAGGCGACGTCATAGGCGCCCTGCTCGAGCAGGCGCAGCGAGTCGTCGACGCTCTTCGCGTAGCCGAGCCCGCGCTTGGCGAGGATGTCGTCCTCGCTCAACCCGGCGATCCCCTTCAGCACCAGGGTCTCGAGAATTGCGGCGTCGAGCCGACGGTAGGCCTCGGGCATGCCCTCGAGCAGCCGGTCGAGCTCGGTGGTGTCCTTGAGCCGCAGGCGGAAGGCGCGTTTGTGGTGCGAGTCGTAGAGGCCGAAGACGCCAACTCCTTCCTCGCCGAGCGGGTCGAGCCGGTCGGTCTCCACCTCGGTCACCTCGAAGGTCTTGCGCAGTCCCTCGCCGAGGCGGCGCTGGCGCTCCGGGTCGGCGGCGAAGCCGGAGAGCAGGCGGTGGGTGGGGAAGATCGAGAGGCCGGGATCGTCGAGCCCGGTCAGCGCCATCAGCGTGTAGTTGTGCGGACCCTCACCGCCGATCTCGTCGCAGTAGGCAATCGCCGTCTCATATCGGTGGTGGCCGTCGGCGATCAGCAGCTGGGCGTCGGCGAGCAGCTCCGTCACCTCGTCGTGAATGCCGGGGTCGCCGATCCGCCAGATCCGGGTCAGGGTGCCGCTGCCGTCGGTCGCCTCCCCCCAGGGGTCTTCGACTTCCACTTCACGCTGAACCAGTGGCCAGGGATCGAGCGTGCTCAGCGAGAAGATCGGGGAGAGGTTGCAGCGGGTCGTCCGCATCAGTTCCAGGCGGTCCTGCTTAGGGCCCGGCAGCGTGCGCTCGTGGGGGAGGATTTGCCCGCTCTCGAAGTCCTCAACCCGAACGCGAGCGAGGATGCCGTGACGGGTGTGCGTGGAGCCGTCGGGGCCGGTGTACTCCTGCTCCATCGCCCAGATCGCCGGCTCGGCGTCCTTGACCAGGGCGCCGGCCTTTTCCCAGGCTTCGATCGTCCGCGCCGCGCCGACGTATGGATCGCCCTCGCCGCTCGCCTGCGGCCCGGTCTCCCCGTACGGCTTGGGCAGATCGACGGCGACCGCGTTGAAAGGAGACTGGGCCAGCAGCTCCGCCCGCATCGCCGTGTCGATCACGTCATAGGGCGGTGCGACCACGTCCTGCAACGACCCGACCGCATCGAGGTCGTAGTGAAGGGCGTTGAGTGGTAGCACCTCGGCCATCGCTGCGAAAACTAGCGGTTGAGTCGCCGGTGACATCACGCTCAGCCTGAACGCCGCTCTAGACTGAGCCCGACGGGGCGTAGCGAAGCCTGGTTATCGCGCCTGCTTTGGGGGCAGGAGACCGCTGGTTCGAATCCAGCCGCCCCGATTTTCAGCCGAGGATCTCAGCCACCTCTCCGGCAGGGCGGGGCGCGTTATGTCCCCCGGACGGGTGTCCGCTCAGGCGCTTTGCCTGGTGTGCCGATAGGGGCGTATGAACATGGTCGACGTGGGCCAGAAAGAGCGGCGTACCGAAAGGGTGCAGTTCGAAACGGACCGTCAGCGGATCGTCGGGGATGTGACTCTGCCGCCGGAGGGTTACCAAAGCCGTTTCTCGGACTCGCTCAACCGGGTCGACATCACCTTTATTCCGCTGGTCAACGCGGAAATCTCCTCACTGATGGGAGGCGACGTCGAAAGGCGTCCCTTCATGGTCGTTTCCAAGTCCCACGTGCGGGTCGCATTCCCGGTTGACGCCAACGAGCAGCGTCGCGACTGAGGGGCCCCGCATTACGCGTTCGCCCGGCGTCGACTGCCCTGGGCGTAGGAGCCGAGGTCGATGACGAAGGCGAGGATGACGATGAACCACTCGAAGCCCTTGACCCCGTTGGAGGAGCTCCACATCACCGCGTAGGCGAGCGTGGTCCAGGGCAGCAGGAAGAAGCCGAGGAACGGGACGAACCAGCTCTCGAAGGCACGGCTGAGCAGGTCGCTGAAAAGGAACAGCGCGAACAGCGCCAGGCGTGGCGAGATCAGGGCAAAGAGGACGACGAAGCAGCCGATGCGCCCACGCTACCCGTTCGCCCCGATCCTGTTCAAGTTCAGGGAACGGAAAGATTCGCTCTGTAAGGTCGATGGTGACCGAAGGAGACGAGATGAACAGACTTGGCAAGCTGATGACGATGCTCAATCCGGAGAGGACGCAGATGCCCGCGGCCGAGGACGCGCTGCCGGGGCGCAGCGAGCCGGCTTTCGATCTGCCCGAGCGCCACGCGGTGCTGGACGCGCCGCTGCAGCCGCCGTTCCCCGACGGGATCGAGACCGCCTACTTTGCGCTGGGCTGCTTCTGGGGAGCCGAGCGACTCTTCTGGGGGCTCGACGGCGTCTACACGACTGCGGTCGGCTACATGAACGGGACCACGCCGAACCCGACCTACGACGAGGTCTGCTCGGGCAGGACCGGGCACGTCGAGGCGGTGCTCGTCGCTTTCGACCCAGCCAGGATCTCCTACGCCGACCTGCTCAAGGTCTTCTTCGAGGAGCATGATCCGACCCAGGGCATGCGCCAGGGCAATGACGTCGGCACCCAGTACCGCTCGGGCATCTACTTCGTCAACGACGCCCAGAAGGAGACGGCGGAGATGGCGAAGCGAGCCTATGACGAAGCGCTGCGCGCGGCCGGCCATGAGCCGATCACGACCGAGGTCGAGCCCGCGGCGCCCTTCTACTACGCCGAGGACTATCACCAGCAGTACCTGCACAAGGTGCCGAACGGCTACTGCGGCCTGGCCGGCACCGGGGTCAGCTGCCGTATCCCGGCCGCGGCGTCTTAGCGCGCGGCCTCGGGTGTAACGCGTTGGGTCGGTATTTGAGCCGCAGCGCGTTGCACCGGCAGTAGCGTCGCGCGCCCGGCGCGGCGAATAGCATCTCGCGCCGGTGACTCCCTCCCTCGGCTCCTACATCGGCGGCTGCCTTGCCGTAATCGGCATCGTCAGCGCACTTGGCCTTGGCGGCTACTGGCTGCGGCGCTGGATCGTGCCGGAATTTTCGGGGGCGCTGGCGCGGCTTGCCGACGCCACGATCGCGGTCGGCCTGCTCGTTCTCTCGCTGGAGCTGCTCGGCACGCTGAGTCTGCTCCGCACCGGATGGATCGTCGTCGTCTGTATCGCGGTCGGCCTGCTCGCCGCCCTGCTCGGCCGGCGCAACGCACCCCCCGACGATCTCCAGGTAAGCGCGCCGCAGGTGCAGACGATCGCGCTGCTGATTGCGCTGGCCGTCGCCTCGTTCACGGTGGCCGAGTGGACCTTCCCTTCGCAGCTCAGCCTCGACCAGGGGATGTTCGGTGGTGACACCACCTGGTACCACATGCCCTTCGCGGCGCGGTTCGCCCAGGAACACTCGATCGTCCACCTGCACTTCACCGATCCGCTGCGGCTCGCCGCCTGGTTTTACCCGCAGAGCTCGGAGCTGGTCCACGGCGCCGCAATCGTCCTCTTCAAGAGCGACTGGCTCTCGCCGCTGATCAACCTGATCTGGCTGGCGATCGCCCTGCTCGCCGCCTGGTGCGTCGGCCGTCCCTACAAGGTCGGGCCGGCGACGCTGGTCGCGGGGGCGATCGTCCTCGATGCGGGGGTGATGATCGAGACCCAGCCCGGCGAGGGCCGCAACGACATCATGGGCCTTGCCTTCCTGATCGCTTTCGCCGCCTTCCTGATCAACGCCCATCAGAGACGTGCGCCCGATTCGGGGGCGGTCCAGGACAGGCCGGATCGCGACGCGCCGCTGCTTGACAAGGGCCCGCTGGTAATCGCCGGGATTGCCGCCGGCCTCGCCGCCTCGGTCAAGCTCACCTTCCTTATTCCGGTGGTGGCGATTGGGTTCGGGGTTGTCATCTTCAGCGGTCGCGGCCGGCGCCTGACCACCGCCTGGGTGCTTGGCCTCTCGACTTTCGTGGTCGGCGGCTACTGGTACGTGCGGGCGGCGATCAAGACCGGTGGCAACCCGATTCCGACGATCGGCTTCGGGCCGCTGCACCTGCCGCGCCCCGACCAGATGCCGCTCGACCCGCGGCCGCGCTTTGCCGTTGCGCACTATCTGACCGAGCCGACGATCTATCGCAAGTGGTTCTTTCCCCAGCTCGACAACGCGCTGGGGCCGCTCTGGCCGCTGATCCTGATCGTCGCGGTGGCTGCCGCGCTCTACATCGCCTGGCGCTCGCGCAACATCATCCTGCGGGTGATCGCCGTGGCGGCGCTGTTGACCGCCGCTGTCTACGTCTTCACCCCGCTGACCGCCGCCGGGCAGGAGGGTTCCCCCACCGGGTTCTTCACCAACACGCGCTACCTGACCCCGGGCCTGGTCCTGGCTCTGACTCTGTTGCCGATCGCACGCCCGCTGCGCGCCCCGGACAAGCGGGCCTGGCAGACGCTGCTCTTCCTCACGATCGTCTACGCGATCACCGTCTTGACGACGCCGCGCTGGTATCCGGGGTACATCGTCGGCACGGTCTTCCTCACCCTTGCGTTGGTCTGGGTGCCGGCGGGACTGGGCCTGGGAAGGTCGCGGCGCAATGTCAGTCGCGCCGTGGTCGCCGGCGGGGTGGGCGCCATCCTGCTCCTGGCGGTGGTGCTCGGTCGCGCCCAGGAGGTGCAGTACGTCGATCACCACTACACGGAAACGGACCACTTCCTCCAGGACGGTGGGCCGAAGCAGGCCTATGCCTTCGCCCGCAAGCAGCACGACAAGCGGATCGGGATCGCCGGCTCGGGCGAGATCTTCTTCGGCCAGTACGGCTTCTACGGTGCCGACATCACCAACCACGTCCAGTACATCGGCGTGCCGGGCCCGGACGGGACCTACCGCCTGGCGACCAGCTGCCACCAGTTCCGCCGCCAGATCAACCGCGGCGAATACGACTACCTGATCATCAGTCAGTTCACCCAGGACTCACCGGATGCGCCCTACTGGTATCCGATCTACGCCTGGCTGAAAACCGAGCCGAACCTGGAACAGATCATCGAAGAGCCCGAAATCACGCCCGAGGCCGACTACGTGTTCAAGGTCAAGGGCAAGCTCGACCCGGCCGGCTGCAGCAGCGGCCACTAGTAGGCCTGGGCTCAGTCGCTCTCGACGAAGCGCTTCAGCTTCTCGGGCATGCTGTCGACAAGCTGGCCGCGGAGCACGCCGACCAGGGGGCCGCGGATCAAGAGGCCCAGCGTCCGCCCCAGGTCGACCTTCAGCCAGTAGGTCACGCGGGTGCGCTCGTCGCCGAGGTCCTCGAGCTTCCAGCTGCCTTCGACCGCCTTCAGGTCGCCGTCCTCCTGCACCCACGAGATCCGGCCGGGCTCCTCGTAGCTGAAGCGGATCTCCGAACCGAGCCGGCGCACCTTGGCGTCGGTCTCCATGTGGACCAGCGTCTGGTTGCCGTTGCCGTCGCGCTCGACGCATTCGGCGACCTTGATCTCCGGCTGCCAGCGTGGCGAGGTCTCGACGTCGGCGGCGACCGCGTAGACGGCGTCGATCGACGCCTCGATCTCGATGCTGGCGGAGCCGTCGATCGTGCCCATCGCTTCAGCCTACGCTGAAATCGCCGCGCTCAGACCGGCGCCAGGGCGTACTCGCGGATCAACCCGGCGGAGCGCTCGGGCTGCTCCCACCAGAACATGTGGCCGATGTCCTCGAAGATCTCGAGGCGAGCCTCGGGCAGCAGCGAGGCGATCTGGTGGCCGTTGGCGACACCGAGCACGCGGTCGACGGTGCCGTGGATCACGAGCGTCGGAATCGAGAGGCCCGGAAGGCGGGCGCTGGTGTCGTGGGCGGCGATCGCCTGCACCTGCAAGCCGATCGTCTCGCGTCGTGCCGGCTGCGATTCGGCCATCGCGGTGAACGCGGCATAGCGACCCTCGTCCTCGCGGAAGCTGGGGGAGAGGTTCAGCTCCCACATCGCCCGGAAGACTCGCTGGGGGTCGCCGGAGCCCATCGCTTCGACCAGCCCGCCGAAGTCGGCCGGGTCCATGAGCTGGGATCCCTGACCGCCGCAGTAGGTGCAGCCGAGGGTGAGCGAGCGCAGGCGGCCCGGATGGGCGAGGGCCAGCTCCTGGGCGATCATGCCGCCCATCGAGATGCCGAGGACGTGGGCGGTCTCGATCTCCAGCGCGTCGAGCAGGGCGACCGTGTCGGCCGCCATCTCGGCGATCGTGAACGGTTCGGCCACGGGCCCCGAGCGCCCGATGCCACGGTTGTCGAAGGAGATGCACTCGAAGCTCTGCTCGAGCAGGGAGGAGAAGGGCTGCCCCCAGGCCATCTGGGTGGCGCTCATGCCCTGGATCAGCAGCAGCGGCTCACCCTCGCCGGCGCGCTCGTAGTACAGCTCCATCCCCGATGCATCGACACTCGGCATGCCCCTCGATCCTACGCCAAGCCGGCTTGCCAGGGCCTAATCTAGGGCACCCGCCCCCGTAGCTCAGTGGACAGAGCACCGGCCTTCTAAGCCGATGGTCGTTGGTTCGAATCCAACCGGGGGCGTACCGCTCAGGTCCGCTCAGGTCCACTTCAGTCCATTGCCAAGCGGAATGCGGCGGTGACCAACGTTCGGGACGTGGAACGCGAGTCCGTCCCAGTCCACGCAGGTCCGCAGGGTCAAGGTCGCATTCTGGTCGCATCCTGGGTGCGTTCGGGTGAAGCTCACCCGCCAAGAGCGCAAGCAGGTCTTCGACGGCACCCTCAAGGTGCTCCGGCGCCCCTCCAAACCCGACCAGGAGGCCGGCGCCAAACTCATCGTCTCCCAGAGCCTCGGGGGCAAGCACATCGTTGATCGCTCAACCGGCGAGACCGTCGACCTTCCCAAGCAGCCCCGCCTCTGGATCGTCATCAAGGGCTGGCACCTCAAACAGGGCGAGACCGAATGGCAGACGGACGTGACGATCCACGACCTGCGCGAGACCAACCGCGAGCTGGCGAGCGGCATCGGCGGGCACCCGCGAGAAGCCGGGCTGAAGACCCGCTCTGGCACCCACGTCGTCCACCACAACGGCGAGATCGTCGTGCGGCCCAAGCGCGTCCCAACGAAAGCCGAGCAGAAGGAGTCGTGGACCCCTGAGACCGAGCGCGGTTACGGCGGCAGCGCGGGCAGGGGCCTCGACCAGTCCGACGCCGACGGCCAGTACGTGCCGGCCACTGCGGTCGACGATGAGACGCTGAACAAGTTCGCCGCGGTCGCCGGGGACCGGAACATCGGCCTGCGCACCATGCAGCGAAAGCGAGAGCGGGGCATGCGCGAGGAGATAAAGGTCGCGGGCGAGCATCGCCGGGCGAAGCGGCAGCGGGCCCGGGCGGCGGCCACTCAGTCGGTCGAGATCACCATTGCCCACCGCGACCGAACGGAAGAGGCCTTGGTCGAGATGCAGGGCGGCGAGGTCGTGTCCGTCACCCCTGCGGCAGCGTAGGATTAGGGCACGATGGACTCGGAAGCTCTTGAGCTCAAGGCAAACGTCCTGGAGAGCACCTTGCGCAGAATCGCCGTAGCCGGGTCATGCGTCCCTGGCGATCCGTTGGACGATGCCTACACCAAGGCCGGGGGCGGCGATACGGGGTTGCAGGACATGGCGAGGAAGGGCTTGGAGCTTGCAGGCGTCGACACCCGTCCGGCGCCCCCAACGCGCGAGCGGGTTGACGAACTCAAGGACGCCCTGCCCAAACCCAACGTCGACTTCACGGACTGATGGCAGACGACGCTACGGCGGTGCTTCCAGAGTGCCCGCCGGGCACGGTCTACGCTGTCGAGCGGGGCGACACTGGCTCGCTTCGACAGCATCCTGCCGTGGTGGCGGCCTTCACAAAGGGCGCTGATCGAGTGCTTGTGGCCGACTCCCGTCTGACGCTGGCCCTCTACGAGAAGTTCACGCCGTGAGTCGCTGCAAATCCGTCCTGAGCACCGCTACACTTCTCCTCAAGTTCAGCTCTGGGTAGCCGCCCCACCGGCAGCAGCTAGACGGTAGGGAGTCGAGAAGAACCCTAGCCCCCGCTATGCCCTGAGCGCTGATCTTCCTCTTCGCCGAGTCCCTTACTGCCGAGCGCAGCGCGCCGAGCTAGGGACAGACGGGAAAGCCCTGAGTCGCCACTGGCGGCTCATCTGACGAGGGCCAGAGTGGAGAACCCCGCGCGCTGGCGTGATCCAGCTAGACCGCCTCGGCGGCGACAGCGGCTACGTAACTCGCTCGGCGAACACCTTCCACGAAGCACGCCCGCGTTTGGAGGGCGTGAGCAGGCAGCGGACTCCTAGACCGCGTGGCCTGCACTCATACGTCCCTGAGCCGTGATCGGAAGACGGCAGGGGACCCGCTCGCCAGTCGCAGCCGCCCGTTGCAAGAGAGGGGCGACGTGCGAGCGAACTTCCACGTCCTCGACCAGGAGTGACCCATGAGCACCAAGCACTGCCGACGCTGCAAGGCGCACTTCGGCCGCGGACCCAAATGCAAGGAGTGCGGGGTAGCCCGGCGCCGCAAGGTGCGGAAGGTGTCGCAGCGTGGCTAAGGCCAAGAAAGCCGAGCAGGCCATGAAAACCTGCGGCGCGAAAACGCGCGCAGGTGCCGCTTGTAAGAAGGTCGCCGGCTTCGGCACCGACCACGTAGGCAGGGGTCGGTGCAAGTTTCACGGTGGATCCACGCCCAACCACCAGAAATCGGCCGCCCTCGAAGAGGCCAAGATCATGGGCGAGGAGATGGACGTCGATCCTCTCGACGCTCTGCTCTGGTGCGTCCGGATCGCGGCCGGCGAGATCGCCTACTGCTCGGCGCAGATCGCTCAGCTCGAGCAACCGACCGTGTCCACCATGTTCGGCCCCAAGCTCAACATGTGGATCGAGACGCGCCAGGTCGCTGTTAACCAGCTCGCCAAATACTCAAAGATGGCCCTCGACGCGGGAGTCGCTGAGCGCCAAGTGCAGATGGCCGAGCGCTTCGGCGAGATGCTGGCCGAGTTGATCGGCGCCATCCTGGGCGACCTCGATCTGACGCCCGGTCAGAAGAGGAAGGCCCCGAAAATTGTGCGCGGTCACCTCCAAGCACTTGAGGGCGGCGCCAAGGCGGCATGAGGGGCCTGCCGGCCGGGACCGCCGATCGGGTGGTCGACCGGCTCTGGCCCAAGCCCAACCCCTTCGTCAACGATCCGGTCGGCTGGATCGACGACAAGCTCGCCGAGTCCCTCTGGTCCAAGCAACGTGAGATCGCCCAGTCGGTAGTCGAGCATCGCTACACGGCGGTGCAGAGCTGCCACGACTCGGGCAAGAGCTTCATCGCCTCTCGCCTCGCTGCATGGTGGCTCGATGCCCACCCGCCGGGCGAGGCCTTTGTCGTCTCCTCGGCGCCGACCCAATCGCAGGTCGAGACGATCCTGTGGCGGGAGATCGAGAGGGCGCACCGCAAGGGCGGCCTAGTCGGCCGGATCACCAGCGGCATGGTGCCCCAGTGGAAGATCGGCAAGGAGATCGTTGGCTTCGGGCGCAAGCCCCAGGGCCACGTCAACACCGAGGAAGCGATGGCGGCCTTCCAGGGCATCCACGCCCGGTACGTCCTGATCATCCTCGACGAGGGCGGTGGCATCCCGAAGTGGCTGTTCGACGCGGCCGACACGCTGGCGACGAACGCTAAGGCGCGCGTGCTGGCGATCGGCAACCCCGACGATCCACAGGCGCACTTCGCCGAGGTCTGCGCTCCCGGATCCGGCTGGAACCAGATCCGCATCGACGGATTCGACACCCCGAACTTCACCGGCGAGGAGATCCCCGACGAGCTGCGCGAGCTGCTGCTCTCGCCCGAGTGGGTCAAGGAGCGCAAGGAGCGATGGGGCGAGGCGTCACCGTTGTACATCTCCAAGGTCCGCGCCCTCTTTCCCGAGGTCTCCGACCACACACTCTTCTCGCCCGCCCTACTGCGCAAGTGCCAGGCCAACGAACTGCCCGGCACCGACAAGGGCACCTACGGCTGCGACATCGCCGAGGAAGGCACCGACCAAACGGCGGTCTACCGGACCCGTGGCGGCGTCATCCGAGAGGTCTTCGCCGTCGCCGGGCAGGACACCGACAAGACCACCGGCGATATCTCGGCGCTGCTGCGCAAACGCGGCGACGTTCCGGCCTTCATCGACTCGATCGGCGTGGGGATCGGTGTGTACGACGCACTCAGAGCGCAGGGGCTGCCCGTCCACAAGTTCAAGGCGAGCAACAAAGCAATCGACCCCGAGCGCTTCGACAGTCGCAAGGCCGAGATCTTCTGGACGCTCCGCGAAGCGATGGAAGCGGGGGAGATCGACCTGCCGCCTGAAGGCGAGGACGACGACCTCATCGCCCAGCTCGGGACGCTCCGCTACTTCCATACGTCGAAGGGGCAGATCCGCATGGAGACGCGCGAGGAACGGATCAAGCGCGGCCTGCACTCGCCCGACCGCGCCGACGCCGCGGCGATGAGCGCGATCGCCGCGCCCGCCATCGCGCTCTCTGACGACCGCACTTCCCCGCCGGCACCTGCAGCGGGCCTACTGAAAGAGGAGTGGTAGATGCCGGTCGACACCGCCGCACCGACGACTGAGCTAGGCCAGGCCTCAGAGGCGGCCTCGAGCTTCACCGGCTCAGGGATGGCCGCGGGCTGGTCGACCTACATCGACACGCGCGACTACGCGCCGAAGATGAACTGGCCGGCGCGCTTCGAGCCGACCGAGCGGATGCTGACCGACTCCCAGATCGAAGGGCTGGCTGGCGGCGTCTCGCTCCCCACCCGTCGCCTGCGCTGGGTCATCGACCCTCAGGACGCGAGAGGCGTGGTGGCCGAAGGGGTCGCCAAGGACTGGGGCCTGCCGATCAAGGGCCAGAAGGACTTCAAGCGCGGCCGACGCCGGGGTAGTTTCTCCCACGACGCGCACTTGGTCACGGCTCTGCGCGCTCCCCTTGGTCACGGCTTCCGCTTCTTCGAGCAGTACGGCGAGATCGGTGACGACGGCCTCTGGCACCTGCGGAAGTTCGCGGACCGTTCCCCGCGCACGATGATCAACGGCCAGATCCGCACGGCCCCCGATGGCGGACTAGTCGAGATCGTCCAGGGAATCGGGCGAGCACCGAAGCCCATCCCCGTCAACCGCCTAGTCGCCTACGTCTGGGATCAGGAAGCCGGCAACTGGACCGGGCGCTCAATGCTCCGCGGCGCCTACCGCCCCTGGCTCGCCAAGGATCTCGTCTTCCGCGTCACCCCGCTGCTGCACGAACGCAACGGCATGGGCGTGCCGGTCACTACGGGTTCGGAGGGTATGACGCAGGATCAGCTCAACGCCCTCGCTGCGATGGGTGAGCAGTACCGCAGCGGTGAACGTGCCAGCGCTGCACTACCTCACGGCTCGGACCTGAAATTCAAGGGCGTCGAGGGCACGATCCCCGACGGCCCGGGCTTCATGCGCTTCTGCAACGAGGAGATGGCCAAGGGCTTCCTCGCGATGTTCATGCAGCTTGGCACCACCGAAACCGGCTCGCGCTCTCTCGGCACGGTGCTGCTCGACTACTTCTCCTACTGCATCGAGGCGATCGCCGACTGGTATGCGGAGATCACCACGGCGCACGGGATCGAGGACTGGGTCGACTGGAACTACGGCCCTGACGAGGAGGCGCCGGCGCTCGCTTGGGAGCGGGTCCAGGATGAGGAGCTGGACATCGAAGACCTCTGCAAACTGGTCGAACAGGGCATCATCCAGGTCGATCCCGAACTCGAATCGGATCTGCGGCGGCGCTACAAGATGCCGACGAACACGATCGACCCGGACGCCGCTCCCAGCGGCCAGAGCTACGCCTACGACCTCGACGACGGGATCATCACCCTCGACGAGCGCCGGGCGCAGATCGGCTTGCCGCCGCGCCCCGACGGCCTCGGCTCCCTCACGGTCCCCGAGTACCTCGCGCAGTACGGCGGCAAAGCAGCGGACGCCGTCGACCCCCAGTCTTCCCCGCCCGAGCCTGCCGTAGCTGTCCAGGCAACGGCGAGGGAGAAGCGGCGCAGGGTGGCGGCCGCGGCGGACGAGTCTCTCTCCCTGCCCGACCGCCCCCTGCGCCGCCAGCCTTACTCGCAGGAGGTCCAGGCCAAGGTCGACTACGAGCTGATGGACGCTCAGGTCCAGGGCCGGATCGACGAACTGGTCGGCAAGGTCAAGGCCTTGCAGGAGGGCCAGATCACAGAGCTTGCGGCGGCCATCGAGAGCGCAGACAACGATCTAGCGAAGCTGGCGCAACTCGAGGCCGCCCCTGTCTTCTCCGAAGTCCTGGAGGACGCCATGCTCGAAATGGCGGCCCAGGGCGTCGAACAGGCTGTAGGTGAGGCCGAGCGCCAGGGGATCACGGCGAAAGTGCCGGACCTCGACACGACCGGGTTGACGGCTCGGGCCAATGCCGTCGACACGCTGCTCTCGCGCTCCCTCTCGGAGGCCGCCGGCCGCAAGGCCGTGAGCCTCACCGCCGAGTCCGGGGCGATCTCGGCCGCTGAAGTCGGCTCTCAGGTAATGGACTACCTGCTCGACCTCTCTGACCAGTACCTGCAGAAGCAGCTATCCGGGGCCACAGTCCAGGCCATGAACACCGGCCGCAAGGCTGTCTTCGCCGAGAACCCGCCGAAGTACTTGTACGCCTCGGAGCTTCTCGACCAAAACGCGTGTGACGAATGCGTTGCGGTGGATGGCACCGAATACGACACGCTGGAGGAAGCCGAGGCGGACTATCCCACCGGCGGCTACTGCAACTGCAAGGGCGGGCCCGATTGCCGGGGAACGCTGGTGGCGGTGCACGTGGATGAGGCGGCGCCGAGCCAGTGAGGCAAGAGGGCGACACATGGCGCTGGGGCCTGGACTACGCGCCGACCCCCGCAACGATTTCGGTGATCGAGCCCGCAGTGCCCCGGAAGGAGCCAGAAGGAGCCATGCGTGTTCCGTTCGGCTTCAGCCGAGTCCTCGGCGCCGCACCTGCGATTGATCGCGACGGCTGGGACGACCACGCCGCTGCCCTCTGTAGCTAGCCGAGAGGAGACACCCCGCATGGAGTACCGCACCGTTACGGGTGTCGAGCTGGCGACCGTGGGCATGGAGTGGCCGGTCAGCGCTGGTGAGGGTACGTTCACCTTCGAGAACCTCGCCGACGCTGTCACCGCCGCCAACGACGACCCGCACATCAGGATCCCCCGCGGCAAGCTTGGCCACCTGTCGGAGATCAACGGCGAGCTGCGGACGGTAAGCCCGTTCGAGGCGATCGGGGACGCCGAGCCGTCGTTTGGCCTCTACACCAACCTTCGCCTCACCAACGAGGGCGCCGCGCTGGTAGCTGACTGGGTTGAGGTTCCGGCCTGGCTCGCTATCGCCGCACCTTCGGCTTTCCCTAGCCGCTCGATCGAGGCCGCGCGCGACGTGGTCACCGAGGGCGGCAAGAAGTACACGATGGTGGTCACCGCCGTCTCCTCCTTGGGAGCACGGCTGCCCGCCGTCACCGACCTGGACGACCTGGAGCGGTTCATGGTCGAGGGCCCTGACCTCGACGCCGTAGCCGCCGCACACGATCCCGAGGAGGGACGCATGCCCGAGAGCACGGCCGCGAGCATCGATGTCGGCACCATTCGCCAGCGCTTCAACTGGGAGTGGACCGTCGAGAACGACGCCGAGCACGACACGTACTGGTGGTGGGCTCGGAGCGTCCGCGTCGACCCGCTGGAGATCATTGCCGACGACGACGAGGGCGGGTTGTATCTGATCCCGATCACCACGGACGGCAAGGACGAAATCGCCTTCGGCGAGCCGCAGCCGGTGCGCGAAGAGTTCGTGCCGGTCAACGCGTCTGCCACATCAGTCGTCGCCAACTTTCGCGACCGCAAGGGCCAGCAGATCCTTGCGTCAGACCTTGAGCGTCCGGAGAAGCCGGCGCCGAAAACGGCTGCGTCTTCGCAGTCTGAACCACAGGAGGACGACATGTCGATTGACCTCGACAAACTCCGCGGCCGGCTCGGGCTTCCCGACGACGCGACCGAGGAGCAGATCAACGAGGCGTTGGCCAAAGAGCCGGAGACGCCTGAGGCTCCCGAGACGCCGACCGACGAGATCTCGGAGACCCCCGAGGTCGAGACGCCAGAGCCTGTCGCTGCGTCTAGCGCCGCCAGTGAGCGGGGCGTGACGATCGACAAGGACGCGTTGGCGCAGCTTCAGGCGCAGGCCAAGGCCGGGGGGGAAGCGCGCGAGGAGCAGCTCGACACCGATCGAACGACCTACCTCAACGCTGCTGTCGGCAAAGGTAAGTTCCCGCCATCCGCCAAGGCCGCCTACCGCGAGCAGTTGGACAAGGGCGGGGACATCGAGGTGGCCACTCGCAAGTTCATTGACGAGCTGCCCGATAACACCGTCCCGGTCTCCGAGACGGGCGAGGCCGGTGGCGACGAGGTCGCCGCATCCGCAGGACTGCCGGGGAACTGGTTCCCCGAGCTCAACAAGGGTGGCGCGGCCACCAAGGAGGACTGACCGATGGCTGTCGCCAACGAGTGCATCCCGTACTACGAGCCCGGTGGGCGCATCACGGCGAAGGCCGAGGCTGCCCTGACCGGCAAGCGGTTCGTCGATATCAGCGACCCGCTCTCCACGGACGGCAACATCGTCGTCTCGCCGGCAACGGCGAAAGGTATGGCCCTCGGGGTCGCGTCGCATGACGCCGCCGAAAAAGGCCGAGTCACCGTCCTCGTCGGCAACTTCGTCGTTCCCGTGACGGCGAGCGGCACGATCGAAGCCGGCGAAGAGGTTCAGGTCGCCGCCGGCGGCAAAGCCGTGAAATTCAGCGACGGTCGCGCAGTCGGGCGAGCCCTCGCTAAAGCCACCGACGGGACCGACTGCAAGGTCCTGCTCTACACCGCCAACCCCGCCTCCTAACCCGAGCCGGCGAAAGGAGTCACTGAGATGACCACGCTTGCATCTCCTGTCCATCCGCTCGGGCCTCCGAGCATCAGCGGGTCCGACATCACCGTCGACCTCGCCCTACAGCAGCCCACACGGATCACCCGCACTCTTGAGGACCTGACCCTCCAGAAGTTCTTGGTGGACAAGGTCTTCTCCAGCGGAGGGGGTGTCTCCGGCGGCGCCGTCATCTTCGACGTGCTCGAGGCGAACGACCTCTATCTCCCTCGCGAGGTGGAGCCGATCGCACCCGGCGGCGAGTACCCGATCGTCGACGGCGAACGGCGTGCGCCGAAGATCGCGGCGGTCGAGAAGTGGGGCGGGAAAATGTTCATTCCCGACGAGTCCCGTGACCGCAACGAAGCGGGCCTGTTCGCCCGCAAGCTGCGTCAGCTCGGCAACACCATCGTGCGACGGATCAACACCAACACAATGGCCGTGTTGGACGCTGCCGTGACCGCCTACGGGCGCACCATTGAAGGCAACAACTGGCAGGCGGTGAAAACCGCAGGCTCGGAAGCCTCGACGGCGTCGAAATGGCCGTTGGCCGACCTCGCTCACGCGAGCGCTCAGAGTCAGATCGACGAGCTGGGGATCGAGTTCAACCTGATCATCCTGAACCCTCAGGAGCAGCAGGCTTTGATCACGATCTATGGCAGTTTCGGCGGCTACAAAAAAGTGCTGGCTGACCTCGGCTACACCGACTTCGTCACCAACCGCCAGGCGGCGGGCAAGGCGAAGATCGTCGCGGCTGGACAGGTCGGCGAGTACCGCGTTGAGCAGCCGCTCCAGACGGTCACCTACCGGGCCGACGGCGAGCACACCGACCGCACTTGGGTCAAGTCCTCGGTGCGCCCGGTCGAGTTCGTCGACAACCCCTACGCGATCGTCGAACTGACGAAACTGGCGGGCTGATCCATGTCAACGCAAACCGTCCGCGTCTGCGGATTCCGCTACACCGACCACAACGGCATCGAGCGAGTTGCCCACAACGGAGAGGTCATCGATTTCTCCGACGAGGACACGGCTCGCGGCCTAGAGGTCGGCGCCTTCGTCACCGAGGAGACCGCCGTCGTCGGCGAGGCGACGATCAGCGCAGCGTCCACGGACGACGAGCTGGTCGCGTTCGCCAAGGGCGCCAAGGTCGGGGAGGTGGTCGAGGCGGCCGGCGGAGACGCCGAGTTCGCCAATCGTCTCCTTGAGGCCGAGAGTGGCGCCACCGGCGGCGAGCCCCGTCCAGGCGTCGTCAAGGGCCTGACCGCCGTCGTCGGCGAGGCCTAGCCCGATGTACACGCCCCGCGGCAACTCGGTCGCGGGGCACTAGCTGATGGCCATTCGCTTCCCCGATATCACCCGGAAACAGTTCGATGCCGAACTCGCCAAGAAGGCGGCACGAACCCCCAGGGTGATCCCGGGTGGTGAGACCTACGTGGTCCCCGGCAACACGCAGGTGCTGTTCGCAGAGGAAATCGATATCGAAGGAGATCTAGTGATCGACGGCGACTTGCTGGAGGTGAGCTGATGACCGGAAGCGTTGTGCTGCCGAAGCGCAATCCCTCCAACGTCGACAATGCCCCTGTCGGCAAGGTGCGCCTGTTCATCGATGAAGGCGGTCAGCTCAGCGTAAAGGACGAGGCCGGTGAAGTCGTGGCCCCGCAGGAACTGGTCACGCTCCTTAAACAGACAGTAGCCACAAAGCAGGACGCTGAGACTGCGGCAACCGACGCTGAGTTGACCGCTGCGGTTTCGACACTCACCACAGCGATCAATGCCAAGCAAGACGCGGCGAGCGCCGCAACTGATGTGGAGTTGGCCGCGGCCGTCTCGACGCTGAATGCGGCGATCGCCCTTAAGCAGGATGCATCCACCGCCGCTACCGATGCTGAGTTGGCCGGTGAGAAATCTTCTCGCGAAGCCGCGGACTCGACACTGACGGACGCCGCGGCAGCCGCCAAAGCCACTGCCGATGCTGCGCTGCCGAAGGCCGGCGGCACCATGACGGGGGACATCGTCCTGAAAGGCGACCCGACCGCCAACCTTCACCCGGCCACCAAACAGTTTGTAGCGGCCCAGATCGCCGCCCTGGTCAATGGTGCCCCAGGCGCCCTCGACACGCTGAAAGAGATCGCTGACCAACTGGCCACTGACGAGTCCGCCCTGTCAGCCCTTACGGCGGTGGTTACAGGGAAGCTCGCTGCGGCCTCCAATCTTTCCGACCTCGCGAATGCGGTCACCGCTCGGACGAACCTGGGCCTCGGAACTGCGGCGGTAAAAGCGACGGGGGACTTTGATGCGGCGGGCGCCGCCGCAGCCGCGCAGGCAGCTTCTCAGCCTCTCGACACTGACCTCACCGCAATTGCGGCGCTTACCACCACAGCACTTGGCCGCTCCCTCTTGGCTATCGCAAGCGCGGAAGCAGGGCGCACCGTATTGGGTGCCGGGGTTCCGGTAACCGTTGGTGCTGCTCCTCCCTCGAAAGGCTTTGCCACCGGCGCACTTTACGTCCAGCAGGTCGAAGGCAAAAACGTTGCGATCTGGCGCGGAAGGGGGGCGGGTGAAGAACCAGAGCAAATCGCTGATCTCTCCGGCACCCCTGCCAAAGGCTCCGTAGGCACGGAACAGTTCGCTGCGTCGAACATCGACGGCGCTGCTGGCGTGCCATCGGCGCGCACACTCAATACGAGCCCGAACTTCACCGAAGCGAAAGATTCAGAATCTGCCTCCCGCAAAGCCATTGGCTCGGCGCTCGCGATGCTCGCGAAAGTGTGGCGCAGTAGGCATGTGGTCGCGACCGTTATCGGCAGCGCTGCTCAGACCGGGAAAAAGTTCTGGATCCTGAACGGCCAGACCAGCTTGGTCGAAGCTGCTGCGGCGACAAGCCAGCCCTGGCGCATCGGTTGGGTCGCGGCCGACGAGGCGGTCGAAGGGCTGACCACCAAAGGCAAAATCAAGGCCAAGGTCACCCTCGCCGGTGCGGTCAAAGCGACGGTGCATGTCGCACTCTACAAAGTAACCGAAGGCGAAAAACTGACCCTGGGCGAAGAGGTCGCCGGTTCGGGCTTCGATATCGAAGCTGGGGAAAACACCAACAAAGGGATCGCCGGCGAAAGCGCTGAGTTCACGATGCCAGCCGACGGCGACTACGCGCTCGGCTGCACGGTAAGCGCCGAAGCCAAAGCGTCCTGCGGCGTCCAGGCGCGCTTCCTGGTTCACAACGTCTGATGTTCTCCCCGACCAGCTTCTGGAACGAGCGTCTGCCCGCAGGCGCTCCACTCGATCCCGACAGCGCCGCCTACGTCGCCAACCTGGTCAAACAGGGCGAAGACACGACCTTCGGCTTCAGCTACCGCGACTGGGCAGCGACGCTGTTCGTCGCCTCGGCGGATACCCCGCTACAAAAAGTCACCGTCGACAACCAGTCCAACGCCTACTTCAACGCGATGCGCGAAGCCTTCGCAGCGGTACCGATCCCACCCAACGCTCGGCCCGCACATCCGTGGCCAGGCGACAACCCGATGTGCATCTGGCAGCCCAGCTCCGACACCTACTGGGAGTTCTGGAAGGCGTCGAAGTACGAGGTCGACGGCCAGCATAGCGGCGGCCAGGCAGAAGGGGTGTCGGCTGAAATCCTCAACGCGCCGGGCTGGCACTGCGAGTCGGGCGCCGTGATCCAGAACGTCTCCAAAAACCAAGGCTTCTTCGACGATACGTCGTGGCCGCCTGTGGCCGGGCTGAACTACCGCTGGAGTTCCTCGGCCTCGGGGCTGCCGCTGCTGGGTGGGTGCCTTCGTATCGCGGAGGCCCAGTGCCTCTACATCCCTCACGCCCTGATGATGGCGATTCCGACCCCGAAGAAAACGACCTTCCGCTACCCGGCGTCGAAGACTGACGGCACGTCCTCCGATCCGACCGCGCCGGAGGAGGGGATGCTCTTCCGGCTCCCCGCCGCCTACGACCTGAGTGCGATCGGGGACCCCTTCGTGCGCGCCGTGTGTACCGCGATCCGCGACTATGGCCTCTATCTCAAAGACAAAGGCGGCTCGGTTGCAATCCAATGCGAGTCCCAGGCCACGGTGCCGAGCTCGCAGGCCTACGGCACTGACGCCTGGAAGGGACCGGAAGACAAATTCGGTGGCGCTGGAGCGATCTTCTCGAAATTCGCCAGTGGCAAAGGCAGCCTTGGGGATCTGATCCCCTGGAAAGACCTCCAGGTCGTTGATCCCTCCTACCGCCCCAGCTCGATTGCGCCGGGGCTGCTGCCGGTGGGGGCCTGATGGAGGGGGTAATCCCCGGCGAGCGCCGGCCGATCACGTTGACGAACCTCCCTGCGGGCCTCGTTGGCACGCTGGGCATTCGGCTTGAGGACGCCGACAACGTCGTAATCCAGCCCAGGACCACAGCTGGCATCACTGAATTCGCGGTCGGCAACTACCGCGTCTGGGTCGATTTCCCCGACACCAAAGGCTTCTACTTTGTGGTCGCTGACGCCGAGGGTGTCGAGGCGATCGAGGAGTTCCACGTCACCACTGATCTCGTCGTACTGACGCCGGGGCCGCTCAACTTCGTGCCGACCGTGGATGACGTTGCCGCCCACCTGCGCGCTCGGACCAAGGGCAAAATGGGCGACGAGGTTGGCACCTTCGACGGCAGCACTCGGCCCACCGCTCAGCAGGTCCTGGAGCGGATCCCGAAAGGGGTGCGCAAGGTGGCCACCGGGATCGGCCTGACGATCTGCGAGGGGAGCGACCCCGACACCCAGCAGTCGCTTTACGACGACGCTCGCGACCTGGCCGCCCTGTTCGTCGCCACCCGCATCGAGCGCGAGTACTTCCCCGAGCAGGTCGGCACCGGTCGCTCCCCCTACAAAGAGATGCTCGAAGACTTCAAGGACGGGATGAAAGTGCTGCTCGAGGCTGTCTCTGAGCACTGTGGTGGGGGAGATGGTGAATCGGTTGGCGGCTCAGGGGCAATGCCCTCGGCCAGCTTCCCGGCGCCTTCGGGCATCGGGAGCGAGTGCTGGTGAGGATCGACTTCGACATCTACGGCGAGGAGCAACTGAGCCGGGAGCTTCTGCGCTTCTCCGCCCACGCCGGCAACGCGCAACCCGCATTCCACAAGATCGCGGGCGACATGCGGGAGCAGATCGCCGAGCAGTTCAGCACCGAGGGCGACAGAGGCTCGGGTGGCTGGGCACCGCTGAAGGAAACGACGATTGCTGCGAAGGCCGCAGCCGGCCTTGACCCCCACATCCTCCAGGCGACTCACTCGCTGATGGAGTCGCTGACCGGCACCGGCGGCGACCACGTCGAGGAGGTCACCGACGACTCCTTGCTGTTTGGCTCGAGCATCGCCTACGGCAAGTTCCACCAGAAGGGCACCTCAAAGATGGATGCCCGCAAGCCCGTCGACTTCACCGAGCTTGATCGCCGAGGGTTCGTCCGCACGCTGCAGCGCTACATCGTGGACGGCGTTCTGTGAGCACCGACCCGGTCTTTGGCCCGAGCATTCACGAACGCCACGTGCAGTACGCGGTGCGCGACACGATCCAGCGGTGGATCGAAACCTACCTCGCCGCGGCTGAGCGTCGAGCGGGCCTGGAGCCGCGCTCGACCCCGGTGCCCGACCCCGGAAATTACGTGCTGAAGGACGATGGCAGGCTCAGCAAGCGCCCAGAGGACCAGCTGCCGGCCATCTGCATCCTCTGCCCAGGTACGGCCGAGGAGGCATCAGTCGACGGCGAAGGTCTCTACCGCGTCCCCTTCCTGGTCAACGTGGCAGCGATCGTCACCTCTGGCGACCCCGGCTACGTCAGCGATCTGGCCAAGCTCTACACCTCCGCGCTCCGCGACCTGCTGATCCACAACGGGTCGCTCGGTGGCTTCGCGCAAACGTCGGAGTGGAAAGGCTCGCGCACCGACGACCTCAAACCCGAGGACGACCGCAGTATCGCGGCGGGAGTCAACGTCTTCCACATCTACGTGCCCGGTGTCGTCCAGCGCGGCGCCGGCCTCAAAGCTCCGCCCGCAGAACCCTACGAACTGCCCGAACTGCCCACCGTCGAGGAAGTCGACGTGGTGCTCAAACCCGAGGAGATCACATGAGTCCACCGAGACGATTCCGAGTCGCATCGACCAAGGCCGAGGAGGTCAACTCCGGCGCCACCTTCGCCCCTGGCGAGGAGGCGATCGGCTTCGATCCCGACAACCCCGAGGACGCGCGCAAGCTTGAGGAAGGGCTGTTCGTGCAGATCCAAGAGGAGACCGTCCGACCGCCCAGCGACGCCGTGATCAGGAAGGCCGAGGAGCTGGGCGTCGACCTCGCTGAGGTTGAACCCACCGGCAAAACCGGCGTCACCGTCGCAGACGTACAGCGAACCCACGATAATCAGGAGGCAACCACGTGAGTCCCCTACCTGGAGTCAGCTACGAAACGCGGGACATCTCCGGTGTATCGGGGCCGCCCCTGGATACCGCCACGGCTTTCGTCGGGGGTCAGGCCGAACGCGGGCCGACCAACCGGCCGGTCTTCTGCACGACCCTCTCGCAGTTCGAAGCCGTCTTCGGCGGGGAAGTCGCCTACGGGTGGCTCTGGTGGGCCGCGAAGCTGATCCTCGTTGAGGGCGGTGCCGGCTACTGGTTCGTGCGCACGGTCGGACCTGCGGCGAAAGTGTCCACGGTCAAACTGACGGACGGCAGCAAAAACACGCTGCAGGTCGACGCGGTCTCGCCGGGTGCCTGGGGCGATGACATCGACGTGAAAACCGAAGTGGGCGGCGGCAACGTCACCTACGCGGTCGTCTTCAAGGGCGTCAACGTCGAGATTTCGCCAGCACTGGCCACCAACGTCGACGCCGTCGCGTGGGCTCTCAACTCCGAATACGTCCGGTTCACGGATCTCGGCGGCGCTGACCCGACGGCGCAGACGGGCAACCTCGCCGGCGGCGACGACGATCGCGCGAACATCACTGACGAACATCGTGCGGCGTCGCTCAACCTGCTCACCGCTGACCTTGGCCCGGGCCAGGTGCTCTACCCCGGCGCCACCACCACGGCGATGTACACGGCGCTGCTCACCCATGCGGAAACCCACAACCGGACGGCCCTGCTGGACGGTGCCGACACGGCGACGGTGGCGACGCTGACGGGTGCTGCGGCAACGCTACGCGCCCTCGGTGACCCGGCTCAATGCGGCGGTATGTTTGCGCCATGGGCCGTTGTGCCTGGTCCGACGGCCGGCACGACAAAGACCGTCCCCTACTCGATCATCCAGGCTGGTCTCTGCGCCCGTCGCGACGCCGAGACGTTCAAACCCGAGGTCGGCACTGGAAACCCCAACTCCCCGGCAGCGGGAACCGGTCAGAACGCCGGTGTCTCTCGCACGGCCACCGGCCTTTCGCAGGCCGCGTGGACCGATACGCAGCGCGAAACGCTAAACAACGCCGGCGTCAACGTGGTCAGGGTGCTCTACGAAAGCGTAGTCACCTACGGTTTTCGGACGCTGACCAACCCAGTCACGGACGCTCTCAACATCTGGCTCAGCAACCGCCGCATCGACACGGCGATCATCGCGGCCAGCGAGGCGATTGGAGAGGAATTCAACTGGGCGGACTTTGATGGCCGCGGCCGCAAGCTCAGCGAATTCGGATCGGCAATCAGTAGCCGCGTCCTCGCCCCCTACTACGAGATCGGTGCCCTCTTCGGCGAGTCGCCTGAGGACGCCTACAGCGTCGAGACCGGCGAACAGGTCAACCCACCGAAACAGCTCGCCGCTGGTCTCGTGCTCGCTGAGATTGGCGCCAAACGCAGCCCCCTCGCCGAGCGAGTCAAGCTGCTCTACCTGAGGAGGGAACTGTGAGCGTCCTAAAGCACCAATGGATCACGACCGTCTGGGTCGAAGGCATCGGTGATATCGGCAAGTTCGACCAGTCCACCGGTGGCATGGGCGACTCCGAGGAGAAGAAGTACCGCGAGGGCGGCCAGGTCGATGAGTCGGTCCTCGGCGGCGCTCGCTCTCGGAGCAACGTCACCGTGGAACGGCTGTTCCGCGCCGAGCGTGACGGGCCGATCTTCAAGCGACTCGATGCGGCTCGTGGCAAGGCGCAGATGATCGTGACCAAAACGCCGGCCGACGCTGACCTCAACCCGATTTCGCTTCCCGGTGTTGAACCGCTGATCTACCGCGGCAAGGTGAAAGCCGTCACCGGGCCTGACACCGATTCAAGCGACTCCAGCTCCGAGACCAAGCTCGTCATCGAGCAGTCCACTGCTGGCCCCATCGGTTAACGCCGACCCCACCTACAAGGAGAGAGAACTATGGGCGAGAACGCCACGGCTGCCCTTGCCACGGGCGGCGAGATCGAGGATGCCCCGAAGCCGACCAGCCTGGCCGACGAGCTAGCAGCGACCCGGGAAAAGCTGGAAGAGGAGCGCAAACCCAAGCTATTCGAGCTGCCGGGCTATGGCCCCAAGCTCCAGGTCAAGTACAAGGTCGTCGATTACGACTCGGTCAACGAGATCGGTGACAAGATTGGGGAGCAGGTCCGATCCGAGCAGATTGACGACGCCGTACTGGCCGGCCTCAGCGACACGCTGGCCGCCGCCTGCGTCGGCTTCTACACCGAGCGTAAGCAGAAGGTCGAGGGCAAGGTTGTCACTGAAGTCATCCCGCTCGAGGAGGCCGAGGATCTCGGGGACGGCCCGATTGTCTGGGGCGATAGTCGCCTGTGGTCGCTCCTACGCCTGGAGGCGCGGGAGGGCGAAACCCTCCGCGTCCGCGCTGCCATTCGAGGCATCCTCGGCGGCGACAAAATGCTGGTCGTCGAGCACGCTCAGGACGTGACCCGTTGGATGGAGCGCGCCCGTAGGCAGGTCGACACCGATTTCTAGGGAGCCTCGTCGGGGATCGTCGCGTTCGCGCGGCGGCCAAGGCGGGGCTTCTTGGCTTTGACCGGGAGGCGTATCTCGCCGAGCGAGATCCCGGCAAGCAGGTGCTGAACGCGGCCCTGATCGACGAGGCCGATCGCGTCCGCGCCGACTGGATGGAGGAACTGGCCGTGCGGATCATCGCCGCTCTCGGTCGCTCAATGGCCTGACCCGAGGAGGTGAGCCCGTGTCGTCGTCCCTTTCCGAGGAGCTCATCGCAATTCGTATGGAGCTGAAAGGCGTCCGCGAAGCGGTCTCCGGCCTTCACTCCGTCGACAAAGCGCAGAAAGGGGTGGCGACCTCCACCTCAGCTACCGGGGTTGCGGCCGAGAAGGCGGAGAAGAAAACCTCACGGCTCTCACGCGCGTTCGGCGCTCTCGGCAAAGCGGCCAAGTATGGCCTTGGCTTCCTCGGGGTGACCGGCGTCCTTGCACTGCACACCGCAGTCGCAAACACCGAGGAGCTGTCGAAGACGACCGTGGGCTTGACCCGCAACTTCGACTTCCAGAACAACGTCGCTTCGCGCTGGGCCGCTATTGCGCATGCCCGCGATATCGACTCCAAAGCCCTGGGGATGACGTTCGGGACGCTCTCGACCAAACTCACCAACGCGGCGCGCGAAGGCGGGAAAGCGCTCCTTCCATTTCACCAGCTGGGTCTCACCCAGGAAGACGCCGCGAAGGGCGCCCACCACTTCGAGTGGGGGGTCATGCGCGTCGCCAAGGCCCTGGGGGAAGAAGAGGGCGGAGCTAAGCGCGCGGCCGCCGCAAAATCGCTGCTCGGGAAAGGCTACGCGACCCTCCTGCCGCTGTTCTCCGAAGGCACCAAGGGCCTCAAGGAACAGCTCCACTGGGCAGACGAATACGGGGTCACCCTCAACGGTCACACCAACGAAGCGATCATGGACATGGTCTCCGCTCAGCGCGAGAGCAAAGTCGCGATGCTCGGACTGCAGATCGCGATGACCAAGGCGTTGATGCCGGCGATCGAGGGCGGCGAGCACGAACTCCAGAAGTTCATCAAAACTCTCACCGACCCGAAACTCACTGACGATCGGAAGTTCCACCGGATCGAACAGCAGTTCCTCGGGCTTGAGGACACGCTGATCCAGATCGTCTCCGATGCGCTGCCGCGGGTAGCGGAACACGGGGGCGAACTGGGGGTAAAGCTTGCTGGGGCGGTGTGGAGCGGCTTTATCCACTCCGACACGCTTGGCAAGTTGGTGATCGGGGCGTGGCTCTTTCGCGCGATGGGTGGGTTCTCACTCATCGGGACTCTCGGGGCAAGGGTCGGCGGAAAGCTGGCGACCTCCCTTGGCTGGAAGTTCTTGGCGACAGTCGCGCCGTACTTCGCCGCGGAGGCGGGCGTTGAGGGTCTGGGCGCAGCGCTTGGATCGCAGATGGGTGGGCTTAAAACGGTCTTTGGTCGGTACGGGAAAGCCTTGGGTACAACGATGGGGATCGCGGCGGCCGGGGCGTTGGTAGCCGAGATCGTTTTCGCGATCGAAGACTCCGAAAATATCGCTGGCCTGTCGCTCCTCAACACCCCAAAGGCCGACGCGACTACACGCGAAGAAGAGGCTCTGAGGCTCAGAGAAGCTGGCTACACCGGGATTGGCTTTCTCCCCAATGGGGGCCTCGCCGCCACCACTCCTTCGGGCAAGCACATCGTTGAGACAAGCAAAGGTGGCCCGTGGACTCGCCACCCCGCGGGCGGCGGGCACGACTCGTCTCATCACCGCCGAGGTGCAAGTCATCGCCTCTCGCGTCTAACGCAGACGGCGCCTATCGAGACGCCGAAGCTGTCGCGCCTGGCTTTCTCTGGCGCGGCGGGGCGCCCCATCATCATCCACATACATCACAAAACAGAGCTGGACGGGAAGACCGTGGCGGAAAACACGGCTAAGCATGTTGCCGCCGCCGAGGCGCTGGGATGAAGCCCGTCCGCATCATCGCCAAGAACCCCGAAATCGATATCACCGTCCCGATGGGGGACGGGTCGTCCTACCCCACCGGCGGCCTCGGAGGATGGGTGCCGGTCCCCCTGGCCGACGATGTCGCCGGCGTCGACTGGGAAGGCCAGGACGGTCTCTCTCAGGACGTGCGGCTGCTGCTCAACGGGGTTGAACGAGACGAGGACATCGAGCGCGAGTGGAACACGATCGAAAAGCTCGGCCGCGACGCCAACGGGGACGAGCGCCGGCCCCCGGTCTTTTTCGTCTACGGCCCGGTCGAACACCCCGGCAAGGCTTGGGTGCTGCCGGCAAATGGCATCGAGGTCGTCGACAGCGAGGACATGCGGCGCAACGGGAGCGGCGAGCTGCTGCGCCGTGAATTCGTTCTACATCTCCTTGAGTACATCTCGCCCGACGTGGTTAAGGACCGACGCCGGAAGAAGCGCAACCGGCAAGGCGTCGCTGACAACGTCGCCGTTGGCGGCACCTACACGACGAAAGCCGGCGACACGCTGGCGAAGATCGCCGCGAAGCTCTACGGTGACTGGCGGCGCTGGAAGGAGATCGGCGACAAGAACGGCCTGAGCGATCCGAACAGGGTGTTGCCGGCCGGGAAGCGACTCAAGCTATGAGTCCCGCTGTCGCCCCCGCGCGCGTCGTGGACCGGGTGCAGGGCATCGACTCCAGCCTCAACGACCTGGTGTTGCGGGATGGTCGTCAGTTCGCCGTAGAGCTTGGGGCGGCGATCACGCCGACGCCTTCGATCACGCGCACCATCGCTGGCTCTAGCTCGGTCAAGTTCTCGATCCGCGATCACGACCTCGACTTCCTCGACGCCGAGATGCTCAGCCAGAAGCTCGATGCCCAGATCGACGGCCTCTGGTTTCGCTTCATGGGCGCGGACCTCGACGGGCCGCAGATCGATATCACCATGCAGGACCGCGAGATAGCGATCCTCAGCGAATTCACGGATCCGGTGTCGGTCTACCGCGAACCAAAGAACGGCCCCAAAACGACCCGGGCGGAGTTCCTCGTCGGCCTGGTCCGTAAAGCGCTGCCGCACGTCCCGATCTACTGCCCGCAGCTCCATGACATCCAGCCGATCAAAACCGAACGGCAGGGAAAGAAAGCCGCTGAAGATGCGAAGGCCAACCGCGGCAAAGGGGTGGGGGACACCAAGGGCCTGACGATTAAGGGCGACGACGCGAAGCCCTCCGAAATCGAAATCGGTGAACGGGCCATGCGCACCGCCGCTTCGTTGAAAGCGCCATTCCGAGTCTGTGTGGCAATGATGTCAGCGCTGATCGTCGAGTCAGGACTAGGGGCCTTCTCCAACAACTACATGCAGATGACCCCTGGAACTGCAGGGGAAAGCAAATACGGCCCGACCGTGATCGAGGAGGCCGTCACCGGGTTCCTCAGGGGCTACACGCCGACCCATGTAGGTGCACTCGCCTACTTCAATGGCCACCCCGACGCCGAGCCGCATCAGATCGCGCAGGAAGTTCAGCAGTCAGGGTCGGGCGAGGCGACTCAGGGCGCCGCCAACTACGGTCCCTGGACCGCTGAGGCGCGTGCTTGGGTCGAAGCTTTCGAGGGCGGGGAATTCAGCGCAGAAGGCGCGAGTCGCACAGTCGAAGAGCCCTACAAATTCGAGGTCTGCACGAAAGCGGGAGGCGAGAAGGAAGACGCGAACTGGTGGGAGGGCATCAAGCGCGAAGCCAAGGCGGTGAACTGGCGCGCCTTCTTCGTCGCCGGCCGCTTCTTCTACGTCGACGAGCTCGAACTCTTCCGCGGCATGGTGCGCTGGGCGATCGACCGCGAGACGCCGGGCATCCAGAATGTCAAGGGCTCCTGGCGGGCCAATCGCCCGGCGACTGACATCACGATCGAAGCCTTCGCCAGCCACTGGAAGGTGCCACCCGGCGGCGTGGCGACCATCGCCGACTACGGCCCGTTCAGTGTCGGGTTCGGAGATGCCCCGGTCAAAGCCAACGCCAAGGGACAGAAGGCCGGGCTCAGCTCCAACCGCAACGCAGCGACCGGCGAAGGCCGAGCGCGCTACCTGGTCGAGACGATCGAAGCGCCGCTACGCGACTCGGACGTGAGCGCGTTGAAGAAAGTGATCGTGAAGCTGCGCAAGCCAACCGCGCCGCTCCCTGAGCCGGCGGCTAAGACGAAGACGGTTTCGGGTGGCGGGGGCAATGGCTCTGGAAATGCGACCTCCGAGCGGGTCCACGCCTTCCTCGAAGAAGAATCCAAGCGCAACCCTCCCTACGTCTGGGGCGGCTTCAGCAAAGACGGCTACGACTGCTCGGGCTTCGTCTCCAAGGGGCTCAACGTGGGCGGCTGGCTGGAGGGCAGGCTCGATACCAGGGGCCTTGCACAGTGGGGCGAGGCAGGGACGGGAGACATCGTCACCGTCTACATTAAGACCGGCACCGGCGACGCCCACACCGAACACACGATCATCGAGTGCGAAGGCGATTTCTTCGAGAGCGGCGGGGGCAGCAACAACAGCCGCAGCGGCGGGGCTACGAAGTTCATACCGGATCCGTCCTACCTCGCGGAGTTCAATGTCAAGCGCCACCCGAAGGGCTACTAATGGACGACGTGCGCCAGCTCGGCCCGAGCGCGGTCTCGTCACGCTCTCCAGAAGTCTTCGACGGCCTGGTCCTCGACAACGCTACGGCCCCCGGCCAGGAGGTGCGCTGTACGCGCTCGAGTGACCCGCAGGCAGCCACCGACCCAATGCCCTGGACGCCCTACAGCGTTCCGGCTGGTTGGTTCTACCCCAAGCGCGGGGACCGCGCCGTCCTTGGTTATCCGGTCGACGGCCCCCCGGTGATCCTCGAATGGTGGCCAGCGGCCGACGCTGCTCCCGACGTTTCTTCCTGACTCTTCGCGAAAGGAGCCCACCGTGGCCGATGTACCGCAATTCGCGCAACCGTTTCGCGTGGTCAACGGCGCCGTGGTCGAGGTCGAGCAGGGCTCGGTCGAGGAGATCGAGGACTGCGTCGAATCGATTCTGAGAACCATCGTCGGTACGCGCATCGACGATCCCGAGTTCGGCATCCCCGATGAGGCCTTTATCCAGCAGACGCCGAACTCCAGCGCGGAGTTGTACATCGCGGCCATCGAAGCCCAGGAGCCACGGGCGCGAGCGCTCGGCCACGCCCGGTTGGAAGAACTGGCGACCAAGGTCGTGACCATCGAAACGGAGGCGAGCGGTGTCTAAGTTCACCACGGGCGAAAACGTCTACGACGCCGCGACCAACGAGCAGCGGATCGACGAAGAACTTGAAGCGAGCATTCCCGGCTTCGATTCGAAGCGGGCGGGGCTGGCCTACTGGCAGAAAAAAGCCTTCGCTCGCCTAATCGCCAACATCGGCGACCAGAACGCCGAGACGAAGGCGTCGATGTTCAAGAAGTTCGGCGAAACGATCGCCAGCGTTCCGCCGATCCTTGCCGCTCCGGCCACGGTGACGAGCACCTGGACGGTGATCGACGACGACGGTCACATGATCGAGGACGGGACCGAAGTCAAGATCCCGGTTCCGGGCGGAGACCCACTGGGCTTCGTCGTCGTGGGAGACGTGACGATCACGGCGGGGAAAACCACCACGACCGCGGGCCAGGTGCTGCTCCAGGCGATCGAACCCGGAGAGGCGGCCAACGGTTTGAGCGGGGAAGCGACCGCGATTAGCACCGTCGTCTTCGTCGACACGATCACACTCGTCGGCGCCAGCTCAGGCGGGGTCGACGAGGAGGACGAAGACGCCTACCTCGACCGCCTGACCGAAGCTCTCCAGACACTCTCGCAATCGCTGATCGTTCAGCGCGACTTCGAGATCGATGCCCGCGCCGTACCTGGCATCGATCGCGCGCTCTGTATCCCCGGCTACGACGGCGACGCCGAAAAAGAAGACGTGCCGCTCTGCGTGAGTGTCGCGCCCATCGACATCGATGGCCAAAAAGTCGGCGCCCCGAAGAAAGAAGAACTGAAAGCTCGGCAGGCGGCGAAGGTCCCAAGCGGCGTCAACAACTTCGTCATCGATCCGACCTACACCAAAATCGAAGTCGAGGCAGAAGTTACGGTCCTCCCTGGCTACGACCCGGTTGTGGTGGAAGCTGCCGTAGAGGCGCGGCTGGCTGCCTATCTCTCACCCGCGAACGCTGGTCTTCCATCGAACTTTGGTGACACCGGCAACTCGGCAGGTTGGGTCAAAGTCACCGCGATCTACCGCAACGAGCTGATCGCTGAGGCCGACCGGATCGCCGGAGTCGATCGAGTCGTCACCCTCAAACACGCGAAAGTCGGCAGCGGTTTGGTGACGCAGGAGAGCGTCGCGCTCGCCGGTGTCGCGCCCCTCACTGAAGCCGGGACCATCAAAGTCACGGTGGTCTAGTTGGCGCGCCCAGTCGTCTCCGACTTGGCAGAGCTGCTGTATGAGGCGATGGGCTTCCATCGCGACGATGACGCCTCAGTAGGGGCTGTCGTTCCATCTCGCTCGAACAAGAGTACGAACCCGAGCTGTGAGATTGACACGTCTGGCTATACCACGGCTTCGTCCTTCTGGATCAACGACACCGCTGTCCTGACTCGCGATACCACCCTCCCAGCGGTCGCAGGCAAAGCGATGGGGAAGGTAGTCGCACCCGGCACCAAAACCTTCGAGGGCGTCACATCGACACTGGGCGGCATAGTCCTCGTCAAAGGCGAACCGGTGACCGTTTCGGTCTCGGTCCGCGGCGCCGTGGGAGGTGAGCAGGTAAAGCTGGGCGTGGGCGACAGTGTCAATGGAAACGCTAGCGGTGGGTACGTGACCTTGACCACCGCCCCGCAGAGGATCGCGGTCACGCTGGTCCCAGGAGCCTCGGGCGCCAGTCGCTGGGGGCTGATCGGGCCGAACGCCAAAGCTGTCCAGACGTTCTACTTCGATGCGATTCAGATCGAGGATGGCGGCGAAGCGACCCCCTACTTCGACGGGGATTCGGACGGCAGCGTTTGGACCGGTACACCCGGCGCGTCGGCCTCGACCTTCTTGGGTAGCGACACCACTTGGCCGTTGCTGAAGCACTGCGCTGCGTGGATGGCACCAGCCGAGCCGATCCACGAGATAGTCCGCGAACGCAACGACTCCCCGTCCTGGGGCATCCTCTTCGACGCCGACGAGTGTCCTGCCACTGAGCTGCCCTACACCGTGCAGTACGTCGGCGTGGTGATCACCCCGGAGATGTCCGAGGAGCAAATCCGCAACGAGCTTAAGGAGCCGACGGGCTGGGCAAGGGGACGGACCAGATCGATCAAGATCGCCGGCCAGCGGGCGCTCACCGGAACCAAGCGCGTCATCGTGCGCCCGCGCACGCCCGAAGCGGGCATGCATTACATCCGCACCCTAGCCAGCGAGACGCCTGATGAGGAGCGCGAGCGCAAGGTGCTGCGCGCCGCGGTGCCGGCGTGGGAGGTCCTCGATTACGAAGCCATCAGCGGCGTCTCGTGGGCCGATATCGCGGCGAGCTTCAAAGACTGGAGCGTGGTCAAAACCGCGTTCACCGACTGGGCCGACTTGGCGGACACCCTGCCGAGCGAGCTGCCCGAACCGTAGGAGGGAAACCCGATGCCCGAAAAATATGGCTCGCTCGAACTCAGCGTGCCCAAAGAAAAAGGCGAGGCACCGAACGGGCCGCAGGCGTTCAAGGATTTCGGCGACAGCCTCATGAAACCGCCGACGGGTTCTGCGAAACAACTGCTCATCGTTCAGAGCACCGGGTCCGCTGCCTACAAAGCGATGAAAGGCGATGCGACGCTGGCGGAAGATGGGACGCTGACGATCGGCAGCGGCGTTGTCGACGCCACCCGGATCGCGGCGGCACTAAAAGGTGGACCTGCGGCAGGCACTGAGGCGCTCCGCGCCCTCGGTGCTACGGCTACGACTGCATGCGCAGGGAACGACTCGCGGCTCAGCGATGAACGGACGCCGAAAGCGAACTCGGTCAACAGCGGAAAGATCGAAGACGGGTCGGTGGCCCGCGTAGATCTCGCGATCGCCTCGTTCCAAACGAAACGCGTTGTGACCCCGGAAACAGGCGCCGGATCCAAGGCCAAAGTCATCATTACGTGGGGCGCCGAATTCGCAGATGCGAACTACACGGTGGGCCTTGCAATGAACGACGAAATTGGTGAAGCGGAAGACTCATTTGTCGTACAGCGGATCAACGAACAGACTAAAAGCAAAATCGTCGTCATCATCAAGAATGAAGGCTCGGGCAATAGGACAGGCATCCTCCACGCAATGGCCTGGCACGACTAATTGCTGCCAGCATTGACCGCAGCGAGAACTTCGTGTAGAAGGCGGCGGCTCTTTGCCCAGCAACGCTTGCTCCGCTTGCCCGCCGGAGGCAGTTCAATGCATCGGCTTTGGACAGTCAGTCGACGCCAGCGGAGTTCTTCCACCGGATCGGGGCAGGCTGAATTCAACCTGGCCGGGTTCATGATGCTGGCCGGGTCGGTGCTGTGGCCGTAGCCGAGTAGGTGCCCAACCGCGTGGCGGATAGTCGCTTCCTTCTCGCAGGCGCTTGGGAACTGTTGCGCTAGGGCGGGTTCGAATAGACGGATACGACATTCAACACCGGTCTCACCGGGTTCTGGCTGTGTAGCTCGCTCGGCCACCCCTTCGCCTTCGGGGTCTCCCGTTAGAAGGATTTCACGGGCGACGCTGGCGCATTGAGACGGTGCCGGTACACCCCACCATGCGAGTGCTGCCTGGTAGTCGGCTTCGAGTTCGGGCGTGAAGGGCGCCGCTTGCACTCCACTCGCCCCAACGGTCAGCACCACAATCGCCAGCAGAAGCACCCTGTAGATTCGCTTAGGCATCGAAGCTAACTCCTTCGGTGTCGGCCCCGGGGCGTCCTACCGCTGCCGGGGCATTTGCTTGAACGATGCGGAGCATAGCCGATCGATTAGATCCGGCACTGTCGAAGTCTTCCACCTCGGGCGCCGAACCAGCGCCGCCCGTTTCTGTGACCCTCGCCAAACACCTGAATTCGGCCACGAAGGCAGTGGTAGAAGATCGCGACTTTGCAGCTCCAGTGGGTGCGGTCAATTCGCCCGCCATCGCAGTCGATTCGCCAGATGGGAAAGTCTGACTTTCGCATCAGGCGACCCGCAAATTCACGGGCGGTGGCGAGCGTGACGGTCGGCTTGTGCGCCCATTCGCGTTGGCGCCGGCGGGCTTCGCGCACTTCTTCCCGTTCATTCGCGTGCACTTCTCGAGCTTCCCGGCGTTCCTGCGCTTTCTGGGCGGCTTCTTCTGCCGCCTCTTTTTCTTGGGCCGCCCGGACGTCGGCGTTCTGGGCAGCTTCGGCTGCTTCGTCGGCTTTCACTTCTTCCCAGCACGAGGCCGCTCCGTTGTGCACGTAGGCATTGACCTGTTCTTCCGTCCAGCCGAACCCTGCGGCCGAGGAACGCAGCGCGCTTTCTACGGCTTCGCATTCCGATTTATCGGCAGAGGCAAAGCCCGGCCAGGTCAGGCACACCAGCCCCACCAGCAAGAGCAATGCTGCTCGCGGTCTCACGGCCGCGCATCGTACCCAACCCCGACCCAACGGAGACCGATGACCCTTGAGCGAGCCGTCCCCACTCAGCCTCATCGTGAATCGCCAGGATCGCTTGGAGGAGGACCAGGACGAGACCCGGCGCAAGGCCGACGAGATCCCGGTCCTGCGGAAGGAGGTCGCGATGCTGACTAAAGCCGTCGACCGCAATACCAACGCTCTCTACACGGTGGTGGGCACGATCATCGCTACGGGCATCGTCGGGTTCCTCCTCGAGAGAGGAGTGATCGGATGACCGAGGCTGAGCGAGTCGTCTCCAGGGCTCGTCGCGGCCGAGCCGTCTTCGTCGGGCTGGTCGCCTTGCTCTGCTTCGGCGGCATTGCATGGGCGATCGTCGTCAACTTCGAGCAGGACACGAAGATCACTCGCGTTGAACGGTCGGCCTGCGCTCAGGCGCCAGCGAGCGCTGAGTGCCAGAAGGTCAAGCGACGGTCTGATCGCAAACGCTCGATCGCCGACACCTGCATCGCCTTCTGGAAGGTCGGCTACCCCTGTCCCAAGCCAGGATCCGGCGTGACCGCGGCCAGTGCTGACACCACCCAGCCGGGAGCTGACGCCCTACAGCCCGCCGACGTGGGCCAGGAGACGGCGCCGACCGGAAGCGAGACCGGGACCACCGGCGATATCGGAGCTGGTCACGGCGAGGGGACATCCGATGGGCCAAAGGACGGGACAAAAGCGCCGGCAAAACCTCCCGCTCCCAGTCCTCAAGCCGAATCCGGCTCGCCGTCAACAGACACTACGACGGACACTTCCGCAACTACGGGGACATCAACTGAAACAACGGCGCCCGAATCAGCCGCCAGCGCCGGCCTCGTCGGCAATCCCGGCGGCACCGTCGGGGAAGTCGTCTGCTCAGTGAACGCGCTGGGCATCCGCGTCTGCACCGAATAGCGATTTTTATAACACCCGTTTCATAACACCCCTCGCGCTGCTCGGAATTCGGGCGACGATTTATGAGGAATTTCATTTCGACCCTTCTGCGTTAGCGCTCAAGCATCGGGGTCAGCTTCGATCCTCGCCGCCTGAGCGCGGCTCCCAAACCGAAAGGAGGCCATCCCAATGGCCCACGAGAAAGCCGTGCATCGGCCCCTGTCCCTGCACTCCCCGCGCCTCAAGGGTGCCGATGTCTCCGCCCTGCAGAGCAACGTCAACGAGCGCTTCGAGCACCTGAAGATCGACCGAGAGATCGAGGTCGACGGCGTGCTGGGAGCCGAGACCTTCGACGCCGCCGGCGAGGTCGCTACTTGCCTCGGCGTGATCGGTGAGGCAAAGCAGAAGCTCGAGCAGCACACGATCTCCGAAGGCACCCAGAAGCTGATCCGGTCGCGAGCGCACCACCCAGGAGGTCGAGGCCGGCCACCGCCGAGAGGACTACCGCGAGAAGCTGCGCAAGCGCTACGCGAAGTCGCTGGGCGAGGAGGCGATCGTCAAGTCGAATGGCCTGGTCGGCGTTCACGAGGAACCGTCCGGCTCCAACTGGGGCAAGAAGGTGGGGGAGATGATCACCTTCACCGGCTACTCCGGGCCGGTCTACTGGTGTGGCTGCTGCGCCTGCTGGATCGTCGTCCACATTGGCGGCGCCAAGATCCCGAACCACCAGCGTCTCGGCTACGCCCCGTACATCACCGCCGACGCGCTGGCCCACGCCAACGGCCTGCGGGCGGTGCCGGTCGAGAAGTGCCAGGCCGGCGATCTTGGGTCGCTCTGGGGCGGCGAGCACGTCGTCACCGTCCGGGGCCCAGCCCGCAACGGCATGGTCCCGACGCGCGAGGGCAACACCTCAGCCGCCGACGGCAGCCAGTCCAACGGCGGCGAGGTCGCTGACAAGGAACGCCCGATCAGCGACTTCGACCACGGCATCGTCGCCCGGCCCGACTGGGGCTAGGCGGTCCACTCAACCCACCTCGAGGAGGATTCATGTTCACCATCCCCGTCAGCCGCAAGGTCGTGGCGACTCTCATCGTCTCTGGCTTCGTCGCCCTGCTCCGGACCTTTGGCGTCGTCGAACCGCCTGCCGACCTGCTCGCCTGGATCGTCGTCGGCGCTGGCCTTCTCGCTGGGCTCGCCGTCGGCGAGGGCGCGAAGTACGTCAACTACTTCCTGCTCAAGCGCGGCCTGCCCGCGGTGCTCGAAGACAAGCCCTGAGCGCGTAGTTCCTTCGCTGTACCTCTGGCCCCTCGCCTCTTCGGCGGGGGGCTTTTGTCGTTCTAGGGCTGCATCAGGCGCCGGCGATCGATCTGCTCCGAGAGATCCCGCAGGCCTTCCCAAGCATCCATCCACCCCAGGGCATCGCCGAGATGGGCGAGCCCGTTGGCGGTCTTCATGATCGCCTCGACCGAGGGCGTCTCCTCGCGAATGAAGCGCTCGAGGAAGCGGAGGGCGGCTGGCTCGAAGCGAGGGTGGCGTTCCTTGCCCAAGAGCATCGTTAGGCGAAGGGCTCGTGAGAGCGTCACTACGGGCAGTTCGTTGGCTGCATCCCAGGCCTCTGGGAGGCGGAAGTCCTCGAAAGCTGCGTCGAAGCGTTTGGCCGGTGGGAATTCACGGCGTGGCACGAACAGATGTTCGCACTTGGGGCAAGGGAGCCTGGCGGCGTACTCCGGTGTGTATCTGATCGACTGAACGATTCGACTCTGGACCGGAGCGCCATTAGCGCGTTGGGTTCATGTGCATGGCAGGGACCCCCGCATCCAATATCCCTCTCGGCAAGGCGCTGCGGCAGATCCGAGATCGCGAAGGCCTCACGCAGGAGGATCTGGCTTTCAAGGCGGGCTTGCACTCGACCTGGATCTCCGCGGTCGAGCGAGGCGTCCGAGACCCGCGTTGGTCGACGGTGTGCCAGATGGCCAAGGGCCTCGGCGTCAGGCCAATGGAACTCATCGCGCTCGCCGAACGCATAGAACTTGACTAATCGGCTAAGCTCGCGCCGAGTCTCATGACTGGAGTCTCCCTTGCGCCCCTCGGCCCGCCGCCGGGGGGCGGTCTTCGTTCCGGGACCGGCGATCTCGGTACAGCCCCGGGATACCGGCGCCAGCATCGCTGCAGTGGATCCGCCACGATGAGTCTGCGCGCAGGGGGCGTCGACCTTTCCATGCCGCACCTAGATCCCCTCAAACGCCTACGCGAGATCCGCAACGAGGAAAGCCACCTCGAGCGCAGCAAGGAAGCGCTGAAGCCCGAGCGCGACAGGCTTATCCGCTGGGCGGTCAGCCGGGGCTCGACCCAGGGCGAACTGGAAATCGCTACGGGTCTCGACCAGAGCACCATCAGCCGCATAGTCAAGGGCTCCGAGGACGACGACTAGAAAAGTCATGCGTCGCGCATGACTTCTTTGGAGAGTTGCCGCCGAGTTCAGGTACGGTCGAGGTATTGGCGGGCGAGGGGACCAGGGAAGCGATCGATCGCAGAGGAGTCCGGCGCACTGACCTGTCGGGGGCTTCGTCGTGCTGGGTGGGGCCGACCCCCTCCCCTGCCTCAGAATGGAAAAGGCTTGGCTTGGAGATCGGCCCGGCAAGTGCCTTAGCGCGACTTGCCGATGGACAGCATCGGAATGACCTGCTCGCTCTCTCCGATCTTCATGGTGCCTCACCCCCTTCCTCGTCAGCGGGAAAGGAAGCTGCACCGGGTAGACCTTGGCCGTGCTGGAAGAAGTTCCAGCACTGGGGTTATTCCCAGTAATTGGTCAGCGTCATTCGTTTAGCATGAAAACGTCAGAGTCCTAGCCAGAAAGAGGAGTCCCAAGCGTGCCGACTAAGCGAAAGCGCGAGGATGTCGCGGCGGCAAATCGCAGTAAGGCCATGTCGCATCCCCTGCGCGCCAAGGTGCTGCTCCTACTGGCTGAAGCGCCTGGGAGTCCGGCGGAAATTGTCGATCGGCTAGAAGCAGACGGCGAGGTCTGGGAGCGCCGCAAGGACCTCACGAGCGAGGTCAGCCACCAGATCAACTACCTAGTGCGACTCAAATGCGCGGAAGTGGCCGACAAGCGCGAGACCGGCCGATTTGTTCAGTCCATTTATAGGGCGACCGAGGCCCACCTGATAAAGACCGAGGACTGGGAAGCGCTGCCGGCATCCGCCAAGGACCACAACCGCATCCAGTTCGCCCAGACCCACGTCGACAATCTCGTCGCCTGGCTCGGCAATGGCGGGGGGCTCAACAAGTACTTCCACGTCGCCAGCGATCGATACTGGCTCGACCAAGAAGGCCTCGAGCGGTTCATGGAGATCACCGAAGAAGCGCGGTTGGAGCTCGAGAAAGAGGCCGCGGCGGCCGCTAGACGAATAGGCAAATCCAAAGACGAGGCGCTCCGTGTGGCTTCCATGCTGGGCTGCATCGAGGTCCCACCGTTGGGCTGAGAAACTTTCCAGTACAGGACGCTTGACCAGAGGGGTCGTGTTCCGGAAAGCTTCGGCCGGATGGGGGGAGCTAATTGGTCAGGGAGAACTTGGCGGTTTTTGCCCTCTCAACGGTGGGGAACATCTGTTCGCAGGGCCCCGCTAGGCTGAGTCGACGAACTGAGGGGAGCAGGGGTGACGCAGGCAGAAGAAGAGGTGCTTCGTGGGTTGCAGCGGGAGGTGGTCGACGCCGCCAGAAAGCTCGATTCAGGATCTTCCTGGTCCCCAACACTCGCGCTGCTCGCGGAGGAGCTGGAGGAGGATCAGCCCTTTTTCTTTAGGTGCGCCTTGGCCTCGTCGAGCAGGTCGAACAGCGAGACCCCGGTCACCTCTTCGTAGGCATTCAGGATCTCGTCTAGCGCGGTGAATGCGCGCGCTTTCTCGAAGTAGCGGACCTTGTCTGTGGATGCGCCCAGGGCCACGGCGACTTCCTCCCTGGACTTGCCTTGGTCCTCTCTCGCTTGCCTCGCAGCAGTCGCCAGAGCCTCAATAAATGCACCTTTCACGCTCGGCACGGTAAATCAATTTCGCACATAGCGGAAATCTCACAGGAGATTTCCCTTGCAGAATCTTCCGGAAGCTGTTACGGTCCCGCCCATGATCGAGCAGCCGACGAATCGCCTCAAGGAACTCCGCGAGGCAAAGGGCCTGGAGCGCCACGACGTTTGCGCGCACCTCCGTGGGTGCCGGCTACCCGCCAGCGAAGACACCGTGCGCCGACTCGAACGCAGTGAGGAGTTGATCCCGACTAAGTACTTCGCGGCTTTGGTTGAGCTCCTCGACTGCTCCCTTGAGCAGCTCTTGGGCTGGGACCGCGACGACACAAGGGCGGCGGCATGAAGTTCCAGATAAGAGTCGGCGTCGAGGTTGAGCATGTGGAGGGGAAGTTCGCCTCGCGCGAAGAGATCTTCGAGCAACTGCGCGATGAAATTCAGTCGGCCGATCCGGGGACCGTCGAATGTGACGGCGGCGGCTGCTACGACGTCGTCACCTTCGAGGTCGAAGAGCCGGAGTGCCCGTGACCACCGCCATCGTCTCCGGCCTCTCCGCCTGGGTCCTCGTCGCAGCCTTCGCCGCCCTATGCCTCTGGGCGCTCTGGGTCTCCCACGGCATCCGCCATCGCGAGGGCCGACGCCTCCAGCGCCCTGAGCGCGAGCAGCCGATCGACCTTGCCGCTGAGTGGAACGCCTATCTGGCGTCCCAAGAGCGCCACGAAGAAGCGATTGCACTGAGGCGGGTGGCCTGATGTCCCAGCGGCGAGCCCGCCAACGCCACTTCTTTTCACAAAAAAGCCCCCGCGCTGATGAGTCAGCCGGGAGCACGAGCCAAGGAGGCCAGTCCTTGCCTGCAGCAACCCTACATATGCACCCCCATGTATGCGGGCGGTGCGAGTCCGTAATAGCTCCGTTTTGCTCGGCGATCGACGGCACTCGGTGCAGGTGCCCCGAGCCCGCTTCGCCAAAGCCGGTCCCGGATGGAGAACTGTGCTTCTTCACCAGGGATGCGATCGAGTTGCGGACACCGGCGCCGATCGATCCCGACGACGCGAGGAAGACGGGATCTGACCTGCTCGACGTTCGAGCAGCCCTGGTTGTTGCTGCGGCCCGGATACCCCTCGACGGCAACGAGGATCTGCACCTTCGCTTCAACGAGCTGGTGAACCAGGTCGACGGCCTCGGTTTGCTGCTGAGCGATCGGTGGGCGTCGTGAGCGAGCAGCCGACACAGAGCCAAGCGATCGTTCGGCGGAGGGACACCACGCCGCTGATGCATCGCGACCCGATGGGTCTCGCCGACCACTTCGCGAAATCAGGGTTCTTCTCTGACGCTCGCGACGTGAGCAAGGCCGTGGTCAAGATCGTCGCCGGAGAAGAACTCGGGCTTGGCCCAATGGCCTCGATGCGCGGCATCCACATCATTGAAGGCGCGCCGTCTCACAGCGCCAACGTGCTCGCCACGCTGGTCAAACGCTCGGAGCACTACGACTACAAAGTCAAGGAGAGCACCGAGAAGAAGGCTGCCCTTGAGTTCTTCGAGGACGGTGTCTCTCTCGGGGTCGTCGAGTTCACGATTGAGCAGGCCCAGAAGATCCAGACGAGGCAGAAGGGCAACTGGATTTCGCTTGCCGAGACTCTGCGCTGGAAGAACTCGCCGATCGACATGCTCTTTGCCCGGTGTATAGCGCGCGGGGTGCGCCAGCACTGCCCCGACGTGACCGCTGGTTCGCCCGCCTACACGCCAGAGGAGCTCGGTGCTGAGGTCGATGCGCAGGGCGAGGTCGTCTACGTCGAGGCCGACGCAGAGGTCGCTGATGCCCCGGTCGCGCCAACCCTCAGCCCCGAGCAGGTCGAGCAGCTGGTCAAGGGCTACGAGCTGGCCAAGCCAGTGCTTGAAGAGAACGCCGTCAACGCCCTCGACGGCCTGAACTTCAGGCTCGGCGCTCTGGGGATCGACGCGTTCAACCCGAACGAATCGGTTTCCGAGCAGCTCGCGAGGCTGACCGAGGAGCAGGCCGGAGCTCTCGACGCTGAACTACAGAAGCTCGTCGAGCAGGAGCCAGCGCAGGGCGAGGGCGGTGACTCCAATGGCGAGTAGGCGCCCACCCAATCGCACCGAGACCCTGCCCTCTGGAGTCCGAGTCGAATTCTGGGACAAGGTCGGCGTCGACGGCAAAGGCCAGAACCGCTGCTACCGCATCGATGGCCGCGAGGAGAAATGGCCTTCGGTCTCGACCATCGCAGGCATCTACGCCATCCCGGCGCTGACGCCCAAGGCGGTGAAGATGCAGGAGGAAGCGATCATTGCGCTCGCCCAAAGCGGCGTCGATATCGCTGGCCTCAGCCGCGAGCAGCTCCGAGCCAAGCTCAGGGAGGCAGGGACGCACTACGACGCGATCTGGGGCGTTGCCCGCAAGCGCGGTGATGTGGCTCACGACGTGCTGCTGCGGCTCTGGCAGGGAGACGTGCCGGACCTGGCCGCCTACCCCGACGAGAGGAAGTGGATCCAGGCCGGGCTGAAGTTCGCCCGCGACGAGGATCCCGAAGTCGTCGATGTCGAGTACTTCGTCGCCTCAACCACCCACAAGTTCGCCGGTCGAGGCGATCTGCTTTGCGTCCCTCGCAAGGGGCCGCGCGCCGGCAAGCTGGTTCGGTTCGACTACAAAACCGTCACCGACTGGTCCTACGAGCAGCTCCGCAAGGACGAGGAGCCGCCCGGTCGCCTTCGGCCTCCCTACGACGAGAGCCTGATCGCGCTCGCGGGCTATGAGCTGGGGGGCGTCGAGTCCGGCTACATGCCCTCCGACGTGCGGGCCGTCGTTCGCCTTGGCCCCGACGGCGAGTACGTGGTGACCGAGAGCCACGCTACCGAGAAGGTTTTCAAGGCCGCGCTCACCGCCTACCGCGAGAAGAAATACCTGACTACGGAGCGCCCCGCCGAGGTGATCGCATGACCGCCGCGGGCACCGACCTAGCCGAGGCGCCTGCGATGGCCGAGTTCCTCCCCGCCGATCTATCAACCCTGGCGGAGGACGTTGAGGCCAAGGTCGCCCGCGCCCGGGGACTTGCCGAGGCGATCGAGATCACCAACGACGAGGAGGCAGCGAAGGCCCGTGACCTCGCCGTCGAGATCAATCGGACGCGCAAGGAAATTGATGCCAAGCGGCTTGCCCTGACCAAACCACGCAAGGACGCGGCAGAAGAGATCAAGCGCGTCTTCGACAAGGCGCGTGCCCCGTTCGACAAGGTCGACGAGGTCGTCCGCAAGAAACTGGCTACCTACCAAGCTGAACGCGAGGAGGAAGCCCGCGAGCGCCAGCGCAAGATCGACGAAGAGCGGGAGCGTGTAGAGCGCGAGGCGCGGGAAAAGCGCGAAGCCGCAGAGAAGGCCGAGCGCGAAGCGGCCGAGCTCGCATCCGAGTCAGACGACTTTGACGACCAGCAGGTCGCCGAGGAACTCGCGGCGGAGGCACGGCGAGATGCTGAGACCGCCGCGGTCACCGAGACCGCGATCCAGTCGCTGCCACCCGACGCGCCGCCAGCGGCCCCGACGCTCGCTGGGTTCACGCAGCCGAAGAAATGGCAGGCCGAGGTGGTCGACTTCGCCTTGGTCCCAGACACCTTGCCGGATGGCACGCCGCTGAAGGTCGTTGACGAAACGACCCTGCGGAAGTGGATGTACGAGCAGGTGAAAGCCAACGGAGACGTAGCCCCTGAGCTGCCCGGCTGCAAGTTCGAGAAGAAGGCAGCGGGAACGCAGGTGGGGTCCTGATGGCCGAGACCGACAAGGCGTACATCGGCGTCAAATCGTGCGGCTGCGTCACCGCGGCAATGGTGGCGGGCTACGGGACGAAACGTGAAGAGACCGCGGAACTCAAACGGTGGATGAAGTCCGGCTGCAGGGTGGAAATCACCACCGTTGCCGAGGCTCGGAAGGGGAAGAACTTCCTCAACTGTCCTCATGAAGACGGGTTCGTCTCGCCGGACAAAGTCGCTGACGAGGCTGAGCGTCTTGTGCGGGAGGTCCGAGGATGACCTTCACCCTCGACGAGGCCCTACAGGACGCCCACGAGGCCGAGCACGGCTACGACCAGGACGTTTCCTGCGTGGACTGTCATCGGCCCGGGGTGGTGCGGTTCTTCGATGGCGAGCCGGCGTTTGAGGGCGCGATGGCTTGCCCGTGTGGTGGGGAGTGCGAGGTCGTATGACCTGCCCCGACTCAGGCAAGCGCTGCTTCAACTCCTCCCGCCAGGCGAGGCTTGCCAGCCGCGACCTCGGCAACAAGATCCGCACCTACCTCTGCCCGCACTGCCGGTGCTTTCACATCACCCAGAGGACAACCGGATGAAGCGCCGGGCTTCCTGCTGCAACTGTGGCCATTCCTGGCTGACCTCTCAGGACCCCGCGAGATGCACGCGCTGTCGTAGCTACCGCGTGGTCTGGGGGGGCGTTGATGCTTCCCAGATTGGGCCAGGCAGCGGCGAGGAGATCAGCGTGACCTCCTCCAGCGACATGCAGACGGTCGCCGAAGAGGCGATTCTCGACTACTTCCGCACCCACGACGCCGAGCCGTTTCATTCCGACGACCTCTGGCACGTCATCCCAGACGAGCACCGAGGCGTCATCAGCCTGGCCGTCATGGCCCTGGTCAACAAGAAGCTGATGACTGGGTGCGGCTACAGGAAGTCTTCGATCCCGAGCCGTAAGCGCTCACCGTCCCAGGAATACCGACTTACAGAACTCGGGCGAGACAGGCTCGCCGGGGTCCGCACTGGCGTCTCACCCCTCCAGGGTGGCGGGTCCGACCGAACCCAGGCACATGCCAGTGCGGATCCGGGCGAGGGCGGGGCTGGGCCTGCTTCGCCTGATCTCAACGACACGCTCTCTCTACTCCCCGAGCCGCCCAAGCTCTTCGACCACGACCAGCCGAGGGCGGCGTAGGTGCCGTGGCTACACGTAGACAGGGCGGGCCGTTGAGTGCCATCCGAACTCCCATACATGAAGCTCTGGGTCGACGACGCGCTGGCCGACGCGCTCCAGATGGGGCTAACGGACGAGGAGTTCGGCGCCTACTGGAAGCTCCTACTGATCGCCTGGCAGCGGGGGTCGATCTTTGCCGACGTGGCGGCCAACGCCCGGTTTCTCACGTCTTCGCCCCAGCGCCTCAAGAAGCTCTGGCCGGCCTTTGCACACAAGTGGCACCCAGACGACAACGGCGGCCTGGTGAACCTGAAGATGGAGGAGGTTCGCACCGAGGCCCTCGGAAAGTCCGAGTCGGCGCGGAAAGCGGCCGAGGCTCGCTGGGGTCGCGAACGGCGCCGCAAGCAAGCCGAAGAGGAAGCGCAGGCGGCCTGATGCAGACGCAATGCGAACGCATTTACAGCGCATTGCCGACGCAATGCGAGCGCATATGCGAGAGGCGATGCGGAACACCATGCGCCAGCGATGCCAGTCCAGAGTCCATAGTTCAGAACCCAAAGAAAGGGGGAGGGAGCCCTTCCCCTTCTGTTCTGAGTCAGGTGTGGCATCACCTCACCGCCGGCCTGCACTCGCTTGACGTCAACGACCACGGCCGACCGTGGCCCAACCCCGACCGCGCCACCCTTCGCCGCCTCCTGGCCGAGCACGAGCCCGATCTCTGCATCCGCGCCGCTCGCGAGACCCGCGAGATCGTCCAGTCCCAGGACCGGGCGCCGAACATCACCGCCCTCTTCGCCAAGAAGCTCGACGACCTGGCTGAGGTCCGCGGCGCAATCCGAGGCGCGCTGGCTGACGTAGGGGAGGGGGAGCCGTGCCTGTAGCCGAGCAGCCCCAGCACCTCACCGCCCTGGCCGCCGCCAACGAGCGCCGCCTGACTCGCGCCAGGGAGCGCCGGGAACTCCGGGGGGCGCCGGTCAAGCGTGTCGTCGAGGCGCTGATCACCCCTGGCCCGCACCTGGCGAGTTACACGCTGGAGGAATTGCTCGCGCCGGCCAAAGGCATGGGCGCCATCAGGCAATTCAACAACGGGTCGCTTCGGGCAGCGCTCGCGGAATGCGCGCACTCGACACCACACGGCCGTGCCGACTGGCACGCGGATCTGAAGCTCGCCGAGCTCACTGTTGCAGAGCGTCGACGACTTGCTCGCGCCGTGGTCAAGCAGGCGCCCAAATGCTGGAGCGAGGCTGCGTCATGAAGGTCGAGGTCGCCGTATCCCCACCCATCCTGGCCCTGCACAACAGTCGTTGCTCAGGATGCAATGCAGCGATCCGCAAGGGCGAGCAGATCAAGGAAATCCTTGCTACAGGTCGCTGGGTGCATCCCGAGTGCGTCCCCGTTGAGGAGGCGCGCTGGTAATGGCCAACTACGCCTGCCGCAACGGCCACACCTGGGAGGGCAAGTCGAGTCTTAGCCAGAAGTTCCACCCCTCCGAACTGCGCTGCCCCGAGTGTGGTGCCCAGGCCGATCCGAAGATGAAGGCGCGGAGCAGGTCTGAGTCACCCGCGGTCGCCGAGGCCCACACCCGCTTTTCCGAGCTCGTCACCGAGTGGCCTTGCTGGGCGAAGTCACACCGTCGCGATCATCGCTGCTGGGGTCCAGTCGACCCACACCACCTCGTTCCCGCCGAGTGGATCCGCCGCACCTTCGCCGACCTCCCCGACGATGACCTTGCCCTGATCCTCTACGAGCCCGTGATCGGTGCCCCGGTGTGTCGGGCCTACCACGAAGCCCTGGAGAACCGATCCGAGGTGATCGCGTGGCACGAGCTAGACGACGAGGCCAAGCTGTTTTGCAAGCGGATCGACGAGCGCCACCCCGGCCACCAGTCGATGTACGAGCGACTAAAGCTGGAGAGCCCCCCTTCAGAAACCAACCAGGAGGCGGCTCTAGCTGGCTCCGAAAGGAGCACCCAGTGATCGAGATCAAGCACCGCTGGAACGGCACCGTCATCTACACCGCCGAGAACGCCCAGGACGTACGAACGGCGGTCGAAGAAGCGGCGAAGGCGGGCGCCGACCTCCGCGGCGCCAACCTCCTCGGCGCCAACCTCCGCGGCGCCAACCTCCTCGGCGCCAACCTCCGCGGCGCCAACCTCCGCGGCGCCGACCTCCTCGGCGCCAACCTCCGCGGCGCCGACCTCCTCGGCGCCAACCTCCGCGGCGCCAACCTCCTCGGCGCCAACCTCCGCGGCGCCAACCTCCGCGGCGCCGACCTCCTCGGCGCCGACCACTGGCGCCACCCGCTCTGGTCAACCCGTCAGGACCTCCTCTCGATCCTCGACCAGGCGCCGGCCGAGGTGGCGGCGCTCCGAGCAGCGATGGTCGACGGCAAGATCAACGGTTCGACCTACAGCGACGGCGAGTGCGGCTGCCTCTGCGGGACGATCGGGATCGTTCACGCTGGCTCAGCTGCAGAGAGCGTGGTCACCACGGCACTCGACGAGCTGGGGATCAAGCCTGACGGCAGCCGCCCTGCAGAGCAGTGGGTCGTCTCCATTCGCCTGGGCGACAAGCCCCTCGACGTGTCCGACGAGTCGATCGACTGGAAGGAGCAGTCCGAGGGCGTCTTCCGGCTCTCCTGGGCGCTGGTTTGGCTCGACGAATGGGTTGAGTCCCGCATGGCGATCGCCAAGGTGCTCGAGGTCGAGTGACCCGCGACGCCCTACAAGCAGAGCGCGCCCGACGCGACCGCCTCGCGGTAACCCTCGAACAGCGCCGAGAGATGAAGCGCCTGTCGCTCGCTGCCGGCGTACCAATGCCCCACGTCTACTCGATGAGTGAAGCGGCTGACGAGATCCAGAAGCTGCAGGGCATGTGTGGGGGACAGCCTCAGCTCGAGGGCTTTGGGGCGGTGGGTGGCCGGTGACAGAGATGCCTAAACCCATGCCCTTGATCACTACAGAGAAGGAGAAGAACTGATGGCTGAGACGGCCATGAAGAAGAGGGTCGAAGTGATGCTAGACCCGACACATTCCGAAAGCCTGTTTGAGCCGGTGGGCAAGTTCGACCCCTCGAAGATCGGCAACGTGGTCGAGTGCAAGGCCTGCGCGACAACAGTCGCTTCGACGGAGCCATGCATTCGGCGACACGCCGACGCATCACGAAGGCTCAGCGATGGCAGCACTGGAACCTGCGCGGACTTCTGGAGGGCGACTCACGATGCCTAAAGACACTCCCCAGGTAGACCACAAGGCAGTGGCGGACCGGCTTCTTGAGTGGGCCGGTGACCCGACCAAGGCAAGCGACGCCGAACTAGCCGACCTCCCCGTCGAGGTCGAGTGGCTCAACGACGACTCGCCTGTGCTCACGCTTGCCGGGCTGGAGCAGCACCACGTCCTCGCCCTACTCGGCGCTATTCGATCGGGAGCGGCGAGTGAAGACGACGATCTTCCTGAGGCACTTAATTGCCTACGTGCTTCGTTGCCGGACGTTGCACTCGCAGGAGGCAAAGACCAAGTGAGCGACCAGGCGAAGGTGCCCACGACGAGCCCTGGTAGTCGGTCGCATCCAAGCGGGTGGGTGGCGTGTTCCTGTCCGTCGTCAAAGAGGACTCCGGCATGAGCGACTGCAAGCGCCACACGATCTCGGACGCAACCTGGGAAGACCTGGAGCGCCTCGGTCTCCTCGGTGCCGCCTACGCACTCACGGAGGTAAGCCATGTCTGACCGTACACAGACGCTCTCGGTGGGGAGGAGCAGCTTTCACGGCGTTCAAGTTCTCGATGCGACCGGAGCCATGCTGCGGCTGGGCTGCACAGTGGAGCACCAGGGGTTTGGCTACCTGACCGTTGTCGGGTTCTCGACAGAGACGCCCAATGCGACCGGAGCCACCCTGTACGTCCGCCGCGAGGAAAACGGCGAACAGATGCCTTGGCATGTTGAGCGCACCGACGACCCAAACGTCTTCCGCACCCTCGCCCTCACGGCTCTCTCCCAGCCAGAGCAAGGAGAGACACCGAGCCTTGCACTGAGCGATAAGGATCGGGAGCGGCTGGAGGAGATTGCGGTCTGGATCGAAGCTAGCGGTTCACTTCGCGCCGATCACGAGGCTCGCTTCCTTCGCAACCTCGCCTCTCAGGAGCATCGGGGGGAGGGGAGGATCGCGCAGCTTGAAGCGCTTGAGCCGGGCTGGGACAGCTACGGCGGCAAGGCTCCGACCGCCGAGGCTCTAGGAAGGCTCCGGGGCTTCGACCGCGCACTCTCCTACGTGCCCATGAGCGACGGCGGTATTCAGGTCGAGTTCCACGCCCTCGGGTTGGACTTCGAAGCCGTCATCAACCCTGCCGGACATCTCGCCGAGTACGACTTGGAGCCCTCAACAGGAGAGGCAGCGAGGCTACGGGAGCGGCTGCTAGACGACGATGGCCCGGTTCTGCTGGAGCTTCGCGAAGCAATCGGCGAGGAGATCGATGGCCGGGACTGGCGCACCGCCGAGGGCGGGTTCCTGCATCCGAACGACCCCGAAGTCGAGGCCGCTGGGAACGATGTCAGCGACCGCGTCAAATCCAAGCTCGCGGCCGTCCTACCTGCCGCTGTTTCGGCCCCCTCAGATTCTCAGGGAGAGCAGGAGCTAGCCACGCCGGAAGAGAACCACGGCCAGACCTGGCGGGTTGATGGCGACACGCTCGAAGTCGCCAGGAAGACCGACCGGACGATGTGGGTGCGGCGTGTTGACGGTCCCTGGCATCGACTCAGCGATCTCGTACCTGCCAGCGTCGATCCGGCCTCTACTCAGGGAGAGGCCCCAAAGGATTGCGAGCGGTGCGGAAACACCCAGAGCGTCCCTGGCCCTGTCCCCTGTCCGGACTGTTGCCCCGAGCAGTACACGCGAGAGGGAGGAGACGAGGAGGACTGGCCGGCGACGATCTACGCGATTCGCGGAGCGGACGGCAAGATCCTTCTCGGCCGCTGGGTAGGCGACGACGAAGAGTTCTGCCGCTACGTCCCGGCCACCCAAGCCCTACCAGCTGCTGTTCCCTCAGAGCCCTCAGTACTGGAGGAGTTGGCGGCCGACTTCGAAGCGCGGGCCGAGCGCTCGGAGGTCGACGCCTATTCCTCCGGGCTGCAAAGCGCCGCAACAACTTGCCGTGAGAAGGCAGCCGCCCTGAAAGGAGGGGAGGCCAAATGAACGCTGGCGTTTGGCAGGACCAGCAGGTACGGCGCGCCAGCGAACGCGCCGGGTGGAAGCTTTGCGGCCACTGCAACGGGACGGGCAACGAGCTGTACGCGATGTACCGGGCCTGCCCAAAGTGCGGCGGTAGCGGCCATGTCGGGGAGCCACCGATGAAGGTCCGACTTTCTCGCTGGGTGACCGAGCGGAAGTACCGGATCAAAGCCATCGTCCTACCGCAGTCCCCATCTGAAGTTCCTGTCTGGATCAGGTGCGGCCTTGGCATCGGTGCTGACGCGGACGGTGTGGCTGCTTGGCACTGGGCGAGCAAACTGCGCTGGGCAGTCTCGCGCTACCTCTGCATTGGCCAGTGGTTCCGGGACGGCCGGGACGACTGCCATCGCTGCGGCACTCAGCCCAGCGATGTCGACTTCCTGATGCGCCGGGTCGGCTTTCGGCGCGCCGAGTGCATCGACCCTGGTGAGTGCCGGGAACACGCCGAGCTTGAACGAGCCGACCCAAAAGGAGACCCCGATGCCAGGTAGGGAAGAGGTGCCGGAGGAGGCATATCGGCTTGCCGAGGGTGCGATCACGCACGGCATTGCTTGCTCGGGCGGTGAACCCGACCCGGGCGTCCTAGCCGAGCTAGCTGTCGATGCCGCCGCCCCAGCCCTCCTCAAACAAGGAGCCGAGGAAGCACTGAAAGCGCTGGTCCAGGAGGTGGAAGCGGGCGGCAAATCGGCGGAAGACGAGCTTGCGGCAGCACGTCGCCAAGGAGCCGAGGAAGAGAGGGAGCGACGGCAGGAACTCGCTCTAAAGGCGCTTCGGTATCTCGACGGCCTCCATATCAACGAGAGCTTGGCGCGGAAAGAACTCCGTGACGCTGTTCTCGCCGCCCTCGACAACCAGGAGGCTTTCTGATGGCTAGATGGGACGAGAGAGTTGAGGGGTTGGCCCGCCTGCTGAAGCCGGCAGCCTTCGAGAAGACATCGGGCATGGGGCATCAGGAGTTCGCTGAGGAGGACCGCAAAGAACGCGAGGCCGCCCGAGCAGTAGCCCGCGAGACCCTCGACCAAGCCCGCAACCAGGAGAGACAGCGCATACAGGAGGCGCTAGAGGGGCGAATTCGCGAGTACGAGTACCGAGCTTCGTCGCAGAGCGCCTACCGCCAGGTCGCCGCCACATACCGGCTGGTCATCGGCGACCTGCGGAAGCTGCTTTCCCCGACCGATTTCGAGGTCAAAGCCGCTACTCCCCTAGACACCCTCGATCCCTCCGGGGAGGAGAAGCTGCCTGCGCCCCAAACGGACAACCTCCCTGCCAAATGCGATGGCTCGGGCCAGTTCGAGGCCTTCATGGGGGAGCAGGCGGTCCGGGTGGACTGCGGTGGCTGTTCCCGTTGCCATCCCTCCGGGGAGCAGGGGGAGGGGAGCGATGAGGACTGGCCGGGGGGGTTCTGGATCACCGCCCTACGCCGCAACCGCGAGATTGACGGTGAGATATTCGGCTTCGAGGCCAGCGACGTTTATGTCGCTGCCGAACTTCGCCGGAACGGTCACGGCCCCAGCCGCCGCTACGTCCCCGCTACCGATACCTCCAAGGAGGAGCGATGAGCGGCGAGGGCGACTTCATGGACCAGTTCCAAGAGCATCCAATGGCTGGCATCCCTGGACCGCCCGACCCGCCGATCACCGCCGGTCACGGAGGCTGGCCACCCCGCGAGAAGCTGAACGCAATGGTCGCCACCCTCGGAGTCTTCGAGTGGTGCGAGGCCAACGGCCTGCTGGAGGAGTGGTCTACGGAGCTTCGCCGCGCCCGCGACGCCTTCATGTTCGCCCACGGCCCCACCGCTGAGCGCTGGCGAGAGCAAACCGGCGAAGAGCCAAGCTGGTCCCAATATGCCCACCTGATCCGCGATAACGAGCGGCTACGCGAGGAGAACCAACGGCTCGCCGCTGCACTTCAGGCGGCGGCCGGTGCTTCTTCTAAGGAGGTGGGAGGCGATGGATAGCTACCTGCGCCGCGTGCTCTTGGGCATGTTGACCTACGACCTTGGCGCAAGCGATGCGCCGTGGACTCCATTCGGGCCTGAGTTCTTCAAGCGATTTCAGGACAGCTACAACCGAGGAGCCACACACCGATGAGTAAGCAGGGGGATGGCTTGCAGCTTTGTCCCGCTTGTCGATCAGGGATGTTTCCGGCTCGCCTGCTGAAGGGCTATCCCAAGACCGGCAAAGGATCGCAGCGAATGACCTGCGCGCTCCACGGTCCTCGGGGCAGGTTCCGCCACCTCGGAACTGATCGAAAGGCAGACCGACCATGAATAAGCAGGTAGAGGTGCCGGAGAGGCTGCGTGCGGCGGTCGCCAACGCAATGGAAACGCGGGCAGCCGAGGCGCAGAGGGCAACGGACGACGGGCTCGACTATCTCGACCTCGCCGACGTCGCCATTTCGCCCATCTACAAGCACTTCAGTGACCGGCTGCTGAGCGACGAGGCACGGGCGAAGGCAGAACACGACCTGCTCGACCTCGAACGGGACTGGCCCGATGACCTGCTCCACGACATCACGGAGACGGTCCTCGAAGCCGCCCTACAGGCCACCTCTACTCCAGAGGTGGATCGTGGCTGAGACCACAGAGCGGATCGAGTACAGGGTGGTCGGGAATCGTCGCGGGCGCGGGGAAGTTGTGATCGCCCGCTACGCCCTTCCGACCGCTTGTGTGGCTGAGGAAGTCGCCGAGCCCTATCGCGGAGGAGGCACGTATTCCAGGGTCCGCGTCCAGTCTCGCACCCTCACAGAGACCCCCTGGGAAGACCTAGACGAGCAGGCAGGAGTGCCGGGTCGTGGCTGAGCGCTACCCGATCAAGCTGGTCCGCGACCGAATCGAGGACGCGGCCCCAAACGTCCTCCACGGCTCGATCGCCATCTGGTCGGTCGGCCACACCACCCATGTCAAGCTGCTCAAGAAGAAGCTTCTGGAGGAGGTCGGTGAGTACCTGGTCGACGGCGGGCCCGATGAGCTGGCGGACATCATGGAGGTCGTCGAGGCGCTGGCCAAAGTGGCCGAGGGCGTCTCGCGCAACTCCCTAGACGACATCAAGCGACAGAAGGTTCACGAGCGCGGCGGCTTCATGAGGGGGCGCGTCATGTACGCGGAACTCCCGGCCACCACCCCCGACCAGGCAGCCAAAGGGAAGGGCGGTGAGGAGCGGTGAGCGAGTGCGACTGCAAGATCCGCGAAGTCTTCGAGTGCCCCGTGTGCGGCCGGCAGACCGTCGTGCTGGAGGGAGAGCCGCGTCCCGAGCGCCCGTACATCTGTGACCAGGGCCACCGCACCGTCGAGATGGAGCAGCGGCTTCCCGGCGCCTTCCGGGCAGAGTTCCAGGACGTCGATTGGGAGCGCGATCTAGGGGCAGCCGAGAAGCGAGGTAAGGGCTGATGGCGATCACGGCCAAGACCTACTACGAGATCTCCTGCGACGGCTGCCACGAGGGGATCGACTTCGATGGCGTGCAACTGCTCGGCACGAGCGAGCAGGATGCCCGCGAACAGGCCCAGCACCACGACTGGGAGATCACCGAGGACGGCACGCTCACCTGCTCTACCTGCATCGAAAACCGCGAGGAAGAGGAGGCCCCAAATGCCACTGGTTGACCTGAAGCGGGAGGAGATCGAGGCGCTGAACGAAGCAGCGCGTTTTGCGGTCCAGGCTCCGGCGTTTGCCACCTCGACGGCCATCAAACCGGCGGTCATGGGGGCCGAGCAGCTCAGAGCTGCCCTAGATAGAGACGGGGAGGGACCGGAGAACTCGGGCCAGGACTGGATGCAGACCTCACTTGCCACGGTGCTCTTGCACTTCGAGAGCGAGGCCCGCAGCGCCGACGAGCTAGCCCGTGATACGCCCATCGAGGACCCGCTGCACACCCGCTACCGCACCGAAAGCGACACCTACGAGTACGTCCTGAAGCATATCCGATCGTCATTTGCCTCCCCAAGGGAGACCCAGTGAGCGGCTGCATCCCAGGCTGCATCGCGTGTAGGGAACCGGTGACGACCTGCCGCAGTTGCGGCGGCTCGGGCCGTTTCGGCTTCTTCGGCCTGAGCACGACCGTGCCATGCCCTTCCTGCAACGGGTCCGGCTGCGATCCCCACCCAGAGATCCCGCTTCGAGAAGACGTCTACAGCGCTAAGGAGACCCCTTCCTCATGAGTGAGCAGAAGCGAGTGAAGGTCGGGAGCCTCTGGCGCTACAAGGGCAGTCAGGGCAAACGCTATCCGCACGTTCGATATCGGGTGGTCGCTCTGGGCGAGTGGCGCTCCTCGTACGTCGTCGAGAACAACGTCGTCCTCGATCGTGACGACCTCCTACCCGCCCGCCGCCGATCGCGTGAGGGCGAAAAATGGCTACTCAACAAGCTGGAGGAATGCGTTGCCTAGCCCCTCGGACTTCCCAGAGAAGGTGTGGCGGATCCAGGTTGATGGCCTAACGAACCCTAAGGCGTTCCACACGGCCTTCCCCGCTCAGGCTGAGGGATGGCGAGAGATCGGCGCCAATGTCCAGCCCTACTTCTCAGCCCCCCTGGTCGAAGAGCTTGTAGAGGCAAGCCAGGCGATGCTCGTTGGTCTCGGCACAGCCGAGCAGTTGGCGGCCGTCGGCGAGGCCCAGGAGGCGAACGTCAATCGCGTTCTGACGCAGGCCACCCGCTCTCTACGTGAAGCAGTTTCCAAGGCCCAGTCCTCCCTGGGGGTGAAGGGGTGAACCTCCTCTGCCACCTGATCGGCCACTACCCCCGCTGCGATCACCGCACCGCCAGAATGGAACAAGGCGACCTGTCGGCCGGTTTCTGCGGGGCTATCTGCGAGCGCTGTAAGCGGTGTGATCGTCCTCTTCGGTGGGATGGGGAGCGGTGGGCGGCGCGGGGAGGTGGGGAGGGTGGCTGAGGTCCACGTTCTCGAGGAGGCGCAGCGGCCGTTCTACACCACCCGATCGCTGGCCCAGCGCCTCTCGGTCAACGAGAAGACGGTCCGCAGGCTCCTAAATAGCGGGGAGATCGCCAGCTACTACATTGGCACAGCGCGCCGGATCGACCCCGACGACGTAGATTCTTACCTCGCTAGGAGGCGCAACGACCGAAGGGCAGCGTGAAGCGGCGCGAGACACCGATCAAGAGGGTCAACCCATCGGGCAAGGTGGTCTGGGTTGCCCGCTACACGAACAGCGCGGGGAAGCGAAAGAGTGCTGGGACCTTTTCGCTGAAGGGGCCGTGCCGTCGCGAAGCTCGTGGGGCGAAGCCGGCGTGTTGCGCCCAGCACGCTATCGATGCTGCGTACCAGCTCCCCGATCGCTTCGACACCATCGGCTCCTACGCCGCGACCTGGCCGGAGAAGCACCCACGATCGGTCAGGACCGCCGAGTCGTCGATCGCTCCGCGACTGAACAAGATCCTCGCCGTCGAAGTCGAGGGGCGACCGCTGCGCGACTGGCCCTACCCCGAGCTTCGCCGTCGTCACATGGTGGCTCTCGTCGACCACATGCTCCGCGTCGAAGGCCGCGCCGCCTCGGGCGCTGTGGGGATCCGCAACACCCTCTCGGCCATGACCGAGGACGCGATCGACGACGACGTGGTCGAGATGAACTTCGCCCGCGGGGTCAAGATCAGGGCCAACGATCCGAGGGTGCGCAAGCCGCCGCGGAAGATCAACATCTGGACCTTCGACCAGCTACGCGAATTCGCCTCGGCAGGGCGCGCCGAGGTCCGGAAGGTCACGCCGAGGCCCCAACCGGATAAGCGCACGAAGGAGACCCTGTACTACCCGGCGCGCAACTACGAGCCGATGCTCGCCATGTTCGGGTTGAGCAATCTCCGGATCGGTGAGGTCTTCGCGCTGCTGCGGGCAAAGCTCGACCTCGAGGAGGCGATCCAGCAGGTCGTCGGCAACGCCTACAAGGGCGTGATCACCGAGGGCGACAGTCCGGAGAAGAAGCACGTTCGCGTCGTGCCTCTCGCGCCCTCGCTCGTCGAGTTGCTTCGTCAGGTTCCGCCGCGGATCGACACCCAGCTTCTGTTCCCGACGCCGAAGGGGACTGCTTGGCATGACTCGACGTTCCGCCGAGACGTTTGGGAGCCGGCCCAGATCGCCAGCGGTCTGCCGATCCTTCCCCACGAGTGCCGCCACTCCTACGTCAGCAACCTGCGCGCAGCCGGCGTCGACCCCGCTGACTTGGCGCAGGTCACAGGGCAGGATGTAGAGACGGCAACGCGTCATTACACGCACCCGCTTGGGCAGAGCATGGACCTGATCCGCGAAGTGATCGGGTAGCTTGAGGTCTCATCGCGGTCGCATCCGACTCGTTTGCTTAGGTACAGAGCCAGTGCGGGGCGCCCTTCTAAGCCGATGGTCGTTGGTTCGAATCCAACCGGGGGCGCTACGCATCTCCTGGTCCTCAAGAGGGTTCTAGTAGTGCAATGAATGACTCGGAGCGTCGAACGGACATAGCGCTCGCTCTGCTGGCGGGGGTCTCGATCCTGGGAATTGTTTGGATTGGGAGAGTGGCTTAGGGACCAGATCGGGCACGTGGCCGGCTACTGGACTTCGGACAGTACGAAAGCTATTGTCATCGTAGACAGAACATTCCGTCACTTTGTGTTGGGGGATTAAGGACACTTAATTAGAAGTCAGTGATCATTCAGTTTTTATTGCGGTAATATCTCCGTCGTCCAGTCCCCCCGGCTCAGTGAGGAAGCCATGCCGCTGACCGCATCGCGATTCGCCGTCGTCGACCTGCCGAAACCGCCCCCCGAGGTGATGGCGGCGTTCGAGGATCTTCCGCAGGATCCGTACACGCCCGGTGGGCACCGTTCGCGGCGCTTCTCGCAGTTCAAGATGATCTTTGACGAGGGTCGGTGGCGGCTCGAGAGGCTGCCGCACCGCCCGTTCATCCAGGCGAGCGACTACAACCCGCTGGTCGGCGGCGTCGCTCGCGAGCTGGAGCCGTTGACCATCGATCCCGGGCCACAGGTCATCTCCGGCGCCGAGTCGTTTCCCCTCGATACGGCCGAGATCTGGCAGGTCAATGTGCACCAGTGTCGGGTGGTGACGGCACCGGACCTTCCCGGCGTCTCCGTTCCTGAGGGCCCGCACCACGACGGCCATGACTTCGGGATGCTCGCCGTCTTCCGGCGATACAACATCTCCGGCGGAGAGACGCAGCTGATGCCCAACGAGGGCGGTGAGCCGTTCTTTCGCACCACTCTCGAGGCCAACCAGTCGCTCGTCTACGAGGACGCGGCGATGCTGCACTACGCGACCGATATCGAGCCGCTGACTGCGGACGGCGGCTTCCGGGATCTCTGGATTGTTGCCTTCAACAGGTGGGAGAACAGGAAGTACGGTCCGGAGTTCGAGGCAGCCTCGCTGAAGAGCGATGTCGAATAGCGGCCTCCGGTGAGTGTCTCCGGCGCCACGGCCGCACTGGGCTCGAGCGCGCCACGGGACGTCGTCGAGATGCACGGGAGCCCCGTGTACATGCTCGACCTCGATCGCCTGGACCGTAACTACGCGGATTTCGTCGAGGTGTGGTCAGGGTTGGCTCGACCGGTCGACGTCTTCTACTCGGTCAAGACGAACTACCTCCCACTTGTCTGTCGCCGCCTGCGCTCTCATGGCGCCGGTGCCGATGTGGTTTCTGGCCACGAGATCGAGGTCGCCCTCTCGGCTGGCTTCCCCGGCGAGCGGGTTGTCCTCAACGGACCGATGAAGACCCGCGAGGAGATCGAGCGGGTGGTCGAGATCGGTGGCGGCGTCAACATCGACGCGCTCGGCGACATCGAGATTCTCGAAGGCCATGCCCGTCGCCTCGGCCGCCGCCTCGACGTCGGCCTGCGGGTCAATCCCGGCCTCAGTCCGTATACGAGCCCCGACCCCGGCTATGCCGAGCAGGCGGCCCTTACGGCGCGCCGATCGAAGTTCGGATGGCCGCTGCAGAGTGGCGCCGCCGCGCGCGTCGCCGGGCGGATCACCAGCTCGCCGCACCTGCGCCTGACCGGCCTCCACTGCCAGCTCGGCTCCCAGGTGACGGACACCGACGCCTTCATCGCGGCGATTGAGCCGGTGCTGGAGTTCGCGGCCGCTGCCGATGCCGACCTGCGCGTCCTCAACGTCGGCGGCGGCTTCGGCGTCCCCGGAATCGAGCGCCGGCGCGGCGGGTCGGCCACCGCGGCGCTCGGCCGACGGGGGGCGGAAGACGCGATCGAGGGGCGGCAGGAATTCGACCTCGATCGCTTCGTCGAAGGCCTCGGCGAGGCCCTGGACCGGCATGCGCTGGGGGATCTCGGCCTCGCCTGCGAGCCCGGGCGGATCCTCGTCTCCGACGCGATCAGGTTGATCACCACCGTGGTCAGCGTCAAGGACATCGGCGAGGGCTCCTGGGTGATCCTCGACGGTGGCGTCAACTTGCTGCCGACGGCTGGCGTTGGCGAGGAGCACCGGATGGAGGTGATCGGCCGGGAGGGGTCGCCGTGCGCAGACTTCATGGTGGCCGGGCCGCTCTGCTACGACCACGACGTCTTTTCCTACGGCAAGCCTCTGGCGCGCGATGTGGCGGTGGGGGATCTGGTCGAAATCCACGACGCCGGCGCCTACAGCATCACCCGCGCGACCAATTTCATCCGCGGCATGGCCCCGGTCATCGCCACGTCCTCGGGGCGATCGGAATTGTGCTGGGAGCGGGAGTCGAGCGATGACATCTTCGCTCCCGCCGTGTACACCGGGTTCGACGCCGAGGCGGACCGATGACCCCTCACCGACTCGACGACGGCCGCGTGATCGCAATCTGGGGAGTGCCCAGGTCGGTGTCAACGGCATTCGAGAAGACCTTCACCCGGTTGCCCGGACTGCGGATCGTCCACGAGCCGTTTGCGGACTGTTACTACTTCGGCCCTACGCGGCGATCGAGGCGATACGGGAGCGTGCCCGCGCCCGGGAATCACGACGAGCGCAGCGCGCTGCGAAGCGTTGAGCCGGAGAGGGGGGAGACGGTGGTCTTCAAGGACCTCTGCTTCCAGGCCGTGCACTACATTCCCGACGAAGTCCTGGCGGGGATCACCAACACCTTCATCGTCCGCCACCCGGATCTCGTCGTCGACTCGCTGCGCAAACTGAAGCCGAACTTCACCGAGGAGGAGCTCGGCTTCAAGCCGCTAGCCCAGATGTTCGACAGGGTCGCCTGCCTGGGTCAGGAGCCGATCGTGGTCGAGGGTCAGGTGTTCCGCGGCGCCCCCGAACCTGTTCTGCGCCGTTACTGCGAGAGCGTCGGACTGTGCTTCGAAGACAAGATGCTGGAGTGGGACGACGGGCGGATTCGGGCCTGGGCGCCGCACGAGGCCGAGTCCCAGGCAAAATGGCACTCGACCCTCGAGGCGAGCGAGCACATCGAGCCGCCGATCCCGGGAGACCCGCCCGCCCCGGTCGAACTCGGTGACGTGTACGAGCGCGCCGTTGCGATCTACGAGCGGGTGGCTGCAGGCGCGATCGCGCCTGCAGCGGAGGTGGTGGTCCGGTGAAGAGCGATTCGCTGTTCGACAGCGTGATTCTGCGTCCCGCCGCGCCTCGGGACAGGGCTCCGATCGAGCGCATCGCCCGGGCCGCTTTCGACATATACACGGATCGGATCGGCCGCGAGCCCGAGCCGATGGTCGTCGACTACGGGGAGATCATTGCTGGCGGCGGGGTGATGGTTGCGCTGGTCGGCGATAACGTCGCCGGGTATGTGGAGATGTACCGTCGCGAGGACCACCTCTTCATAGACAAGATCGCGGTCTCGCCCGACCACCAGAAGCAGGGCATCGCCCATGCCATCTACGGGCTGATCGCCGTGACCGCGCGAGCGCACGGGCTGAGCCGCCTCAAGCTCTACACCAACGCCGCGATGCACGAGAACATCGAGATGTACGAAGAGGCGGCGGGCTTCACGATCGAGGAACGCAGAACCGAGCACGGATTCGAACGCGTCTACATGGTGCGGGGGTTGGGGGAGCGATGACGATCGCCGAGCACACCAGGGTCCAGCGCTTCTTCGCCGTCGATCTGACGCAGTACTCGTCATACACGGACGTGCGACTCGTGGTCGAGCGCAGCGAGCCGACGCCGCTGCGGATCAGGGAGTTCCCCTATGAGCCGCTGGCACTCAGCGTCTTTGTAACCCTTCTGCTGGACCCGAGCGAGATCGGCGCCGATCACACTCTCTCGCTCGAGTGGCTGGGCCAGGAGTCGGAGGTCGAGGCGCGGCGGGAGGAGCTGCTTCGGCTGCCCGCCGACATCGTCGCCTCGGAGCCGATCTCGGTCAGCTTCATAGTCAACTTCGAGGGTCTGAAGTTCAACTCGCCCGGCGCCCGCGAAGCCAGGCTCGGCCTCGACGGGGAGGAGATCGAGACGTTGCCGGTCGAGGTCGTTGGCGTCCCGGCGGGAACGTGACGCGGATCGTCATCGGGCGCTTCTGGGCGCCACCGCTCTTCCGCCTTCAGTCTCCCCTCGAGCGCGCACTCAACATCGTCGCGCCGCCGCTCGTCTGGGGGTTGTTGTGCGGCTTGCTCTCAGGCGTCAACCGCTCGGCGTACCTCGTCGGCCTGGCCCTGAGCATCAGCGGTGCTTTCGGGGCCGGCCGCCAACAGCTCGGCGCCGGCGCCGGCGCCATTCGAGGGGCGATCGCGGGGACGATCTTCGGCGCCTTCGTCCTGGCCGGCCACGCCCTGGCCGGCGGTGGCTCGATGCTCTTGCATCCCGAATCGCTTCAGGTCGTATTCACGGCGACGATCGCCGCGACGTTCGCGGCGGGCGGAGGCTGGAGCCGGCGGCGGGCGGAAGAACGAGCCGGTGCCGGCCGGCCGCTGGCGGCGGTGCACGGGGTCGCCGGTACCGAGGGCTAGCACGATGCTCGATTTCCTAGCCCGTCAGGTCGACGGCCACCCGCGCTGGATCTCGGCGGCGGCGCTGGTGTTCTTTGTCGTCGCCGTGGCGCTGGGAGGCTCTGTCTCGAGGCACCTCGACCCCTACAGCGCCAGGGATTCCGCCACCGACAGCATCCGGGCGAGACAGGCGCTCGAGGACGCGGGCTACCGGCCGCCTGGCGTTTTTGTCGTCGAGCGCTCTCCGGTTGGCTCTCCCTCGACCCGCGCGAGGGTCGAGTCGCTCGAGCGGCGGATGCGCCGCCGCAGCGACGTCGCGTCCGTCTCCGGTTACTACGACACCGGCTCGCCCGACTTCGTCTCCCGCGATCGCCTCTCCACCTATTTCACCATCGCCCTGCGGCCGACCGACGACAAGCGCTTCCAGGAAGCCGGCGAGGACATCGCCGATCGCCTGGCTCGGGAAGACCGCGTTCTGGTCGGGGGCCCCGCGGTTGCGCTTGCGCAGACCAACGACCAGATCGAGCACGACCTGCGGGCGGCCGAGCTGCTTGCCTTCCCGATCCTCTTCCTGCTCTCGCTGCTCTTCTTCAGGAGCCTGACCGCTGCCTCCTTGCCGCTGATCATCGGCGCGCTGGCGATCGTCGGCACCTATCTGATCCTGCGTCTCCTCAGCGAAGTGTCGTCGATCTCGATCTTCGCCCTCAACCTGACCACCGGCCTCGGGCTGGGTTTGGCGATCGACTACAGCCTCTTCATCGTCTCCCGCTATCGCGAGGAGATCGCCAGGGACGGGCCGGGGCTGCCCGCGATGCGCCGCGTCATGGCCACGGCTGGCCGGACCGTCGTCTTCTCCGCCCTCACCGTGTCCGTGGCGCTGGCGGCGCTTCTGGTCTTTCCCCAGCGCTTTCTGTACTCGATGGGCCTGGGTGGGTCGCTCGTGGTCCTGCTCGCGGCGACGGTTGCGCTGGTGGTGCTGCCCGCGGTGCTGACGATGCTCGGCAGCCGGGTCGACTCTCTGGCGCCGCGCTTCCTGCGGCGACGCGCGGCCGCCGACGCGAGGCCGGACCCGGAGGGCTTCTGGTACAGGCTCGCCCGCTCGATCATGCGCAGGCCGGTGCCGGTCGCGACCGCCTGTGCGGTGGCGCTGATCGCCCTGGGGGTCCCCTTCCTGCGCATCGTCTTCAACACGGTCGACCCCACGGCGCTGCCGAAGGAGACGAGCGCCCGGCGCGCCTATGAAGTCGTCAACAGGCGCTTTCCGCCCTACCGTCAAACACCGCTGCTGCTTGCCGTCTCCGGCGACACCACGGCGGCTAGGGACGTTGCCGTCGCGGCCCGACGCACACCCGGGGTGGCTTTGGTTGCGTCTCCGCGGCGATTGAGCCGCCACCTCAGCCTGGTCCTCGCCATCTCTAAGACCGCGCACAGCTCGACCGCCAGCCAGAACACCGTACGCCGCCTGCGCGCGATTCGCCCGCCGCCCGGAGCGACGGTTCTGGTCGGAGGGGAAAGCGCTGAATTCGTCGATTTCCAGACGAGTCTCGGTCGTCACCTCCCGTACGCGCTGGCGATCATCGTGGTCGCGACGCTGACGATTCTCTTCGCGATGACGGGATCCGTCGTCCTGCCTGTGAAGACGCTGGCGATGAATGCGCTGAACCTCAGCGCGGTTTTCGGCCTGCTGGTGCTGGTCTTCCAGGACGGCCGCCTGGAAGGTCTGCTGGACTACTCGAGCTCGGGGTCGCTGGAGCAGACGATGCCGATCCTGCTCATCGCGGTCGTTTTCGGCCTCTCCACCGACTACGCGGTGTTTCTCCTCTCCCGGATCAAGGAGGCCCACGACTCGGGGCTCTCGAACACGGATTCGGTCGCGATCGGCCTGGAGCGGACGGGGCGGATCGTCACCGCGGCGGCCCTCATGTTTGCCGTGGCGATGTTCGCCTTCGCCACCTCGCAGATCGTCTTCATCAAGGAGAACGGCATCGGCGCCGGGATCGCCGTGCTGATCGACGCCAGCATCATCCGCGCCCTGCTGGTCCCGGCGTTGATGGCGCTGCTTGGCCGCTGGAACTGGTGGGCGCCGGCCCCTCTGCGCCGCCTTTATCTGGAGCGAGCCCCATGGTCGAACTGATCCTCTACGCGATCCCTGCCTTCGTGCTGCTGATGAGCGTCGAGCTGCTTTCGTTCAGGTACGCGCACGACGACGGCGAAGACCTGATCGGATACGAGGTCCGGGACACCCGGACCAGCCTCACGCTCGGGGTGGGCAATGTCGCCATCAACGTCTTTTGGAAGTTCGGCCTGCTGCTTGTCTACGCGGCGTTCTACGAGCTGTCACCGTTGCGAATGCCGGCTGACGAGTGGTGGACCTACGTGCTGCTCTTCTTCGCCGACGATTTCGCCTACTACTGGTTCCACCGGGTTCACCACGAGGTCAGGTTCTTCTGGGCGAGCCACATAGTCCACCACTCATCGCAGTACTACAACCTTTCGACGGCATTGCGTCAGAGCTGGACTCCGATGACCGCGCTGCCGTTCTGGATACCCCTTGCCCTGGTCGGTTTCGCTCCATGGATGATCCTGATGCAGAAAGCGATCAACCTCATCTACCAATTTTGGATTCATACGGAGCGGGTGAAGAAACTGCCGGCGCCGATCGAGTACGTCTTCAACACGCCCTCGCACCACCGCGTCCACCATGGCGCAAACGAGGTCTACCTCGATCGCAACTACGGCGGCATCCTGATCGTTTGGGACCGGCTCTTCGGCAGTTTCCAGGGTGAGACCGAGCGGCCGCGCTACGGGTTGACCAGGAACATCCGCAGCTTCCGGCCGACCCACGTCGCATTTCATGAGTTCGCCGACCTGGCTCGGGACGTGCGGTCGGCGAGGAACTGGCGCGAGCGTTTCGGCTACGTCTTCCGCGGCCCGGGCTGGTCGCCCGACGGCAGCGGTGGCGGCACTCGCGGCTGATCAAAAAGACGGTTTGGCGGTTTCAACCGTCGGGTAGCCCTGGGGCCATGGAGCTATCAATACTGCTGGTAATCATTGGAATTGTCCTGGCCGTCCTGGTCAACTACATACTCGGAATCATCGTCATCCTGATCGGGCTGGCGATGCTGCTGCTTCCGCGCCTCAGTAGTTCGAGACGCGTTTAGCCCGGGCCCGGGCGTCGGAGTATTTCCCTCTCCGACGCCCGCGTCGGGCGCTGCCTGTCAGCCTTAGCCGATGGCCCCTTGGAAGCTGCCGCTGATAGTCGCCGGGCTGGTCGTCCCGATCGTTGCCGGGTTCATGGTCGCCGGGCCCGCCCTGGGTGTTGCCCTTGGCGCGATCGCCGTGGTCGGGCTGCTGGCGATTGCGGTGCGCGAGCGGCCGCGCGGTCCGCTCGGGGCGGAGTCGGCGGACGGGGGTCCGCGGCGTGTTCTGATCGCCACCACGCGCGCGGTCGAGGATCCGGACGACGTGGCGAGGATCGCCGCTGTGGCTGAGCTCGATGACGCCAGCGGGGAAGACGAGGTGCGGCTTCTGGTTCCGGCTCGGATCCGCTTCCTGGACCGCTGGGCATCCGATGTCGAGGACGCCCGCCATCGCGCCCAGCAGCACCTCGTCGTCACCGTGGCAGCGCTGGCAAAGGCGGGTATCGCCGCCGAGGCGCGGGTCGGTGATGAGGACATCGTGCAGGCGATCGAAGATCAGTTGCAGAGCTTTGCTGCCACCGAGGTGGTGTTGGCGAGCGGGGTCGAGGACAAGGCCGAGGGAGCCGCCGTCGAGCTTCGCTCGCGGCTGCGCGGCACGTTTCGCCAGGTGTTGCTGGGCGATGCTCAGCAGGTATGAGTGCGGGCGGCGCTGCGCACCACCTGGAAGGCGTCGCCGGGGATCCGCTTCAGCTGGTTGAGGTTCTCGTCGTCCCAGCGGCGGTCGCTGCTGCCGCTGAAGTACCAGTTGGAGCCGTTGTCGGCGACGATCATCCCGTAGCGCTTGAGCGCTTCGGCGATCACCCTGGCGGCGCCGCTGAAGCCACCGAGCCCGTAGCTCGACTTCAGTCGCAGCCGCGTTCCCATCGACGGTGCGTTGGGGTCGGCGCTGTCGCCGGCGCAGTGCGAGGCGGGGTGGACCCAGGCGTCGCGGGTGCTGTCGAAGGTGACGCGGATCGCGTGGTCGAGGTGGCCTGAGGCGGTCTCGTCGTAGCGGACCAGGCCGGGGAAGATCGGCAGCCCGGCGGCGTCAGCGGAGGTCCATGAGTCGGGGCGGCGAGCGCTCGAGCGCAGGTCCCAGCGGGTGCCCGAGTCGGCGTTCCAGTGGACGCCGCCGCCGTGCTTGGCGAAGGCGCGGTAGAGCTCGTAGAGGGTGCAGCTGGAGCGGTCGACGACGAGCACGTGGCGATCGCCGTCGCTGCGGTTGCCACCCTCGACCGGGGCGCTGCCGGGGACCGGGAACGGCCCGGGGTCGCTCTCGTCGCCATAGGCGGTGTAGTGGATCGGCAGCTTGCGCTGGCCGGCGCTGACGACCGCGTAGGGGAAGCCGTATTCGCGCGGCGAGCCGAAATCGGGGTGGAGGTGATCGCCGCCGTGGGCGTCGATGTAGGCGATGGTCGCGGCCGAGTTGGCGGCGAGCGGCGCCTTGGAGATGTCCTGGTTCCAGGCGGCCTCGCTGGCGAGGGACGGGGCGTTGGCGGCGAGCGATGCAGGCGGCGCGGGGAAGACCGGGCAGCTGCCGAGGTCGGGATAGGGGCCGACGGCTGTGGCCGAAGTAACCCCAACCGCCGCGGCGATTGCCAGCCCCAGCAGCGCCATCGTGCCCGCGAGCCAGCGCATCCGATATTGACCCCGCTCTGGTGTGGTCAATGTCGGCTACGCACCATCGTCGACACCTGTGCGCTCGCGGATGTCAAGTCGGCCGATCTCGAGCTCGTCGACTTCGAGCTTGCCGATGGTCGCCCGGTCGATCTTCAGGCGACCGACGCTGAGCCGCCCGATCGCAAAGCCACCAACGGCAGCGGCCCCAACCGCGAGCGCCCCGATCGCCACGGCGCCGCGCGCCTGCATGCCGGTCGCGACGATCGACCGAACCTCGGGACGGAAGAAGGAGATCCCGTATCGCTGCGGCATCGCCGGAACCGTAGCGCGGTTAGCCTGAGGCGCTGATGAGTGCGGACGTCCGACCGATCCTGCTGGCGATCCAGCACGTCCCGTGGGAGGGGCCGCATCGGATCCTCGATGCCTGCGGCGGCCTCGACGTGCACACGGTCAAACCACTGGCGGGTCAGGCGCTGCCCGACCACGATGACGTCGCCGGGGCGGTTGTGATGGGCGGCCCGATGAACGTCGACGAAGTCGACGTTCATCCCGAGCTGGCGAGCGAGCGCGAGTGGCTCGCCGAGGCGCTGCTCCGGGACCTGCCGCTGCTCGGCATTTGCCTTGGGGCCCAGCTGCTGGCAAGAGCGCTCGGGGCCCGGGTGCGAGCGGGCGAAGGCCCAGAGCTCGGCTATGCCCCGGTCGAGATCCTCGACCCCGATGACCCGATCCTCGGCGCCCTGGCTCCGAGCACGACCGTGCTGCACTGGCACGGCGACGTCTTCGACCTGCCGGAGGGCGCGGAGCACCTGGCCCGCTCCGAGCGCGCCGATGTTCAGGCCTTCCGCCACGGCAACGCCTGGGGCGTGCTCTTCCACCCCGAGTCCGACTTCGCCCTGCTGGAGGCGTGGCTGGCCGTGCCAGAGATGGTCCACGAGGCCTGCCTGGCCCTGGGAGACGACGGAACCGCCGCCCTCCCCGCGCAAGCCGAAGCCGCCGAAGCGGACCTGCTCGCCCGCACGACCCCCGGCCTGGAAGCCTTCGCCTCCCTGGTCGAATCCCACCGACCCAGCTAAGCCCTCCGCCTCAGCCGCCGGCCCGCTAGATTGAAGCCACGCGGTGGACGTAGCTCAGTTGGTAGAGCTCCTGGTTGTGGTCCAGGCGGTCGCCGGTTCGAATCCGGTCGTCCACCCTTTTAGTCCTACGGGTCGGCTGGGGTGCCACCGATCCCCGACCCAGGTTTCTGGATCGGGGGGAAGAAGCGACGGTGACTGGAAGCGCGAATCAGTCTGGCTCCGCAAGTAGGCGGTCAATTGTTTGTGCAAGTGGCGGAAGGTCCCGATCCACGATCTCGAGCACGCGGTGGATGTCGATCCGGAAATACTCGTGAGCGATCAGGTCACGAAGTCCGGCGATATCGGCCCAGGGGATCTCGGGTGCTGACTCGCGCGTCTCGGAGGCCGGTGATCGCGTCTTTGATGTCACGCAGGCGCTCTAGCTCGTCCCGACTCATAGGAGGAGGGCCTCGTTTAGCACCTCGTCGCGGATTCGCTCCTTGAGCATGTCGATGGTTGCGACGTCCACGGGCAGATCGAGAATCTCCGCGGCCTCGCGGCGAAAGGCAGCGAGGTCCAGGAGGGTGTGGCCGGGCTTGAGGTTGACGAGGAGGTCAACGTCGCTTTCGGCCTGCGCCTCACCTCGCGCGAGTGATCCGAAGGCGCGCACATGGCTGATGCCGTGTCGGCGGGCGGCGTCGAGCAACTGCCGCCGTCGCCGCCGCAGCTTGTCGGCCTGGGGGCCGAGCTGGCCTCGCACAGAATTGGTCGGCGCGGAAGGTTGGGCTGGTGGGGTTTGGATCTCCAGGCGCCTGCCGCACGCAGCCAGAAGTCGCTCCAGCGTCGGCAGAGTCGGAAGGGTGGCGCCCGTCTCATATCGGGCCAGTGCGGACTGCGAGGTGCCGGCGCGAGTGGCGAGATCCACCTGCGAGAGATTCGCGTCGAGCCGCGCCTGACGGAGGGTGTGGGCTATCGGAAGCACCCAAGGAGTTATATCAATATCGGTATATGTGAAACCGCGCTTGCGAGCCTGACAATCGTTAATTTGACTGTCGCGTCACCCTAAATAAAAGGCGCCACGGAATTGCCGAGGGGCGCGCCAATCGCCGGAAGGAGGGCCGATGAGGTACCTGTTTGTCACCTGGGACGGGGGTGGCAATCTGCAGGCCGTCCTGCCTCTGGCCGAGCGGCTGGTCGGGCGCGGTCATGAGGTCGTCTTCCTCGGTCATCGGTCGCAGGAGGCAGCGGTCAAGGCGGCGGGCTGTGGATTTGCGGCGTATGAGCGCGCTCCGGAGACTGCTCCGAGTAGCTCTGAGGGGGCGACGGTCAACGACTGGGCGGCTCGCACCCGGCTGGGTCGGGCGGCTATCTACCGGGACCACCTGCTGATCGGTCCGGCGGGCTTGGTTGCCGCGGACGTGCTGGCCGCGGTGGATCGATTCCAGCCTGACGCGATCGCCGTCGACTGCCTGCTCCTGGGCGCGATCGTGGGGGCGGAGCGCTCTGGGCTGCCCTCGGCTGCGGTCTGGCACTGCAACTACGCGCCGCCGCATCTCGAAATCCCGGTTCAAGGTTCGGGACGCGGGTTGCCCCGGGGAGTGTTCGGAAGGCTGCGGCAGAAAGTGGAACGCACGCTGGCCAACGCCTGGTGGGACAGATCTCTGCCGTCGCTGAACGCGACGCGGGCAGGCCTCGACCTGCCGCCGCTGACGGGGGTCGGGGAGCAGTTCGACCGCCTGGATCGCACGCTGGTGGCAAGCAGCGCCGCGCTCGACTTCGCCTCGTTGAGCGGCATCGACCTGCCCCCGAACCTGCGCTACATCGGTCCGCAGATCGGCACCGCACCCGCAGCGAGCCACGGCGCAGCGGAGGATGGCGAGCAGCCCCTGGTACTAGTCAGCTTCAGCACCACCTACCAGGCACAGCAGGCCCTGCTCGAACGCGCGATCGAGGCCCTCGGGACACTGTCGGTGCGCGCCCTGGTGACGACCGGCCCCGCCGTGTCGATCGAGGGCCCGGTGCCCGCCAATGTCGAGGTGAGGCCCTGGGCACCGCATTCCGAAGTGCTGCCGAGGGCATCGCTGATCCTCACCCACGGTGGCCACGGCACCGTGATGAAGAGCATCGCCCACGGAGTACCGGCCGTCTGCATCCCGATGGGCCGCGACCAGCCCTGTGTCGCTGCCAGGCTCGTCCACGCGGGGTGCGGGCTGCGCTTGCCCTCGAACCCGAGCAGGCGGCGCATCGCCGACGCCGTGCGCCAGGCCCTGGACGATCGCGGGCTGAAGGCGAACGCCGAGCGGCTCGGCCGGGTCCTCCGCGAGGAAATCGCGGAGGACGTCGGGGTCGCGGAGATGGAGGCGCTGGCGAGCTCCTGCCGGTCGACTCGTCTGGGAATCTAGAAACGCTTCGGGTAGAGCCCACAGGGGATTTCGATCCGGGAGGCGAATAGAGGGGAATGCAAAATCACCCGGCGCTAAGCGCCTTTCGCGGGCGCGTGGCGCCGGCGCTGATCGTTCTGGCACTGCTAGCGCTCGCCGCTCCGGCGTGCGCGTTTGCTGCCTCGGCGCCCTCTGTCCTCACCTTCAAGACGATGCAGGTTGGTGCGCCGGGCAATCCGTCGGTCGGGATCGTTCCGTTCGCGGACGCGATCTATCGGACTTGCGGCGAAGCGCCGCAGCCGAAAGGGCCGCGCGCTCCCGCCTGTCAGTCGGTTGGCGGAGTCGGCTACGGCTTCGGGGTCAGCAAGCTCGAGGTGACGGTCGGCCAGTACGTGAAGTTCCTCAATACCGTCGATCCGGCCGGTCGCAACACCCACAAGCTCTACAGCGAAACCGAGAGCGGGGCGGCCTGGCCCCGGTTCGGTCAGATCAACTTCTCCGCTGGCGCACCCGCCGGGCGGCACTACTCGGCGGCGGCGCCGGAATGGCTGGACAAGCCCTACGGGTTCGCCAACTTCCTGCGCTCGGCCCGCTTCGTCAACTCCCTCTACAACGGCAAGCTGCTCTCCAAGCAGAGCGGGACCGAAGGTTCCTACAGCTTCGTCAGCTACCGCGTGCGCCTCTCGCCCAATACCGAGTGGGGGATGTACGACATGCGCAAGCGAGCCACAACGCGCACCAAGAAGAGCGGCTTCGTCATCCCCAGTCAGGACGAGTGGATCAAGTCCGCCTACTACGACCCCAGCGGGGGCGGCACCTACTCCTACTGGAAGTACCCGACCAATCCCGGCGTCTTCGGCGACGGTGCGGCGACCGCGCCCGTGCAGGCGACGCTGGACGCCGACGGCGACGTCAGCAACGCCTCGTCGCAGCCATTGGCGATCTTCCACACGCCGGAAACGGCGCCCCCGACCTGGTGCCCGTCGAACCAGTCGGCGCAGGCGTGTGCCACGGTCAACCCCTTCGACTTCCCTTCCAAGGTGTACGAAAAGGGCTACGCGGGCAGCCTCGGCACGGTCGGCCAGGCCGGGACCCCCGGCCCCTGGGGCACCCTCGACCAGGGTGGCAACGTGGTCGAGTGGACCGACACGATCACGCCGCCCCCGTTCGGGGCCAAAGGCAAACGCGTTTGGCGGCGACTGCATGGCGGCATCGCCAACGCCCCCGTCTACCAGCTCTGGCTCTCGGCGGTTGGCCTGCAGCCGCAGGACAACACTTTTTTCACTGCCACCTACCCATGGCTGGGGATCCGGGTCGGGATAGTCGGGGACCTGAAGCTGGGCAAACGGTAAGGGGGGGTGTCCGTGGGGCGGAATAGGCTGGCCGCCCAATGGAACGCCCGGCTCTGTATCCGTCTCACTTCGCCTGTGCGCTCCTTGCGCTGACCGCGCTGGCTGTTCTGGCGCTGCCTTCGGCGGCGCTCGGGGCGCCGAAACAGGCCGCCAAGCAAAAGCCGAAGCCTGGGACGCTGACCCAGCTCGCCGGCAAGCGTGGCTGTTTGGTCGACCGCGCCTCGAAGGTCGGCACTTGCGGCAAGGCGCGGGCCATCGACGGGCCCGGGCCGTTCATGGGCTCGCGGGCGATCGCGGTCAGCCCGGACGGCAAGCAGGTCTACGTCGCCTCATCGAAGAGCGATGCGATCGCAATCTTCACGCGCGACCGGCAGACCGGCACACTCGCACAGGCGACTAAGACCAAGGGCTGCATCGCCGCTAAAGGTGGGGACGGCTGCGCGGTCGCGATCGGCCTCGACGAACCGAACTCGGTCGCGGTCAGCGCGGACGGCAACAATGTCTACGCGACCTCGCGCGCGGGCAACTCGATCTTGAGCTTCGTTCGCAATCCGAAGACGGGGGCGCTGCGGCAGTTGCCACCGCCGCTCGCCGGCTGCATCTCCGGACTGCCGGTGCCCGGCTGCGTCACCGGTCTGGCTCTGGTCGCTCCCGATGTCGTGGTTGTCAGCCGCGATGGCAACAACGTCTACGTCGGCTCGTTCTTCGGCAACTCGGTGGCCGCTTTCGCTCGCAACCCGGCGACGGGGGCGCTGACGCAGCTGGCCGGCACCGCCGCCTGCATCGCCGAGGAAACCGCGGGCTGCACGACCGGCATCGCCCTGAAATCGGTCGAGGGGCTGGGGATCAGCGCCGACGGGGCCAACGTTTACGCCGCTACGGCGCTCTCCAACGCGGTGGTCACGCTTTCGCGCAACGCCAGCACTGGCGCCCTCTCCCAGGCGAGCGACGGCAGCGGCTGCATCGTCGAGAGCGCCCTCGCCGGCTGCACGCTGGGCGTGCAGTTGAGCGGCGCCAACGCGGTCGTGGCTGGCCCCGACAACGACGTCTACGTGACCTCGCTGTTCAGCAACAGCGTCACCTCTTTCGACCGCGCGTCCCCGGGTGGGGCGCTGACCCAGAAGGAAGGCACGGGCGGCTGCCTGATCTACCTGCGGTCCGCCGGCTGCTCCTTCGGTCGCGCGCTCGTCGCGCCCGAGGGCCTGGCGGTCGCCCCCGGCGGCAGGAACGTCTATGTCGCCGCCTTCAAGACCGGCGCGATCGCTGTCCTCGACCGCGGCAGTGCGGGTTCGGTGGCGCAGAAGCCGGGCGCGGCCGGTTGCCTGGCGCCGCGCTCGGTGCATGGCTGCACGCCGGCGCGGGCGCTGAAGGGCGTCAGCTCGATCGCGCTCAGCCCCGACGGCCGCTATCTCTACTCGACCTCGTTCGAAAGCGACGCGGTCGACATCTTCAGGAGGAACAGATGAGTCAGTCGGACGAGGAACGCCGCAGCGGGCTGACTCGCAAACAGCTGCTCGGCAGCGGCGCCAGCGCCGCCGCCGCGGCGCTGCTTGCCCAGGGCGTCGGCGTCGAGCGGGCACTCGGCGCCAAGAAAGACGGCAGGCGCGACGTCGCCGGGATGAACATCGTCCTCATCCTCACCGATCAGGAGCGGGCGATCCAGCACTTCCCGCCCAACTGGCTGCGCCAGAACCTGCCGGGGATGCGGCGGCTGCGCCAGCACGGTGTCAGCTTCGAACGCGCCTTCACCAACGCCTGCATGTGCTCACCGGCGCGCTCAACCCTGATGAGCGGCTTCTTCCCCGCCCAGCACGGGGTCAAGTACACGCTCGAGGAAGACATGCCCTTCCCGGAATATCCGCACCAGGTGGAACTGCCGCGGCCGCCGGAGATGCCGAACCTGGCCACGGTGATGCGGGCGGCGGGCTACAACGTCATCTACAAGGGCAAGTGGCACTGCTCGAAGCCGGCGCAGAAAGAAAACGCGCAGCCCTCCGACCTTGAGCGCTACGGCTTCACGCGCTGGAATCCGCCCGACGCGGGCGCCAACCAGAGCGTCCCCGAGGCCGGCGGCGGCTTCATCGACAACGACGGGCGTTTCATGGAATCGACTGGCTCAGCGGAGTCGGGGTCCGAGGGAGTGATGCAATACCTGAGCTCGGCTGCCGCTAAACAGCAGCCCTTCTTCCTGGTGATCTCGCTGGTCAACCCACACGACGTCCTCTTCTACCCGAGCAAGACCTTCGAAGAAGCCGGCTACGACGACTCCTGGATCCAGGGCGACATCGGCGTGCCGGCGACTAACGAAGAAGACCTCTCGACCAAGCCCTCGGCCCAGGAACAGTTCCTGAAAATCTTCAATCTCACCGGCAAGCCGCGGACCGAAAAGGAAAAGCGCGCCTACCTGAACTACTACGGCAACCTGATGCGCTCCTCCGACAACTACATCGTCAACGTCCTCAACAAACTCGAAGAGGCCGGCCTGTATGACGACACGCTGATCGTGCGCACCGCCGACCACGGTGAGATGGGCCTGACCCACGGCGGCATGCGACAGAAGAACTTCAACTTCTACGAGGAGGCGACGCGGGTCCCGCTCGTCTACTCCAACCCGAAGCTGTTCCCCGCCCCGCTGAGCAGCGACGCGCTGGTCTCCCACGTCGACTTCCTGCCCACCCTGGCCAGTCTCGCGAAGGCGCCGAAATCGGCCCGCGTCAACTGGCAGGGGGTGGACTACTCGCGCCTGGTCCTGCAGCCGAGGACGGCGAAGCCGGTCCAGGACTACGTCGTCTTCACCTATGACGACTTCCAGTCGGGACAGGCCAGTCCGCCCTACCCGAAACCGCCGAACCACATCGTCTCGATCCGCGAAGGCCGCTGGAAGCTGGCTCGCTACTACGACGTCAGCAAGAAAAACCCGAAGCCGCCCGAATGGGAGATGTACGACCTCAAGACCGATCCCAAAGAGGAAACTAACCTCGCCTACGAGGGCTATGAACGCTCCGAGCGCGAGGAGGCACAGTTCCAGCGGCTGAAGCGGAAGCTGGCACGGGTTGAAAAGACCCGGCTGACGAAGCGCTAGGGAGCGCCCTGGCGCCCCCGGTATTCGGGCTAAGCCAAATAGGACCTTTTTCATACCCAATGCTCAGAAGTCACGCAGCGGGCCCGGCGTTCGTTGAGTGTGTCGGATACCCATATCTACCGGTCGTGGATGGAGGCCTGTGCGATGACCCCTGGGCGCTTGCTGTGCGTGTTGGGGCTGCTCGGCCTCGTGTTCTCCGGCGGCTTTGCCGAGCGGGCTTCCGCGGCTCCTTGCGATCCGCCGATCACCAACGTCATCGCCTGCGAGAACTCGAAGCCGGGGAATCCGCCGAGTGAATGGGATGTCAGCGGCTCGGGAGATCCGAACATCCAGGGCTTCGCCACCGACATCAGCGTCGACCAGGGGCAGACGGTCCGCTTCAAGATCAAAACTCCCTCGAGCGACTACCGCCTCGACATCTACCGGATGGGCTACTACGGCGGCGACGGCGCACGCAAGGTGGCGACGGTCCAGCCCTCGGCTTCCCTGCCGCAGTCCCAGCCGGCTTGCCTGACCCAGGCCGCCACGGGCTTGATCGACTGCGGCAACTGGGCTCAGTCGGCTTCCTGGGCGGTACCCGCCGACGCGGTCTCGGGGATCTACTTCGCCACGCTCGAGCGCGAGGACGCCAGCTCGGGTGGCAGCCACATCATCTTCGTCGTCCGCGACGACGACGGGCACTCCAACCTCCTCTTCCAGACCTCCGACACCACCTGGGAGGCCTACAACCAGTACGGCGGCAACAGCCTCTACGAGGGCGGGCCCGGGACCAATCCGGGTCGCGCCTACAAGGTCAGCTACAACCGCCCGCTCACCGTTCGCGGCACCACCTCCGAAGACTCTCCGTTCAACGCCGAGTACCCGATGGTCCGCTGGCTGGAGCGCAACGGCTACGACGTCAGCTACTCGACCGGGATCGACACCGATCGCCGCGGTGCCGAGATCCTCGAGCACAAAGCCTTCCTCTCGGTCGGCCATGACGAGTACTGGTCGGGCACCCAGCGGGCGAACGTCGAGGCGGCTCGTGCCGCCGGCGTAAACCTCGCCTTCTTCAGCGGCAACGAGGTCTTCTGGAAGACACGCTGGGAAAACAGCATCGATGGCTCCAACACCGACCACCGCACCCTTGTCTCTTACAAGGAGACGCACGCCAACGCCAAGATCGACCCGACCGCCGCTTGGACGGGGACCTGGCGCGATCCCCGCTTCAGCCCGCCGGCCGACGGCGGCCGCCCGGAGAACTCGCTGACCGGCACGATCTTCATGGTCAACTCCGGCACGACCGCGATCCAGGTCCCCGCCGCTGACGGCAAGATGCGGCTCTGGCGCAACACCAGCGTCGCCTCCTTGGCGGCGAACCAGACAGCGACGCTGGCCGCCAACACGCTCGGATACGAGTGGGACGAAGATCTCGACAACGGCTCTCGCCCCGCCGGCCTGGTCGACCTTTCCTCGACCACCACCAACGTGTCCCAGCGCCTCCTCGACAACGGCTCCAACTACGGCGCCGGCACCGCCACCCACCACTTGACGCTCTACCGCGCCCCCAGCGGCGCCCTGGTCTTCGGCGCCGGCACCATCCAGTGGTCCTGGGGCCTGGACGGAACCCACGATCGCGAAGCCTCGACCGCGGACTCGCGGATGCAGCAGGCCACGGTCAACCTGCTGGCGGACATGGGCGTGCAGCCCGGCACCCTCCAGGCCGGCCTCGTGGCGGCGACCAAAACCACCGACACCCAGGCGCCAGCGACGACGATCACCAGCCCGCTGGCGGGGGCAGAAGTCAAAAGCGGGGTGCCGATCACGATCAGCGGCACCGCCACCGACCAGGCGGCGGAGACCGGCGGCGGCCAGGTCGGCGGCGTCGAGGTCTCGGTCGACGGCGGCAGCACCTGGCACCCGGCGACCGGCCGCGGCAGCTGGACCTACTCGTGGACGCCGAGCACCGGCGGCAACACGACGATCAGGGTGCGCGCCACGGACGACAGCGGCAACATCGAGAGCCCCGGCGCTCAGGTCGCCGTCAAAGTCGTTTCGCGGACCTGTCCCTGCTCGATCTGGGACAACACCTTCACCGGCCCCCAGGACGGGGATCCCAACGCGATTGAAGTCGGCACCAAGTTCCGCTCTGACACCACCGGCTACGTCACCGGCCTGCGCTTCTATAAGACGACCGGGAACACCGGCACCCACATCGGGCGCCTGTGGACGGCGGGGGGAACCCAGCTGGCCCAGGCCACCTTCAGCGGCGAGAGCGCCTCCGGCTGGCAGCAGGTCAGCTTCGGCACGCCGGTGGCGATCAACGCCAACACCACCTATGTCGTTTCCTACCACGCTCCCAGCGGCCACTACGCGTCGCGCTCCGGCTACTTCGCGCTCGTCGGCGTCGACAACGCGCCGCTGCACGCTCTGGCCGACGGGGTCGACGGGCCCAACGGCATCTACAAATACGGGGCTGCCGGCTCGCTCTTCTCCGGCTCAGGACCCGAGACCTACAACTCGGAGGCCTATCTGGTCGACGTCGTCTTCAATCCCTCGGGCGACGCGATCCCGCCCTCGGTGATCGCCCGCGCGCCCGCCAGCGGCGCCACTGCGGTCCCGCTCACGAGCGACATCACCGCGACCTTCAACGGGGCGATGGATCCAACCACGGTCAACGGCTCCACGGTCACCCTGCGCGATGCCGGCGGAGCACTGGCGGCGGCGACGGTGAGCTACTCCCCAGCCCAGCAGCAGGTGACCCTTGATCCGACCGCCTCGCTGCAGGGCTCGACCACTTACACGGCGACGATCAAAGGCGGCCCGGGCGGGGTAACCGACCAGGCCGGCAACCCGCTTCCCGCCGACTCGAGCTGGTCCTTCACGACCGCCGAACCGCCGCTGCCGCCGCCGGACGAAGGGCCGGGCGGCCCGATCCTGGTGGTCTCGACCGCCGCCAACCCGTTCAGCCGCTACTACGCGGAGATCCTGCGCTCCGAAGGCATGAACGAGTTCAAGGTCACCGACCTCGCCAACGTCAACGCCGCCATGCTGGGCGCCTATGACGTCGTCATCCTCGGCGAAACCGGCCTCAGTGCTGCCCAGGTCACGACCCTGAGCAACTGGGTCCAGCAGGGCGGCAACCTGATCGCGATGCGCCCCGATCCCCAGCTCGCCGGCCTTCTCGGCCTCACCACCACCGCCAACGCGCTGGCCAACGGCTATCTCAAAGTCGACACCAGCAGTGGCCCCGGCGCCGGCATCGTCGGCCAGACGATCCAGTTCCACGGCACCGCCGATCGCTACACGACCAGCGGCGCGCAGACGCTTGCCACCCTCTACGCCAACGCCGGCAGCGCCACCGCCAACCCCGCCGTGACCCTGCGCAGCGTCGGCACGAACGGGGGGCAGGCCGCCGCCTTCACCTACGACCTCGCCAAGTCGGTTGTCTACACGCGACAGGGCAATCCCGCCTGGAGCGGCGAAGAGCGCGACGGCACCGGCCCGATCCGCTCCGACGATCTCTTCTTCGGCGCCAAGCAGGGTGACGTCCAGCCCGACTGGGTCGACCTGAGCAAGGTTGCGATACCCCAGGCCGACGAGCAGCAGCGGCTGTTGAAGAACCTGATCGAGGAGGTCAACCTGGACCGCAAGCCGCTGCCGAGCTTCTGGTTCCTGCCGCGCGACGCGAAGGCGGCCGTGGTGATGACCGGCGACGACCACGGCAACGGCGGCACCGCCGGTCGTTTCGACCAGTTCAGCGCCGAAAGCCCAGCGGGCTGTGTGGTCGCCGATTGGCAGTGCATCAGGGGGACCTCCTACATCTACCCGAGCACCGCGGGGCTGAGCAACGCCAAAGCGACCGCCTACCAGAGCGCGGGCTTCGAGATCGGCCTCCATCTCTCCACCGAATGCGGCGACTGGGCCGACCGCGCCCAGCTCGAATCCTTCTACACCAGCCAGCTCACGGCCCTGGCGACGAACTACCCCGGCCTGGGCGCTCCGACCACGAACCGGACCCACTGCATCGCCTGGAGCGACTGGGCGACGCAGCCGAAGGTGGAGCTCCAGAACGGGATCCGTTTCGACACCAACTACTACTACTGGCCGCCGGAATGGGTCCAGGACCGCCCCGGGCTGTTCACGGGCTCCGCCATGCCGATGCGCTTCGCCGACCTCGACGGCTCGATGATCGACGTCTACCAGGCGGTTACCCAGATGACCGACGAGTCGGGGCAGTCGTATCCGTTCACCAGCGACACCCTGCTCGATCGCGCCGTCGGCCCGGAGGGCTACTACGGCGTCTTCACCGCCAACATGCACACCGACAACGCTTCCTCCGCCGGAGCGGACGGGATCGTCAGCTCGGCGCGGGCGCGCGACGTCCCGGTCGTCTCCGCCCGCCAGATGCTGACCTGGTTGGACGGCCGCAACAACTCCTCCTTCAGCTCGCTGGCATGGAGTGCCAACAAGCTCACCTTCACGATCAACCATGCGGCCGGCGCCAACGGCCTGCGGGCGATGGTTCCGACCGCCTCCGCGGTCGGGCTGCTGACCGGCGTAAAGCTGAACGGCTCGCCGGTGACGACGACCACGCGGACGATCAAGGGCCGGGAGTACGCGTTCTTCGACGCCGCGGCTGGCTCCTACGAAGCGACCTACGCGGTCGACGACACCGCGCCGGCGATCTCCAACGTCGCCCATGCGGTCGCGGCCGACGGCACGGCGACGATCACCTGGAGCACCAACGAGGCCTCTGATTCGCGGGTCGATTTCGGCACCGACCCCAGCTCGCTGAGCGCCAGCACGAGCAAATCGGCGCTGGGCACCTCCCACAGCGTGCAGCTCAGCGGGCTCAGCCCGAGCACGACCTACTACTACCGGGTCAGCTCGGCGGACCCGGCGGGCAACTCGCGCACGGAACCGGCACCGCCGGCCGCGCCGAGGACTTTCACGACCCCCGGCCTGAGCCTCACCGACACCACCGTGGCCGACTTCACCGCGGGATTCCCGGACGCCAGCACCCGGATCTCGCAGGGGGGCGACGGCGAGCTGATCCTGAAGCCGACCGAGGGTGACGAATTCTCCGGCGGGCCGGGCCTGCCGGGCGGTTGGGAAAGCTGCCCCTGGAGCGCCCCGGAGGGATGCGCCCTGGGCACCGGCGCCACGGTTTCGGGCGGCAGCCTCCACGTCAGCGGCGCCTATGCGCGGACGGCCGCCAGCTACGGGTCGGGACGCACACTCGAGTTCGTCGCCAGTATCGGCGCCCAGAGCTTCGAGCACGTCGGCCTCGGGGTCGATCTCAACAGCTCGGGCAACTGGGCGATCTTCAGCGTCAAGTCGGATGGGACCTTCAACGCCCGCACCAACAACAACGGCGCCTCGACGGAAACGCAACTCTCAAGCGCCCTGCTGGGCTCGCCACACCTCTACCGGATTGAGTGGGCTGCGAGCGAGGTGCGCTATTACGTCGACGGGGCACTCGTCGCCACCCACGCGGCCGATTTCGGCGCCACGCAGATGCGCCCGATCGCGAGCGACTACGACGCCTCGGCTCCGGAGCTTTCGATCGACTGGCTGCGGATGAGCGACTACCCCGGCTCGGGCGCCTTCGACTCGCGCGTTTTTGATGCCGGCGCCGGGCAGAGTGCCGACTGGGGCGCGCTTAGCTGGAGCGGCTCGACGCCGTCGGGCACCGGTGTCGCCCTCAGCGTTCGCAGCGGCAACACGGCGACGCCCGACGCGAGCTGGACCGCCTTCAGCCCGATCGCCGCCAGCGGCGGTGACATCCCGGGCAGCTCCCGCTATCTCCAGTACCGGGCGCAGCTGACCACGACCAACCCGGCGGTTACACCCACCCTCGGCGAAGTCTCGATCTCCTACTCGTCCGGCTCCGTGGCGACCCCGCCGGAGACCACGATCGACTCCGGCCCCGGCGGCTCGACCGAAGACTCGACTCCCACCTTCGCCTTCCACTCCTCGGCGTCCGGCGCCACCTTCGACTGCTCGATCGACACCGGCACCCCCAGCTTCGCCCCCTGCTCGGGCCCCGGCGCCACCCACACTCCGGCGAGCCCGCTTGCCAATGGCTCCTACACCTTCCGCGTTCGGGCCACCGCCGCCGGCAACACCGATCCCACCCCGGCGACGAGCAACTTCACGGTCAACGTCGTGGTGGTGCCCGTGCCGAACCTGACCGCGACCTCACCGGCATCCCCCGCCAACGCAAACTCGCCGAAAGTGCTGGGCGGCGCCGAGGCGGGCTCGCAGGTGCGGATCTACTCCACTCCCGACTGCAGCGGGACGCCGCTGGCGACGGGCACCGCCGCCCAGCTGGCGAGCCCGGGGATCACGGTCTCGGTGCTCGACAACTCGACCACGTCACTGCGCGCCACCGCGACCAACGCCGCGGCGAAAACCTCCGCCTGCTCGGCCGCGATCTCCTACGTCGAGGACTCGGCCGCGCCCGACACGACGATCTCCTCCGGCCCCACCGGCCCGACCAACGACTCGACCCCGACCTTCGGCTTCTCTTCCAGCGAGAGCAACTCGACCTTCCAGTGCCGCTTCGACTCCGCA
>Ga0207641_10000061_pt1 | contig 160161 bp, 137 predicted proteins | sample KBSSwiS62_FD_184306 | JGI IMG/M metagenome (GOLD analysis project Ga0207641, IMG submission 184306) | Switchgrass rhizosphere microbial communities from Kellogg Biological Station, Michigan, USA - KBS Switchgrass S6-2 (SPAdes) (version 2) | ecosystem: Host-associated > Plants > Roots >... | reverse complement strand
AACGGGATAAATATAATACCAATCTTGCGCAGGGGCTCAAGAAAAATAAAGGCAAATACTACTGCCGATACCGCCCCTGAAGCGCCGAGGCTCCGGTAATTATAATTGTTTTTGTTTTTGCTGTAAGTGGGCAACAGGCAGGCGTAGAGCGAAGACAGGTACATGAGCAGGTACAACCATTTTCCCTGTGGTCCAAATACATCGGTAAACTGCGATTCTACATAAACGCCAAAAATATACAGGGAATACATATTGAAAAACAAGTGGCCGTAATTGGCATGTATAAATCCGCAGGTAAAAAACCGGTATACCTGGTTTTGATTGGCAATGGCGGGCGGATAAAAAATCAATTCATCAAAAAGTTTTTCATTATTGAATGCCGCAAGCGACACGATACACGTGACAACAATTATGACAATGGTTACGGTAATTTGCATGCCTGGAATAATTATGTGTGATTATTAGTGTTTGTTATTGATGATGGTATTTTTCATTTCTAAGGATGGTACAGGCGCGGTACACCTGTTCGGTTAAAATTAACCTTACCAATTGGTGCGGAAAAGTTAAAAGAGATAAAGACCATTTGTAATTGGCCCTTTTTAATACAGTGTCATGAAGGCCATAAGCGCCGCCAATCAGAAAAACAAGCTGGCGTGTACTTTCATTTGCCCTGGTTTGTATAAAGTCGGCCAGTTGTTCGGAAGAAAGGGCCTTGCCTCTTTCGTCCAGGGCCACCAGGTAATCATCTTTTGGCAATTCGTGCAATAAAATTTCAGCTTCTTTTTTTTTCAGATCGGCTTCAGACAATAAGCCTGCATTTTTCGGTGTGGCAATGATATTCCATTCAACAGGATAATAATTGGATATACGCTGTGTAAATATGTCCACCCCCGGTTTAACATAGGGTTCATGCATTTTGCCTACCGACCAGAATTGAAATTTCATGCGGCAAATTAATAAGTAAAATTGAGGAAATATAATGGCGTCGCAGAAGGGCGGGTGAGGTGATAAGGATAAAATATAATAAGACTGCCGCAAACAGCCTGTTCAGCATGCCGGTGTTTTATAACTTGAAATCATATTCTTCAAAACAGAGTTCACCTGCATGTACTTTTTTAATGCAGTTAACAATGGCATCAAGAGGCGCTGTTTTTACAATATACCCCCTGCCGCCTATATGGTGCAATTCCTTTGAATCTTCACTTGACCAGGCATTTGATAAACCCAGGATTTTGGCATTGGGGTACTGTTTCAGTATATTTTTTGTGGTTTCCAGGCCGGTAACCGGCTTCATATAAATGTCCATTACCACTACATCGGGGTGCAGTTTCTCGTATATTTTCTCAGCTTCGGGGCCGGAACTGGCAGTGCCTGCCACTTTAATCGTACTGTCGTGTGGCAATAACGATTTCAGCGCATTTAGCATCATGGAATGATCATCTACAATTAATATTGATATTGTCCGGCTCAAGGGTTCAAATTAATATGATGTGGTTTAGGGTAAAAGGGACATAGGGTGTAAGGTAGCCGTAACCAAGAGATTGCTGCTTACTAAGTTAGCAACTTTTGGTTTACGCTTTATAAATAATTTATATTTTAAATGGGATTCTTTTTTAGCGGCAAATTATCCGTTGGCAATGGCCAGGGAAAAACGGGCAGTGTGCTGTTGCTGTGCAGGATACGCAGTGGTGCAACGAAACGCCATCCGCCAGCTGCGGGAATATGAATGGATTTTTCTGCTGTCTGTGGCGTCGGATGCATGCGCAACATTCAACCTAAATGTTAGCACTTATAAGCCGAACCTTATTATATTGCGTACAGCGTGTAGATAGTACAATCATTGTTGCAGCATCGTTTTGTGGCCGGTTGTTATTAGCATGCTCATTTATAAATTATACTATTAATAAGACATGAAGCATTTTACACAAACGATGCGCTGGTTTGGGCCCAGCGACCCCGTTAGTTTAAGCGATATAAGACAGGCCGGCTGTACCGGCGTAGTAACGGCCCTTCATCATATTCCGGTGGGTGAGGTATGGACAACCGAAGAAATCAATATCCGCAAAAAAATGATAAACGGCGCCGGCATGGAATGGAAGGTCATTGAAAGCCTTCCGGTACATGAAGACATCAAAAAGCAATCCGGCAATTACCAGTTGTATATTGAACAGTATAAAGAAAGCCTTCGCAATGTGGCCGCCTGCGGGCTGCAGGTTGTTACCTATAATTTTATGCCGGTGCTCGACTGGCTGCGTACCGATCTTTCCTATGCCATGCCAGATGGCAGCAGGGCGCTTTATTTTGAACGCGCTGCTTTTATTGCTTTTGATCTTTTTTTATTAAAAAGGCCGGGTGCTGAAAAAGATTATACCGCTGCAGAAATACAGGCTGGCAAAATGCGGTTTGATGCCATGGGGCAGGAAGAAAAAGAAAGATTGTTTCGCAACGCCATGCTTGGATTGCCGGGAAGCGATGAGGCCTTTACACCAGGCAATGTGCTGGCTGCATTGGAAACCTATAAAGGCATTGATGCCAATCTGCTGCAACAGCACCTGTTTTATTTTCTGCAACAAATTGTTCCGGTAGCTGAAGCGGCCGGTTTGCAAATGGCCATACATCCGGATGATCCGCCTTACCCGGTATTGGGTCTTCCGCGGGTAGTAAGCACCCGGCAGGATGCAGCGGATTTATTAAATGCCGTTCCTTCCCGGGCAAATGGTCTTTGCTTTTGTACAGGCTCTTTTGGCGCCCGTGCCGACAATAATTTAATTGACATGCTGAAGCAGTTTGGCGATCATATTCATTTTTTTCATTTGCGTAACACCAAACGCGATGCTGCCGGCAATTTTTATGAAGCACCCCATCTCGGCGGCGATGCAGATATGTACAGTATTGTAAGAGAAGCTTTGTTGCTGATGCAAAAAAGAAATGTATCCATTCCCATGCGCCCCGACCATGGACACCAAATGCTGGATGATTTGAAAAAGAAAACCTATCCCGGCTATTCAGGCATTGGCAGGTTAAAAGCCCTGGCAGAATTGAGAGGGCTGGAACTGGGCATAAGCAGGAGTATTTTTTAGACCTGTCTCAAAGGCGGTGCGGCCCGGATGCTGCGATTGGTTAAAATCGCATTACAAAATGATAAGATATCTGTAATCATTTCACCTATTTTTGGAACGAAATACAACTATATGATGAAGCTGACACCAACGATGCGCTGGTATGGGCCCAATGATCCAGTAAGCCTGGCCGATATAGCACAAGCCGGATGCACAGGCGTGGTTACCGCATTGCACCACCTGGCGAACGGGCAGGTTTGGACAAAGGAGGAAATCGAAAAACGAAAAGACGTTGTTAATGCAGCCGGGCTTGACTGGAAAGTGGTAGAAAGCATACCCGTACACGACGACATAAAAACACAAAAAGGCAGCTTTAAGGAGTATATTGAAAATTATAAAGAGAGCATCAGGAACCTGGCTGCGAATGGCATTGAAGTGATTACCTACAATTTTATGCCGGTGCTGGACTGGACGCGGACAGATTTGTCTTTCGCAGTAGCCGATGGTTCAAAGGCACTGCGTTTTGAAAAAGCGGCCCTGGTGGCTTTTGATGTGTATATGCTGAAGAGGAAAAATGCTGAAGCTGATTATAGTAATGACGAGATAATAAGGGGAAAGGAGCGGTTTGAAAATATGAGTGAAGAAGAAAAACAATTGCTGCAGCGCAATATCATTGCCGGCCTTCCCGGAAGCGAAGCATCTTTTACATTAGCGCAGTTTCAGCAGGCACTCGACAATTACGATGGAATTGATGAAGATATCCTGCGCAGTCATTTGATTTATTTTCTTCAGCAGATAGTACCCGTAGCAGAAGCAGCAGGTATTAAGATGGCCATACATCCCGACGATCCGCCATTTGCAATATTTGGTTTGCCCAGGGTAGTAAAGAAAAGTGAAGATATAAACAAGTTAATAGCCGCTGTACCATCTGTCAGCAACGGACTTTGTTTTTGCACGGGTTCTTATGGTGTAAGGCCCGATAATGATTTGCCTGCTATGGTAAAAACTTTTGGTGAAAGAATTCATTTCTTACACCTTCGTTCCACCCGTCGGAATGCAGCAGGCGATTTTTATGAAGATAACCACCTGGAAGGCGATGTGGACATGTACAGTGTAATGAAGGAAGTAATACTGCTGATGCAAAAGCAACAAATCAGCATCCCGATGCGCCCGGATCACGGCCACCAGATGCTGGACGATTTGAAAAAGAAAACCAATCCTGGTTATTCTGCCATTGGCAGGTTACGCGGACTGGCGGAATTGCGGGGCCTTGAACTGGGAATTGGAAAATCATTATTTATTTAATCATCTAACGATACATACTTATGGCTTTGCCCACGAATATTACTGCTGCACAAACAGCATCCTCAGCCCCCGCAAGAAAAGGAAGTTTTTTATTTCCATTCATTATGGTGACCAGTCTTTTCTTTTTCTGGGGTTTTATACATAATCTTGATCCGGCACTGATACCTCATTTACGCAGGGCTTTTAGTTTAAATACGGTGGAAGCATCCCTGGTAGATTCGGCCGTATATCTTGGATATTTCATTATGGCTATTCCTGCCGGCATGCTGATGAAAAAGTATGGATATAAAACCGGCATTCTAATAGGTCTTTCATTCTTTTCCATTGGTTGTTTTCTATTTGTGCCGGCAGCCAATACAATGCAGTATGCTTTTTTTCTGAGCGCATTATTCATTGTTGCCTGCGGTCTTGCTATACTGGAAACAGCTGCAAATCCGTACGCCACTATTTTGGGTAACCCTGAAACCTCTACGCAACGCCTGAATTTTGCTCAGTCGTTTAATGGTCTTGCAGCATTCCTGGCGCCGCTCATCGGCAGAAATTTTATTCTTTCAAAACAACCACTGGGCACGGCAGAAATTGCCGCCATGACTGAAACTGCCCGCAAAGCTTATCTTTTGCAGGAAACCTCCACGGTTAAAATGCCCTATATTGTATTGGGATTGGCCATTCTTGTTGTTGCTGCCGTCTTCTTTTTTACAAAATTGCCCGACATTAAAGACAGTGAAGAAAAAAACGAAAACAGTTTTTTTCATGCATTCAGTCACAAACAACTGGTTTGGGGAATAATAGCGCAATTTTTTTATGTAGGCGCGCAGGTCTGTATTTTAAGCTTCCTGATTCTTTTTGCAACCAAAGCAGCTGGTATTACTGAAACAGAGGCAGCCGTATATTCCAGTTTCGCAGGGCTTTCCTTTATGGTGGGCAGGTTTGCCGGAACTTTTTTTATGCGTTTTATTGCGCCTCCAAAATTGCTGTCGATATACGCCGTTATGTGCATCTTACTCAGTCTGATTACAATATTCGGCACGGGAATTATTACATTGTATGCGGTAATAGTAATGGCTTTTTTCATGTCAATTATGTTCCCTACCATTTTTGCTTTGGGCATACAGGATATTGGAGCGGATACAAAAGCAGGCTCCAGTCTCATTATTATGTCCATTGTTGGGGGCGCTGTTCTGCCGCCATTGCTGGGTTTTATTGCGGATAAGACCAACAATATTCAATACGGTTATGTGGTACCATTGATTTGTTTTGCGGTTATTTTATATTTTGGTTTGAGGGGATACAAGCATACTGAAAAAGATGTTGAAGTGCTAAAGAGCGACGCGTAGTATTCAGTACTTAGTACTCAGTATACAGACCACCGGAATTGCGTCGCGTCTAAGTACTAAATACTAAAATCTTTATACTAAAAGCTGCGTCGCGTCTGAATACTAAATACTAAAATCTTTATACTACATGAAGCGCTATTGTCTTGCACTGGATTTATACAACGATGAAAAACTGATTGCCGAATACGAAGCCTATCACAGAAATGTTTGGCCCGAAATAAAGAAAAGCATTACCGGTGCAGGCATCGTGAATATGGAAATCTATCGTACGGGAAACCGCCTGTTTATGATAATGGAAACAAGCGACAATTTCAGTTTTGAACGTAAAGCGGCCATGGATAACGATAATCCAAAAGTTCAGGAGTGGGAACAACTGATGTGGAAGTTTCAAAGCTCTTTGCCCTGGGCCAAAGACGGGGAGAAATGGATACTGATGGATAAGATTTTTGAACTGAATTCCTAAATATAGCAGCATGAATGGGAATGCAAATAGTAATGCAACAGCTGCCATTGATGCCCATCAGCATTTCTGGTATTATCATCCTGAAACGCATGGTTGGATAAATGATGAAATGGCCGTTATCCGGAAGAATTTTTTACCGGAAGACCTGCAACCTGTTTTACAACAAAATGATGTTGCGGGTACTATCGCAGTGCAGGCAGATCAAACCGAAAAGGAGACTGATTTTTTATTACAGCTGGCTGCAGCAAACAAATATATTAAGGGCGTGGTTGGCTGGGTTGATCTGCGTGCAGATAATTTGCGGCAAAGACTGGAACACTATGCGCAGTTCACACATTTAAAGGGTTTCAGACACGTATTGCAGGGAGAAGATCCGGCATTTATGCTGCAGCCATCTTTTTTAAAAGGAATCGGCTTGCTGAAACAGTTTAATTTTACTTATGATATTCTCATCTTTCCGAAACACCTGCCTGCGGCCTTGCAAATGATACAACAATTTCCCGATCAGCCATTTATCATTGATCATATTGCCAAGCCCTATATTAAAGACGGTTTGACAGGTGAGTGGAAAAAGGATATGCTTAGCATTGCCCAATACCCGAATGTGTACTGCAAGATCAGCGGTATGGTAACGGAAGCGGATATGCGCAACTGGAAGCAGGCTGATTTTACGCCTTATCTTGACGCGGTTACGGAGGCGTTTGGCATTAACCGGGTAATGTTTGGTTCCGACTGGCCGGTTTGCCTGGCCGCCGGCTCCTATAAAGCAGTAGCGGGTATTGTAAAAAACTATTTTGCTGGTTTTTCTGCTGAAGAACAGCAGTTGTTTTTCAGCAAAAACGCATCAGCATTTTATCATCTAACATAAAGAATATGGATTTGCATTTAAAAGACAAGGTAATTATTGTAACCGGCGGTGCAAAAGGCATAGGCGAGGGCATAGTCAGGGTATTGGTGAATGAAGGGGCCGTTCCCGTTATCATTGGAAGAAATGAAAAAGACAATCTGGCTACCGTTGCATCGGCAGGTGGAAAGACGGCACAGGTGCCGGCTGAATTATCTGATCCCGTTGCTTGTGAGAAGGCGGTAAAGACCATTATAGAAAAATTCGGCCGGATAGACGGCGTGGTAAACAATGCCGGCGCCAACGACGGCGTGGGACTGGAGAATGGCAATTACGAAGCATTTATGGCCTCGCTGCACAAGAATATGGTGCATTATTATTTAATTGTACACCATGCTTTGCCCGAGCTGAAGAAAACAAAGGGCGCCATTGTAAATATTACGTCAAAGACAGCCGAGACCGGGCAGGGCGGCACCTCCGCCTACGCCGCCGCCAACGGCGGCCGCAATGCGTTAACCCGCGAGTGGGCCGTTGAGTTGCTGAAATATGGTATTCGCGTAAACGCCATTGTGGTGGCCGAATGTTTTACGCCATTATATGCAAGATGGATTGAAACTTTGCCCAACCCAAAGGAAAAATTAAAAGCCATTGAAGCCACTATACCATTGGGCAACAGAATGACAACAGCAGAAGAACTGGGTAATGCTACTGCGTTTTTGCTGTCGGATTGTTCCAGTCATACTACCGGTCAGTTAATACATGTAGATGGTGGTTATGTACATTTGGACCGGGCATTGGCAAATGCGTAGCGTAAATTCAAAAGTGAAAAGTTAAAAAGCGGGGGCGAATAGATGGTGGGAAGAAAAAGGGAAAATTAAAATTTACCCACTCGCTACTCACGCCTCACCAAAAGTATTAACACATGCGAGCATTAATCTGCACAACACCCGGAGAGTTTGAGTACAGGGATATTTCCCGGCCATTAACTGTTGAGGGAAATACCCTGCTGAAGATAAAGCGCATAGGCATTTGCGGTACCGATCTGCACGCTTTTGAGGGAACACAACCTTTTTTTAATTACCCGCGGATACTGGGGCATGAACTGGCTGCTGATATTGTTGAAACGGACGATCCAGATTTTAAAAAGGGGGAGGCAGTTACATTTATTCCCTATTTTAACTGCGGGCATTGCATAGCCTGCCGTATGGGCAAGCCCAATTGTTGTACCGGTATAGCTGTAAGTGGTGTACACACAGACGGGGGGATGGTTGACTATCTTTCCGTACCCACTTATTCACTGGTGCATGGCAGTGGGTTGAGCTATGAAGAACTGGCGCTGGTTGAGCCACTGGCCATTGGTGCGCATGGTGTGCGAAGGGCAGGTGTTACCCGCGATGAAAGGGTGCTGGTAGTAGGGGCGGGCCCGATAGGACTGGGTACTATGGAATTTGCGCGGATAGCAGGCGGCAGCGTTATTGCTATGGATATAAATGATGACCGGCTCCGGTTTTGCAAGGAAAAATTGCAGGTAGGCGATACCGTTAATCCCGCAAAGGAAGATGCACTGGAAAAATTGAAAGCAATTACCGGTGGCGATATGCCCACTGTGGTAATAGATGCTACGGGCAGTTTAAAAGCCATTAATAATGCATTTCAGTACCTGGCGCATGGCGGCAGGTACGTGCTGGTGGGTTTGCAAAAAGGCGATATTAATTTTAGCCATCCGGAATTTCATAAACGCGAGGCCACGCTGATGAGCAGCCGAAATGCTACACGTGCAGATTTTGAACACGTTATTGCCAGCATGAAAAATGGTTTTGTAAATCCAACCAATTATATCACGCACCGGGTGCAATTCGGCCAGGTTAAAGATGAATTCGCCGGCTGGTTAAATCCTGCCAATGGGGTTATTAAGGCAATGGTGGAAATGTAGTGAAGAGCACTATACCGTCATTTCAAGCGGCTATCATCGCTGTCATTGCGAACATTTTCCCGTCATCGCGAATCGCAGCAGGGATTGCGAATAGATGCATCCAGCGCGATGAAGCAATCTGGTCTATAAACTGTCAGCATGATGCATATTTAAGCACAGATTGCTTCACTTCGTCCGCAATGACGGGGTGAGCTTGCTGCACTCCGTGCAATGCAACGGGGTAGGATTGCTGTAATCCTACCCCGTCGTCGCGTCATTGCAAATCAAAATTCTTTTAAGAAGCCGGTTTATAATAATTCACTTTCCACAAATCATATCGTTTAAACTGCACCTGCATTCTTTTTTCAAAATCTGTATAATCCTTTTTTGCTTTTGGACTCCACAATACTTCGCTCAATGCACTTAAGCGCGGAAAAATCATGTACTCTATTTTCCTGGTATTGGCCATGTATTCTGTCCATACATTGCCCTGTGCGCCCAATACATGCTTGCCCTGCTCTTCCGTTAAAGCCGCCGGTATGGGCTCATATTTGTACACATTTTCCAGCGGCAGAAACCCACCAATGGTTACGGAATCTTCTTTCTTTGTTTGTGCATGATCCAGGTAAACATAGGCGCCCGGCGTCATGATTACATCGTGGTTTTGTTTGGCTGCATCAATTCCACCCTCTTCACCCCGCCAGCTCATTACAGTAGCATTGGGTGCCAGGCCGCCTTCCAGAATTTCATCCCATCCAATAATCGATTTGCCCTTGCTGTTGATGTATTTTTCTATCCGGCCAATAAAATAGCTTTGCAAGCCGTGCTCGTCTTTCAATCCTTTTTCCTTAATCAGGTTCTGGCAAAAAGCAGATTCTTTCCAGGCATCCTTCGGGCACTCATCGCCGCCAATATGAATGTATTTGGCAGGGAACAGGGGTAGAATTTCATCGATAACATCCTGCAAAAAGTTAAACGTATACTCACTGGGACAATAAACATCTTTAAAAACACCCCATGTCTCCTGTACCAGCTTAATGCGGCCCGCAGCCAGCTGTAGTTTACTGGCATTTGAAATCATTTCGGGTTTTATAAAGGTAGCCGTGTCCGGAAAACAACTCAGTTGCGGATATGCGGCAATAGCAGCGCTGCTGTGACCGGGCAATTCAATTTCGGGAATTACAGTAATATAGCGGGCTGCTGCATATTTTACCACGTCTTTAATTTGTTCCTGCGTATAGAAACCGCCATAAGGCTCATTGTCGCTGCCCTTGCCGGGATAACGGCCAATGATGGTGCCGTTTCTTTTGGATCCTATTTCAGTAAGTTTTGGGTATTTTTTTATTTCGATGCGCCAGCCCTGGTCTTCTGTTAAATGCCAGTGAAAATAATTCATCTTATGCAGCGCGATATAATCAATATATTTTTTTACAAAGTCTACCGGGAAGAAATGACGTCCTGCATCCAGCATTAAACCCCGGTAAGCAAAACGCGGATAATCTTTGATCGACACATACGGAACAGGTAGTTTGGAAACAGGTGCGGCTGCAGGAACGGGCAATAATTGTATCAGTGTCTGGATACCATAAAAGGTTCCGTTCTCATTGTCGCCTGCAATATATGCACCTTTGTTATTGATGGTTAATGTATACGCTCCTGCAACAGGGTATTCCATTTTTTCATAGTTAAGTACGATGGCATTTTTGGAGGTTGCCTTCTTTACCACTTTCAGCTTAAAATTGTAAAAACGCTGCAGGTAATCGTTGAGAAAGCTGGCTGAGTTTTCAAGACCGCTGCCTTCCAGCACTACTTGTGTTGCGGGGCTAATGGTAAAACTGGCCATAATTTTTGGCTGTTTCATTTCTGCCGGCTGCGGAATAATGTTAATGGTTTGTGCGGAGCATATACCTGCCATACAAAGAAATAACAATAATGAGAACGTTTTTTTCATTGCGCTTCAATTTTAATTTGATGAGCTCTTGGTTGGTTTGTTGTAAGGGGGCTAAGATAGTAAAACAATGGTTTGGTATTGCACGCAAACGATTGTTTGAAGTATCGCTACCGTGCATACCGTGCTCATACACGACCGAAAACTATTCCACTACAGATCCGGCTGCATGCCGCATCCATACTAATATTCACCACTTCGCACTACCTGATTACAGGCAATATAATACCCGAGCTATTGGCACCATCATGCAGTATTTTTATAGTGCACTTTTGAAAGTCTTCATTCGAAGCAGTATAAATGTTTATAAACTTTTGCGGGTTGCGGTCGGCTATCGGAAACCAACTGCTCTGCACCTGTATCATTATTTTGTGGCCCTTTAAAAAAGTGTGCGCCACATCGGGCAAATCAAACTTTACCCTTTCTGTTTTGCCGGGCTTAAATGCTTCCGGTTTGGCAAAATTATTTCTGAAACGGCCGCGCATAATTTCTCCGCGCACCAGCAATTCGTAGCCGCCCATGGGATAATCGCCGCCGGCTGATCGTTTTTGCTGCGGCTGCGCATCGGGGTATTTAAAATCATCTGGAAATACATCAATAATTTTTACAACAAAATCTGCATCGGTGGTAGAAATGCTGGTCAGCAAATCGGCTGTTACCACTCCTCCGATAGTCAGATCCTGGTCCAGTGCCCCGGTTGTAAAACTCAAAACATCGGGACGGCGCGAGGCAAAGCGCTGGTCGTCGGTCATGTATTCTCTTGTACGCGAATAATGCACATCTTCTGTATACGGCACCGGGTGCGCAGGATCGCTTATATATTCACTATAGCCTCCACTGGCAGCCGGCTTTTCCCAACCCAATTTTCCATTGGGCTGCAGGTACAATATTTTGTCCTGTTTTTCTGCCGGCGGCCATTGAGGATAACTATGCCATTTATTTTCGCCACTAAAAAAGATGGTGGCTTCGGCCTGCCGCGAGATATCGCCTTCGCCTTTCAAATAGTAATTAAAAAAAGGAATTTCAATATTGTTCTGGTACCAGAAAGAGGTATTCTCACCAAAACGAAGATTGCCCAGATGTGTTCCATCATTAGAAGCCCACTGGCCATGATACCAGGGGCCCATTACCAATTTATTAAAATGGGCAGCAGGATTTTTCTTTTCAATGGCCTTATACAAGTTCCATGCGCCAAAACAATCTTCTGCGTCAAATAATCCACCCACTACCATCATGGCAGGTTTAATATCATTTACAAAGTTGCGTGGATTGCGTGCATCCCACCATGCATCATAATCGGGGTGCATCCACAAATCATTCATAAACTTCAGGCTGTCGCCTGTCAGTATTTTAAAATTGCTGAGTGATCCTATATTCAGATAGGTAGCATAATTATCAACTTCGGGTATTTTTAATGTTGAAACAGGGCCCACCGTAGTAGGCTTTGGCCGGGGATAACCAAATCCGCCTGCATAAAAACTAAATGCATCCATTAACATAAAAACACCGTTGTGGTGAAAATCATCGCCCTGGAACCAGTCGGTAACGGGTGCCTGCGGACTCACTGCTTTTAATGCCGGGTGACCGCTTAATGCAGCCATGGTAGAATAGAAACCGGGATAGGATATACCAAAAACACCCACATGTTCATTATTATAGGGCAGGTTTTTTACCAGCCAGTCAATAGCATCGTAGGTATCGCTGGCCTCATCTGTTTCATTCCCTTTTTTGTTGGGGTTAAATGGACGGATATCTGCATATTCACCTTCACTCATCCAGCGGCCACGTACGTCCTGCGTAACAATAATATAATTTTCCCTTGCATAATAGCGCCAGTGGCGGTTCCAGAGATTGGGATTAAAATTAGTTTCCCCATACGGCGCGCAGGAGTAGGGGGTACGTGTTAGCAATACAGGGTGCCTTTGCGTGGTATCTTTCGGAATATAGGCGCAGGTAAACAATTTCACCCCGTCGCGCATAGGGATGCTGCGCTCTATTTTATAATAGTGTTCTTTTATCCAGGCAGAATCCTGTGCATATTGGGCATTCAAACTGGCAGCAGTCAGCAATAATAAAATCAGCCCGGTAAATTTTCTCATGTAATTTTAATTTTGGAAAGCTAATTTAATCAATAAGCATCCAATACCATCAATTTATGAATGCAAATGAAGCGCTTATCAGCCGTTTTTATACGGCCTTTCAGCAACTGGATTATGCAACCATGCAGGATTGTTACAGCGATAACCCTGTTTTTAGCGATCCCGTATTTGGCCTTTTGCAGGGGCAGGAAGTAAAAGCCATGTGGGAGATGCTTTGTAAAAACGCAAAAAATTTTTCACTTGTCTTTTCCAATATACAATTACTGGACGAAGAATATGCTACCTGTAACTGGACGGCATCGTATACTTTTTCCAAAACCGGCAAACCGGTAATCAATAATGTTAAAGCGCACATGCGTATTGAAAACGGTAAAATAACAGAACATACAGATAAATTTGATTTGTGGAAATGGAGCCGTCAGGCCCTGGGTGTACCGGGCCTCTTATTGGGCTGGAGTAATTTTATACAGGGCAAAGTACATAAGAATGCAAAGGGTAGTTTGGAGAAATTTATGACGAATAGCGATTTTTTTTCAGGGCAGGGTTATAAAACATCTTTCCTGCGCGAAGGCAGGTTTCACATACTTCATTGATGCCGCTCCGGCAGTTGAACTAATTTTATTCATATTTTTTGTTGTCTGTTCCTTAATGCTATTATGGTTAATGAACAGCAAGACAGCTGGTGATAAAATGGCAGATGTTACAAAGGCGGGCGATATGCTGGCAGCAGCATCAACCGCGGGATGGTTATTTATTTTTTTCCGGCTGCTTTAATGCCAGGTAGTCCGTGGGTGTCATACCAAACTGTTTGAGGAAGTTTCTCCCAAAATTGGTTTGTGAATTGTAGCCTACTATATTCGAGACTTCATAAATTTTATAACTGCCTTCTATCAGTAGTTCTGCGGCTCTTTTGAGGCGGGTAATATTAATAAGTTCGTTGGGTGTAAGATCGGAAATGGATTTGATCTTGCGGTAGAGCGTGGGTTTGCTCATGTTAAGATGACGGGCCAGTTTCTCTACATCGAGTTCGGCGTCTTCCAAATGGTACAGGATTGCTTCGTTAAGTTTTTCCAGGAAATGTTCGTCGGCACGCGAATAAGCCATGCTCTTGATGTGTACGAGGGGCGAACTGGCAAAATATTCTTTTATCTTAAGGCGGTTGGCCAGCAGGTTGGCAATTTGGACCTGCAGGAACTCGGGCGAAAACGGTTTTTCGACATATGCATCGGCGCCCAACTCCAGGCCTTCTATTTTTGATTGCAGGGTATTGCGGGCGGTAAGCAGGATAACCGGGATATGGCTGTATTCGAACTGGCTTTTTAAAATCTTGCACAATTCGAAGCCATCCATCACAGGCATCATTACATCGCAAATGATCAATTGCACCGTGTCTTCTTTAAGCACCTGCAGGGCTTCCTGCCCATTCAATGCTTTTATTACGGCATATCGTTCCACCAGTTCGTGTTCAAGAAATTCGAGTATTTCCTCGTTGTCATCAACCAATAAGATAACGGGTTTCATCTGGCTGCTCATTCGTGGTCATTTATTGCTGGAAGCGGGTTTTCTTTTGCATGACCGGCCGCGGGGGGTATTGCATTGTTTTGATGGATGGGCAAGGTCAATGAAAAAACATTCAGGTTGTTTTCGGCAGGGCGGAGGCAGAGCGTGCCCTTGTGCAGTTCGGTAAGCGAACGCGACAATGCCAGCCCGATACCGGTACCTTTTTGTTTTTCAGTTTCCCGCAGGCGGAAAAAGGGTTCGAATATTTTTTCGCTCATAGTGGGCGGCACCAGGAATCCATCGTTTTTTACTTCTATGGTAAAGCATTTATCGCCGGCACCAAAAGGCAGGAGGTTTATCTCCACCCTGCTTTCGGAATACTTGACGGCATTGCTGAACAGGTTGGCCAGTATTTTATTAAAAGCATCGGCATCTACAAAGGCATAGAGCGGTGTGGCAGGCATGGACAGGCTGAACCGGAGGTTTTTCTTTTCTGCCAGCGGTTTGAAACTGGTATATGTTTCTTCCAGCAATTCCGACACGCCTTCTTTTTCAAAATGCAGGCTGAAGCCGTTTATTTCTGTTTGCCTGAAATCGAGCAACTGATTGGTCAGGTCAATCAGCCGGTTGGTATTGCGTTCCATGATGTGCAGGCTGTCTTTTATTTCCGGCATCGCGCCGGCTTTGCGAAGAATTTTTTCCAGCGGCCCTTTGATCAGGGTAAGCGGCGTGCGGATTTCATGCGCCACATTGGTAAAGAAACCGATTTTGGCTTCATAAATTTCCTTTTCCTTGGCTATTTCGAGGCGTTCTATTTTCCGGGCGTTCTTTTCTTCCACCCGGCGGTGGTAATTACGTATAAGGATAAACGCAAAGAGCAGGGCCGCGAAGGTATAGAGGGCATAGGCCCAGGGGCTGGCCCACCAGGGCGGAAGCACCTGGATAAGCAGGGTAGCTTCATGCTCGTTCCACATGCCACTGCTGTTGGATGCTTTTACTTTAAATGTATAGGTGCCGGCGGCAAGCTGGGTAAAATAAGCCTTGCGGTTGGTTTTAAGATAGGTCCAGTCTTTTTCCAAACCCTCCATTTTATAGGCGTATTCCAGCCGCTCCGGTGAGGTATAGCTTAGCGAGGCAAAATCGATGCTGAAAGTAGATTGATTGTAATCCAGTGTGATCTTATCGGTATAGCTGATCGATTTTTTCAGGGGCGAGCCTTTTTTGGCAATACCCAGCTCCTGGTTGTATACCTGGAAGCCGGTGATGTATACAGGTGGTATAAACGTGTTTTTTATAAAGGCATCAGGACGGAAAAAGATAAGTCCTTTAACGCTGCCAAAATACATTTGCCCGCTGCTGTCTTTAAAGGCTGAGCTGAAATTGAACTGGTCGTTCAGCAACCCGTCGTTGCGGGTATAGGTGGTAATCTGTTCGGTTTGCGGATCAAAGCAAACCAGGCCGCGGGAAGTGCTGATCCATAACTGACCACTGGCATCCTCCAGTCCGCTCAGGATAAAATTGGTGGGTAAACCGTTCTTAGTGGTATAGCGGGTAAAATTATTGTTGTTGCGATTGAATTTGCAAAGACCGCCTTCGGTGGCAAACCAGAGGTTGCGGCGGCTGTCTTCAAAGATGCTGTTGATGCGATCGCTGCCCAGGCTGGTTTTGTCTTTGGCATCGTAGCGGAGATTGCCGGCTGTTTTTGTACGTGTATTATAATAATTTACGCCATTGCCATAGGTACCTCCCCATATAATGCCTTGTTTGTCTTCGAGCAATGAGGAGTACCAGTTGTTCACTGGCATGCCGGGCAGTAGATCGAAATTATCGTTGCGGCGGTTGTAGGAATAGGCGCCGCGGGTAGTGCCAACCATAATATCGCTGCCAGCCGATTGATAGAGGCAATAGATAAAATTGCTTTTCAATGCATGCTCACCGCTGCTTTCGCTGTAATGACGAATAACACGGCCAGTCTTGATATTCATAACGTCCAGCCCGTGTTCGAATGTGCCTATCCATAATTCATTACCGTCTACCAACAGGCCATGGATATTGGTATAGGCGATGCTGCCCTTATTGCCGGTAGGCTGGAAATGAGTGAATACGCCGGTGGCGGTATCCAGTTTGTTGAGGCCGGCGTCTTCGGTTCCAATCCATAAATAACCATTATGGTCCTGGTGTATCTCACGCACCACGTAGCCGCTGAGAGAGTTCTCGCCACTTTTGGGAAACAGCTTGTGAAAGGAATTGTATTGCTTTGGATAGTAATTAATACCGCCAAAATAAGTGCCGGCCCAGATACCACCTTCTTTGTCGCGGCAAAAAGTATATACGGCATTATCGGAAATGGAATAGGGATCATTGTATTTCTTGCGGAGATTGGTGAGCTGCCGCGTCTTCATATTATAAATGAAGATGCCGGACTCGGTACCTATCCAGCATTCGTCTTCGGATGTCTGCACAAAATTGCGGGCAAAAATTTCCGTCTTATCGGGGTTGTAGGTAAGGATGTCTTCGTAGCGGCCGCTGCGGGTATCAAACAGTTTTGCGCCATGAATGGAAGTGCCGGCCAGTATGAGGCCGTTGGAGGTGGCATAGATTTTTTCTATCCAGGCGCTGCTGTTTTTAGGCGAATGAGCAAAGAGATCGCAGGCAGTAAACGCGTCGCTGCCCGGGTTATATTTTTCCAGCAGGCCGGAAGTGGTGCTTATCCAGAGGGCGCCATCGGAAGAGCGGCACACAGAGCTGGCTTCAAAATAACGGGTCCTGTCGTACTGTACCAGTCGTTGGGTAGCCAGATCATACCTGAACAAGGTAAAGCCGGATACAAACCAGAGGCGACCGCTGCTGTCCATTTGGATATCGCGTATTGCCCAGCCGCGGGTAGGTTGTAGCAGGCTGAAACTCTCGGTGGTGGCATTGTGGAGGTACAAACCTTTTTCGGTGCCCACCCATAAAACGCCAGGTGAGTCTTCATAGAGGCTGTGTATGAAATTGCTGCCAATGCTTCCGGAATCATCGGGGTCACTGCGGAATATTTTAAAAGAATAACCGTCAAAGCGGTCAAGCCCGTCCTTGGTGCCAAACCAGAGAAAGCCTTTTTTATCCTGCAGGCTGCAGATGACGGCATTGTTGGACAACCCGTTTTCTACCTGGAAATGCCGGAAATAATAGAACTGGCTGCGGCCGGAATGGACGGAAAGCAACAGGAAGACAAGTATGCTGATTCTGGTATTCAATAACCGCGGTAGTTAAGGTGTTGAGTGACTGCGGAATGCCCTGGCCGAAGATACCGGGTAAATGCTATGGCAAACCTTTAAAAATCAAAGTTGAGATTTTTTGCTGAATTATTGATAGGATATGAGGTGTCAAATAAAAATATTCGTGTCAATTTCACATTCAACCAGGTTACTGGTTTTATAAAAACGATTTGCATAACGAGATTGACTTGCCAATGGCCGGGACCTGCCTCTTGTACTCCTTCGGTGCGCCTCCTTCCCAAAGCAATTCTATTTCTGAGCATAACGAAACAGACCTGGTTACCGCCGGTTTTTTTTTGGCGGTAATTATTAAATGTTGATATGACACTTTTAGATAGTTTAAAAACAAACATTGTTGTATGAAAAAATCTCAACAACTGCTTCATTGTATTATGGCCGGCCAACGATTGCTGGTACTGCTCTTTATTTTGCTGGGCGCTGGTGCGGCAATGGCACAGTCGCCGGTAAAGGGCATTGTAAAAGACAAAGACGGCAAGCCGCTTGCCGGCGCCACCGTAACGATCAAAGGCAAGAACCTCTCCACGATCACTTCCGCAGATGGTGGTTTTACTATTACGGCGGGCAGGGGCGACCTGCTGGTGGTATCTTATGTGGGATACCAGAATCATGAATTAAAGGTATTCCCCGGCGCAGAGATGAATATCCAGCTATCGGCAAAAACAGATCCGCTGGACGATGTAGTAGTAGTGGCCTATGGCGCCCAAAGGAAAAAAGATATTACCGGCAGTGTATCTGTGGTCAATGTAGTCGATGCCAAAAAGACGGCCACCTATGATGTGGCCAAAATGCTACAGGGGCAGGTGGCAGGTGTGGAGGTGCAGGGTTCTGGCGAGCCGGGCGGTTATGTAAACATTAAAATACGCGGGGTAAACTCGCTGATCAGTAACGGGCCGTTGTTTGTAGTAGACGGGGTAGCCCTTTATGACGCGCCCTTCGATTTTTCGACCGCCGATATCGAAAGCGTTCAGGTATTGAAAGACGCTTCCTCGGCCGCCCTGTACGGGGTGCGGGCGGCAGGCGGCGTTGTCATCATCACCACAAAAAAAGGTCGTAGCGGCCCGCTGCGGGTAAATTATACAGGCAGCTATGGGTTTCAGCGCATAGGTAAAAAAATACCAGTGACTGATAGAGTGGGCTACCAGAAAATAACCACGGCCGCCGAGCTGAATGCAGGCCTTGGTATTGCACCGGGCAATGATCCTTCCAGTCCTAAATTTATCGGCAACATCAATACTGATTGGCAGAAAGAGGCATTTAAAACCGGCCGTATCCAGGACCATAACGTAAGTCTTTCCGGCGGGTCGGAACTGGCGTCCTTTAATGTATCGCTCGGTTATTTTGATCAGACAGGCACGCTCAAGGGTCCGCAGAAATATGATCGCTATACCGTTAACATGAACATGCAGGGCAAAAAAGGCATCTTCAGCTATGGCGCAAAAGTGGCCCTTACCCAATCCGATAAAAACAGTTTCGGCATATCGACCGACCATGCCGTATTTGGTGGCATCGTTACCAATACACTAACGGCCATCCCTACTATGCCGGTATACGACAGTACCCGCCTGGGTGGTTACGGCGGCGTGGACAATGTGACGCAGCGCGCCATTTCGCTCAATGTTATCGGAATGAACAACCTGGTAACGGACAACGATAAGCGCAACCGTTCTTTCTTCAGCTTCTGGGGCGAAGCAGAGCTGCTTAAAAACCTGAAGTACAAAATCAACGTGGCGTATGATAAAACCAACTTCAGGCATTTTCACTATGAACCAAAATACGACCTGGGTTTTTATTACCTGAATACACAGTACAATATGCAGCAGCGCAACGGAACAGAGAATTATGCAACAGTGGAGAATACGCTCACTTACCAGCTAAAGAGAGGAAAACACAAGGTCGATTTCCTGGCCGGTACTTCCTATATTAATAAAACGTATGAAGACATCTACGCAACGGCAAAGGGCACGCAGGACCTTGGGCAGTTCATCAACTTCTCTTATATCACCAACCCGGCCGATAAGGCGGTGTTCAGCTATAACGATGTGGCCAACCTGCTATCTTATTTCGGACGCATTAACTATAACTACGGCGACAGGTACATGCTGACAGGAAATATAAGAAGGGATGGTTCGTCCAAATTCGGCCCGTCTTACCGCTTTGGTAATTTTTCTTCGGTTGCAGCGGCATGGAATGTGGCCAACGAAAGTTTTATACACCTGCCCAAAGCGGTCAGCAGTTTAAAACTGCGGGCTGGTTACGGGGTATTGGGTAATGAAAACGGGCTGTCGCCTTATCCTTACGTGGCCTACCTGAATACCAGCGCCAGCTATGACTTCAACGGCGTACTGGCCCCGGGTGCTACAGCGGTAACACAGGCCGACCCCAATCTTCATTGGGAAACCACCACCACTTTTAATGCAGCTGTAGACCTTGGTCTGTTTAATAACAGCCTGTTGTTTACCGCCGAATATTTTAACCGCAGGTCCACCGATTTGCAGGCAAATATTCCCATACCACTGTCGGTAGGTTCAGTGCCTTCCACAATAACCACCAACGCGGCTTCCACCCGTAACACGGGGCTTGAATTTTCTGCGACCTATGCCAAATCGGCTGGTGCGTTTAAATACAATATCAACGCAAATGTGTCAACACTTGCCAATAAAGTATTGAAACTGGGTGGCACCAACAACCCTATTTTTGGTTCCGGCAGTAAAACGGAAGTAGGACGCTCCATTGGCGAACTATATGGCTTTATTACCGAAGGAATTTTTCAAAATGCAGCCGATGTAAGTAGTCACGCTACGCAAACCAATGCAGCCCCCGGAGATGTAAAGTTCAAAGATGTAAACGGACTGGGCAGTAATGGCAAGCCCACCGGCAAACCCGATGGCACCATCACCGATGATGACCGGGTATACCTGGGTAGAACCATTCCAAACCTGTACTATGGGTTTAACGCCAGCGCCTCGTACAAGGATTTCGATATTTCTTTCTTTTTCCAGGGCAGCGGCGGCAACAAGGTGTTTAATGGCGTTTACCAGGCGCTGATGGCAGGACAATATGGTAACAGCTCTGTGGACGAGCTGAATTACTGGACGCCCACCAATACCAAAACAAACATTCCAAGACCTATCATAGGAGATCCCAACCAGAACGGGCGATTTTCTGACCGGTTTGTACAAAACGGGTCTTACCTGAAGCTGCAAAATGCCCAGGTGGGGTATACGTTGCCCGAAGGGGTTTTTGGCAGGATGCATGCCATCAAAAGCCTCCGGGTATATATATCCGGGCAGAACCTGTTTATCCTTTCTGGCTACAAGGGTTACGATCCTGATTTTATCAGCGATGGCCTGTTTAGCCGTGGGTTCGATTATGGTTCATTTCCCAATCCGCGTACAATCATGTTCGGATTGCAATTAGGTCTTTAACATAATAATATTAAACACATTTATATGCGATTTCTTCCCATAAAAGCAATTGTTTTCACCGTCCTGGGGGCATATACACTCAGCGGTTGCGAAAAAAAATTGGATCAGGTCAATCCCAATGTGCCTACAGTAGGCAGTTTCTGGAAAACCAGCAGCGATGCAATACAGGGCGTTAATGCCGCATATGGAAGCCTGCTGGTAGACGGTACTTATATGCGTTTTACACCTGCCATGCTGGACATACGGGGCGATGATGTAAAGAGCAATAGCCCCTGGACAGCCCTGAGCAATATCGGCAAATTTAGTCTTGGCACGGCCGATGGCTCTGGTTATGGCTGGACATTCGCCAATTTATACGAAGGTGTGTCGCGTGCCAACCAGGTACTGGACAATGTGCCGAATATCTCCATGGATGCCACCCTCAAAAACCGTGTATTGGGAGAAGCGTATTTCCTGCGCGGTTTGTATTTCTTTCACCTGGTTAATTTTTTTGGCGCGGTACCGCTGCCATTGCATCCCGCCGCATCTGCTTCCGGTTTTTTTGTGCCGCAATCAAGTGAAGCCGATGGCTGGAAACAGGTGATAAGCGATCTTTCGAAAGCTGCAGCCGTGTTACCGGTAACATATGCCCCGGCAGATCTGGGACGTGCTACGAAAGGAGCTGCCCTTGCCTACCTCGGCAAAGCCTACCTGTTTAATAAAGATTTTGCTAATGCGGCTATCCAGTTTAAAGCGGTGATCGATTTGAACGTATACGGGCTGGTGGCCAATTATAAGGACAATTTCACCGACGCCAACGAAAATAACAAAGAATCGATTTTTGAAGTGCAATTTTCAAGGCAGGCCGGCGGTGTAGACCTTGGTTGGCAGGGCATACCCTCCACCGGATGGGGCAAGACCTCCGCAAGGGCCATTACCTTTGCCGCGCGCAGTTTTGGCTGGACGGATGTACAACCCACCCGTTCGGTATACGATGAATTTCACCAGGAAAAAACCACCACCGGTAAAATAGACCCGCGGATTTTGTCCACTATTTTTTACAATGATACGATAGATACACACCTGGCTTCCACGCCCATGTACCAGACTACTTTCCAGGCCCGCTATGGCGCCAATCCCGGCGACTTCAATGATCTTTTTTGTCGCAAATACGAAAACGGCGACGGGGGCTGGGCCGATGAATTTGACTGGCGTTCAGGCATCAACGAAAGACTGATGCGTTATGCCGATGTATTGCTGATGTATGCAGAATGCCTGAATGAAACCAACCAGACGGCACAGGCCTATCCTTTCATCCAGATGGTAAGAAGCCGCGTGGGCCTGCCCGATCTTGCTACAACAAAACCCGGTATGTCGCAGGGGCAGATGAGGGATCAACTGGCGCACGAGCGCTTACTGGAATTCTGTCTGGAAGGTCATCGTTTTGACGATATCCGCCGCTGGGGCTGGTTGAAAGACCCGTCCAAACTAGCCTTGCTGAAATTAAGGGACCCGGAGTTTAACAGCTATCAGCCGGGTAGGGAATATTTTCCCATTCCGCAAACGGAAATCGATAACAACCCAGGCATCAAACAAAATGCAACGTATTAGTGCTACTTATTTATAATAACCGTACTATGAAAAGAAGGCATATACATATTTTGTTTCTTCTGCTGCTGGTAACCGGCAGTTGGTTTTCGTGCAAGAAATCGGGTGATGCCCCGGCTGGCGGCGGGGGCGTAGATACTACCGGTGTGTCTGTGGCATTCGACATCAATACGATCCACGATACCTACGACGATGTGGCTGCCTACAGCATGTACCTCAAATGGGGTTCTTATAATGTGCACGATCCGTCAATTAAGAAATTCGGCGATTACTATTATTGTTACAGTACCGATGTTGGTTATGGTACCACCGTGCCGGCCGGCATACAAATACGCAAATCGAAAGACCTGGTGCAGTGGCAGTATGTGGGGTGGGTATTCAACGGCGTGCCGGCCATGGGAGCGCAATTCATCACCAGTTCGGGCGGTACGCCTTACCAGGCTTTGTGGGCGCCCTATGTGATGAAGGTAAACAATGAATACCGGTTGTATTATTCATTGTCATCGGCCCTGGCGCGTCTGAGCGTTATCGGTCTGGCCACTGCTTCTTCGCCCGACGGGCCCTGGACTGAAAAAGGGCTGGTGGTAGTTTCGAAAAACGACAATGCCACACAGACTAATGCCATCGATCCCACGGTGGTGGTTACTCCGGCAGGCGATCATTATTTCTATTATGGCTCGGCCTGGGATGGCATCTATATTCTGAAACTGGACCCGGCAACGGGGCTTGCGGCCAGCAGTGGCGACAAAGGCAAGCGCATTGCCAACCGCGGGTTTACCAGCGGTGCTTACAACGGCAATATAGAAGGTGCTGAAATCATTTACAACAAAGACCTTAACAAATACTTCCTGTTTATTTCTTACGACTGGTTACAAACCAAATACAATGTGCGGGTATGCCGCGCCGACAATCCAACCGGCCCTTTTTATGATTACAATGGCGTAGATGCCAATACCAATGTGGACCACGGTCCGATGATACTGGCGCCCTACCAGTTTAACGGGCACGGTGGCTGGCAGGGCACCGCGCATTGCAGCGTATTTACCGACGACAACAACCAGTATTATATGGCGCACCAGGGCCGGCCGGCCGTCAACAGCTATTTTATGGATCTGCATGTGCGAAAAATATTCTGGACCACGGATGGCTGGCCCATCGTATCACCTGAACGATATGCCTGGGAAGATAACAGCACGGTGGTCAAAGATTCGCTGGCCGGTAACTGGGAGCGCATTGAATTTGGCTATAAGGTGGTGCCGGGCTACGGCAATGAGCAGGTATCGCCCGATATGCAGGTGGCTACAGGTATCAGCCTCGCCGCCGATGGAACTGTGAACGGCGATGCCGCAAGCAAATGGACCTATGCGGCGCCCTGGTTGTCCATTGTATGGAGCGGCGGGGCAACTGAAAAATTGTTTGTACAGAAGGGCAGGGATTGGGAAAACAAAAAGAATACGATCGTATTTACAGGCTTCAGCAATACTGGTACTACCGTTTGGGGAAAGAAAAAATGAATTGGGAGGCGCTCGTCCATGGTCCATGGTCAATAGTCAATGGTCAGTAGTCAATAGAATCAATAAAAAAAGTTAGTAATAAATAAATGGATATGTTACGATTAACCCGGTGTGTTGTGGCAGCAGGCCTTTTGTTTTCTACAGTGTATGGGCAGCAGGTGCTAACGGTAAAAGTCAACCAGCCGAAGGCTGTTATTCAGCCTACCATGTGGGGCGTTTTTTTTGAAGATATCAATATGGGGGCCGATGGTGGTCTTTACAGCGAACTGGTAAAAAACCGTTCCTTCGAATTCAATAAACCCATGATGGGTTGGAAGGTGCTGGGCAGAACCACTACCGAAGGCGATTTCCTGGTGCTCAACCGGGGGCAGGCCAATACCGCCAACCCAAGGTTCCTGCATGTAACCCTGCACAACAATGCGGCGGGCAGCCTGGGGCTTAATAACGAAGGGTTTCGCGGCATGGGGATTAAAAAAGGACTGGGTTACGATTTTTCGTTTATGTACCGGCAGCCGGTGCCCGGTATAAAATTGCAGGTGGAGCTGGTGGATACCGGCGGGCATAGTATTGGCAAGACTTCTGTTGTTACTGCCGCAACCGGCGACACCTGGAAAAAACAATCAGTACATTTTACGGCCGATGCCACCGAGCCAAAAGCCAGCCTGAACATATGGTTTGAAGGTGATGGTGTTATCGACCTGGATATGGTATCGCTTTTCCCCGAAGACACCTGGAAAAAAAGACCGGGCGGCATGCGGGCCGATATGGTACAACTGCTGGCAGATATGAAACCGGGGTTTATTCGTTTCCCGGGCGGTTGTATTGTAGAAGGATTTGATTTATCACAACGCTATCAATGGAAAAAAACCATCGGCCCTATAGAAGAACGGCAACTGATCATCAATCGCTGGAACTTTGAATTTGCCCATCGCCCAGCGCCCGATTATTTCCAAACCTTTGGTCTGGGTTTTTTTGAATACTTCCAACTGGCCGAAGACATCGGCGCCGAGCCATTGCCCATACTCAATTGCGGAATGGCCTGCCAGTTCAATAGCGCCGAGGTAGTGCCGCTCAACGAACTCGGACCTTATGTACAGGATGCGATGGACCTTATCGAATTTGCAAACGGCGATGCCAGCAGTGGTTGGGGAAAGCTGCGTGCGCAACTGGGACACCCGGCACCGTTTCATTTAAAAATGATGGGGGTGGGCAACGAAAACTGGGGACCGCAATACCTGGAACGATTGAAAATATTTACCAAAGCCATACGGGAAAAATACCCCAATATCAAACTAGTCAACAGTTCGGGTACCGACCCCAATGGCGAGCGCTTCGATTATCTCAACGGAGAGCTGCGTAAAATGAATGCAGATATTATCGACGAACATTATTATCGCCGGCCGGAATGGTTTTTCAGTAATGCCCGGCGTTATGACAACTACCCCCGCAATGGCGCCAAAATATTCGGTGGCGAATATGCCGCGCAGAGCGATAAAACGGTAAGCGTAGACAATAAGAACTGCTGGCTCACGGCGCTATCGGAAGCTGCGTTTATGACTGGGCTGGAACGCAATGCCGATGTAGTAAGCATGGCATCATATGCACCGCTGTTTGCGCATGCCGATGGCTGGCAATGGACGCCGGATCTTATCTGGGTAAATAACCTACAATCGTTTGGCACCCCCGATTATTATGTACAAAAACTATTTTCATTAAACAAGGGTAACAGGGTATTGCCCATTACGCTCAACAACGATGTGGTGGCTGGGCAGGACAGTCTCTATGCCACAGCATCGATGGATACTGCCACGCGGGAATTGATCATCAAACTGGTAAATGCCTCTGCCAAAGAGCAAACCAATACCGTATTGCTGGACGGGGCCAAAAAGTGGGCGGCGCAGAGTGCGCTCACAGTATTAAAAAGCGATGATCTTTATAGTGTCAATTCTTTTGCTGCACCGCAGAAAGTGACCCCGGTGGAGACCGTCATTGAAACAAAAGGCAGGCAGCTGCATCTTACGGCGGCTCCGTATTCATTTTCGGTATTGCGGGTAAAGTTGTTATAGGATATTTTGCATCAACAATAACAGGCACAAATGAAATATTACTACATTTTACCATTCTTGTTACTGACCCTGATCTCCAGCGCGCAAACACTCTCGCCTGCCATATCCGTGCACGACCCGGTGATGATAAAACAAGACAGTCTCTATTATATTTTTTGCACGGGTTTCGGTATATCGGTATGGTCTTCCGCCGATAGGTATCACTGGAAAAAAGAAAAACCGGTATTTGACGCACCGCCACAATGGGCCTTGCGGGCCATCCCCGGGTTTAAAGGGCATATCTGGGCACCGGACATCAGCTATCACAACGGCCTTTATTACCTCTACTATGCAGTGTCAGCTTTTGGCAAAAACACCTCCGCTATTGGGCTGGCTACCAATAAAACATTGTACCCCGCTTCACCAGATTATAAATGGGAAGATCATGGAAAAATCATCCAGTCGGTACCGGGCAGGGATAAGTGGAATGCCATCGACCCTAACCTGGTAACAGACGATGCCGGAATATCCTGGCTGACCTTCGGTTCGTTTTGGGAGGGCATCAAACTGGTAAAGCTTAACGCCGACCTTGCCTCCGTGGCCCAGCCGGAAGAATGGTATACCATTGCCGCGCGGCCCAGAGATTTCGTCACGCCAGATACTGCTGCAGGCAATGCGGCGATAGAAGCCCCATTTATATTTAAGAAAAACGGTTACTACTACCTTTTTGTATCATGGGATTATTGCTGCCAGGCGGAGAAAAGCACCTATAAGATGGTGATAGGACGCAGCAAAAATGTAACTGGTCCGTATTATGACAGGAGTGGGGTGGATATGCGGCTGGGCGGCGGTACACTCTTGCTGGAAGGTAATAAAGACTGGTATGGAGCGGGACATAACGGCGCATATACAATGGATGGCAGGGACTGGCTGATCTTTCACGGATATGACGCCCATGATAAAGGGAAGTCCAAACTACGGTTGGAAGAACTGTATTGGGATGAAGCCGGCTGGCCCCGTGTAAAAAACAACTAGTATACCCATACCGGTTATCCTGTGCAGGCGGTGCTGAAGAAATATGCTTACTTCCCCGCTGCTTCGCAGCAAAGCTTACAGATAGCTTCGGCATATTCCCGGTTTAATGTTTATGTAAAACAACGCTGCACCGGCATTTTGCGAAAAATATTCCAACTTAAATTGATACTCCATATGGCTACCTGCCAACTTTTTTTACATACATCATTACGCAAAATAGTGATGCCGCCAAACGCTGATTCCCTAACTTGAGTCATAGGATCTGTGTTTTTAAAGTGATTGAAAATTTTGTTCAACTTCAATGTACATTTTTGCAGATCCCTTTCTAATCCATAAGACCTTGTACCTTTAATCTGTTTGGAGCGCTGGCCAATGCCAGGGTACCGGTAATGTATAATTGCTAATTGCCGGCTTCTGCCCCAATAGCGGCTTCGTTCCGCGTCATAGGTTTAGTAAATAATACAATTAATGCTTACAATCAGAAAAGCAACAGCAAATGATGATGATGCCATCTGGAATATCATAAAAGACGTTATTGCCACGGGCGATACCTATGTGTTCCACCCCGGTTCTTCAAAGGAAAAAATGCTGGGCTATTGGTGTGCAGCGTCAACACATACCTATATAGCCTTACAGGAGGGTGAGGTGGTGGGCACTTTTATTATTAAGGATAACCAGCCCGATCTTGGTTCGCATATTGCCAATGCGGGTTATATGGTATCACCACTGGCAGCCGGGCGGGGCATCGGAAAAGCGATGGCGGAATTTTCATTAAAGGAAGCAAAACAGCTGGGGTATACAGCCATGCAATTTAATATAGTAGTTAAAAGTAATGAGCGGGCGGTGAAGCTATGGAAGCAACTGGGATTTGCCATTATAGGTGAAATACCCAATGCTTTTAACCATTGCCTGCATGGTTTTACCAATGCCTATATTATGTACCGCAGCCTGGAATGATTTACCGGCCTGCATAAAAAATCTGTCAATGGATAATTTACAATTCGCCAGGGCAACGGCTTTTAAAGAACTTCATCAGCGTTCAGGCATTTTTGTTATGCCCAATCCCTGGGATGCCGGCTCCGCAAAAATGCTGGCCAGTCTGGGATTTGAAGCGTTGGCCACTACCAGCGCCGGTCTTGCCTTTTCATTGGGAAAACCAGATGGAGAGGCTGCCGTGTTGCGCCAGGAAACATTGAACAATGCCGGGGCTATTGTAGCTGCTACACATTTGCCGGTAGCAGCCGATTTGGAAAATGGATTTGGCGACGAGCCCGCGGTTTGTGCGGAAACCATCCTGCTGGCTGCCAAAGAAGGATTGGCGGGAGGCTCAATTGAAGATGCAACAGGGCGTCCGCACGATCCGATTTATTCTTTTGAATTATCCGTTGAACGTGTAAAAGCCGCCGTACAGGCAGCAAAAAGCCTTGCTATTCCCTTTACGTTAACGGCAAGGGCTGAGAATCTTATTTATGGGCGCATTGATTTGGCCGATATCATAAGGCGCCTGCAGGCCTATGCCGCAGCAGGTGCTGATGTGCTTTTTGCGCCCGGGTTAAAAACCCGCGAAGAAATAATAACTGTGGTAAAAGCAGTATCGCCAAAACCATTAAGTGTGGTAATGGGTTTAAACAATGCCAGTTTTTCATTGCGGGAGCTGGAGGATGCCGGCGTAAAGCGTGTAAGTCTGGGTTCATCGCTGGCACGGGCAGCATACAGCGCATTTTTTAAATCGGCTGAAGAAATAAAACAAAAGGGAAGTTTTGATTTTGCCAATGGAATAATGTCTTACGCGGCCATCAATGATTTGTTCAGGAAATAAGGCCTTATGAACTAAAGCTCTTATTGCGGCAGCGCGGATATGCCCCCCCACGCCAGGTATCGCGTGCTCTGGAAAGTATATAGTAATACTGGCATACTGGTTTAAAAACCCAGAGGTGGGCCCACGAGGCTATTCTGCAGGCACACGGCGCTATTAGGGCACCTGCAATCAAAGGAAACCAGGTTTACCCCGCCATTTAATGCTGGAAAGGATAAACCCGGGTTCTTTAGCCACATTGGCCGGGATTCGCTGCCTTCTTTGTACCAGTCACTTCATTTACTACATACTGGCGTGCAGGTAATCTTTTAGTTGTGAAATGGTTTCCTCTTGAGAAAGAATGGTTTCTTTTACCACATCATTAATAGAAATAATGCCGCAGATATTATCATTTTCAAACACCGGCAGATAGCGTATATTATTTTCACTCATCAGGTGCATGCATACTTCAATGGAGTTGTCAGGAGTAATACGCGGCAGGCCCTTAGACATAATTTCTTCTACCTTGGTGTCTGAAGAATGCTTGCCTTTTAATATTACCTTACGGGCATAGTCTCTCTCTGTGAGCAGCCCATAATACAGGTCGCCACGCATAACCAGCACCGAGCCAATATTTTTGGCAGCCATCAATTCCAAGGCCTCAATAACCGTGGTTTCAGGTAGTATTGAAATTACATTGGCGCCTTTACGCTGGAGTATATCAGCAACTTTTTTCATTTGGCAATCGTTTTTGTTCATACGTAAGTTAACGAATTATCTGTGTAGTTGAAATCATGGGAATAAGTTTTTTTCACTAAAAATACAATCCCGCCACGCCCTACGACGATGCTTCCACCGGTCATTAAGTATTTGTAATATTATTTGACCAATTTTGCTAAGTTTAGCAGGTAAACAGCAGCAGTCATGGGTTTATACAAAACACTCCGGATAGACAGGATAAAACAGGAAACGCAGGATTGCAAGACCTTTTACCTGAGCACACTCAATCATGAGCCCCTGGATTACCAGGCAGGGCAATTCCTGACGTTTGTTTTTACAAAGCCCGGCGGCGAAGAAAGAAGAAGCTATTCATTGTCGTCTGCACCTGTATTAAAAGAGCCACTGGCCATTACTGTAAAACGGCTTGAAAATGGTGAATACTCGAGGAAGCTAATCGACTATGCCAAAGAGGGTGACCTGTTGACGACCACCGGCGCGACCGGATTTTTTGTATTGCCCGACCAGGCCGATCAATACAAAGAAATTTTTTTTATTGCGGCTGGCAGTGGCATTACGCCGGTATATGCACTCATTAAAACGGTGTTGTATACTCATCCGCATATAAGAGTGGTGCTTATTTACAGTAACCGGTCGGTCCATACCACTATTTTTTACGATGAACTAAGGCAATTGGCGGTATTATTTTCCGGAAGGTTGGTAATTGAATTCCTGTTCAGTACAGCGGTTCGTCTTGAAAGAGCCCGTCTTGGTAAATGGCTGCTGGATGGTTTATTAAAAGAATTGAGCAGGGCTTCATTTACAGATACTTTATTTTATACCTGCGGCCCGTTTGATTATATGCGGATGGTAACCATCGAACTGCTTGAAAACCGTGTACCGCTGCAACACATCAAAAAGGAAAACTTTACACCGCTTAAAATTGAATCGTGCACACTGCCACCCGATACGCATCAGCACAATGTAACCATACAGGTGCAACATAAAACCTACCATTTACAAACACAATATCCCCAAACTATTCTGCAGGCAGCAAAAAAAGAACAAATCGTTTTGCCGTATAGTTGTGAAGCAGGCCGCTGCGGCAGTTGTACAGCTACTTGCATAGACGGTAAAGTATGGATGAGTTACAATGAGGTGCTGATGGACGATGAAATCTCAAAAGGAAGGGTATTAACTTGCACAGGTTATCCAATTGGGGGAGATGTGGTATTGAAATTTGAATAGTAATTCTACGAATATACAGATCGTAAAATTCCGATTTTTGGAAATTTTCTGCCGGCTTGTTAAATTTTTGCTAACGCCCGAAATATGTTGATAAAATATTTTGCCTTCGAACTGCGTGATAAAAAATGAGCCTCGTTATTCTACGTAATCAGTACTGCCTATTTATTTTTTATTCAAATAGGTTGATAGTGTGTTATTAAGTGTCATTTTGAATATTATTGATTGTTTTCACATACGACCATTAAATAAGTCTACGGTTACATATAATATTTATAGAAAAAAATAAAATTGATTTCTATCATCGCATAGTTACTAACAAAATCATTTTTTGGTATAACTATTGGTACGTTGCGTGAAACAAAAATTCTTTTTGGAAAACTGTTGCTGCTAAAATTAACGGTCCCCCAATCAGGATTTATCCCTTTTACTATTTACTGATTATTTGCCATTATCATCAGACAGTATCAATCTGGGTGATTAGCAGGTTTTTGCCTGTTCATAACTCATGGTTTTTACCGTCATGGAATCCGTTTGCTTATCCTGTAATAAAACCTGAAAACCATTTAGTCATAATATGAGAACTACTGTGAAAACAACCAAGAGAGTAATTGCGTCTGCTGCAATTCTAATGTTTTTTTGCCTGTCTTCTTTTGCCCAACAGGTAAGCAAGTCTATCCCAAATTCCACGTCGCCCGACGGAATTATTGGATTCCTGGAGTTTAAGCCCACAGATTATGGGAGCCAGAAGCATCCCCTGATTATATTTTTACATGGCATTGGAGAGAGGGGCAATGGCACTTCCCAGTTGTATTTAGTTGCTAACAACGGTATACCCAACTATTGTGCACACGGGGCTACAATGCGTTTTACAGCAGGCGGGCAAACCTCTTCATTTGTTGTATTGTCGCCACAGTTAAGTTCTTCTTATGGTTATTGGCCTCCTTTCTACCTGCAGGAAATGATCAAATACGCCAAAGCCAATTTGCAGATAGATCCCAACAGAATTTATGTTACCGGTTTAAGCCTTGGTGGCGGTGGTGTATGGGGTGCTATCACAGATAGTTACAACCCTACGTTTGATGCCGGTATTGCGGCCGCAGCGCCTGTTTGTGGTACACAGCAGATGGACGATAACGCTTTTTGCAGTACCATTGGCACCAATCATTTGCCTTTATGGGCACTTGTTTGTATGGATGATGCGGTAGTAGGCCCATACCCTACACAGCACGGAGAAGCAGACGCACTGGCCTGTCCTATTTCACCCGCCGGAAAATTTACCTATTACCAAAGCGGCGGACATTCCGGCGCCTGGTTAAATGCATATGATACAGGTCATATTACCAGGAATATTGTAGTAAACGGTGTTGTATCCAGTTATACGTTTACTACCAACCTGTACGAATGGTTTTTAAGTAATACAAGAGGTACCACAACAACTACTACCAATACAGCACCAATAGCAAATGCCGGCGCAGCACAAATCATAACGCTTCCATTAAATACAGTAACATTAACCGGCACCGGCACAGGTACCAATGGCGCTACCATTGCATCTTATTCATGGGCAAAAACCAGCGGACCTTCAGCCGGCACCATAAGCCTTCCTTTGTTGAATACTACTGCAGTTACGGGTTTGGTACAGGGCACTTATGTCTTTACATTAACGGTTACAGACAACCATGGTCTGTCAAGCAGTTCAAGTGTAACGATAACAGTTAACCCCCTGCTCAACCAAACGCCGGTTGCCAACGCAGGCGGAGACGTTACGATTACCCTGCCCACCAACAGTGTTGCGCTTGATGCCAGCGCATCGTATGATCCGGATGGTTCTATCGCTGCTTATTATTGGGTGCAAAAAAGCGGACCATCCACCTCCACCATAGCAGATGCTTCTGCTGCTAAAACAACAGTCAGTAACCTGGTGCAGGGCGTATATGTACTTACCCTGCAGGTGAGAGACAATGCGGGTACTATTGGATACGGCACCAAAACAATCACAGTAAACGCCGCGCCCGCTGCACCTGCAGTCGTTGTTAACCAGACACCCATTTCCAATGCGGGTGCAGATGCAACCATTACGCTGCCTACCAATAGCGTTGCACTTGATGGCAGTGCTTCCTATGATCCGGACGGCTCCATTGTTGCCTATTATTGGGTAGAAAAAAGCGGACCATCCACCTACAGCATAGCAGATGTTTCTGCTGCAAGAACAACATTGAGTAACCTGGTGCAGGGTGTTTATGTATTTACCCTGCAGGTAAGAGATAATGCGGGTGTAATTGGGTATTCCAATAAAACAATCACCGTAAACGCAGCGCAGACGACAACAACAACAACGTCCGGTAACCAGGCACCGGTGGCTAATCCCGGTCCGGGTCTTAATCTTAGCCTTCCAACAAACAGTACCACACTGGATGCAAGTAGCTCTTTTGACCCGGATGGTTCTATCGCTGCTTATTATTGGGCGCAAACCAGCGGACCAACCATGTCCAGCATCGGCAACGCGGCCGCTGCAAAAACAACCCTGGGCAACCTGGTGCAGGGCATATATGTGTTTACCCTGCAGGTTAAGGACAATGCAGGTGTAGTAAGTTCTGCTACCAAAACAATCGCTGTCAATGCAGCTTCTACCAGCAGTAACCAGACTCCGGTATCAAACGGAGGGGCAGATATCACCATCAGTCTTCCAACGAACAGTGTTTCACTTGATGGAAGCGCTTCCTATGATCCTGATGGCTCTATAGTTGCTTATTACTGGGCAAAGGTTAGCGGTCCGTCCGGCTATACAATAGGAAATGTATCGGCTGCAAAAACAACGTTAAGCAATCTTGTACAGGGCGTATATATATTTACCCTGCAGGTAAGGGACAATGCAGGTGTTATCGGTTATTCCAATAAAACAATTTATGTAAATCAGCCCCCTGTAGCCAATCCGGGTGCCGATGTATCAATTGGTTTGCCCACTACCAGTGTTGCACTTGACGCCAGCGGATCATATGATCCCGATGGTTCAATAGTTGCCTGGTACTGGATGCAAAAAAGCGGCCCTTCCGGCTTTAGCATTGCAGATGTTACGTCGCCAAAAACCACCGTCAATAACCTGCAGGCCGGCACTTATGTATTTACCCTGCAGGTAAGGGATAACCTGGGTGTAAGCACGTTTTCCAATAAAACAATTACCGTAAGTTCAAGCAGCAGCGCCCGCATTGCCGCGTCAGCAGCCACGGATTCATTGTACGGTGCTTCTGCCAGGACTATTAAAGACTCGGTACTTGCAGCAACTGCCCTAAAACCAGCCAAACTGGTAATATATCCGAACCCCGTGTATTCTTATGCCAATATTGAATTATACAGCGCAGACAACAGCGTAAAAACTGTTAGCCTGTACGATTTAAAAGGTGTTCTGAAAGCAAAATATACATGGCAGACCATACCCGGCAATAACACGTTCTCTTTGAAAAACGTTGACGGCCTCACCAATGGCATGTATGTTATCGATATAAGGGACGTTAACGGAAAGCCGAACGGTACCCTAAAATTTGTCAAAGTAAAATAACCATACAAACAAGAACTTACTGTTCTTTTCCCGGAATGCGTATTGCATTCCGGGATTTTTTTTGCCGGTTAAAATGTTCATGAATGGCTTTTATTTTACAGCATCATGTTCCCGCCGTTATCCATTTTGTTTTGATCCTGAAAAATTCTCCGGCAGAGACAACCCGCGCGTAAAGAACTGCGTAGTAACAGGAAATAATACCTGCCATAACCGCTTGTATGAAAAGGAAAACGATACGCATAGCCGGGTTTGTATGCTTCTTGTTGATTTGCACGGGCGCTGTAATTGCATACAGGATGTACAATAAACCGCATCGTTCTGCAGCGTCAGAACCGGTAATAGCGCTTACCGCCGTACAGCTGGCATCGGAATACGAAAAAGACGAGGCGGTCGCCAATAAAAAATACCTGGGCAACGCACTGCAGGTAAGCGGAACCGTTAGTGATGTTACTTTAAACCAGCAAAACAAACCAGTAATAATTTTACCGGGCAATGATATGAGCAGCGTACAATGCACCTTACTGGACAATGCACCTGCCGTTAAGAAAGGCGATTCCATTACCATCAGGGGCTTCTGTACAGGATACCTTACCGATGTAATCATGGACCGGTGTATTGTTGGTTCCGGGCACTGATCTGCAAAATAGATGGCCATAACAGGAATGCCCGGCGCCAGTGCCGCGCCCACCGGTATATAAGGGGCGAATTCATAAACGATAAAAAAAATAAATATGAAAAAAATGTATTTCATTTTGATGGCATTCGCATGCCTGCACCACGCCATGGCGCAGGACGTGTTCATAACCAGGCATGGACAGGTTTCTTTTTTTGGAAAAACACCTTTGGAAAATATCGATGCCACCAACAATGAGGCATCCAGCGTACTGAATTTACAAACCGGCGAAATTGGTTTTGCTGTTCTTATTAAAAGCTTTCATTTTGAAAAGGCATTAATGGAAGAGCATTTCAACGAGGATTATATGGAAAGTAATGCCATCCCGAAAGCCAGCTTTAAAGGAAAGATAAATAACCCCGCTGCGATTACTACAGGCAAAGACGGTTCATATCCTGTAACAGTGGCTGGAGAAATGGTACTGCACGGCGTTACACAAAAAATTACTGTTTCCGGTACGATAGTTATAAAAGACGGGCTACCGGAAGTATTGGCAAAATTTAAACTTGCTCCCAAAGACTATAACATTAAAATCCCCGCGCTGGTAGCAGACAAGATTGCTGAAACCATGAACGTGTCGGTTGACTGCAAGTACCAGAAGAAATAAAAAGCAGCGCATTCATAACTGAACAAAGTGAGTGTGGCTGCAATTTTATTCAGGGCGCAGATACGGGGAGCGTTCGGGCAAATCAGACATCCAAAAATCAGGTATCCGGGATCTTTCAATGCAGGGCCTGCAAAATATCGTCCAGTATATCATCCGCGTGTTCCAGCCCGGCAGAAATGCGTATAAGCCCCGGCGTTATATTTACTGCCATTCTCTCTTCTTCCGTTAGTTTGGCATGTGTGGTGCTGGCGGGGTGACTGGCGATGCTTTTTGTGTCGCCGAGGTTAGCCGTCAGCGAAAGCATTGTAAGGTTGTTTAGGAAATTACGGCCACTCTCTATTCCGCCTTTTAAATTAAAGCAAACAATTCCGCCGCCGTTTTTCATTTGTTTTACAGCAATGGCATGGTGGGGGTGCGATGGCAGGAAAGGATATTTTAGCCATGAAATTGCCGGATGGCCTTCCAGTGCTTTGGCAATATACAATGCATTGGCAGCATGCCGTTCCATACGCACATCAAGCGTTTCCAGGCTCTTGCTCAGCACCCAGGCGTTAAAGGGCGCCAATGCCGGCCCGGTGCTCCGGCAAAACATATAAATATCATGAATCAATTCTTTTTTACCGGCTATTACACCACCCAGTACGCGACCCTGGCCATCCATCCACTTGGTGGCAGAATGCACTACCAGGTGTGCACCAAAATCGATGGGTCTTTGTATTACCGGCGTGGCGAAACAGTTGTCGACATTTAAAATGAGGTGGTGCTTTTTTGCCAGTTCACCGGCAAAAGCAAGATCGATGATATCCAGCCCGGGGTTGGTGGGCGTTTCCAGGTAAATCATTTTTGTATTGGGGCGGATGGCCGCTTCCCATTCTTCCGGTTTGTCTGCACTTACATAGCTGCATTCAATTCCATAATTGGGCAAATACTTTTTTATGATGGTGTGCGTACTGCCAAATATGGCATTGCAGCTCAGCAGGTGATCCCCTTTTTTAAGAAAGGTCATAAAGCTGGCAAATATGGCGCTCATGCCGGAAGCGGTAGCATAGGCATCTTCCGCTCCTTCCAGTGCGCAAATACGGTCGGTAAACTCCTGCACCGTGGGGTTGCTGAAACGGCTGTAGATATTGGCATCTGTTTCGTCGGCAAAGGCAGCACGCATTTCTTCCGCATTGTTAAATGTAAAACTGCTGGTAAGAAACATGGGCGACGAGTGCTCCATTTCACCGGTGCGTTCTGTGCGTGTACGGATTACTTTTGTAATGGGATGTTGCTCTTTCATGGTTAATCGGGTGTTTCGGTAATTTAAAATGCATTCATACTTCAATATCCATTGGTCGTCCCTTATTCACTATTTTCAGCTTCACCCATATGGAATGTTGGATAGGGCGAATGTTGTCAGTTATTCAGCACCTTTACTTCCCAACTGATAGCAGTGCCACTGCCCCGAAGTGTTTCTGCAACTGAACAATATTTGTCTACCGATAGTTCACAGGCTTTTCTTGCTTTTTCCGGGTCAATTTTGCCTTTCAGTTCAAATACAATGTGTATTTTTTCCCATAATGAAGGCTCTTTGCCGGCAAAACGATCACCCTCTATTCTCATAGAAAAACTATCAACCGTTTGTCTTTGTTTTTTTAAAATAGACACTATGTCGATGCCGCTGCAGCCACCCAGGCCCATTAGCAGCACCTGCATGGGGCGTACGCCAAAATTTGCACCGCCGCCTTCAGGACTGGTGTCCATTCTTACTACATGCCCCTTTGCGTCAGTAGCTTCAAAGCCGTAGTCGCCCGCAGCACGGTTTATATTTATTTGTATCATTTATCAATATTTTTTGCAAATGTAACTCATACAGCCCTTTACTTTGCAATTTCACCAGCATACCTGTTTGATGGAGGTTTTTCATTATCCGCATAGTTTTGAACTGGAAAACGGGCAATTACTGCCGGAAATCACTGTGGCATATCATACTTATGGCGTTTTAAACGCCGGCAAAAGCAATGTGGTTTGGATTTGCCATCACCTGACAGCCAATTCTGCCGTTACCGAATGGTGGCCAGGCGTTACAGGTGAGGGTTTTGTACTGGATCCCGCCCGCTATTTCATTGTTTGCGCCAATATTCTTGGGTCCAGGTATGGCAGCACAGGCCCTCACAGCATTAACCCTGCTACCGGCGAACCCTACTATGCCAGTTTTCCGCAAATTACCATACGGGATATGGTGAAAGCCCATATACTGCTCCGTAAGTACCTTGACCTGCCCAGCATTTATCTGCTGGTGGGTGGCAGTATGGGGGGGTACCAGGTGCTTGAATGGGCTTATACTGAAGCAGAGGTAATAAAAAATCTTTTTTTGCTGGCCACTTCCGCAACAGAAAGCGCCTGGGGAATTGCAACGCATACGGCACAAAGGCTGGCTATTGAGGCCGACGATACCTGGTTGCAACCAACAGCTACTGCAGGCAGTAAAGGATTAAAAGCGGCACGGGCCATTGGCATGCTTACTTACCGTAATTATGGTATTATGGTAAAGAATCAAACGGATACCGACACCGAAAAGCTGGACAATTATAAAGCATCTTCTTATATCAACTACCAGGGCGATAAATTGGTGAAACGTTTCAGTGCGTATTGTTACTGGCTGCTGACCAAAGCCATGGACAGCCACCATTTGGCAAGGGGAAGAGGGGGCGATGTAGACCATGTATTGCAACAAATTCCACAACCAACCCTGATCATTGGTGTAAGCAGCGATATTCTTTGCCCATTGGATGAACAGCGCCACCTGGCACAACAAATGCCGCGGGCTACCCTCATAGAAATTGATTCCTCTTACGGGCATGACGGGTTTATGGTGGAATCGGAAAAGATAGCCAAATTCCTTTCCGCCTGGATGGAATAATTTTTTGATAACCGGTATAAGTCATTATCGTTTGCCGCAGTGGCAAGTCTCACTACCAACCATATTTCTGTTTGGGTGTTTAAACGATATGTTTGTTTGCAATTTATTGTTGACAACACCTGCCCCTTCTGCACAAAGTTGTTAATGGAATCGCATCGGTTTTAACCCGGGTTCAATAAAATATTTCAGTCCTTCGATAATTAACAGGCCGGTTGCAAATAAAAAATAAATAGTAGTTTTAAAAGAAAACTGTATGACTACCATTACCGATGAGTACATGACGCAGTTGTTGCCCACTGCAAAAACATTTACAGCAGTCATTCTTAAAGCCGGGCCTGGTATAGGCCGGGCAGACGTAAAACAAATTATCTGGGAGCATGGACGCAGGAATTTCGCACTGCGGGCAGAGGGCTTACTATCGATTGTTTGCCCGGTAATGGATGCCAGCGAAGTAAGGGGGATTGGTATATTTAATGCTGATGAAACAGCCACCAGGCAAATCATGGATGAAGACCCCGGTGTTATGCAGGGCGTATTTGTATATGAGACCCATCCCTGCAGAAGTTTTCCGGGCGATAGTCTACCAAAATAAATATTGCCCGATGGGCGAAAAGCAATAAAGTGGTGTAAAAACACCACTTTTCCTTTAACGATTGACTGCTCTTAGAGAAAAATAATTAAAAATGTGTTCCGGCTGCAACCATACTGCAATATTATGTGATTTAGCAAAGTCTACCAAAATAGTAGACTTTAAATATTTTATTTTTATTTGTTTGATTAATTAAAAAATACGTTTTACATTTGTTGCAGTTCTTTATCATACTTATCAAGAAAGGCAGAGGGTAATGGCCCAATGAAGCCTTGACAACCTGTTCCGCATGCCGGAACAAGGTGCCAATTCCATCCCCGTTTACGAAATAAACAGGGGCAGATAAGTCAGCACAGTGTTTTGAATAACCTTAATATATTTAAAGCCTTCTGACTATACAGCAGAAGGCTTTTTTATTATTAGCCATCCCTGCCGGCTGTTGCCACTCCTTTCATTGGTAAGAAAATAGTATTAATAACATTTAAAACCAATGTACAATGAGTATTACAGCAACACAATTAATCCACGGCATTCCCGTAGATCCGTTAACAGGAGCTATTTCAGTACCTATTTATCAAACTTCCACTTTTGAACAGGAGGCGCCCGGTGTAAACAAGGGCTATGATTATGCCAGAACCAATAACCCAACCCGCGCCGTGCTGGAGCAATTGCTGGCAAAACTGGAAAAGGGCCATACCGGTATTGCGTTCAGCAGCGGTTTGGCTGCCATTGATGCGGTGGTTAAGTTATTGAAGAGTGGCGATGAAATTATTGCCGTAGATGACATATATGGTGGCGCATTCAGGTTGTTTACGCGTGTTTATGAAAAGTTCGGCATCAAGGTTGTCTATGTGGATGCTACCAACGTTGAAAATATTCTTAATGCGATTACGCAACGCACAAAACTCATATGGATTGAAACACCTACCAACCCTACGCTAAAGATTGCTGACATAGAAGCGATTTCAAAAATAGCCGGGGCCAGTGGCTGTTTGCTTTGTGTTGATAATACCTTTGCTACGCCCATATTGCAGCAGCCACTCCTGCTTGGTGCAGATATTGTTGTGCATTCCGCCACAAAATACCTTGGCGGCCACAGCGATCTTATAGCTGGATGTGTGATTACAAAAGATAAGACCCTGGGCGATGAGATCAAGTTTATCCAGAATGCCTGTGGTGCTATCCTTTCTCCATTTGACAGCTGGTTACTGATACGGGGAATAGAAACCCTGCCATTACGGATAAAACAACATTGTAACAGCGCCCTGCAGATTGCACGCTGGCTGCAGCAACATCCTGCAGTTGAAAAATTGTATTACCCCGGTTTAAAAAATCATCCAAACCACGATGTTGCAGTAAAACAGGCAACCGGCTTTGGCGGCATTATTTCTTTCTCGCTCAAAACGGATACCGAAGAAGCTGCTCATGCACTTGTAACTTCTACCAGGTTGTTTAAACTTGCAGAAAGCCTGGGTGGTATTAAAAGTTTACTATGTCATCCGGCCGGTATGACGCATAAATCGATTCCGGCGGTGCAACGCCATGCAGCAGGCGTTAACGACAGTTTGATACGTTTGTCTGTTGGATTGGAGGATGCCGCAGATTTGATCAATGATCTTGAACAGGCATTTTCGGCAGTGAAGGCTGCAGATTATTCCAATCCCGTATTTGCGGTGATAGAATAATAAACAAATGGGTTAGTTACACCGTTTTAAACGGGGAAGAACATAGGCCATCCGAAATCAGCGACTTCGGATGGCGGTGGGGAGTTTCGAATAACATTGATTTACACTTCTCCTTTTGATGCGTCGTACAATTCGTACCAGTCTTGCCTGTCCAGGTCTAATGTAAAGGCATTTACAATATTCCTGATGCGTTGTTCATTGGTGGTACCAATAAGGGGTAATGCGCCAAATTTTATCAGCCAGGCAACGGCAATGGATTCAATATCGGCGTTGTATTTTTTTGCGATTTCAACCAGTTTCCTGCGTACCCTGATAGCCTGTTCATCTGTTCCTGTGGCAATTCTGCCACCGGCAAGCGGGGCCGATGCCAGCGGCCGCATATATCTTTGTTTGATGTAATCTACCTGGCCATTGTCTAAAGCTGCCGTGTTCAGCAGGTTTAGTTCAATATGATTGGTTACAATGGGAACACGCAGGTAGGATGCCAGCAACTGGTGCTGGAAAACGGAGAAATTGGTAACGCCGATGTTTTTTACTTTGCCGGAGTCTTTCAGTTTTGCAAGTGTAAGCGCGGTTTCCTCAAGGCTGGAAAGCGGATCAAGATGGTCCAGCAAAAAGATATCGATATAATCAGTTCTTAATTTCAGTAAGGAATTATCTACGCTTTTAAGGATATGCTCGCTGGAAGTATCGTAGTGTTTTACACGAACGCCGGGTTGTGTACTATGTGGCAGCCGCAGCCCGCATTTGGTAAATAATACGATGTCTTCACGTTTAAATGATTTGGAACTGATGAGATTGCCAAATATTTCCTCGCATTGGTAAGAGCCATAAATATCAGCATGGTCAAATGTATTAATGCCGAGTTCCAGGCAGAGGTTGACAATTTTTTCCATAGTGGCCTGCGTATTGGGTGCTTCGGTTGTCCACCTGTAAAAACCATAAATAGCCGGGGATACCTTGGGGCCTGAATCGCTTAAATATATCTTTTCCATTGTAGTGTTTATTATAGTTGCAATTTCCGGCATTTTGCCAGCGCAGTCAAAATTAAACAGGTTACACTGTATTGGCTAAATATTTTCAGGGTTTATTTGGATACAAGTCATATCAGGATGTATATTTGTCTACTAATTTAGTAGACTTATAGAATATGGTATTACGTGTAGTACAATACTGGCCGCTGGAAAGGGTAGTCCCTGCCTGCCCCGATCCGGTTACTCCCGCCGGTTCCGGTTGTTGTTGCCATTAATACTGTTAAACAGCTTTTTTGTTGCTTTCATTTAATTAACGATTCACTGCTATTATACCACAGGTTCTTATTATTCACTTTAAACACAGGGTATGAAAAATGTAATGGTAAAAATGATGCTGGCGGGTATTTTTATGTATGCTGTTCCTGTAACGGCGCAGCAAAAAACAATCACCATCAGCGGTAAAGTCACGTCTTTTGAAGAATCACTGCCATTGGAAGGCGTTAGCATCGTGGTGAAGGGCAGTGATAACAGTACGGGTACCCAGGCAGACGGAACATTCAGCATGGTTGTTTTGTCTGGTGAAAAGCTGCTGTTGAGCCTTGCAGGGTATGAAAAAAAGGAGGTTGTTCTTACAAATGCGAAGAACTATGATATTGTACTTAAAAGAAGTGACAATGTTTCTGCCGGTGAACGGCCCGGTAATGGAACGGTTTTCGGCACAAAACAAAATGAAATGCTAAAATAAATGGTTCAAAAAACCTTTTGCAAATCATTATTGTAAGACCATAATGAATCTAAAAAAAGAAAGCAATGTCAAAGTTTACAGCAAGGATACAATTACACAGCGCAGATGAAACAGACTATGAAACCTTAAACAGGGAAATAGAAAAAGTTGAGCCCGGATTGAAAAGGAAGCATTTATTGGTGAAGGCGGATAAATTAAGAAAAGGAGAGTATAATTACCGGGGGAATATCAGTTTGAGCGATGTGACGAAAGCCGTATACCGGGCAATCAAAAAAACCGGCCGCGACTACTCTTTTACGGTGATGAAAAATAAAGAGCATTCGTATACAGACAATTAGCCTGATTGGCCGGGGTTTTTTGTTTAGCTGTTAATTATCTATAATTTAGTGGTACTAAAACAGTATAACATGAAACGTATTACGCGCCTGTTGTTATTTTTGCTATTGTCGAAAGCCGGCATGGCGCAGCATAAATCTGTATTGCCTGTAAATGATTTTGAAAAAGCGATACAGGCGGCCGGCGTTCAACTGGTGGATGTAAGGACTCCGCCGGAGTTTAAGGAAGGATATATAAAGGGCGCTGTGAATGCCGATTGGCAAAACCAGCAGCAATTTGCAGAACAGGTAAAAAAGCTGGATAAAACAAAACCTGTTTATGTGTATTGTTTAAGCGGCGTACGCAGTGGAAAAGCGGCGGACTGGCTGACGCAAAACGGGTTTAGCGAAGTCATAAACCTGGAAGGCGGTATAAAAGCGTGGAAGGCAGCCGATAAAAAGGTTGAAATAAAATAATTTTGTTCAGCGCAAAAGGTACCAGGTGCCCCGCTGCATCGCAGCGCTGGTCTGCTCATGATTGGCCCGGCCGGGTAGGTTAAATAAATCAACCAGTGAACTTCTTTTTTTCCTTCCTTCTTAGTTTTAGTGGTTCTCTTACGCCGGGCACTATTAATTTAAGCGCCGTTCAACTGGGCCTTGATAAAAAACCGCAGCTTGCATGGCGGCTGGCATTGGCGGCTGGCTCTATAGAATACATGTACGCCTGGCTGGCAGTAAAGTTTGAAGCGTATATTACCTCTTCGCCGCTGGTTATAAAAAATTTTCAATTAATAGCAGCGGTTGTTATGTTAACATTGGGCCTGCTAACATTAAGGGCTGCATCAAAGCCGTCTGCTTTTACGGCGAAATTTCACAACAGTGGATTCAGGCGCGGGCTTGTACTGGGCATATTAAATCCCCTGGCTATGCCTTATTGGCTGGGCATGACAGCTTATCTCAAAAGCCAGCATTGGATTGATTTATCAACGGTTGTTAAATTGCACACATTTCTTGCAGGTGTTGCACTGGGTGTGTTTACATTGCTGGTATCAGTAGCCTACCTGGCCAACAAAGTTGTCTCAATTGTACAGCACAAAGCCGCTTTATTGAAAAAGATACCGGCATTTATTATGCTCGGGCTTGGGTTGTTTGCCCTGGCCAGGTATATAATTAGCTCCTGAGTTCATGAGGCTTGCGAATTGCAGCGGCCCTTTGCGAATTGCCGTTTTCGTTGCGAATAGCCCTCACGTAATTTCTTTTTATACCTAAAGAAATAAGGACGATGAAGCAATCTGATCGATAAACTATCATCATGCTGCATGTGTAAGCAAAGATTGCTTCACTTCGTTTGCAATGACGGAGAACTATTCGCAATCACAGAAAAATATTCACACGGGCGGACAGCGATTGCTTAATATCATTTGAAGGGACAAGTATCAATGACCCTTTTTATCCACGGGCGTTTTCTCTCCCAATGAAAACCAGTTGCCCGAATCATCTTTAAACAATGCTTCAAAAGCATAAAACTCTTTGGTGGGTGGTTTGGTAAATACCACACCCTTCGCCTTTAATTCTTCGTAAGTGGCCAGCAAGTCATTGCATTCAAATACGGCAAAGCCAAATGTACCCTTACTTACCAGGTCGCGCATGACGGCCGCGGATTCTTTTTTAAACATCATGCCCTCACTGATTGCCATTAAAGTTATTTCCAGATCGGGCTGTTCCGGCGGGCAAACCGTAAGCCAGCGGCTGCCCGGCCCCATGGTAACATCGGTATGCACTTTAAAGCCCAGTTTATTGACATAGAAATCATGTGCGCTGTCCTGGTCTAAAACAAAAATGCTGACATGGTTGATTTTTGTAATCATGGTGTTTGCTTTTGTAGTAAATAATATGGCAAACATCTGCTTTCAAAAAATAGCAGGCTTCTTAAAAATTGCTATTTTCTTTCCAGCCATTTTTTTCTGCAAAACATGCCGGTATGTATTTCAGCGGGGCTGATACCCTGTCTGCTTTCAGGCGCAACTGTTGGTGGCGGTAATCGGAGGGTGTACACCCATTTGTTTTCCTGAACAGGGTGGTAAATGAAGGTATGCTTTCAAATCCGCAGGCATAACAAATTTCGCCTACCGGCATATTAGACTGTAACAGTTGCTTTGCTTTTTCCAGCCGCACATGGGTAAGGTATTGGTGGGGCGTTTGCCTGTAGATTTTCTTAAAGATTCTAATAAAGTGAAATTTGGAAAAATAAGCTTCGTCGGCAATGGCATCCAGGTTGATGGATTCATCAAAATGCGAGTCAATAAAAAGTTTTGCCTGCACCAGGCGGCGGTAAAAATAAATCTCAGGATAAATATCTTCAAACATTTCAGCCACCATGTGCAAGTTTAATTAATGCTTGTTAATTCTAACCAATCCTATGAGGTTTGCAGCGCTGCTATTGCCACCCGGCAAACCTCATAGGATTACAGCACTGCTATCACTGCCTGGAAATCATATTGGATTACATTTTTTTAATCCGACATTATACTGATTAGTTCTTTCATTAGTTTATAAGCCACCATCGCTGTCATGTTGTTAATATCCCTTATTGGGTTGTATTCAACAATATCGGCTCCTGTAACGGGTACTTTTATTTTTTGTATGATGGTTAACAGTTCCCTGGCGCTCAGGCCACCCGGTTCATGATGCGATACACCTGGCGCAAATGCCGGATCAAGTACATCAAGATCGAGTGAAATATAGAGTGGCGATGCCAATTTTTCAATGAATTCGTAATTAAAATCCTTCATTTCAATGATGGTAACGCCAAACTTCTTTGCCTGTGCCTGCTGGTGCGTATTCAGTGTACGTATACCTACCTGCGTCAGCGATTGCACCCTGCCCTGTTCCATTATTCTGGCAAACGGCGAAGCATGAGAAAAAGGGTTATTGTCAAAGTTCTCATATAAATCGCAGTGCGCGTCCAGGTGCAGTACATGAAGGTTTTTATAATGCTCACTGAAAGCATCAATGACAGGGTAGCTGACCGAATGATCACCTCCCAGCGTAATGATCCTGTGATCGTCTTTCAATAACCGGCTGATAGCATTTTGTATGGTTGTAAATGCATTTGCCGGTCTTATATCGTCAAAGACAATATCGCCTTCATCTTCATACACAATGCCTTCTTTTATTTCCCTGCCATTTTCTGCAAACGCATTGGCAGATCCGTCTTTATCCATCAGCCTGATTCTTGCCGGTGCAAGGGCGGGGCCTTTCAAAAACGACGAATTATAATCGTAGGGAATGCCTTTTATTTTAATCATGTACTCAAATCATATTGTATGAACGCCGCGGCGCGTATTCAATCCTGCCTGCATTTTTTAACGCGTTCAAAAGCTGGTTTTGGATATTCAGGTCATTTACAGCACTACCCGCTGTGCAGTAGCGGCGCATTTGTACATTGCCTCTACAATGCGGATATCGCGCAGGCCTTCTTCACCGGGCACCAGCATTGGTTTTTTCTGCATAATAGAAAGGGCATTATCGTCCATTTGCCTGGCCTGCTGCCAGGGCACTTTGTAGGCGGTATTAATTTCTCCGAGGGGGCTCGTGCCTTTTATCCCGCTGTAATCCGAATAGGGCGCCAGTTTGATATCGCCTTTTTCACAACTGATATTCATGAAATTTACGTTTTCGCCAAACGTACTTTTTATATGCGCAAATACGCCTCCCGGAAATTCTAGTGTGGCTTCTACTGTTTCATCCAGGCCGTTTTTGTAAATTTCTGGTCTGGTGGTAGATGTTTTGGCGGTTACTATAGCAATGGGTTCCATACCGGTGCCCAGCCTGGCCCCCTGTATGGCATATACGCCCATATCGTATGAAACACCGCCACCCATTTCTTTTTTTTGTTTCCAGTGATTGGTGCGGTCATCGCGATAACCCGCAGCACAATCAACCTGTTTCACCTTACCCAGTAAATGCTGGTTAACAATTCTGGTATATTCTTTTGTATTGGGTTCGTGATGAAGCCGGTATCCGATGGCCAGTGATTTCTTGTTTTTATTGCAGGCATCAATCATTTCTTTGCATTCTTTTTCTGTAATAGCCATTGGCTTTTCGCACCACACATCTTTCCCCGCGTTGGCTGCCCTTATTACATATTCCTTGTGCATGGAAGGCGGCAATACAACGTATACCACATCAATATCAGGGTTGTTGGCAATGGTGTCGAAATTCTGATAGTTGTAAATGTTTTTTTCCGGAATATTGTATTTGGCCTTCCATGCTTCGGCTTTGGACGGCGTGCCGGTAACAATACCCGCCAGGTAACAATTTGTTGTTTGTTGCAGCGCGGGGGCCAGTAAATCTGTACTATAATAACCCAGGCCCACCAGCGCAACGCCCAGTTTGTCTTTTTTACGTGTGCCGGCCAGTAAAATGCCGGGAGAAAGCAGCAGGGCGCCGCTGCCCATTGCAAGCGTTTTTATAGCATCTCTTCTTGATTGCTGCATCGTTAGTATGTTTTTCGGTGAATAAAATAAATACCCGGATATTGAAGATAACAAAAATCAATGGCAGATGGGTCCGGTGAAGCAGGTAAAATTCAACAGCGGGGATTTGTAATGACAGTGTTTAAAAAACACGCATTTAACAAACCCATTTGGGCCATTTAATGCAGCCGCCGTTTTTTTATCATACCTCCTTTTGTATCCTTTACCGTACTTCTTACAACAAATGCATTTGGATCTATTCTTTCGATGGCCGCGTTTAACCTGCTTACTTCCAGCCTGGTGACAACGGTGTATACAATATCAATATCGTAAGTCTCGCCACTTTTGCCAAAGCCTCTCTTGCCGCGATAAACGGTAACCCCACGGCCCAGTTCATCGGTTATCATTTTGCGGATTAAATCATTTTTTACAGATATGATGGTAACACCGGTATATTCCTCTATACCTTCAATGATAAAATCCACTGTTTTGGATGCTGCCAGGTAGGTAAGTACAGAATAGAGCGCGGTTTCTATAGACAGCAGGTAAGCGGCTACACAAAAAATAATGATATTGAACCCCAGTATAATATCGCCAATGGAAAGGCCCGATTTACGGCTCAAAAAAATAGCCAGTACTTCTGTTCCGTCCAGTACAGCGCCGCCGCGTACCGACAAGCCAATGCCGGCACCCAGGAAAAATCCGCCAAAAACAGCCACCAGTAATTTATCGTGTGTTAGATCGGGAAAAGGAAAGAATGCCGTACAAAGGGCCAGCCCAATGATGGCCAGGATGGCTTTAACAGCAAAGCCTTTATCGATTACAATCCAGCCCAGCAATACAAAAGGAATATTTATAAGTATCAGTATAATGGGCAGCTGAAATGATGTTAGTTCAGCAATCATCAGCGAAATGCCGGTGGCGCCGCCATCGATAAACTTGGCAGGCAGCAAAAAACTTTTTAACCCAAACCCCGCGCAGAAAATGCCGCCGCCGATCAATATGATGTCTTTTATCTGCCGCCAAACATTCAGTCGCAGTTCCCGCATGCCTTTGGCCAGCTCAAAAGGGGATAGCTTTTCCTGTTTATTTTTTTTCCTGTAAACAGTATTCACCACTATCTGCGACCATAGATGATTCATACTGGTAAAGTTAATACAACAGCTTCTTTTATACCATTAAAAACGATTGTTGATTGTATCAACTGTTTCATATCTTCAGTACCAGCATAATTTAATGAATGGATCAGACGCAACTGAAAAAAGCCATCGGCCTGTGGCCTGCCGTATCGATTATAATTGGAAGTATTATTGGTTCGGGTGTTTTTATGAAGCCCGCCACCATGGCGGAGCAGGTGGGCTCACCGTTATGGCTGACCGCAGTTTGGGTAATAGCGGGTGTTTTTTCATTAATAGGAGCGCTTATTTATGCTGAAGTGGGTGCCATGCTGCCTGAAACCGGCGGCCAGTATGTTTACTTTAAACATATGTATGGAAGATTTGTGGCATTTTTATACGGATGGGCATCCTTTGCTGTTATTAATACAGCAGCAGTAGCCGCCATTTCATTTGTGTGTTCCCAATATGCTGATTACTTTTTGCATTTACCGCGGCTCAGCGCACCAGCGGAGCATTCAATTGTTTTGCATATTCCCCTGCTGGGTAATCTGTTTCCGCTGGAAAACCTGGGTGTAAAATTACTGGCCGTAACCCTGGTAACGGGCCTTACACTTTTAAATTATGTAAGTGTGCGGGCCGGCAGCGCATTGCAGGTTATCTCAACAGTGGTAAAAATGCTGGTGATTGCAGCACTGGTATTCGGAATTTTTTTCTCGGGCCGGGGCAATGCAGGTAATTTTATTCATTCGGTACACCCAAAAGAAGGTGTTGGTTTGCTGAGCGGGCTGGTGGGTGCATTAACCGGCGCATTTATGGCTTACGACGGATGGATAAACATCACTTTTGTTGGTGGTGAAATCAGCCATCCGCAGAAAACAATACCCAGGAGCCTGTTTATAGGAGTATTTGCCTGCATTGTTGTGTACGTGCTTGTTAACCAGGCCTATTTGTATGTTTTGCCTGTAGAAAAAGTAGCGGGCTCCTCACTGGTAGCATCAGACGCTATTGCCATAGCATTGGGTACTGCCAGTGCGGCCATTGTTGCGGCCATGGTGGTAATCTGTACATTTGGCGCCATCAACGGTAATATTATGTCTGTAGCAAGAGTCACTTATGCAATGAGCATTGATAAGCTTTTTTTGCCATGGACCGGCAGGGAGCATCCGCGTTTTCGTACACCGGGCAATGCATTGCTGCTGCATGGCATCTGGTCCTGCCTTTTTATTATCAGCGGTTCTTTTGATATGCTGGCGGATATGTTTACGTTTATATCGTGGATTGCCTACCTGATGGGCGCAGTAGGTATATTTATATTGAGAAAAAAGATGCCACATGCAGCCAGACCATACAAGGCCTGGGGTTATCCATTGCTGGCGGGGTTATTTATCGCTTTTGCCGCATTTTACGTGGTCAGCACCATTTTGAACGATGTAAATAATTACAATACAGGCAGGACGCCCGTCATTAATTCATTACTGGGCCTGGCCATTACCTCCCTGGGTATTCCTTTGTACTGGTATTTCAGAACGGTAAAAAAGCCAGTTGGCCGCTAGTGCTGCCAGACATCCGGTGATGGCTCTTTTTCGTATATTGGTATATGAAACCGGCCGCAATAAAAAGCATATTGTTTCGCATTGTATTTCCGATATTTCTTTTCTTTGGAGGGCTGTTGGTGCCGGTTGCATGCAGCAAAGGAAATACCGGTATAACAGCTCCAGTTAATATGCCAGCTCCAAACAATGATACAGCCATACCAGTCAGCGGCAGCAAAAAATACCTGGCATTGGGCGATTCTTACACCATTGGCACTTCTGTTAGTGAGTCGGATCGTTACCCGGTACAAACCGCCGCTATCTTACAAGCGCAGGGTATCGATGTACACACAGACATTATTGCCACCAATGGATGGACAACTGGTGACCTGCTGAACGCCACCAATGACCATCCGGTTGCCCATGATTATGATGTGGTAACATTGTTGATTGGTGTAAACAACCAATACCAGGGCAGAAGCCTGGAAGAGTACAGGCAGCAGTTTACCGCTTTACTGCAGCGTTCCATTGCATTGGCCGGCAACCGGCCTTCGCATGTCATCGTTCTATCCATCCCTGATTATTCTGTAACACCTTTTGCAAAAGGAAGAGATGTGGCGGAAATTGCGGCGGAGATTGATGCTTTTAATGCGGTCAACAAACTGGTTGCAGGCAATTACAAAACACAATACCTTGATATCACGGAAGAATCAAGAAAAGCAGCTACTGATCTTACATTGGTAGCATCAGACAACCTCCACTTTTCCGGCAGGGAATACAGCCTCTGGTCGTATAAATTGGTACCGTTAATAAAAACGGCTTTACAATAAATTGTTCCGGCTTGTTTTATTGCCATTCCTCCGGCATGCTGTATGTTTGGAATAATTAAAGCCAGACCATGCCTGCATTACGATGGGTTTTTGTTACCTGTACCGCCATTTTTTGTTGTATATACCTGCCTGCGCAGGTGAGCATACCGGCCTATACCGGTTATGCATCACCGGCAGAAGCAGGTACGGAAGAAGACGGGAGTATTTTGTTTAGTGAACAGGCCGGCCTTCACAACTGGACCGATACCAGGCAAAGCCTCCGGTATTTTTTTAAAGTAGCCTATGCCGGGCCGCTTACTGTTTACCTGTTTGCAAAAAACAGTTCCCCGGGAACAAGTTTGCAGGTGACTATTGCCGGTAAAAAATTTATTGTACCTGTTCCCGCAGGCAACGCATTTAAAAAAATACCGGTGGGAACAGTTGACATAAAAACTGCCGGCTTCTATTCGATTGATATGGCAGCACTGAAAAAAACGGCTAAGGAAATAGCCGCCGTTCAATCCATCGAATTGGATGGTACAGCTGCACAAGGCGTTCAGTTTAATACAAAACCAAGACGCAATGCCGCCTCTGTTCATTTGAATTATGTAGTCCCGGACACGGCGAAGACGGTTTCATTTTACAACGAAATAACGATACCTGCAGGGGCTGATCCATTGTACACGTACTATATGGCCTGTGGTTTTGCAAGAGGTTATTTCGGCATACAGGTCAATAGTGCCAAAGAGCGAAGGGTAATTTTTTCGGTCTGGGATGCGGGTAAGGAAGCGATGGACAGGAGCAAAGTAGCCGAAGAAAACAAGGTAAAACTGATGGGTAACGGAATGGATGTAATAGCTACCGATTTTGGCAATGAAGGCACGGGTGGCCACAGTCACCTGGTATATAACTGGAAGACCGGGGAAACCTATAAATTCCTGGTGACTGCATTGCCAGACAGCGCTACGAAAACGACTGTTTATACCGGTTATTTTTTTATGCCCGATGTACGGAAGTGGAAACTGATTGCTGCATTTCAGGCGCCGTCAGACGGAGGATATTTACATCACCTGTATTCTTTTGTAGAAAATTTCCAGGGGATAAACGGTCAGTTGCTGCGTAAGGGATTCTATGGTAACCAGTGGATAAAGGACGAGAATGGCAAATGGAATGAACTTACCACCAGCACTTTTTCTTATGATGCTACCGGAAAAGCGGCCGACAGAACGGATTATGGCGCCGGCACCGAAGGAACAAAAAATTATCTGTGGAATGGAGGTTTTCAACCGGCCAATGCAAAATATGCAGACACATTTTCGCGGGTTGCCAATGCGCAGGTGCCGGTGATTAATCTTTATGATAATGCAGATAGTATTGCGCAGGCAATTGCCGATAAGCAGGCTATTTATGATGCGGTGAAGGCCGGCAAACTGGATACAAGCAGTTCAAAAGACGGACTCTATTACAAGATAGAAAAAGAAGGCACAGGCAGCAATATTCTGATAACCGACACCGTGGTGGCTTATTACAAAGGCGCTGTATTAAACGGTGAAGTATTTGATGAAACAAAAGAAAAACCGGCCAGGTTTCCGTTAAGCCGGTTGATCAGAGGCTGGCAAATTGGTCTGCCATTATGCAGGGCAGGGGGAAAAATCCGGTTAATCATTCCTTCGGGGTTGGCATATTCAATACGCACACGTTCTCCCAGGATTCCGCCCAATAGTGTATTGGTGTTTGATATAGAAGTGGTGGAGGCGAAGAAAGCTGGTAGCCTTTAGCGTGAGCTGCTGGTTGTTAGCTTTTAGCATCTAGCTTTTAGCTGCGTGCAGGCATTGCGCAAGGGCTGATTATCTTGTAAGCATATGTACCAATGTTGCATGTTGCGGATATAATTGCAATAGCTCGTCGCGCTTTCCCATTTCAAAATCGTCAAAATCAAACCCGGGCGATACAGTGCAGCCTACCAGCGAATAGTCGCCGCCTTCTTTTGTTTTTGACCCAAACCAACTGCCCGCTTTTACTGTACATTGAAAGCATTCATTGTTTTCGGGGTTGTTTCCCAGTAAATATGTTGTTAAACTGCCATTGGGTGCTATTTCGTAAACCACCAGGGGATCTCCATAATAAAAATGCCATATTTCGTCCGATGCAATACGGTGCATAGCAGAGAACTGTTCCTTCTCCAATAGAAAATAAATGGCGGTGGATGCCGGACGCGGACCTTTGAAGCCAGGTGGCAATTGTTGCCCCGGTATGGTTAGCGATGCGCAGTAGGTTCTGATATATGAGCCACCTTCTATATGCCTGGTAAGTTGTAATTTATTTATCCAATAACCGGCGGAGGGTTTCATCTACTGCTCAATTTTTACTTTCATTTCCTTTGTTCCATAGTACCATGCGTTTAGTAGATCTTTAATACGCGTTGTATCTGCAGGGGTGCAGGGCACTATGGTATATATCTTAAATATAAGCGAATCCTTCGTTTCTACTGCTACTTTGTTGTTGTATTCTTTCAAAACAACGCTGCCTTTCAACTGTTCATAACGTTTAACAGCCCTTGTCTTCTTTGCAGTGGTTTCAAAAATAAATTTATAGCCGGTACCGGTTGCTGCTACAGGTGCTTCGGTTTTTTCAACCGGTTTTGCCATTGCGCTGTCTGTCTTTACACCACCACCAAGACTGTCTGGTTTTTTTCCTGCAGAATCTATGGCAACTGCGGTAGTATCGGGTGCGGCCAAGGGTTTGGTTTCGGCCGGCGTTGGCTTTTCCGGTTCAGCAGTATTTTTATTATAGAGATAATACCCGCCCCAGCCAATCAGCGCCAGCGTAATCAGCACCAGCAACCCGGTAATTAATTTCCCGGTATTAAAGCTGCTTCCGCCTACCGCATCCTCGTTGGTGCTGCCGGCGGATTTTCTTTTTGTTTCAATATGTTTATGCGGCAGTTCTTCTGTTCTTTGTATCACAGTACCGGCAGTAAAACTGTAGCCGTTGTCTTTATTTTTTTGCAGGGTACCAATACCTTCAAAATAATAAGGTTTGCCAATATTTAAATATTGAAAGGCGGTGGCAATAAAAGAATGCAGATCGGCTTCAGCCAGTGGTTTCATTTTGCCGGTATGATCTTTTATGTATTGAACCAGGGAGTCGTCCAGCTGCTGACCTGTTTTGGGGCTAAAGGTTATTCCTTCAATGGACATCTTTACCTTGGAATTTTCATCGGGCAGAACGGCTTTATCGTCGAGCGTAAATAAACCAATGCCCGGAAGGGAAAGCCTTTTATATTGATAAAAATAAGGAGCCAGAAGGGTATCTATTTTCACGCTGGTTGTTTTATGGCCAAGTTACAATAAATCGCTGTTTTACAAACAAATAAAACGTGCCATACAGGCGCAAATTGTATTTTTGCCCAAATATTATTATGCTTACGGAGCGCGACAGGCAGTTTATTGAATACTGGAGGCAAAACAGGGATCGGGAGAAAAAGCTGGTCCGCCAGCTATTGTTTGGTTTGCCCGCAGGTCTTTTGTTTGTTGTGCCGATCATCCTTAATTTTTCTTCGGGCTGGGATAAAAGGGCCACTATGTGGGCCAGGGGGCATTCAGACGATAGTTCTGCCTCGGTGCTTATTATAGCTGCGCTGATTATTTTGGTATTTATAGCCATTTTTTCAAAGCGGCACAGGTGGGAAATGAACGAACAGGCCTACCGCGAACTCCTGGCCCGGCAGGAAAATGAAGAAGAAGGTGCAGCAAAAGATGCTTAGAAATGGTCTGGCCATTAGTAACGCAATACAGATATATTTGCAAAATTTTATTAGGATGAGAAAAATTGTCGTAGCCGTACTCCTGCTGGGTTTGTTATTGAGCGGATGTGCAAAAAATAGTTCTTCGTTTACCTGTACGTATGATCCCTGTGCTTACCAGGCTCCTGCAAGCGAAATTACACAACTGGAAAGTTACCTCTCCAATGCTGGCATTACCAATGCTGTTAAACATTGCAGCGGGATGTATTACCAGATTACCAATCCCGGCACGGATGCAACACCCACTACCTGTTCCAATGTGGTGGTTAATTACAAAGGTGCGTTAACCAATGGAACCGTATTTGATCAAACCACCGGCAGCCCGGTTAGTTTTCCGCTTGCTACCCTGATAGAAGGCTGGAAAAAAGGGATACCACTTATAAAAAAAGGCGGCAGTATTACCTTGTATGTGCCACCCACACTGGGATATGGACCAAATGATCAGAAGGACGCCAATGGCAATATTGTTATACCCGCCAATTCAATCCTGATTTTTAATGTTCAGCTGGTAGATGTGCAATAGGATGTCTGATGGCGGATGTCGGATGGCTGATGTAGGATGTCTGATTTTGGGATTTCTTTTAGCGCGGCATCCCGAAATCTTTAAATGATCAATTTCTTAGTAAGTCGATTAAAAAGAAATCAGCCATCAAAAAATCAGCCATCAGCCATTAAAAAATGAGACATCACCCATCCCTTCCTACCTTTGTACAAATAAATACCCGTTGCCACACGAAGCCATTTCTGTATTTGATATTTTTAAAATAGGCATCGGGCCATCGAGTTCGCATACCCTTGGTCCCTGGCGGGCGGCGGAGCGGTTTCTTCAATCGCTTGAAAAAAATAATATATTACCCGATATTACAGATATACAGGTTTTACTATACGGCTCGCTGGCAAAGACAGGCAAAGGTCATGGTACGGATACAGCTATATTGCTGGGGCTGAGTGGCGACGATCCGGTTAGTTTTGATGTAAATAATATCAATACTAAAATAAATGATATCAATACCAGCAAGAAACTGTTGCTGAACGGAAAAAAGGAGATCGATTTTGATCCGGCCACTGCAATACATTTTCTTTTTACGGAGACGCTTCCCTATCATCCCAACGCGCTTAGCTTCCTGGCCACTGCAAAAAACAATGTACAATTTGCTGAAACCTACTATTCAATAGGAGGCGGCTTTGTAAAAAAAGAAGGTGAAGACGAACAGGCCGGAGGAGCGGTAGAATTGCCTTTCCCTATTGACAATGCGGATGATTTATTGCACTGGTGTATGAAGGGTTTGTCGATAAGTGAAGTGGTAATGGAAAACGAATCTGCCTGGCGCCCTGAGGCCGAAACAAAAAAAGGATTGCTGGCTATCTGGAACGTAATGAAAGAATGCATGTACCGTGGCGCCCACCAGGATGGTATGCTGCCCGGTGGATTGCATGTTAAAAGAAGGGCCGCTGCGCTGAATAAGAAATTGTTGCCCCAAAAAAATTATACGGATTATGAGTCCTGGATGCGGGCTATTAGAAAAGGCGGTGGTGATTTCAAATATACACTCGACTGGGTAAGTTGTTTTGCGCTGGCCGTGAATGAAGAAAATGCGTCTTTTGGGCGGGTAGTAACGGCGCCCACCAACGGCGCTGCGGGTGTAATACCTGCGGTGCTGCAATATTATATTACGTTTTGCGATGGCTTTAAGGAGGAAAAAATAATTCAGTTTATGCTCACCGCTGCTGAAACAGGCAGCATTTTTAAAAAAGGGTCCACTATTTCTGCTGCCATGGGTGGATGCCAGGCCGAGATAGGCGTTTCATCTGCCATGGCTGCTGCCGGTCTTACTGAATGTATGGGAGGCACACAGAAGCAATGTTTGATGGCCGCTGAAATTGCCATGGAGCACCACCTCGGTTTAACCTGCGATCCGATTGGCGGCCTGGTGCAGGTGCCTTGTATAGAACGCAATACCATGGGGGCCATCAAGGCAATTACAGCTTCGCAACTGGCATTGCAAAGTACGCCCGATTTTGCCAAGGTATCATTGGATGCCGTTATTAAAACCATGTGGGATACCGCGCTTGATATGAACAGCAAATACAAGGAGACCAGCGATGGAGGCCTGGCAATTAATATACCGATTAGTTTGCCGGAATGTTGAGGATGTTTGACGATTGACCATTGACCATCGTCAATCGACCATCGTCCATCGACCATCGTCCATCGTCAATGGTCAATGGTCATTCGTCAATGGTATCTTAATTCAATGATGGGTCCACATCAATATCTTTTACTTCCACGTTACTGTAATCACGTATTTCATTATAGAGGGTATCTCTTTCCACCGGCTGGCGTTTTACCTGTTTAATAAGTGTAACCAGTTGTGCGGTACTCATGGCGGGTGTCTGTTCTTCGCTGCCGGCCATAGAATAAATCTTTGTAGTATCGTCGATAGTGCCGTCAAGATCATTTACGCCAAACGACAGCGTCAGCTGCGCATTTTGCCGGCCCAGCATTGGCCAGTAAGCTTTCAGGTGGGGAAAATTATCGAGGTATAATCTTGCTACGGCATACAGTCGCATGTCTTCTGTTACGGAACTTTCCGGTACATGGCTCATATCATTGTCTTTATTTCTGAACTTCAGCGGAATGAAAGTATTAAAACCGCCTGTTTCATCCTGCAATTGTCTTAAGCGCTCCATATGGTCTATGCGGTGTTCAAATTTTTCAATATGGCCGTATAGCATGGTGGCATTGCTGTGCATGCCCATCATATGGGCAGTGCGGTGTATATTCAGCCAGCCGTCTGCATCTACTTTATCTGCGCAAATCTGCTGCCGTATATCCGGATGAAAAATTTCAGCGCCGCCACCGGGTAATGAATCAAGCCCCGCTTCGTGCAGCAGTTTCATGCCTTCTTCTGCGGATACTTTTGCCTTACGGAACATGTAATCAAGTTCAACGGCCGTATAGCCCTTTATATGAAGAGAAGGACGATGGGCTTTTATCTGTTTCATAAGGTCAATAAAAAAAGCAAGGTTTAATTTCGGGTGAACACCGCCGACAATATGCACCTCGGTAATGGGCTTATTGTCATACCCTCTTATAATATCCATCATTTGTTCTGTACTGAGTTCCCAACCTTCTTCGCGGTGTGCATACAGCCTGGAATAGGCACAAAATGCACAGGAGAATACACATACATTAGTAGGTTCTATATGGAAATTGCGGTTGAAGTAAGTCTTATTACCATGTAATTTTTCGCGCACATAGTTGGCCAGCATGCCCAGGTAAGACAGGCTGCCCTTTTCAAAAAGCAATACCCCTTCTGCGGGTGTAATTCTTTCTCCGGCTACTATTTTTTCACCAATCTGCTGTAGCGTTTTATCGCCATTTTTTATAAGTTCCGATACCTGCAATACACTGCTCATGCTGTAAAATATTAAGAAGGCAAAGGTACAGACGCGGGCTCAGATACGGTATAAAAATTGCTGTTGAAAAGGCAATGTTTTCATGAAAAATAATGAACATCTGCATGGTTTGTTTGTTCATTGTTGTACAGAGCAGGTATTATATGTTTGAATAAAGTGGATGCCGCCGTCAATTATCCACATCTTGTTAGTAATAACTGCCGGCAATATAACGTTTCATGAATTATATTTGAAACAGGCGGATACGATATTAATTTGTACCATCATTTTAACAAAAGCTTTATTCCGTACAAACAGCCGGTATAAACTTTAAAAACCAGATTGAATTGACAGAAGCCATTATCAACCTTGAATCAGTAAACCCGATAGAATTCTTTGGAGTAAATAACGGTAAACTGGACATCCTCAAAAAGAAATTTCCCTTATTAAAAGTATTAAGCCGCGGCACTCAGGTAAAATTGAGCGGTTCGCCCGAACAGGTGGAAAACGCCAAGGAAAAAATTGATCTCATAGTGCAGTACCTGGAGAGAAACGGGCACATGAGTGAAAATTATTTTGAACAAATCCTGGGTGGCGACGATGCCGAAGTGGTAGACAATTTTATAGACCGGAATCCCAATGATATACTGGTATTTGGGCCGCATGGCAAAACCGTTCGTGCCAGAACGTCTAACCAGAAGCATATGGTAGCCGGTATAGACAAGAATGATATCCTGTTTGCCATTGGGCCTGCCGGAACGGGTAAAACCTATACCGCGGTTGCGCTGGCAGTGCGGGCTTTGAAAAATAAGCTGGTAAAAAAAATCATTCTTACGCGCCCGGCGGTGGAAGCGGGAGAAAGCCTGGGCTTTTTACCGGGCGACCTGAAAGAAAAGATTGATCCCTACCTGCGGCCTTTGTATGATGCACTGGATGACATGATACCGGCAGACAAACTGGGGTATTATATGAGCACCCGCACCATCGAAATTGCGCCATTGGCCTATATGCGCGGCCGTACACTGGATAATGCATTTATTATTCTCGATGAGGCACAGAACGCCACCGATTTGCAATTAAAAATGTTTCTTACCCGTATTGGCGCCAATGCCAAAGCTATTATTACCGGCGATTTAACCCAGGTGGATTTGCCCCGTAACCAACGCAGCGGCCTTGAGAAAGCAGTACGGATTTTGCAAAATGTAGACGGCATATCGCATATAAAGCTCGACGAAGAAGATGTGGTTCGCCACCGCCTGGTAAAAGCAATTATACGGGCATACGACAGGGAAAAAATAAGAGAAGATGGAAACCAATAATATAATCCGGAATTATAAAAACGAGGCGCTTTTACGGCGCCTTTCCTTTTTTGGCATCATGCACAATTGCAGTTCCGCCATCTCCAAACGGTATAACAAGCCTGTTGCCGGTTCGCCTGGGGGATGAAATTCCTTTTATCTTTATCTGTTATATTTCATAGCTACATTGCATTGCTGAGAATGGTGCCGGGATAGTTTTTAGCAGAACGGGCATCTTTGTGAATAGTATTGCCGGATGCAAATCTTAACATAAAATCTTTGTGGGGTCAACCTGTATTTTAGATAGTTTTGCAGTGAAATAAAAAACATGAAAAAAGTTATTGTATTTTTTGGGATACTGGCATCGCTGGCCTGCAACAACGAAGCTGGCTACACAAAAGCCACCGATGCACAGGAGGCAGCCAGGGAGTTTATCCGCGCGTCGCTGGATGGCAATTATGATAAAGCCAGTTTTTATTTATACAAAGATTCCGCCGGCGTTAATGAAATGTTGCTCAACAAATGGAGAACAGATTACAATGGCTGGAAGCAGGAAGACAAAGTAGGGCATAAAGAAGCCAATATTATTGTAATTACAACGCAGCCGGTAAACGATTCCACCCTTAATTATATCTTTTCTAATTCCTACAAGAAAGATACCACCACCATCAAAATTGTGAGGGCAAAAGGAGAGTGGCTGGTAGATCTGAAAGACATACATTAAACTGCTGTTATAACCAGCCTGTTGGCAATTCGCTGTTAGTATATCACCAAATAATACAAGAACTGATGAAAAAAAGAATGTTTTCAATCCTGCTCATAGCAGGGCTGGTACCGGCCTCATTTTTTCTATTGTCATGGGGCACCTGGGGGCATCAGCATATCAATCACGCGGCTGTTTTTGCACTGCCGGAGGGCATGCGCCGGTTTTTTTATAATCATATTGATTTTGTAACAGAAGAATCGGTTATACCGGATGTAAGAAAATATACCATTAACGACAAGGCCGAATTTAACCGGCACTTTATAGACCTTGAACCTTTCCAGACAAACCCAGCAGAAAGCCTGCCCCTTACCATGAAGGATGCAACGGCTAAGTATGATGCCCAATTCCTTGACAAGAATGGTATTCTGCCCTGGTATATGATGGAGATGATGCAAAAGCTTACAAAGGCTTTCCAGGACAGGAAAAAAGCAGAGATCCTTTTTATTTCAGCAGATTTGGGTCATTACCTGGGCGATGCCAATATGCCCCTGCATACTTCGGTTAATCATAACGGTCAGTTGACTGATCAGAAAGGCATCCACGCTTTTTTTGAATCACAACTGCCGGAGCAATTTGGCAATAACTATAATTTTTACACCGGCGATGCAAAATATATAAAAGATGTACCGGCCGAAGTGTGGCGTATTATAATGGCCAGCCACAAACTGGCAGATACCCTGTTGCTGGCAGAGAAAAATCTAAAGCAGCGCTTTGACCCGGATAAAATATTTATGAAAGATTCTGCGGGCAATATATTGACAAATAAGTATCATGATCCGGTTCATACCTATGAATATGCAAAGGCATTCCACGAAGCGCTGCATGGCATGGTAGAGCAGCAATTACGGGCTGCGGTAGCTGCTACGGCCAATTTTTGGTATACCGCATGGGTAAATGCCGGCAGCCCCAACCTGGATAGTCTTGATGAGCCGGTGCTTACAGAGCGAAACAGCAAAAACTATAAAAAGGACTATAAACGCTGGAAAAAAGGAGAACTTTTTGGATTCAAAATTGACAGGGAATTTTAGCCAAACCCGGAAAAATAATTCAGTTCCATTTCCCGGAATTCATTTGTACGTTTGTAAGGTTAATATAATAAAAATATGCATATAGTATCGCATCCATGGCATGGCATCAGCACGGGAGATAATGCCCCCCGGATAGTAAATGCGGTGGTGGAAATACCGCAGGGCTCCCGCTGTAAATATGAAATAGATAAAGACAGCGGCATGCTGAAATTAGACAGGATTATCTATTCTTCTTTTCACTATCCCTGTAATTACGGGTTTATTCCGCAAACCTACGGAGATGATAAAGATCCACTGGATATCTTAATACTTACCTCACTGCCGGTACAGGCGCTTTGCCTTATGCAGGCAAAAGTGGTGGGGGTGATGCAGATGATAGACGGGGGTGATGCAGATGATAAAATTATTGCAGTGGCTGCCAACGATCCCACCGTTAATCACTACAATAACATAGAAGAACTGCCGAAGCATTTTTTTGATGAACTGCGGCATTTCTTTGAAGAATATAAAAAACTGGAAAATAAGACGGTGATAGTAGAGGAATTTGGTGATAAAAGCCAGGCGCTGAAAGTTATTGAAGAAGCCATGGCTTTTTATAAAAAAAATTTTAAGCGGTAGGCCGGTATCACGAATAATAAACGGCTTCTTATGACCATACAAACCATCCTGCTGCTGGCGATAATTGGCCTGGCGGCAGGTATTTTAAGCGGTATGATAGGGATTGGCGGAGGTATTATTATAGTGCCTGCGCTGGTTTTTGTGCTGGGGTTTACACAGCAGCAGGCGCAGGGTACATCGCTGGGCCTGCTGCTGCTGCCGGTAGGCATACTGGCCGTCATGAACTACTACAAACAAGGATATATTGATGTAAAAGTAGTGGCCATCATGTGCATTACTTTTGTAGCAGGTGGATGGCTGGGCAGTAAGATTGCCCTGTCACTGCCCCAGGAAACCGTTAAAAAAATATTTGCAGTTATACTCATATTAGTCGCTTTCAAAATGCTTTTCCTGGATAAACGTTAAGTATAAACGCAGGTTGCCGGAACAATACCCACCTTACGTGACCCTCCTGATTTTCTTTGGCAAAAACTGGCTGCGTGTTTGTGTAATTTTATTGTATCTGCATCTAATAAACAGAAACTTACACGTTGAATTCAGACCGCTATCAACATATATCCGACGCCGTTCTGCTGGAAAGATTTTATGCAGACAAGGATAACCAGTGGCTGGGCATCCTGCTGCAGCGTTATACCATGCTGTTGCTGGGCGTATGCATGAAGTACCTTAAAAACGAGGATGATGCCAAAGACAGTGTGCAACAGGTTTTTCTGAAAGCCATTGCAGAACTTCATAAATACAAGGTAGAATATTTCAAAAGCTGGATATACATGGTTGCCAAAAACCATTGCCTGATGAAATTACGCGACAGGCAGGGTAAATCGCCCACCATGCTTAATGAACAAACCCTGGTGCTGGGCGAAGAACCATCGTCGGTTGAAATGCACCTGGATAAAGACCGGATGCTGGATGCCATGACGGCAGCCATTGAGGAGTTAAATGCCGAGCAGAAACAATGCGTAACTTTGTTTTACCTTGACAAGAAGTCCTATACGCAAATTGCGGATGCCACCGGGTACAGCATGATGCAGGTAAAAAGTTATATTCAAAATGGTAAACGAAACCTGAAAATAAGTGTGGAGCGTATCATAAAACAGCAATGAACAAAGATTTATTGAACATATTGTCCAATAGTAATAAAGACATCGATAACCAGCAGTTGATGGACTACCTGGCCGGCAAATTGTCTGGCGATGAAAAACACCAGGTAGAAATGCAACTGGCAGACAATGATTTTGTAAGCGATGCGCTTGAAGGTCTTGAGCACCTGAAAGATCCAAAAGACATTAACTTCTTTGTTGACCAGCTTAACCGTGATCTTCATAAAAAATTGCAGCAAAAACAGAAAAGAAAACAAAAAAGAAAATTATTGCAACAGCGCTGGGTATATGCAGCCATAGTACTTATTCTTGCGCTGCTGGTAGCCACCTGGCTGTTAATAATTAAATACCAGGCGCTAAAGAAATAGGTACGAAAGATGATGTCTGATGTCCGATGTCTGATGTCTGATGTATGAAATATCCCACTCAAAAGAAATCAGCCATAACAAAATCAGACATCAGCCATATTTTCTATCTTTAAACAAACCCCTGCTTATGCGCTTTCGTTTGTTTATTGCAACCTGTTTGTTTTTTGTTCAGCCCCTTACCGCGCAGAGAATTACCACCGAAGCAAAAATGGCTACTGCTTTTGACGATTACATAAAGCAGGTGATGCCGGCCTGGCAAACGCCGGGTATTTCTGTGGTAGTGGTTAAAGACGGAAGGATAGTTTTCAAAAAAGCATATGGCCTGCGGGAGCTGGGAAAGCCGCAACCTTTTACTACCGCCACATTATCGGCCTGCGCTTCTACCACCAAAGCTATGACAGCTACCTGCATGGGGATGCTGGTAGATGAGGGAAAAGTAAAATGGAGCGATAAGGTGTCGGATATACTGCCGTCTTTTAAACTTGCCAATCCTTACCAAACGGCAGAAATAACGGTGTTGGATTTGTTTACCCATAATGCCGGTTTGGGAAATGCCGATCTGCTGTGGGTGTCGGGATATTCAAGGACAGAGATTTTGCAGCATATGCAATTGATGGAACCTGCCTATTCCATGCGCGCTTCATTCATTTACCAGAATCTTATGTACATAGTGGCCGGGGAAGTGATTTATAAACTGACCGGAAAAACCTGGGACGAATTTGTAACCGATAGAATTTTTAAAACGCTTGGTATGAATAATACCTATGCCGATCATTCCGCTATTACGGGTACAATGGATGCCACCACTTCGCATTACAAGGACAATGACAGTGTGCGTGCAATTCCTTATTTATACACCGATAACATAGGGCCGGCTGGCGGTGTGTGGTCCTGCGCGGATGATATGGCAAAATGGTTGCAATGTTTGCTTGACAGCACCAAAATAAATGGAGGCCAGTTACTACATGCTTCTACTTATACCACAATATTTAAACCCCAGGTAATTGCCCCGGAAAATATGTATTCCACCATGGAGGTGTTACAACCGCACTGGTTTACTTACGGACTTGGCTGGTTTCAGCACGATTACAATGGCAAAATGATTCAATTTCATACGGGTAGCCTGGCCGGTCTTACCGCTATAGCCGGACTGATACTGGCCGACCACCTGGGTGTTTATATTTTCGGTAATCTGGACCATGCTGAATTGCGCCATGCGCTGATGTACAAGGCATTTGATCTCTTTGGTTTCAACGATAATAGCAAAGACTGGAGCGGTACATTCTCCAGGCTTTACAAAACCATTGATGACAGCGCAAAAAAGAAAGAAAATAAAATACTGGAAAAAAGAATACTGAATACCCACCCGTCGTTTCCCCTGGCCGCGTACACGGGCAGGTTTACCAATAAAAGACTGGCTAACATAGAGGTTACGTTAGCGGACTCGTTGCTTGTTGTATCCATGCCCGGAAATATCCGCCTCAGCCTTCAGCACTGGCAATACGATGTATTCAGGGCAAATTGCAATCGTTGGTGGTTTGGGCATAGCTGGGTACAGTTTTTGCCGGATAAAGAGGGAAAAGCCGCTTCCGTGCTGATAGATGACGTTGAATACAATAAAATACAATAAGTTAGAAGAACTACCTTAAAGTAGTATTTTTTTGATGGGCTGGCTGTTGTAGCTTTGCTTTATAAATAAGTTAACGAGGGGCTAACATATCTTAACACTATTTTTAGTTTTGCCGGCCGACCTTTACACTATCAAATTTTAATACAACAAATTCAAATAAAGATTTTCTCATAAGCAGTTAGTTTTGGTTACGAGCCCTGTTTCCACAGGGCTCATTTTTTTGCCCTGCTTCAATTATTTCTTGCTTCTTCCACGGGTATTTATTTGCAGCGTATCGTACACATAATTTCATACATCATTCTGCCCATAAAAAATCAATTGTTTAGAAATCCTCGTCAACACTGTGCTGATTTTTTTACATTGCAGGTATAAAATGCTGATGTTTTTATGAGAAAACTTGCAATCCTGTATATCCTTAGCGCTGTATATTGCGATCTGTTCAGTCAGTCATTACAGGCCGGTTTTAACGGCCATGAATATACGGACATGCTGGCTATCAATTTTCAACGGTTTGATGATTCTGCGGTAACCAATCCAAAAATTCCCATCCCCCCTGGCTACCGGGCTGTATTTCGCTCTCCTGAACTCGGTTTGAGAAACCGTTGGAATATGTGGTATCGCAACGACAATAAAGTAGCTGTTATCAGTTTACGGGGCACCATTGCCGAACTGGCCAGCTGGATGGAGAATTATTACGCGGCAATGATTCCGGCAACGGGGTCATTACAGATAAATGACAGTACCAGTTTTAATTATCAGTTGGCTGCAGATGAGAAGGCGCATGTACATGTGGGATGGGTAGTGGGGCTGGCACATCTTGCGCCAACTATCACCGAACAAATTAAAGCAGCTTATCAAAAAGGGATACGCGAATTTATTATCATTGGTCATAGCCAGGGAGGCGCACTGGCCACACTTACCCGCAGTTATCTTTTTTACATGACACAAAAGGGCGATTTGCCAAAAGATATTGTTTATAAAACCTATTGCAGCGCGTCGCCCAAAGTGGGCAATTTATATTATGCCTACGATTTTGATTTTATTACCCGCAATGGCTGGGGCTTTACTGTGGTGAATGCGGCAGACTGGGTGCCGGAAACACTTTTCTCTGTGCAAACGCTTACTGATTTTAACCCGGTAAACCCATTTGGTAATATCGATGATCTTTTAAAAAAACAATCGCTGATTGCACGCTGGGTAATAAAACACAAATACAAAAAGTTGCGAAATGGCGTGCGTACGGCGCAGAAAAGGTTTGAAAAAAACCTGGGTGGGCTAGTCTATAAATTCGTTAAGAAAACATTACCGCAGTTGCGTGAGCCGGTATACGCGCACGACAATAATTATCAGCGTGCGGGAGTACCCATTGTATTACAGCCCGATGCAGACTACTACACGGTGTTTCCCAATACCACCACCAATATTTTTCAGCACCATATGTTTGCGCCCTATTATGTGCTCGCGAAAAAATATTATTCAGAATAACGTTCCGCCAACGGTCAAAACTCGTGTAAATTAATTCGCGCCCGGCAGATTATGCACTAACTATAAGCTTCTTCCAGTGCATAATCAATTGCAGCGCTGGTGTGAATAAGCGTTGTGTCAAAAACGGGAATACTGCAGTCAGATTGCTGCAGGAGTAATGGTATTTCAGTACAACCGAGTATTATACCTTCTGCGCCTTCTTTGGCCAGCTTATCGATTATATGCAGAAATTGATGTTTGGTAGCGGGCAGAAAAATATTTTTCCCCATTTCATTGTAAATGGCATCGTGTATATACTGGCGATCTGCCTCATCGGGTATAATGGTTGAGATTTGATATTGTTCAAGCGCATGCTGGTAGAAGCCCAGTTCCATGGTATATTTTGTTCCCAGTAATGCCACTTTTGTCAAGCCCTGCTTTTCAATTTTTTTTGCAGTGGCCTCAGCAATGTGAATAACGGGTATACTTACTGCTGATTGTACTTCGGCCGCTATCTTGTGCATGGTATTGGCGCCAATAAGGATACAATCTGCACCCGCATCTTCCAGTTTTTTTGCAATGCCAGCTATTATTTCAATAATTCCCTGCCAGTCTTCCGCAAATGTGAGGGTCTTTATTTCATGAAAGTTGACCGAGTGTAAAATTATTTTTGCTGAATACACGCCACCCAATTTTTTATTCACCATTTCATTCAGCAAACGGTAGTATTCTGCAGTAGATAACCAGGTAAGTCCGCCGATAATGCCAATTGTCTTCATCTTATGTCTTTATAATGCAAGATACATTATCGGGGCGATGAAGAAAGAACCGGCGCTTTTATCTATGCGCCTGATAATAATAAACACCTTATATAAACACAATTGCTGTTAATAATTATTGAACTTTTAATTGATCCCGGCTCACGATGTCCTCACCCAACGTAACTTTGAAAGCTAAATTATGCACTATGCCGGTTGATTTACGCTCAGATACGGTAACACGTCCCGGTGCAGCCATGCTGGATGCCATGATGCACGCAAAAGTAGGCGATGATGTGTTTGAAGAAGATCCAACAGTAAACCGCCTCGAAGCTTTTGCAGCAGAAATGTTTGGACGGGAGGCTTCACTTTATTGTCCTTCAGGAACCATGAGCAACCAGATAGCCATTAAGTGCCATACCCATCCCGGCGATGAAGTAATTTGTGAAAAAAGCAGTCATGTTTATTTGTATGAAGGCGGTGGCATTGCTTTTAATGCTGCTGCACAGGTAAGATTAATTGATGGCGACCGTGGCCGGATGAAGGCAGAACAGATAGTACATGCCATCAATCCCGACGATGTGCACAAACCAAGAACTTCGCTCGTATGTCTTGAAAACACGGCTAACCGCGGCGGCGGCAGCTGTTACCGTGTACAGGATATTCTGCAAATTAAAAGCGCCTGCGACCAGGCCGGCCTGGCCCTGCACCTGGACGGCGCGAGGTTATTCAATGCATTAATTGCCAATGGCGAAACGCCGGAGCAATATGGACAGATGTTCGATACAATTTCTATCTGTCTTAATAAAGGCCTGGGTTGTCCTATCGGCAGCCTTTTAATTGGCAACCGAAAATTTATCAGGCAAGCCAGGCGGATCAGGAAAGTTTTTGGTGGTGGCATGCGGCAGGCCGGTTTTATGGCTGCTTCGGGGCTATATGCTTTGCAGCATAATATAAAAAGGCTTGAACTGGATCATATTCACGCCCGGCAGATAGCCATGGCGCTGAAACAAAAATCATTTGTGGGTAGTATACTGCCGGTAGATACCAATATAATTATTTTTGAAGTGCTGGCGCCCTATACTGCGAAAGCCCTGACCGATAAGTTTGCCCAGTTTCATATAAAATGTATTGCTATTTCGCCCACGCAGGTAAGAATGGTTACCCACCTGGATATAAATGAACAAATGGTAAAAGAAGTGATCAGTTGTATAGAAAGCCTTTAGCTATTAGCCTTTAGTTGCTGGCAAAGCGATAAATAAAGAAGAAAGTCGGCAACGCTAAGCGCACTAATTGCTAGTCGCTCAATTAATTTTCACTCTTCTCAGTTCAAGCAGGTTCAGGCCATTTGCGCGGAAATTTTTTATGTGTGGGCTAACCAGCCGGAATACCTCGTCGTACCATAGCGGCACTACCGGTGCATCGTTTATAACCAGCCGATCCATTTGCCTGTACAAATCCTGCTTTACAGTATCATTGATTTCTGTAAGTGCTTTCTCGTACAGCAAATCAAACTGCGGATTGTTATAACGGGTATAGTTAGGCGGGGCTGGGTTCCTGCTATAAAAAACGCTCAGGTAATTTTCTGCATCGGGGTAGTCGGCTATCCAGCTTCCGCGAAAAAACAAGGCCTGCGATTTGGCTGTTTGTTCAAGCAATAAACTTTTCTGTACTACTTCTACCTGTATTTTAATTCCTGCTGCTTCCAGCTCTTTGGCAATAAAGCTGGCAAAGTCTGCATAAATGGGAATGGTTAGCAGTTTAATAGCCGGAAAGCTGTTAATATCTTCATAGCCAGCTTCCTTAACCAATTGCCTTGCTTTTACGGGATCATAGCGGTAACCTTTTACAAGTGTGGTATCAAAGCAGGGAAAGCCGGCAGGTATAAAACCACTTTCGGCCGGAATACCAATTGAATTGCGCAGGTAGAGCATCATCTTTCTTCTGTTGAACCCATAGTTAATGGCTTGTCTTATTTTTTTAAATCGCAGCGGCGAGTTTTTGACCAGGCTATTGCTGCTGTCTGTTACTATACCAAGGTATTCTGTATTGAGATAAGGATGTTTGGCCAGCACAATTTTATTTTTCCATTCATTTTTTAATTCGCCTTTCTTGCTGATTACTTCATCTTTAAAAGACGGATCGATATCATTGATAAAATCTACCTGTCCCTGCTGAAACAATAAAAATTCGGTGGCACGGCTATCATAAAAAGAAATTTTAATGCCATCCAGGTAAGGCAGCGGGGTACCTGCACTGTCTTTTTCAAAATAGCGGTCATTTTTTACCATCACCATAGCCTGGCCTTCTTCCCAGGCAATCATTTTAAAAGGACCGGTACCGCAGGGATGACTGCGGAAATCTTTTCCATATTTCTCTACCACTTCCCTGGGAACAACACAGCAATACTGCATGCTCAGCAAGCCCAATATGGGATTAAAAGGCCGTAGCAGCAGGAGCTGAAACGTAGAATCATTAATGGCTGAAAAACCTGCAGCGCTGTCTATGCGGTTGTTGAATATCCAGGCACCGCTGCTGGCCGTGTTTTTGTCAATGATCCTTTTAAAACTGTACAGCACATCGTATGCCGTAAGCCTTCTTCCCCTGCCACCGGCGAATGCATCATTATCGTGAAAAAAAACATCGGTCCGCAGGTGGAAAATATATTGTTTCCGGTCGGCCGAAACATCCCAGCTTTTGGCCAGCGAGGGTACCATGTTCAGGTTATCGTCTGTTTCAATTAATGTATTGTACAATTGATGAACGGCCCATATCACCGATTGATTTTTGGCAAAAGCAGGATCAAGGCTGGCGATACCCGTTACTTCATTGTAATGAAATATTTTTTTAGCACTGCTTTTACTATGATGGCACATAACGAACAGCAGGCAGCCGCCAACCAAAGCAATTAACCGTAGGTATTTTTTTAACCGCATATTTGAAAAACTACGGCTAAATTTAGCATTCTAAAATTAAACAGCGTGGATATAAAGGGAAAGTCTTTGCTATTGACTCTAATTAGTGGGTTGGTTTTATTGCACTGCAGTGGCCAGATGTTGCATAAGCCGGCCGCTTTTACACACCAGGATACGTTGCGGGGAAGTCTGAATGCGAACAGGACATGGTGGGATGTTATTTATTATAAGATTACCGTACAGCCGGATTTTATTGGTAAAACGATAAAGGGCAGAAATGTTATCAGCTTTAAAGTGCTTTCTGCAGGCAGCCAGATGCAAATAGATATGCAGGAACCAATGGAAATTACTGCAGTGGTCTTTCAGTCCAGGCATCTGGAGTACCGGCGCGAAGGAAATGTTTACTATTTGGTATTACCCGGAAAACTGGAAGCAGGAACCACGCATCAACTGGATATCTCATTTGCAGGTAAACCACGCGAGGCCACCCGCCCGCCATGGGATGGAGGATGGATATGGAAGAAAGATGCCAATGGCAATCCCTGGATGAGTGTAGCCTGCCAGGGACTCGGGGCAAGCGTTTGGTATCCGTGTAAAGATCACCAGAGTGACGAACCGGATAGCGGAGCAAGCTTAACCATGATTGTGCCCGATACCCTGGTGGCAGTAGGTAATGGCAGACTGGTGGAAAAAAAGGACAACAACAATGGTACCTGCGCATATACATGGCAGGTGGTAAACCCCATCAACAACTATAACATCATTCCCTATATTGGCAAGTATGTAAATTTCACGGAAACATTTGAGGGCGAAAAAGGAAAACTGGATTGCAGTTATTGGGTATTGGACTATAACAGGGAAAAAGCAATGGAGCAGTTCAAACAGGCGCCCATGATGCTAAAATGTTTTGAATACTGGTTTGGGCCTTATCCTTTTTATGAAGACAGTTATAAGTTGGTAGAGTCGCCCCACCTGGGTATGGAACACCAGAGCGCCGTAGGCTACGGCAATAAATTTCAGAACGGATACCTGGGGCGCGATTTGTCGGGCAGTGGCTGGGGATTGAAATGGGATTTTATCATTGTGCATGAGAGCGGGCATGAATGGTTTGCCAATAATGTTACCAGTAAAGATTTGGCAGATATGTGGCTGCACGAAGGGTTTACGAATTATTCCGAAACCCTGTTTACGGAATGCCAGTTTGGTAAGGAAGCGGGGAGCGATTATGTAATTGGCACCCGGAAAAATATTGTGAATGATATACCCATTATTGGCCCCTATGGCGTAAACCGCGAAGGCAGTGGCGATATGTATTACAAAGGTGGCAACCTGCTGCACACCATACGCCAGGTAATTAATAATGATACAACCTTCAGGAATATTTTACGCGGGCTGAACAAAACGTTTTATCACCAAACGGTTACTACGCAGCAGGTGGAAAACTATATCAGCCGGCAATCCGGTATCGATTTTTCCAAAGTATTTGATCAGTACCTGCGCACAACACAAATACCGGTGCTGGAATATAAAATTGATGGCAATGAGATTGTTTACAGGTGGACAGATTGTATAAAAGGGTTTAACCTGCCGCTGAAAGTATTTGCCGGAAAACCGATTTGGCTACAACCGGCTACCACATGGCAAACCCAAAAAATGCCCGATGGTTTTGCCGGCAAAGATTTTACCATCGACCGGAATTTTTACATACGCAGTAAAAAGGATGGATAATGACCGTGGTACAATAAATCGGTATATTGCCCTTTTTATGAACCAATCAGAAGGCAAGTGTCAGTAAAATCTACCTGGGTTTTTGTTGTCATTATATGTACGCTTGTGGTGGCCTGGGCATTGTACAGGGATATGCTGGCGGAGAAACAATACATCGGCGATCTACGCAACCGGGTAGTGGGCGCCAGGCTACAGAAAGATGGTTTGATGCCCTATTTTTATAAATGGAAAAAAGGCGATGGTATACGATATTACGATCCTGACAATTTCGACTCCCTGCAGGCAGCCAATATAACGGCTTCGCCGTTTTTTCATTACCTGCTGTATCCCATTGCCGATTGGCGGCAGCGTACCATTAACAACTTGTGGCTGATAGCAGAATATGCCTCCTTGTTTTTGCTGGTATCGATAAGCCTTTTATTAACCCGTACGCACCAGCAACAATGGCTGGTAATTGGCACGGGTTGTTTTTTTTTGCTAACCGAGGCATGGAAAATGCATATCGGCAATGGTCAGAATTATATTTTTATTCCATTACTGGCCATGGTTTTTTATTACTGCCTTTCAAATAAAAGATCCTGGTTCCTGACATTTTTGGCGGGTACCTGCGCAGTAGCAATTGTGCTGATAAAACCATCGGCCGTTTTATTTTTGTTGCCGTTTTTACTGGTACTAAAAAAGTATAGCGGTGTTTACCTGGCCCTTCTGCTGATGCCGTTACTCATTGCAGTGGTATGGATAATCTCCGGCAGCAGGGAGATTATGTTGTGGAAGCAGTATAAAGAAAATATAACGCAACAAATAAAAGCGCACCAGCAGCAATCGCCAGTTATGCAGGTAAATGAACCGGATCCGCATTTTACAGAGTGGGAGGGGATAGATATGAAAGCAATTGACCGGCAAACGCAATTGCACCCGGTACCTATTTTTTCAGAAAATGGAAACTTTTTTGTGCTGGCACGAATGGTGTTTCATAAGAATATTAATACAAAAACGCTGTTTATTATTGCCTGTTGTTGTATGGTGCTGGCGCTGCTGCTGTTTTACAATAGGCATAATGCAACCGGTTTTTCTTTACCCGCGCTGGCATTGATCGGGTTTGCCTTATTCATGATCCTGGACTTGTTTTCTCCCGTATACCGGCACCAGTATTATGGTGTTCAATGGTTGTTCCCGCTATTATTGGGCGCGGCGGTGTACAGGCCTGTTGATAAAAAGATATATGTTTTGCTGGCCGCGGGCATGTTGCTGAATATTGTAAATATCAGTTTTGTGCCAATGGAGCATACGATGGGCGAGTATATTATGCTGGTAGCTATTATTGTTTTATCATTGCGCCGCGAAACCGCTAACATTCAATGAAGAAAACAGCCATTATAATTGGGGCAGGCCCTGCAGGTTTAACAGCAGCATACGAGTTGCTTACAAAAACCGATATTATTCCCATTATAATAGAAGCCGACAGCCAGGTGGGCGGTATTTCAAAAACCATCAACTATAAGGGCAATAAAATTGATATCGGCGGACACCGTTTTTTTTCAAAATCAGAAAGGGTGATTAACTGGTGGCTGCATTTTCTACCACTGGATGCCGGTGTTAAAGACCGGCACATTGATATACAATACCAGCACAACCATGCCGCATTTGATATACCCAATGAATATTTTGGGCAGGGAGATAAAGTGATGATGGTAAGGCCGCGCAAATCGAGGATATATTATCAGCGCAAATTTTTTGACTATCCGTTGCAGTTAAACGGCACAACGATTGCCAATCTTGGTTTTTTGAAAATGATGCGCATTGGCTTTTCTTATACCCGTGCAAAACTGTTCCCGGTGAAACCGGAAAATAACCTGGCGCAGTTTTTTAGCAATCGTTTTGGTAAAGAATTGTACGAAACTTTTTTTAAAGATTATACAGAAAAGGTATGGGGCGTACCCTGTGAACAAATTCCTTCCAGTTGGGGACAACAGCGTATAAAAGATTTAAATATATCAAAGGTGTTATGGCATGCTGTTACTTCTTTCTTTTCGTCCAATAAAAGCCTGCAGCAAAAAGGAACCAGCACCAGTTTGATTGAACAGTTTCTTTATCCAAAATTTGGCCCCGGCCAGATGTGGGAAACTGTAGCAGAAGAAGTACAGCGCCTGGGCGGCAAAATTTTATTGAATACTGGTGTTACCGCTTTGTATGGTAATGGCTCAGATCAAATAACAAGTGTAAGTACAAGAAATTATACAACAGGGGAGACCGCAACATGGGAAGCGGACTATTTTTTTTCTTCCATGCCCATAAAAGATTTGTTTGAACAATTGCATAATGTGCCTGTGCCGGATAATGTGGCAACCACTGCAAAAAATCTTGAATACAGGGATTTCCTGATTGCAGGTATATTGGCCGGCAATCTTGCCATAAAAGAAAACACTGACGAAGGACTTATAAAAGACAACTGGATTTACATACAGGATAATAAGGTAAGGGCAGGGCGTATACAGCTATTTAATAACTGGAGCCCCTTTATGGTAAAAGATCCCGGCACCGTATGGCTGGGCGTTGAATATTTTTGCAATGAAACAGATGCGTTCTGGCAGCAGGATGATAAGGTAATTGCTGCGACTGCCATTAAGGAAATGGAAACCATCGGTATATTGGATCCTGCGCAGGTCAGAGACAGTATGGTGGCCCGTGTTAAAAAAGCCTATCCCTCTTATTATGGCAGCTACAGCAATTTTAAGATCGTACAGCAATTTACAGACACCATTGAAAATCTTTTTTTAATTGGCAGAAACGGTATGCACCGTTACAATAACAGCGATCACAGTATGCTGACCGCCATGACAGCCGTTGAAAATATCATCAATGGCAGAAAAGACAAAAGCAATATCTGGGAGATAAATACAGAAGAAGACTACCATGAAGAGCAGGTAAAAACGGAGCCCTGATGCGCAGCATTGGCCGTTCGCAGATTCAGCCCATAGCGGGCAGATCAATAAAGATATACGGTACAAGTGAGTGACACCTGCCTACCGGACAGGCAGGCAAGAATGTTGAACAGCACACCTGCTGCCGGCCTAAAAAAATGGCAATAAAATGTATAGCGCAGCTAACTAATTTCCGGAAGCGGTAACATTGTTTTGGCGTGTTCTTCCGCCGCCCCTGAATGTACGTGTATAATAAGGATCGGTTAGATCGCTGATGGTAACACCATAGTTTAGCGAAGCGTGTACAAACTTATTATTGCCAAGGTACACGCCCACATGCGAAATACCCCTGCGGGTGGTGTGAAAAAACACCAGGTCGCCTTCTTCCAGTTCATCCCTTTTCACATGTTCACAAACGTTATATTGATCTTTTGCCATCCTGGGCAAACCAACGCCAAAAACATTGGTCATCAGGTTGCCTGCAAAGGCAGAACAGTCGATGCCCGTTTTGTCGTTGCCGCCAAAATGATAGGGTGTGCCGTACCACTCGTCTATATAGGAGAATAGTTTCAGGTTGTTCAGCGCTTCTACCGGCACATCCATTAAAATGGCATATTTAAACTGCATGGGGGTAAAAATACCGGGCGAATTGCCCTCCATGCCGAACGTATTGCTTACTGAATTGTTAGGATTGTTTACGGGGGCTATTTTGGATTCGGATGAATAGGGGTTTGTGCTGATATGTTCAATAAATGTTGGCTGGTTATTGCGGGGGGCACTGTCACTCCTGGTCCCGCCACCAATAACTGGTTTCAGGGCCGTACAGGAACAAATGCTCAGAGCCAGTAAAACAATTGAAATACAACGCATTATACTCTAATTTTGTTAAGATATTGGAAAATAAACCAATACCGTTACTCTAACACCCGCATTGTGGAAATATTGTGCCAATTCTGCAAAAATGTAGTAAAACTTTGTTTGTTAATTGCGGGTGGAAGCAGCAATCAAAGGTCGGAAGTCAGCGATTCCTCCCCAGCTAATAAATCCCTTTCTGTTTTATGTAAATTCCGGGGGTTTGGTCCATTGAATATATAATTTAAAATTCAGAATTTAAAATAAGATATGTCTCAATTTTCTCATTTACACGTTCATACACAATTTTCGCTGCTGGATGGCGCCGCCTCTATCCAGAACCTGTATAAAAAGGCCATTGATGATAATATGCCGGCGCTGGCCATTACCGATCATGGTAATATGTTTGGCGTATTTGAATTTGTAAAAGAAGCCTACAACCACAAGGGTGCAGATGGCAAGCCAAAAATAAAACCCGTGGTAGGCTGCGAATTTTATATAACGGAGAACCGCCACCGTAAACAATTTGCAAAAGATGATAAAGACCCGCGTCATCACCAGGTATTGCTGGCAAAGAATGATGTGGGTTACCGCAATCTTGTTAAACTTACTTCGCTGGGGTATATAGAAGGCATGTATTCCAAATACCCGCGTATTGATAAGGAACTGATACACCGCCACCACGAAGGTTTGATTGCTACCACCTGTTGCCTTGGGGCACTGGTTCCGCAAATGATTTTAAAGAAAGGAGAAGAAGACGGGGAAAACGAATTCAAATGGTGGCTGAATATTTTCCAGGAAGATTATTATGTGGAATTGCAGCGTCATGGCATACCCGACCAGGAAAAAGTAAACAAGGTATTGCTGAAGTTTGCAAAGAAATACAACGTAAAAGTAATTGCATCCAATGATTCTCATTATGTGGATCAGTCGGATTTTAATGCGCATGATATTTTGCTTTGTATCAATACCGGCGAGAAACAGGCCACACCGGCCAACAGGGAATTTTCTGATGACGATGTACTTACCAAAAACAAACGCTTTGCATTTCCCAACGACCAGTTTTATTTTAAGAAGACCGATGAAATGAAAAAGGTCTTTGATGACCTGCCGGAAGCTATCGACAATACCAATGAGATTGTAGGTAAAATTGATTTGCTGGATCTGAAACGGGATATTTTACTGCCCAATTTTGTGGTGCCCGCCAATTTTGCAACGCAGGATGAATACCTGGAACATCTTACCTGGCAGGGCGCGAAAGAAAGGTACACCGAAATGACGCCGGAGATTGAGGAAAGAATAAAGTTTGAATTGTTTACGGTGAAAACAATGGGCTTTGCGGGCTATTTTCTTATTGTAAGCGATTTTATTAAAGCAGGCCGCGATATGGGCGTTTTTATCGGACCGGGCAGGGGTTCTGCAGCCGGCAGTGTGGTGGCGTTTTGCATCGGCATTACCAATATCGATCCCATTAAATACAATTTGCTGTTTGAAAGGTTTCTGAACCCGGATCGTAAATCGATGCCGGATATTGATACCGATTTTGATGATGAAGGAAGGCAGAAAGTAATCAACTATGTGGTAGATAAATATGGCAAGAACCAGGTGGCACAGATTATTACTTATGGCACAATGGCCGCCAAAAGCAGTATTGCCGATGTGGCCAGGGTAATGGATTTGCCATTGGCCGAAAGCCGCGCCCTTTCAAAGCTGGTTCCGGAAAGACCCGGTGTGTCATTGAAACGCCTGCTGACTGCACCTATGACCATCAAGGAAGCGAAGAATGGCGTAAAATCGCTGGAAGAAAAAGAACAGCTGCAGGGCGATGATTGGGAAAATGTAAAAAGGCTGCGCGAAGTATATGCCGGAAACGATATGCTCAGCAGTATCCTGCACGAAGCAGAGGTACTGGAGGGATCGGTACGCAGCACCGGTATTCATGCAGCAGGAATTATTATTGCCCCAAGAGATTTAACAGACCTGATTCCGGTGGCTACCTCAAAAGAGTCGGATCTCTGGCTGACACAAATTGAGGGAAGTATTATTGAAGAAGCCGGTGTAATAAAAATGGACTTTTTGGGTTTGAAAACCCTGACCATCCTTAAAAATGCACTTGCCCTGATTAAACTTAACCACGGGGTTGATATTGATATTGATACCATACCGCTGGATGACCAGCAAACATTTGAGCTGTACCAACGTGGAGAAACCAATGCCACTTTCCAGTTTGAAAGTGCCGGTATGCAGAAATACCTGCGCGATCTGAAACCGGATAAGTTCAACGACCTGATTGCCATGAACGCCTTGTACAGACCGGGGCCGATTGCTTACATCCCCAATTTTATTGATCGCAAACATGGCCGGGAACTGATCAGTTACGATTTGGAGGTAATGGAAGAAGACCTGAAAGATACCTATGGCATTACCGTTTACCAGGAACAGGTAATGTTGCTTTCACAAAAGATTGCAGGTTTTAGCAAGGGCGATGCAGACGTGCTGCGCAAGGCAATGGGGAAAAAGCAGAAAAGCGTCCTGGATAAAATGAAAAAACAGTTTATTGAAGGGGCTACGGCCAAGGGGCATCCTGCCGATAAACTGGAAAAGATATGGACCGACTGGGAGGCATTTGCGCAGTATGCGTTTAATAAATCCCATTCAACCTGCTATGCTTATGTAGCTTACCAGACAGCTTATTTAAAAGCGCATTATCCTTCGGAATATATGGCGGCAGTATTAAACAATGCCGGCAGCATAGAAAAGACCACATTTTTTATGGAGGAATGCAAACGCATGGGACTGAAAGTGCTGGGGCCGGATATTAATGAATCGCTGAAAGGGTTTGCCGTAAACAGCAAGGGTGAAATACGTTTTGGCCTGGGCGGCTTAAAAGGTGTAGGCGATGCGGCGGTGGAAGCCATTATTGAAGAGCGCAATAAACGCGGCCCTTCAGTAAATATTTTCGATTTTATTAAACGCGTTACGCAGCGTGCAGTAAATAAAAAAACACTGGAAAGCCTTGCTTATGCAGGTGCTTTTGATTGCTTTACCGATTTGCACCGTGCACAATATTTTTATATTCCGCAGGGCGATGTTTCTTCGGGCCTGGAAAAGATCATTCGTTATGGCAATGTGTTCCAGGCGCAGTCGCTGGGCAATGCCAATACTCTCTTTGGCGATTTGCCCGCGGTAATGGATGTGCCCATTCCAAAAATACCTGTATGTGAACCCTGGTCGCTGACCGAACTGCTGGATCATGAGAAAGAAGTAACGGGCATGTTCATGAGCGGCCACCCGCTGGATAATTTCAAGTTTGAGATTAGCCATTATGGAATCACCAGCCTGGCAGATTTTAATGAAATCAGGCAAACCGTTACGCTGCAATCCAACCCCAATAAGCCTTTGCGGCTGGCAGGATTGATTATTGATGCGCAGCACCGAGTTAGCCGGCAGGGCAAAAATTTCGGATCTATTGTGCTGGAAGATTATAGCGGCAAGGCAGAATTTATGCTTTGGAGCGAGGATTATAACCGTTTCCGGAATTATATGGAAAAGGGCACCAATTTATTTGTTACGGGAAGTTTTAAGCAACGGTACAATAAGGCGGAATTTGAATTCAGGATTGAAAAAATAATGCTGCTGGAAAGCATCAAGCAGCATCTTACAAAGCAGGTGGTTATAGACCTGGAAGCGCGCCACCTGAACGACAAAATGGTGCATTTTTTTGAAAACAATATCAGGAGCTTTCCCGGCCGTGCCGGCCTAAAGTTTACCATTACAGAGCCCAAACAAAACCTTAAAGTAGGCATGTTTACCATGGAAGGCGGTTTTGAAATGAATGATGATATGGCTGGCTTTTTAGCAGAGAACCCCGAATTTGAGGTGCATGTGGTGACGGTGTAGACGTGAGTGGTGAATGGTGAGTGGTGAGTAAGTTGCTGGGTGATAAACGTTAATGCGTAACGGTATTGCAGACATAACTGGTTAACAGATAAGCAATAAGAAAATTGTAGTAGGGGAACAGGTACCGGTAGTTAAAGTCTTTAACGTATTAGAGACGTTTTGCCAGCTATTTCCTGCTGGCTGATAAAAAAATGACAACTTATACACAACTTTATGCCAGCAAAGCATGTTATTGGGGTTGGAGTTAATTTTGTAGTTTGTAGTACCGCAAACAATTAAAATCATCAATAAATCTAAATCAGTTATTATGGCAGCAGAATTCACAGACTCAAATTTTAAAACGGAAGTACTTGATTCTTCCAAATTAACGGTAATAGACTTCTGGGCAGAATGGTGCGGTCCCTGCCGCGCAATCGGTCCCGTTATTGAGGAATTGAGCAAGGATTATTCAGGCAGGATAAATGTGGGCAAGGTAAACGTGGATCACAACCCGCAGCTAAGCACCAATTACGGCATTACTTCTATACCGGCTATACTTTTTGTAAAAAATGGCAATGTGGTAGATAAGTTAGTAGGCGCCCAGCCAAAAGCCAACTTTGTTAAGAAAATTGAACAGCATATCTAATTGCTGGAGTCAAAATAAATGAACCCCCGGATTTTCCGGGGGTTTTTTGTTTGATGGAAGTTTTATCTTTAAAAATAATAACAATAGCTACCTGATTTAACCAGTAAGCAATGAAAACAGCCATCTCCAAAGTAAACGATATTGATAAATACATTGCCGGGTTCCCGGAAGAAACGCAATACCTGCTGGACAAAATCCGCGCAACCATTATTAAAGCAGCCCCTGAGGCGGAGGAAGTGATCAGTTACCAGATGCCGGCTTATAAATTGCATGGTATGCTGGTATTTTTTGCAGGCTATAAAAACCATATCGGGTTTTATCCGGGAGCTGGTGGAATTGAAGCTTTTAAAAAAGAAATCAGTGTTTACAAAAATGCAAAAGGGTCTGTTCAGTTTCCGCTCAATAAAAAGCTTCCATTGCAATTGATAACCAGGATAGTGAAGTTCAGGGTAAAACAAAACCTGGAAAAAGCGGCGTTAAAAGTGAAGAAGAAAAAATAAGCTGTATGACAGACCATGCAGGTGCATTTACAATAAGGGCAGCCACGATTGAAGATGGGCATGCCCTTGCGGAGCTTCATGTAAAAACATTCAATGAAACACACGGAACCTGGCCATCGGGACCTAATTATGAAATAAGAAAATGGCAATGGGATGAGCTATTTAAAACAGCAGACGGAACCTGGTTTTGCCTGGTTATAACCAATAGGGAAGGAGCATTAATTGGTTTCGCAAAGGGGCAGCCGTATAGTCATCCCGATCATCCCTTTTTTTCGGGAGAGCTGAATAAAATATACCTGCTTAAACAATACCACCGGCTGGGTCTTGGAAAAAGATTGCTGGCAGCGGCAGCAAAAAGATTCATCAGCATGGGGATTGAGTCGATGCTGTTGTTCGGAGATGCACAGAACCCGTCTAACCATTTTTATGAGGCAATGGGCGCTGAAAAATTATTTGCAAAAAATGGTGAATTTCATGGAGGTTATGGCTGGCGGGATATAAAACCGATTGCTGATTTGGGGATTGGGTGATTTTGGGATTTCGCCAATCCCGCGATCGCAAAATCAGCAATTTCTTCAATGCACTATTGCCTCCAGCTTCATCGGGTCATGAAGCCTTTCTTACCTGGATAATTGGCTCGCCCAACTCTGCTTCCAGTTTGGCCAAAGTTTTAAGCGTAAGATTGTGATTACCCTTTAACCATTTGTTTATTTCGGATGGTTTTTTGTTCATCCGGACTGCAAGATCTTTTTGAGTATATCCCTTTGCAGACAGAAGTTGGTGAATCCTGACAACGATATCTGTATATTGGCGCACAAAATACGCAACTCTTCAGGTGTTTCAGATTGTATCCTTTTAGCAACTTTGCTTCTCATATCATCTATTAATTAAAGAAAACTTTCTTCGCTACTATCAGCCGACAATAACTTTCTGTTTTTTATCTCAACAACGAAGGTATTCACTTGTAAGTTAATTTCCAGCTGTCAAAAAATACATTTCGGCGGTCTGTCGAAATGCCGGCTTTAATGCGCTACTGCTTGCACCTTCAACGGGTCATGTTTGTATTTAAACACCAATGGAAATACAAGGCCCAGTATTAATGCATAGGCAGCAAAAGTAAACCAGATGCTTTGCCAGTTTCTAACGCCATCATGCGTAAAATAATCTACTACGCTGCCGCTGAAAATCCCACCGATGGTAGCACCCAGTCCATTGGTCATCAGCATAAATAAACCTTGCGCACTGGCGCGTATTTTAATATCGGCTTCTCTTTCTACAAACAAAGAACCCGAAATGTTAAAGAAATCAAATGCCATTCCATACACAATCATCGACAAAACCAGGAAAGGAAATCCCGGTCCCGGATTGCCTATGCCAAATAATCCAAAACGAAATACCCAGGCAAAAATACTCATGATCATTACCTGCTTAATACCAAAGCGTTTCAGGAAAAAGGGTATGGTAAGTATAAAAAGGGTTTCTGAAATCTGCGCTACTGAAGAAAGCAGGCCGGGATGCTTTACAGCAAATGAATCGGGATAAATCTTTTTGAAATCATCCAGAAAGGGCAGTCCAAATGTATTGGTAATCTGAAGCGCAGCACCCAGTAACATGGCAAACACAAAAAAGATGAGCATTTTTCTTTGTTTAAACAAAACAAAAGCATCCAGCCCCAGCGAAGAGGCAAAGCTTTTTTTCTCATTGGTTTGGGCAGGCGGACATTTGGTAATGGTAAAGGAATACAGGCCCATGGTAATACCTGCGGCGGCGCTTACATAAAACTGGTAATGGCTTTGGTTAAATCCCAATAAATCTACCGTCCACATGGCACAAATAAATCCAATTGTTCCCCAAACGCGTATCGGCGGAAAAATAGTAACAATATCATATCCTTTTTTTTCCAGGGCAATGTAAGACACTGTATTGTTTAACGCGATAGTGGGCATATACATACAATTGTTGATCAGCATGATTAGCCAAAGCAGTTTGTAATCAGTCACCGTAGAAGCCCATAGCAACAGCAAAGCGCCAATGATATGGCATAAACCCAGTACCCTTTCTGCGTTTACCCATTTGTCTGCTATAATGCCCATCAGGGCCGGGGCAAACAGGGAAGCGATTCCCATTGTTCCATAGATACTGCTAATCTGCAAGCCTGTAAACCCAAGAGAAAACAAATAGCTGCCCAGCGAAATAAGCCAGGACCCCCAGACAAAAAATTCCAAAAAATTCAGGACAATGAGCCGCAGTTTGATATTCACGGTGTGCTGGTTTAGTGAAATGGTAAGATAAAGATTTTGGGCCAATTTAAATGAAGAACAAGCCGGGATCGGGTTGTTCAAATTATCAAAAACAGCGCCGGGCGGCAAGGCGGCGGCGGAATCATTCCGGCAATTGTTTAGCCGGCAGCCGGTTTGTTAAAGCACCATGAGTAATCAGTAGATTTGTATCCGCCAAAAAGCCTTATATTTATCAGCAACGACTGCCTGCCAACGACTAAATTCCCAACATCACCTATATTTCTTATTTATGGCAATACGCGTTGCAATCAATCACAAAACCAGCTATACCTACGACAGGGCCATTCACCTTTCTCCCCATATTTTTCGTTTACGGCCTGCCCCGCATTCGCGTACCAATGTAGAAGCGTATTCATTTAAGGTAACGCCCAAAGAGCATTTCATTAACTGGCAGCAGGATCCTTTTGGAAATTACCAGGCCAGGGTGGTATTTCCCGAAAAAACCACTGAGCTGACGATAGAAGTAGAAGTGATCGCCAATATGGTGGTTATTAACCCGTTTGATTTTTTTGTGGAAGAATACGCGGAGCATTTTCCTTTTAAATACAAGGGTGAATTGCCCAAAGAACTGATCCCCTACCTGGAAATAAGAGAAAGCGGCCCCTTGCTGATGAAATGGCTGGAAGGGATTGACAAATCAAAAAAAACAATCAATGACTTCCTGGTATACATTAACCAGAAACTAAACAAGGATATCAATTACTCCATCCGTATGGAAGTGGGGGTACAAACCTGCGAGGAAACGCTGGGCAGAGCACTCGGTTCCTGCCGCGATTCTGCCTGGCTGCTGGTACAAATATTCCGCCATCTTGGATTGGCCGCCCGTTTTGTATCGGGCTACCTGGTACAGCTAACCGCAGATATTAAGTCGCTGGATGGCCCTTCGGGCCCCGAAAAAGATTTTACCGATCTGCATGCGTGGACAGAAGTATATGTTCCCGGTGCAGGATGGATAGGGCTTGACCCCACGTCGGGACTTTTTGCCAGCGAAGGACATATACCACTGGCATGCACACCCGATTATGCAAGTGCTGCACCGGTGGTGGGCTCGAGAGACGAAGCAGAATCCGAATTTACTTTCAGCAATACTGTAACCCGCATACACGAAGACCCGCGTGTTACAAAACCCTATTCTGAAGAACAATGGGCTGCCATTAATGCTACGGGCGAAAAAGTAGATGCAGATTTACTAAAAGGCGATGTGCGCATGACCATGGGCGGTGAACCTACTTTTGTTTCTATTGACGATATGGAGGGCGATGAATGGAATACTACCGCAGATGGAAAACTAAAACGTGAATTGTCTCATGATTTGATATTCCGGCTGCGTGAAAAATTTGGCCCCACCGGTATGATACATTATGGACAGGGCAAATGGTATCCCGGCGAACCATTGCCGCGCTGGCAGTATGGTCTTTTCTGGAGAAAGGACAACTATCCCATCTGGAAAAATATTAAGCTGGTGGCACATGAGAAAATTGAAAAAAAGTACACTTATGAACATGCGCATGCATTTATAAATGAACTGGCGAAACACTTGGCGGTAAGTACGGAAAATGTAAGCACGGCCTATGAAGATATTTTTTATTTTTTATGGACTGAAGGCAAATTGCCCGCTAATATCGACCCCCTGCAGGCCAACCTGAAAGACCCTATTGAAAGACGCACACTGGCACAATTGCTGGAAAAAGGTATTGAAAAGCCGGTTGGGTATGTGTTACCCATGAAATGGAATTACGACAATGATAAATGGCAAAGCAATAAATGGGTGCTGAACAGACCGCATTTATTTATGATCCCGGGCAACTCGCCCATCGGCCTTCGTTTACCGCTGGAATCACTGGCTGCAGTGGCCAAATCGGACGAGCCGCAAAAAATAGAACGCAGTTTGTTTGATGAATTGCCCGAACTGGAGCATTACCACGAAACCATTACAGGCCGTTATGGATTGATAACTGTTCATCCGGAACCAAAACAAAAACTGGTATACCAGAAGGAAGTAGTGCCGGATAAATACAAAAAGCCAGAAAAAAAGAAACCGGAAGAAGAAGAAACAGCAAAAAAGCCATTGTACGAAATACCGGTTATTAAAACGGCATTGTGTGTAGAAGAAAGAGAAGGCATTATTTATATTTTTCTGCCTCCAATGGATTACCTGGAACATTATTTAGACATGGTGGCCTCTATTGAAGCAACCGCAGAAAAACTACAGATACCCGTGCGTATAGAAGGGTATGAGCCGCCGCGCGATTACCGCATGGAACGACTGGTGGTATCGCCCGATCCTGGTGTGATTGAAGTAAACATTCATCCGTCGAAAACTTGGAAAGAACTGGTTCACAATATTGATACTTTATACGACCAGGCATTTTTATCGCGCCTGGCCACGGAGAAATTTATGCTGGATGGAAGGCATACCGGTACCGGTGGCGGTAACCATATTACCATTGGTGGTGCCACACCTTCCGACAGCCCCTTGTTGCGCAGGCCCGATGTATTGCGCAGCCTGATTGCATACTGGCAGCACCATCCGGGGCTTTCCTATTTATTTTCAAGCGCATTTATTGGGCCCACCAGCCAGGCACCGCGTATAGATGAAGGACGCGATGAAAAGTTGTACGAAATGGAAATAGCTTTTGACCAGGTACCGGAAAATGGCTTTGTGCCCTTCTGGATGGTAGATCGCATTTTCAGGCATTTGCTGACAGATATAACGGGCAATACCCACCGCTCTGAATTTTGTATTGATAAAATGTATTCGCCCGATTCATCGTCGGGCAGGCTGGGCATACTGGAATTCCGTGCCTTTGATATGCCGCCGCACAAACAAATGAGCCTGGTACAAATGGCGTTGATACGCGCACTGATAGCTAAATTCTGGAAGAAACCATACAAACACAACCTGGTAAGATGGGGTACGGAACTGCACGACAAATTTATGCTGCCATACTATGTGCGGCAGGACATGAAAGATGTGGTGAATGATTTGAATGATGCCGGCTATGCGTTTGATATGGGCTGGTTTGAACCTTTTTTTGAATTCCGGTTCCCGCATTATGGAACTGTAAAGCTGCAGGACATAGAAATGGAAATAAGAATGGGTATTGAACCCTGGCATGTACTGGGAGAAGAAATGTCGAGCACCGGTACGGCCCGCTTTGTAGATTCTTCGCTGGAAAGGGTTCAGGTGAAACTGACAGGGTTTAACGGAGCCCGCTATGTGCTGCTATGCAATGGAGAAAGGGTGCCGCTGAGAGAAACAGATACCAAAGAAGTTTTTGTTTGTGGTATACGTTACCGCGCCTGGCAGCCGCCTTCTGCACTGCATCCGACCATTGGCGTTGATACGCCGCTTACGTTTGATATTGCAGACACCTGGAACAGCCGGTCCATTGGCGGTTGTACTTATTATGTGGCTCATCCCGGCGGCAGAAGTTATGATACGTTTCCCATTAATAGCTATGAAGCAGAATCCAGGCGTTTCAGCCGTTTTGGCATTACCTCTCATACCCAGGATGTGCTAAAACCACGAACACAACTGAGAAGCATTACTGAACATTATATAGAACAAAACAGGATGCCGTTTCCTGCAGACGCACCGGCACCGGAAATAAATGCCGCTTACCCGTATACGTTAGATTTGAGGCAGTTCTGGAAAAGGAAATGATAAGCAGCGTTGGTTGAAACAATATATTCTTTTATCCGGCTGTTAATGCCGGATGCTTTCGATGGCTTTTTTCATGTTTATGCCTTTGCCAATGACCGGTTTAAATATATCGCCCTCCGATCTAATTCTGTCGACAGCATTGTAAATAGTAAAATCGCTCATCTTCAGCCCTTTTTTTACTTCCTCCCAATGAAGCGGCATGGATACGGTGGCACCCGGCCTGGGCCTGAGTGAGTAAGGCGCGGAAACCGTTGCCTGTGGCCGGTTCTGCAGGAAATCGATATACATTTTCCCCTTCCGGTCTTTTACCGCCCGTTCTATACTTGTAAAACCGGGTATCTCATCGTGCACCATTTTTGCAATCAGCCTTGCAAATTCTTTTGATTGTTCATAGGTATATCCGGCACCCAGTGGAATGTAAATATGTATGCCCGTAGAACCGCTTGTTTTTGGATAAGCTATGACACCCATGTGGTCCAATACAGATTTGGTAACGTTGGCAGCTTCGATAACCTGGTTAAAAGTTGTCTTTGCCGGATCGAGATCAATAATGCACCAGTCGGGATAATCTTCTTTCTCCACCCTGCTGTGCCAGGGGTTCATTTCAATGCAGCCCAGCGATGCCATGTACAAAAGACTGGCCTCATCTTTTGCCACCAGGTACTTACGGTCGCGGTTATCAGCAGGGCTGTGGTACAAAAATGTTTCTACCCATCCGGGCGCTTTGCCCGTTACATCTTTAAAATAAAAACTTTCACCATTGATGCCGTTCGGGTGGCGGTTCATAGATTGGGGCCTGTTTTTGAGATAGGGCAATATATAAGGAGCAACCTGGTAATAATAGTTTAGCATGTCTCTTTTGGTAATCTTTTCCTTTGGCCAGTAAATTTTATCCAGGTTGGTAAACTTCAGTTCGTGACCGTTTATTTTTTTTACCTGTGTTGCTTCAGTTGGATGTAAAAGAGATTTGCGCTCCCGCGCTGTTTCCTTTTTTATGATTTTATTTTTGTGCAACAAAGACGACTGCCCTTTTACCAGTTGTTTTGTGGGCGAGGCCTTTTCTGCTTTTACTTCGGTGGCTTTTTTATCTTCCCGCAGGCCTTCGAAAGACGGATGACGCATTAAGCCATCGCCGGTAACTTCTGTATAAGAAACTTCGCAGACCAATTTGGGTTGCAGCCAGGTGGCTTTTGCATGCGGCGGGTCCGGACGAAAGCGTGAAGGTTTGTTAATATCGGGTACTGAATCAAAAGGAGGGCTGCTGCGCACCAGGGGCGCAAATTTCTTCATCAAATCGCGCTGTAATGCATCGGAAAAGCCGGTGCCTATTTTGCCGGTATATACAAATTTGCCTTTTTCAAAAACACCCACCAGCAATGAACTGAATTTTTTAGCGCTGCCATCATTTTTTGTATAACCACCAATTACCACCTCGTGGCGGCGGCCCACTTTTATTTTTAGCCAGTCTTTCGTACGCACACCCGGTTCATAAATACTATCTGCTTTTTTTGCCATCATGCCCTCCAGCTTCATGTTGCGGGCAGCTTTAAAAAATTCCGTGCCGCTGGTTGCAAAGGTTTGACTGATGCGGATAAGCGGATGGACGGGGATAATTTCCAATAGTTTTTCCCTTCGTTGCTGTAAGGGCAGGTTCATTAATGAATAGCCATTCAGCCACAATACATCAAAGACATAATACAGCAGGCGGCCGTCTGCTTCGCTCCGCCAGTTTTGCAATTGCCCAAAATTTGATACGCCTTCATCTGAAGAAACAATAATTTCCCCGTCAAGCACTGCATCCAATTTCAAATCTTTCAAAGCCTCATAAATAGGATAAAATTTCTCATTGAATGATTTATTGTTGCGCGATTTCAATTCCACTTTCCCTTTGTGCAGGTGTGCCACTGCACGGTACCCATCCCATTTTACTTCGTACAACCAGTTTTCTGCATCAAACGGTTTATCTGCCAGGGTGGCCAGCATGGGTGGTAAGGTGGCTGGAAACCTGGCCTTTACGCCCATTGGTTTTGATGCGGTTTTTTTACGGGATGGTGCAGCCATATTCTTTTTTGTATCTTTTTTGGTACTACCGGGCTGAACAATCTTTTGGCCGTATACCTTATCGGGCGCTTTTTCCATTTGTTGAATCGTCTTGCCCGATATCACTGACTTTTCTTTTTTGGTAATATCTGCCGGTTTTGCATATTTATCTTTTACTTTCATCAGCAGCCAGGAATTTTCGCCCTGGTAAGAAGACTTTACCAATGCATAATCGCCTTTTAATTTTTTCCCGTGCAGGGTAAATACAATTTTGCCTTTATGCAATTGGTGCAGGAGGTCTTTTTCCATCGATTTTACATCGGTGAATTTACCTTCGGCGGGTTCATAGCTGCCTTCATCCCATACAATGACGGTGCCACCACCATACTGCCCTTTTGGAATGATGCCTTCAAACTTACGATAGTTGTAGGGATGATCTTCTACCATCATGGCCAGCCGTTTAACAGACGGATCAGTTGAAGGCCCTTTTGGTACGGCCCAGCTTTTTAAAACACCTTTCATTTGCAGGCGGAAATCGTAGTGAAGATGCGAAGCATCGTGCTTTTGAATAACAAATTGCAAGGCATCTTTCCCGGCAATGCCGCCCAACGGTTCAGGTGTTTGTTTAAAAGAACGCTTTTTTTTGTACAATGATAAAGACATATTTAGCATAGTGCTAAATTTTATGCCAGCCTGTGAAAAGAGTTATACCAGTAATTATTACAGGCATTTGTGGAAATTGATTCCCATAAAACTGGCAATGTTGCTATGCGCCAGCGGGGAATCTGCTGGCACGAATATTTCTTCCCTGTTAAAAAAAATCATCAATTATGAAAAAGACAATGATTCCACTTGCCGCTGCAGCTATTTTATTGGCCTCTTGCGGCAATAACCAGTCATCAAAGGATAGTGTCGAAAAAGCGGATTCTGCCAATACGGTAAAAGCGGATTCGCCCGCGGTTGCTAAAGAAACTATTAAAACAGATCCTGCATGTTCTGAATTCCTGGTAAAAGCAGCCAATGGCGGATTGGCAGAAGTTAAGCTGGCCCAATTGGCAAAGGATAAAGCAAAAGACAGCGCTGTTCAGCATTTTGCAGATATGATGATTACCGATCACGGTGGTGCCAATGAAAAAGTGAAAGCACTGGCTGCCGAACGTAATGTAACACTGCCTGCTGAACCAGGCGAAGATGAACAAAAGAAAGCCAGTGATTTAAGTAAGAAAACAGGGGCTGATTTTGATAAAGCCTATGTAAATGCAATGGTAAAAGGACACGAGGAAACACTGGATATGTTCAAAAAAGCATCTGCAAAGATCACAGACGCACCTGTAAAGGCTTTTATTGATAATACCATACCTGTTATAGAACATCATCTCATGAGAATAAAGGATATCAAAAAAGGGATGAAGTAATTGTAATTTTTAAAATTATATACTATGGCAAAATATTCAAAAAAGGCCGGTGAAAAGGTTGAAAAAGTGATGAAGGAAAAGAAGGCCGGAACCCTGAAAAGTGGCCGCAGCGGAAAAAAAGTTACCAGCCGTAAACAGGCCATCGCTATCGGGTTATCGGAAGCGCGTAGGCCGGGGCTAAGGTTCCCAAAAAGGCTGCAAAAAAATCTGCCCCAAAAAGAAAAGCAGCAAAACGTTAATTATTTTTTATACTTTTTTGATCCCCGGCCGCTGCAATTGCCGGGGATTTTTTTTTTAACAGATCGGTTTCAGCTAAAATAGACAGGGAGGGGAGCATTATTTTTGTTGAAATGATATATTTATGGGTGGGCTGATAAAAAAAATATATTTAGCTTGCCTGTTTTAACAAAATCTTTTGCCTGTTGCTGCAATAACAGTCATTGAGATGTTTAATTTGAGCTGAGTATGCGGGTCATTACTACTATTTTTTTTATATTATTTTCGGTTGGCGGTATACGGGCCCAGCAATTGCTGAAGGGCAAGGTCTATGATATGCAGACAGATTCCGTGCTGGCATCTACCACCATATTTAACGCTACCGCAAAAACATACGCGCTTTCAGCAAGAGACGGATCGTATTCCATTGAAGCCAAAGAAGGGGATAGGGTGATTGTTACGTCTGTAGGGTATGTACCGGATACCGTAAAGGTGCTGAATTATATGATTGATGCGGGCTACGATATTACCATGAAACTTAAGAACAACCTGCTGAAAAATGTTACGGTAAGCGGGGCTAATTATGTTTCAGATTCATTGGGCAGGAGAGAGGATTATGCCGCGTTTTATAATAAAGGGAAAAGGGAAATGATTTCAAAAAACGGCCCTCAAAATGGTGTTGGCATTGCCATCAGCCCAATTGGTTTTTTCTCAAAAAGAAGCAAGGACAGGAAAATGAGAAAGAACCTTGAATACCAGGATGAGCAGGATTTTGTGGACTATAGCTTTAACCGCCGTTATGTAGAAAGAATGACGGGCCTGCATGGCGACTCTTTACAAACCTTTATGCTGCGTTACCGCCCCACGTATGAATTTTGCAGAAATGCCAGCAGCGAAGATATGCTGCACTATGTAAACGACAAGCTGATCATATACCTGAAGCACGAAGAAGAGCCTGTAAAAAAGAATAAGAAATAATAAATCTAAAAAATGCCACAGGTTCGCAGATTAATCTGCGAACCTGTGGCATTAATCACCAATGGTTAACCGCAAATATGCAGGATACTCATGAGACATGGCTGGTATTCTGCACTAAGCGGCCTTGCTTTTAAAATTCAAAAGCTATCATTTAAAATAATCTTATCTGTTATATCAGTTATCAAATTTCTCCGCATTGCTTACAAAAGCAATCTGTTTGCTGTCGGGCGACCATGAAGCCACATTAAGCGTGCCCTGGCCACCATATAAATAGGCAAGTACCCTGGGCGCGCCGCCAGATACGGGCATCAGGCGCAACATTACCCTTTTGTAAGGTGGGTGATCATTGGGATCGGTATCGGGCAGAAAAGAAATGAATACTATCCATTTGCCATCGGGTGAAATATGCGGAAACCAATTATTGTACTCATCAAATGTGAGTTGTTCTTTGTTGGTGCCATCTGGTTTCATGCGGTATATATGCATGGTGCCGGTCTGGCTGCCGTTATAGTAAATGTATTTTCCGTCGGGCGAAGCTTCGGGGCCATCTACATGACCGCTGGTATTAAATGTAAGTTGTACTTCTTTGGGATGGTCGGCATCGCTTTTATAAATATTGTAAACGGGCAGGCTGTCGCGCTGTGCCACGTATAATACTTCTTTGCTGTCTGCTGTCCATCCATGAAAATAAGAGGGTGTTTTTTCTGTTACCAGTTTGGGCATACCTCCTTCCAGCGGTAAAGTATACACCGTAGAGCCATTGCCCGGCATCCCGGAGCGCTGGTGACTGATGGCAATTCTTTTTTTATCGAATGAAATGCCATGATCATTGTTGAGTTTATCGGCGTCTCCGGTATTTAATTTTTCAGGCGTGCCCCCTGTTACCGGGATGGTGTACAATGATCCTGCCTGGTTGAACAATAATTTTTTTCCGTCGGGCATCCAGTTCGGCGCTTCAAAACCTGTTTTGTCTTCATAGACCACTTTTCTTTCGCCTGTGGCCACATTCATTGTTTCCAGCCGGCTGCCTATAAATCCCTGTTTATAGGGGTTATAGCTTTCTATAACGGGTTTGTCTATGCGCACATTCCACACCCTGGCTTCTTCGGTTATGGCTGCGTCATGAGAACAGATAAATAAACCGGCATATACAGAATCGGGCATGTCCGGCATATCGTGGGCGCCAATTACCTGGAATGGTTCGTTTAGCTGTGCAGCCCGCAGTATCATGGTTTTACCCTTTCTTTCCAGCTGCAGTATCTGATAGTGTTTTTTAGAAGAAAAGATTTCATCCTGGGGGTCGCGCATAAATGCACCTTTTACAACACGCCATTGCAATACCGTGAGTCCATCTCCGTGTGCCACTGCGCTCATATGTGCAGCATTGTCGTTAAGCGATTCGCGCACCATCCAGCCTATTTTGCGGTGTGCGTTGGCACCCTTGCCTATAAAAGCAAAATTGGCGGTGAGTATAAAATCGCCTTTTAGTTTTTTATACGCGTAATGCAGTTCATCCCTTTCAAACCAGATATTATAACCGGCACCGGATAGCTGGTAACTTTGTGTAGCAGGATCATAGACCGCAGCGCCCGCGTTTTTGGGATGGCCAATATCTGTATGATTATCAAAAATGCCCACCGCGGTTGCCTGTGCATATAAACAGTGTACAGCAAACAGCAGCGATGCCGACAAAAGAAATTTCATGGTTATGGAGTTATAGTGAAAAATTTTTTGCTGTCACCCACGAACGGTGTTGTAAAACCGTCTTTTTCCTGTAGTACTGTCTGCACACTGCAATATCGCTGAATAACAGGAGGAAATATTTGCAAAAGCCGGTATTTTTTTACCTGCAATAATTTAATAAGAAGCGCATGAGAAAGCATCAATTTGGTTTATTGTTGATTTCCCTGTCTACATAAGCAGATACCCATCCTACCTGGCCGTTTTTAACAAGGAAGAAATCTTTTTTTTCATTTACTGATTCAAACTGGCGCATAATTTTCAGCAATAGCCTGCTGCCGGCCATTAGTGAGCGCTGATCAAATACCTGGTGCACTTTCTTTATTTCTTTTGAAACCTCATTCAGGTCTATATTGGGGTTTTTGATATTTTTTACCAGGTAAAAATCAGAATAGTTACCATAGTCGGTATATATTTTATCGCAAAAGGCTGCTACTTCATCATAGGTAACGGGTACGGTTGTACGCTCATTCATTTCGGGGTGCAGCAGCGTGGCCACCGACCAGGCGATACCGCCACTGAAAGCTATGTTATCGCTTTTTGGATAGGCGCCGCTTTCATTCACCGCATAAACAATACCGGTATTTTCCGCTTCGCTGGCTGTTTTAAACAATTGTTTATAAAAAGTAACCAGGCTTTTATCATCACCGCATCTTTTATCGGTGGCATTGGCCATGCTTTTGGTGCCCCAGTTTACCTGGAAAAGCTTAAAATCTTTTGTGTTGCCATTGGGGAAAAAGCCGCCCTTTGTATTGCCGCTGCCAATATCAATCAGGAAGGTATTGTACCGGTCGTTATCGGGCACAATGCCCAGGTGAGAAAGACGGGCTTCGTCTGCCACATCTACTATTTCAATCTGGCGCTTTGGTTCCTTTGTTCTTAGCCTGAAAGAATCAACCAGGTTGGTTACCCATTCTTTTTTGTTTTCTTTTTCAGCCTGCAATTTTACGCCGCTGCTAACCACGGTAAATACGCGTTTGGGAGCAATTTTATAATCTCTTATTGCCAGATTGTAAAGGCCAAAAAAACTATTAAGGGTAGCCTGGAAATTAGCCGGCTGAAAAGAAATAAAATCGGTATTAAAGGCAGTGTCTTTTAAAATAGCAAAGTCGCCGTTGGTTTTTGCATCTTTACCAATTTCAATTATGCTCATTTTTACCCCTTTTGCGCCTACTTCTATACCGGCATACACAGCAGAATTGCTGTATTTAAGCTTTACCTGTGTTTGCGCCGATAAGAAATGGCATCCGGTAATCAGCAGGCTGGCAAATAAAAATCGTTGGATCAGTCCTATGTATTTCATTGTAAGCAATTAAAAGTATTTGGAATAAGGTAGGCCGGACAAATGGATTATCTCTTTAGAAGAAACAGGTTTGTCTTTTTAAGGATATGTAATTGTTTGAGGAGAAAACAAAAGTATAGAAATAAATATTGCCTTACAAACTACATTTATACCATTCTTTTTACATCTACAGACACGGCCAATTGATGGGGGCCGCTGTTGATAATAACTCCTTTTAGTGGAGCTATGTCTGCGTAATCCCTTCCCCAGCAGGCTGTAATATGCTGGGCAGCAGGTATTTGATTGTTGGTGGGGTCAAAATCTACCCAGCCCATGTAGGGGATGTACACTGAAAACCAGGCATGCGATGCATCTGCACCGGCCAGTTTCTCTTTGCCCGGCGGAGCAATTGTTTCCAGGTAGCCGCTGATATACCGTGCCGGTAATCCCACCGATCTTACACAGGCAATGGCCAGGTGGGCAAAGTCCTGGCAAACGCCTTTTCTGGCTTTCATTACTTCCGACAAAGGTGTGGAAATGGTAGTAAAACCGGTTCTGAATTCAAAATCCTGGTATATCCGCTGCATCAGGTTAAAAGTGGCATCGAACATGGGTTTGCCAGGGGTAAAAGACTGCAGCGCATAAGCCGTTATTTCGGGTGTTGCGGCTGTAAAAATTGTTTCAGGAATATATTGGTGTACGTCCAGCCAGGCGGTGGTTGACTGCCTAGCCAGGTCCTTTACTTCCTGCCAGGGTACCGCGGCGTATAAATTCATTTCCGGATTGTCCCTGTTTACTTTTTCTACTTCAGAAGTTACGGTAACCGTCAGGTTTTTATGTTCCTGCTGAATGGCAAAATACATGACTTTGTTACCAAAAAAATCTTCGTATTCATTCATAACCCCCGGCTGCGGGCTGATGCTTATCGTTGATTTTTTGCAAAGCTGTTTATCGAAAGAACGCGGAACCAGTCTTGCTATATTATGGCAAATGCTTACGGGTTCACTATAAATATAACTGGTGGTATGTACAATTTTATACAGCAAAGGAAAAAGCTTTTTCAGATAATTATATTGGCAGCAAACAATTGTTTCTGTGTTTCTGCATGGTTAAAATAGGTTTTTGAAACAGCGCCCGGAATGGCCAGCAAAAGCGTATTCATGTTCGATAAAAAGGTATGCAGGTTTTCATACCTGGCCGTATCGTTATCGGGTGTTGCCAGCTCATCCTTGTCGGCCAGCTTTAGCAGGGTATAGGCCTCCAGTATAAGGCGTTCATGCTCTGCCAGCGTATGACCTGGTTGCGATTTGGGAAGCTGCGACAGGTAAGCTTTCAGTCTGTCCAGCTGGTACACCAGCGACCGCGGGTTATTGGGGTCCAGCAGCATCAGGTCAAGTACCAGCGGCAATTGTATCGGTGCCCTGTATTTATACCGGTAATTAACCAGGCTTTCATTGCTTACCAGTACGGCTTCCTGCAAGTCGTATTCTGTTGCCTGGTCTTCATGTTTTTTTACCAGGGTAGACAGCAGCATGGTGATGAGCAGGAGGCTTTGTTCTATTTTACGGCCCGTATCAAGCATCACCCAACCCTGCTCGCGCGAAATACTTTCACGGTTCAACCCTATAAAAGCCACCATGGAAGTAATCAGCTGGTCCAGTGCGCTTAATTTGCGGTGATGGCCGGTTAGCGAAGCTGTATCATTAAATGTCCACTCTTCTTCAATACTGCGCAGCACCCTCCAGGTATCTGTAGACCAGTGATCCCTTACTGCATAAACGGCTTTTTTAAAAAGCGCCAGGTTAAAACTCAGGCTCCCGGGGCGGCTTTCAATAAATAATATATCGCGCAGTTCCTTCCAGGGGTTATCGAATTTTTCATCATCATCGTCTCCCGCAAAGCCCGGGTAGGTGGTCGTGAAATGGGTCAGCGACATCAGCAGGTTTTGTGCCGATTGCGCATCGTTATCGCTGAGCAGTTTGTTGCCCTCGGCAATAAACTGTATTACTGTACGTAAAAAACGGGCATTGCCCAATACACGCTCTGTATACCGGCCTACCCAAAAAAGATTTTCCGCGGTATGACTGGGTAATGCACCACTTTGCGTGGATACATAATGTCTTTCCAGTTCCCTGCGTACGTTCAGTGTCCTGCCGGGTTCGGGCGAAATGATCCAGGTATCTTTACTAATGCCGCCCAATTGGTTAGAGATAACGAAATTGCCCAGGTTGGCCGTGGTACGGGTTAGTCCGCCTGTCATGGCAATATAATCGCCGTTATGGCTTACCAGGAAACTCCTGAACAAGGCATTGCGGGGTTCTATCTTACCATTGATTAAAGAAGGGGTAGAAGAAAAATTGATTTTTTCCTGTCCCACATATACGGTAGGATGGGCTTTTATCTGTTCTTTCAGTTCTTCAATTTGCCTGGGTGTAAGTGATACACCATCTATGGATGTGCTGCGGGTACTGTCTTTATAAATTTTCTTAATGACCAGCGATTTGATATTGTCCAGCACATAACTCATCTCTTCGGGCTGACCGCACCACCAGGAAGCAATAGTGGGCATAATAAGTTCTTCGCCCAGTAAATGTTTGGCAATATTGTTCAGAAACGGCATCAGTCCCGGGTTTTCCAGCACACTGCTGCCCAATGGGTTGGCAATGCTTACATTTCCACAGCGCAGCACATGCAGCAAACCGGGCACACCCAGCTGTGAGTCTTCCCTTAGTTCCAATGGGTCGCAATACACGTCGTCTACCCGGCGCAGGATGACATCAACTTTTTCCAGTCCGCTGAGGGTTTTCAGCCAAACATAGTTGTCTTTTACCATCAGGTCGTTTCCCTGCACCAGTGTATAGCCAAGGAATGAAGCCAGGTAAGAGTGTTCAAAATAGGTTTCATTGCTGGGGCCGGGTGTAAGTATTACAATGCGCGGGTTGGGATTTTTGCCGGGGGCGATTTCTGTAAGTGCATTTCTTAGTGCATTGAAATAGGTAGAGAGCCGGCGCACTTTTAGTCCGTTAAAAAATTCCGGTAGTATGCGCGCCATGGCCATCCTGTTTTCCAATGCATAGCCGGAGCCGGAGGGGGCCTGGGTGCGGTCGTTCACTATCCATATTTTTCCATCAGCGCCGCGGGCAATATCTGCAGCGTAAAAAATCAGGTTGTGTTTGCCGGGTTGTTTAATGCCGCGGCATTCGCGCAGAAAACCTGCGTGGTTATACACCAACTCCATGGGCAGTAAACCGAGTTTAATCAGGTCCTGGTTGCCGTAAATGTCTTTTAATATAAGATCCATCAGGCGGGCCCGTTGTATTAAGGCAGATTCAATTCTTTGCCATTCTTCTTTATTGATAAGAAAGGGGATGAGATCTAATTTCCAGGGGCGGTTAAGGCCTGCGGGATCGTCGTAAATATTGTAGGTAACGCCATTTTCTTTCAGCAAGCGCAGCATGTCCTGGTGGCGGTTTATTATTTCATCGTTGCCCAGTTTGCTGAAAGATTGAAAAAATGTTTTCCAGTTGGGGCGGGGATTGCCATCAATATCTAGTAATTCATCATAAAAATGCTGGATGTTGCCGTAATGTTCAAAAAGAGCATCCTGTTTTACGTCGGGTGTCATGCATATAGTTTGTGGCTATAGAATCTGCAATGTGCAGTATAAAAATAGTAAATAAAAAACAGTTGGGGCAACGGGCTTTTAACATCTAATCAACAGGCCGGCTGGTGAAAGAGCCTGAGCAATACGCCAGACAGATGGTATTGTCTTACAACAAAAGCAAGATGATAAAGGGGTAAAAACAATCAAATAAATTGCCGGTAATTATATTTATTATTGTGTGATTATTTATATAAAACAGTATTGCCAAATACATTAACAAGTTGCCACCATGAGAAACAAATTCTTTTTCGTCATTTTTATGGGCATTGTTTTTTTTCAGGGTCAAATACGCGCGCAATTGCGCCTGCCTGCTGTTATTGGATCAAATATGGTATTGCAGCAGCAGGATTCAGTGGCCTTGTGGGGCTGGGCCGGGCCGGGTGAAAAGGTATTTGTAACAACCGGTTGGGATAATAAAAGCGATTCTGTAAAAGTGAGCAATGGAGCCAGATGGAAATTAAAGGTGAAAACACCCGCTGCGGGTGGTCCTTTCAGCATAAACATTACCACCCGTGGTAAGACTATTACCCTGCAAAACGTAATGATTGGCGAAGTATGGGTTTGTTCGGGTCAGTCTAATATGGAGTGGAGTTATAACAACGGGGAAAAAGATACGCGCAATGAACTGGCTGGCTGCGCTACCAATAATATTCATTTTCTTAACATCCCTAAAACTACTGCTGATGCACCACAAGATGATATAAAAGCGGAATGGACAGCCTGTGATTCTATTACCATTAAGGGTTTTAGTGCGGTGGGTTATTTTTTTGGAAAGAAATTGCAGCAACAGTTGAATGTGCCTATTGGACTTATCAACACCAGTTGGGGAGGCACGCCTGCTGAAGTTTGGGCGCCGGAGGAAGCAGTAACGACTGATCCGGTATTAAAAGCCGCGGCTGCCAAACTAACACCGGCTGCGTGGTGGCCCCACCAGCCAGGACTGGCGTATAATGCCATGATTGCACCCTTTGTCTCCTACAATATTGCGGGCGCCATCTGGTACCAGGGAGAATCCAATACCAATACCAACGATACCTACAGTAAATTACTGGGTACCATGATTGGCGCCTGGCGAACAGCATGGAAAAAAGATTTCCCTTTTTATTATGTGCAGATAGCGCCTTATAAGTATGGCAATAACAATATTGGCGCTTTATTACAGGAAGCGCAAACAAAAACAATGAGTTTTCCAAATGTTGGAATGGTAGTAATAACGGATTTAATTGATTCGGTTACCAATATCCATCCCTCTCACAAATTGCAGGTGGGTAACCGGCTGGCCAACTGGGCGCTGGCGGAAACCTACAAACTACCAGGCATTAGTTATAAAAACCCGGAATACAAAACTGCCGAAGTAAAAAACAACAGCATAACCATCAGTTTTAACAATGCACCAAACGGGATACAGATTAAAGACGGGCCAGTAAAGGGCCTTTACATTTCAGGTGCCAATGAAAATTGGCTGCCTGCTGAGGCCAGGATAGAAAAAGGTAAAATGGTGGTTTGGAACAAACAACTAAAACAACCTGTATACCTGCGATATGGTTTTGGCAACACCCTGGTGGGAAATATATTCTCAGCAGAGGGATTGCCTTTAACACCTTTTCGCACAGACAACTGGCCTGTAGATCAAACGCCAATAACCAACACTAATAAATAACAGAACTATTACGGGAAAAGCCCGTAAATAAATATAGTTACGCTGTTCTGGTACTAATTAATGTTCATTAGTATTAGTGTGGATTAGCGTTTAATTCTTCTTCAATCACATCATGAAATGTGCTTTCATTTTTTACTACCCATTCGGGCATGGGCTGTGCAATTATCTTCCACAGGCCGTCTTCTTTTCTCATGCGGAACATAATACGGTTACCGCGGTCATCACTCACATCTACTGTAAACAATTCATCCTGGAAGCCAGTGAGCTTTCTGAAGTTAAACTCACGAAGATGCCCCTCTGCTTTTATTAATTTGGTGAATTGTATATTTTTTCTGAATTGAATCTGCATGTTACTGATAGATTAATTGTTAAACAACCTTTTCCCCTGCAACAAATTTTATGCTAAAAGCCTTCCAATAACCCTACATGCTGTTAAAGTTGTACACATTAAGAATTGTTCAGTTCCTGAGCTATTAGATAAGACAAAGAAACGCTAAATTATTTTATCAGGTGCCGCTCATCATGTCTGCAGATTGTTCTTCTACTTCTTCCAAACTGGTGCGGTAGCGTATAATGCGGTGGCCAATCATTACAACGGAGAAGCTGAGCAATGCACAAGCTGCCATTACGCCCGTCATAGGCAATGCTGTATGATTGTGCAAAATACTTACCAGCGCAGACGTAAATGCACCAATGCTCATTTGTATGCCTCCCAGTAATGCAGAAGCGCTGCCCGCATTCTTGCTAAATGGTGCCAGCGATAAAGCAGATGAATTGGGGAAAGTAAAACCCTGGCAGCATAAAAAAATGAAAATGAAAAAAATAGTGCTGAATAATTCCAGCAAGCCTGTTAGTGTGCCAATAAATAAGAGTAAACCTGTAACGCTTTGGCACAACAGTGCAATTTTTATGATCTGCCTGCTTTCATAATTTTTTAAAAGCACGCTGTTCAACTGGCTGGCACCTATTAGACCCATTGCTATCAAAGCAAATATCCATCCATATTGTTTTTCGCTTACATGAAACAGTTCCATGAAAACATAGGGTGAACCGGCAATATATGCGTATAAACCCGCGGAAGCCACAGCGCCGGTAAAAGCATATGTATAAAACTGGGGTTCTTTTAATACGGCCAGAAAGTTTTTAACAATGGGAACAGGTTTTAACGATAGCGATTCATCGGGCGGGCGGGTTTCTGCCAGCGTAAAATGCACCGCTGCCAATATAGCCGCCACAATAAGCGACAACAAAATAAAAATATACTTCCATCCAAAAGCAGCTGTTATATAACCGCCCAGGGTTGGTGCAATAATGGGCGATACACCCACCACCAGCATCAGCAATGAAAATACTTTGGCATTGTCTTTTACAGCAAACAGGTCTCTTACCATTGCGCGGGATGCTACCATACCCGCACAACTGCCCAGCGCCTGCAGGAAACGGAGCGCAATCAATGTGTCTGCAGACGCGCTAAGGGCACAACCAACAGAAGCCAGCACATAAGCGCTGAGGCCAATGTACAAGGGACGTTTACGGCCAAACCTGTCCAGCAACGGACCATATAAAAACTGCCCGGCAGAAATACCAATAAAAAAGCTCGACAATGACAATGATACATGACCAACACTGGTATGCAGGTCTTTGGCGATGGCCGGAAACCCCGGCAGGTACATATCTATTGAAAAAGGACCAATGGCCGAAAGCAGGCCCAGGATAAGAATATGATAGGCTGTTTTTCTGTCTTTTACCATCATGACCCTGTAAAACTATACTATTTTAACAAGCAGTAATTGGATATAGGCTGCACAGTCATTATTTTTAAGCATAAAATCATTTATGAAGTATATTTTGTTTTGTATTTGTTTGCTGCCAATGGCTTTAACTGCACAGGATTGCAACCTTAAAAAAGGGATGGATGATATTACCAGCAAACCCAATTTAAGTACCGGTTTTATAGAGCTGCAGGGCAATACACTTTCTATAGACATTAGCAGTAAAGAAATTGATTTCTTTTTTGTGTTAAACAATACGGCGGTAAAATGCCTGAATGAAGAAACAGAACTGACGGTAACCTATGAGGGCGGTAAATTTAAAACGGAATTCAAAAACAGCGGGTCCATGAACTGCGATGGTATATTCCATCTGATATTTAAAAATTCTGCCTATACCAATTCACAGCTACAGCGGCTGGCAGCTAAAAAAATTATTTCCATGCAATTTTCAGGCAGCAGCCCAAAGCCTTATGTAATAAGTTTCACGCCAGAACAACAGCAAATGCTGCAGCAAACCATTAATTGTGTAATTAAAGAATCGAAGACGGTATTGTAGGTTGGTTGATTGGTGATTAGTTGATTGGTTGATTAGTTGATCAGTTATTGGTTGATTGGTTGATTGGTTGATCAGTTGAATGGTTGATTAGGTTCAACCCGGTTTATTTACAGATACAATGAACGGATATTACACCGGCCGCGCGGTTAATCCCAATACAATAACAGGATACAGCAATTTAATTTCAACGGACGCAAGTTTTTTTGATTGTTTATTTATGAGAAAAATAATACTATCTCTTTCCCTTTTCTTTTTTTTATTGAAAGCCGGTGCACAGGACAGTACCCTGCGCGGATGGCACCTGAAAGACAAAACAGCCGATGGTTATTATGGCATCAGTGTTGAACAGGCTTACCAATTCCTGTCGGCCAACCACCTAAAGAGCACAACCGTAATTGTGGCCGTGCTGGACAATGGCATTGATACAATGCATGAAGACCTGAAGCCCGTACTGTGGATCAACAACAAAGAAATTGCCGGCAATAATAAAGATGATGACAACAACGGCTTTGTTGATGATATACATGGCTGGAATTTTTTGGGCAATGCCAATGGCAACAATTTAGCAGAGGCCAGCAGCGAATGGATTAGGGTTTACTGGCGGTACAAGGATAAATATGAGGGGAAAAAAATAAATGCCGATAGTCTTTTACCCGAACAGCAGTATGAATATGCACTGTGGCAAAAAGCCAGGGGCGGCGTGGTAAACCAGGGATTGAGCGAAGAACAATTAAACAATTACCGGAAGTTTTTGCAGAATGTAAGTTTTTGCGATAGCGTGCTGAAGCCCCGTTTTACCGGGCAGGAATACACGCTGACAGATCTGACCGGTTATAAGCCGGCAAATGAACAGGAAAAACAAATCAAATCATACCTCACAGAAGTGTTTAAGCAGGCACCCTCGCCGTCAATCAACAATACCCTTTTACTGGAGGAGATAAAAAACCTGGTAACCAGTGAAGAACGCAAGTCTTCCGCAGATAAAATTGCCCCTGAAGCATATCATCTTAACATCACCGGCGACGATGAAAAAAAACTGGTTACAAAGCCCTATGGCAATAAAGATATACAAGCCGCAAAACCCGACCATGGTACGCATGTGAGTGGTATTATTGGTGCAGTACGCCATAATGGTATTGGTATGGATGGCGTTGCTGATAATGTAAAGATTATGATGGTACGTACGGTTCCGGAAGGAGATGAGTATGATAAAGACATTGCCATGGGCATACGTTATGCGGTGGATAACGGGGCAAAGATTATCAGTATGAGCTTTGGCAAAAGTTTAAGTCCGGATAAAAAATTTATTGACGAGGCGGTAAGGTATGCGGCCAGTAAAGACGTACTGCTGGTACAGGGTGCAGGCAACAGTAAACGAAGCATTGATGCTTTTGATAATTTCCCCAACCCCCACTATTTGTATGGCGATTCAATGGCTTCCAACTGGATAACAGTGGGCGCCTGCGATGCAAAGGGAATGGCGGCCGACTTTAGCAATTTCGGCGTAAAGGCCGTTGATGTTTTTGCGCCGGGTGTAGCTATCTATTCAACCATTCCCGGTAATAAATATGTTTCCTGGGATGGCACCAGTATGGCAACACCAGTTGTAAGCGGCCTGGCAGCATTGCTAAGGAGCTATTTTCCGCATTTGTCTGCCCAACAGGTGAAAACCATCATTGAGCAGACAGTGGTAGCGCCTGCTGAAAAAACTACCCAGCCCGGTGCTGCTGTCAAAGTTCAAATGAATGCGCTTTGTAAAAGCGGCGGCATTGTCAATGCATTCAATGCAGTGAAGCTGGCGATTGGATATAAGTAGGTTGATTGGTTGATTAGTTGATTAGTTGATTGGTTGATTGGTTGATTGGTTGAGTGGTTGCGCTTATCCTGTTTGTCAAATTAGCTTCTTTGGCGGGTTCGCACCCTGTCAATAAAAAACCCGCTTTCGGAAGCGGGTTTTTCTTTTATGCATTGATTGCAGGAATTAATACCTGTAATGTTCTGGTTTAAACGGACCTGCTTTTGGAATGCCCAGGTATTCAGCCTGTTCGGTGGTCAGTTCGTCCAGTACCACGCCAATTTTGGCAAGGTGCAGGCGGGCAACTTTCTCATCAAGGTGTTTAGGCAATACATACACTTTATTCTCGTAGCTTTTGTGGTTGGTCCACAATTCTATCTGAGCAAGGGTTTGGTTGGTAAATGAATTGCTCATTACAAAACTTGGGTGACCGGTAGCACAACCCAGGTTTACCAGGCGGCCTTCTGCCAGGATGATTACTTCTTTACCATCGATGGTATATACATCTACCTGTGGTTTAATGGTATCTTTTGTATGGCCATAATTTTTGTTCAGCCATGCCATGTCTATTTCAATATCAAAGTGGCCGATATTGCAAACAATTGCCTTGTCTTTCATTACACGAAAATGTTTTTCGGTAATCAGGTCGCGGCAGCCGCTGGCAGTTACAATAATATCTGCTTCTTTAACGGCATCGATCATTTTCTTTACTTCAAATCCGTCCATAGCAGCCTGCAATGCACAGATGGGGTCAATCTCGGTAACAATTACCCTTGCGCCTGCTCCTTTCAGAGAAGCGGCAGAGCCCTTGCCCACATCGCCATAACTTCCCACTACAGCAACTTTACCCGCCATCATTACATCGGTGGCGCGGCGTATAGCATCTACCAGCGATTCTTTACAGCCATATTTGTTATCAAATTTAGATTTGGTAACAGAATCATTTACATTGATAGCCGGAATGGGCAATGTGCCTTTTTCCATTCTTTCATATAAACGGTGAACACCTGTAGTGGTTTCTTCGCTCAGGCCTTTAATATGCTGAATAAACTCAGGGTATTTATCAAAAACCATATTGGTCAAATCGCCACCATCATCCAGTATCATGTTCAGCGGACGGTCGGTGCTGCCAAAGAACAGGGTTTGTTCAATACACCAATCAGCTTCTTCCTGGCTTTGTCCCTTCCAGGCAAATACACCAATGCCGGCAGCAGCAATGGCAGCGGCGGCCTGGTCCTGGGTAGAAAATATATTGCATGAACTCCAGCGTACTTCGGCGCCCAGGGCCACCAATGTTTCAATTAACACCGCCGTTTGAATGGTCATGTGAAGACAGCCCGCGATGCGTGCCCCTTTTAAAGGCTGCGCCGCACCATATTCTTCCCTTAACGCCATCAAGCCGGGCATTTCGGCTTCAGCAAGACGGATTTCTTTGCGGCCCCATGCTGCAAGGCTCATGTCTTTCACCTTGTAGGGAAGCTGTAAGTCGATAGACTGCAATTTTGTAGACATAATTTTTTATTTTTTTGATATGAAATGAAAATTCAAACTGGCCAACAAAGGTAGAATGGGAGAACAAAATATCAGTGGATATTATTAAATTTAGAACAAAAACGTAGTTTTAGCTGTTTCAAAAGAACAAATGAATAGTATCTCATGGAAAAGACACCGGAAAAAGAAAAATACGCTGTAGTGCCGGGCGAACTGGATGAAAAGGACCTGGTCATTCTAAGATTGCTGCAGCAAAATGCCAAGATTACGGTGCGGGAAATAGCTGCGCAGGTACACCTTAGTACCACACCTGTTCATGAGCGCATTAAACGCATGGAAGATGCGGGCATCATATTGCAATATGCTACCCTGGTAAACCATGCCAAAGTAAGAAAGGGCCTGATGGTAATCTGTTATATCTCATTGAAAGAGCACAATAAAAAATCGGGTACCAAATTTATCAAAACCATTAATGAACTCACTGAAGTGATTGAGTGTTACAATATATCGGGTGAATTTGATTTTATGCTGAAAGTGGTAACGGAAAGCATGGATGCCTACTACGATTTTCATGTAAACAAACTGGGGCAGCTGGAAAATATCGGGCATATGCAAAGTACTTTTGTGATGGGCGTGGTAAAGCAAACGCATTTGGTAGTATAGGATTAATGTGAGAAATGTGGAAATGTGGAAATGTGAGAAGTGTGAAAATGAAGGAAAGATGCAATAAAAAATCAGGCATGATGACATCAGGTATCAGCCATTATTAAACATAAAATCATCTGCAATATGTACACATACGATACTTTATCAGAAGCGGTAAACGGGCTGAAACAACGTGGCTATACCATCGATTTTAATGTAGTAGCTGATAAACTGGTTTGCAATGATACACCGGTGTCGTTGTCGCCCGAAGAATTTGAAATTACAGAAGTATACCGCTTTGAAGGCAATACCGACCCCGCAGATGAAGCCGTGGTGTATGCTATTGAAAGCAGGCACCGGCTGAAGGGCATATTGGTAAACAGCTATGGGCCCGGTGCTGATGCTGTAGGAGATGCGCTGGTGAAGAAGTTGAAGGAAAGGCATTGAGTGGTAAGTCATAAGTGGTAAGTAATAAGTAAACGGACTTACTACTTATTACTTACCACTTATGACTTGAGGGTGCCCATTCCTGCTACTGTTTCTTCGTTTTATTTAAACCAGATGCAGGAAGTTTTTCGCCGGCAGGTGCCAGTTGTTTAAAATCTTCTTTGGCTACTTTGTCTTCCTTGCCAAGATAGGTCCAGTCGATGGTTTTCATGTATTTGCTGAACGTTTTATTCAGATCGGCAGTTTTTACGAGGTCAATTTTATTGTTGATTTCATCGAACATGCGCCAGTTGCCGGAAGCTTCGCAAAAACCCAGTTCACCGGCCTGCGAAGCGCTGGCTTCATTGGTCATATAATAATTGGTCAGGTATTCCTTCTTTTTATCTTTTACTTCTTTGTCTGTAAAACCATTTTTCTTTATATCGTTTATTATATCAGTCATTACCACCAAAGACTGTTTGGGATCGATGGTAGAGATATACAGGTTGGCAGTAGGCTGCTGTATGTTCCTGTTATTGTAGAAAGCCGCCGGTGCGTAGGAGAGGCTTCTCTTGGTGCGCAGTTCCACAAAAAAACGATCATATAAAATGCTCATGGCAAATTCAAACAAAGGTCCGTCGGCAGTAAAATATTTGGGTGCGTTTAAGGTGCCTAAAATATAATTGGTGGCAATGGCCCTGTCTTTTATGGAGGTAGTGGGTGCAGTAACGCTTTTAAAGCTGGGTATTTTGGGATCGGTACCCACCGGTAATTTTGCCAGGCTGTTTTTTATGTTGTTTAATAAATTGGTTTCGTCAATATTGCCTACCACTACGAGGTAGCATTTTTTCTTTCCCAGCAGGGTAGCGTAATAATTTTTTACATCCGCCAGGCTGATGCTGTCAAGAGTGGCAGGTGTTCCGTTGGGAGATTTGGCATAATCTGTACCGCCAAACAGTTGTTCGGTTGCCATTTTACGCAAATAGCTGTCCGGGTCTGATTCTTCAATTTTGGCATCGGCAATCATCTGGTCTTTGGTTACTTTGAATTCATTTTCATCCATGGCGGGTGCAAGAATGGCATCTGTAAACATGGCCCAGCTTTTGTCGAAGTTATCGCTCAGGCAGGTCATGGTTATCCTGCTATAATCTTTTTGCGCCAGGGAGCTAAAACTGGTGCCGAGGTTGTCTGCCAGCGTGGCAAAAGCATCTTTGTCCATGGTTTTGGTGCCCCCGGTAATAGCCAGCCGGAGCGCCAGTGCTTCAATGCCCTGCTGCCGCTGTTTAATATTGGCGGTACCGCCTCTTACAAAAAAGCTGGCCGTTACTACCTCTTTGGGCGTTTTTTTGAAGATAATCTTAAGGCCTTCGTAATTAATTTCTTTGGTGCTGCCCTGCGCAATTGCACCGGTAGCAGCCGAAACAAATAACAGGATTAGTATAACTGATTGAATAGGTTTCATGATGAATTATTTTATAAAATATTAATTAAAGAGGGCATCCAGGTCGGTTACGTTCCAGTTTTTTTGCTGGCCGGCGTTGAGCGCCAGGCCCTTTACACTGATTTTCCCTTTAATATATTTTCTTACATAGTTGTTAATGTCTTCCCTGGTTATTTTATTTATTTCGTCTATATAGCTAAAATAATAATCAAGCGAAGCAATGCCCCACCATGCGGTGAGCGTATGTGCATAACCGGAAGTTACTTCACGGCCGTATTTTTGCTGGTTGGCCAGTTTTATTTTTGCGGTTGCCAGTTGCTCGTCGGTAAAATAATCCGGTTCGTCAAACTGGCTTATCTGCTGTTGTAAAGCTTTAAAGGATGTTTTGAATTTGCCGGGATTGATAACGTATATGAGGTTGATGGGCCCCACGTGCTGTTGTGTAGAGTAATTAAAATTAGCCTGCAGGGCATAACCGCTGTCGATGAGTGATTTCTGGAACTTTGAATTCTTCTGGCTGAGTATAAAGGAAAACACATCTGCAACAATGGTGTTCTTTACATCATTTCTTGTATCGGGTCCCCTCCAGCCCATGGCCAAAACAGGCACCTGTGCGTTGGGGCTGATAACCACATAGCTTAATGAATCTGCCGGGTTCAGCGGGGCAAACTCCGGGATGGGCCATTTTTGAAAAGGATCAAAATCGGCTGCCTTCCAGTCGCCAAAAATGGCGGTTACCTTTTTTATCATCTCTTCATTTTTAACATCGCCCGCTACTACCAGTATTGAATTATTGGGATAATAATATTTATCCTTGATGACATTCATTTTCTCAGGCGTACAGGTAAGGATTACGTCATGATCGCCAATTACATTTTTCCTTGAATAAAGGTCGCCCCACATTTTATGCTGAAACTTTTGGATCAATGAAAAATAAGGTCCGCTTTCGGCGCGTTGAAACTCGCCGTCTACCACCGGGTTTTCTTTTTTCATTTCTTCTTTTAAAAACAGGGGATAGCGGATGGCGCTGTTCAGGAATTGCAGGCCCTCTGTTACTTCCTTGCTGCCGAGTGTAAAAAAATAATTCACCCTTTCTTCGCTGGTGGTACCATTGAATTGTATGCCCAGTTCGTGTACGCGGTCCAGGTATTTTTCCTGCGAAGGAATGTCTTTATTGGCCTTGAAAAACATGTGTTCATACAGGTGAGAAAGGCCATTGTATTCGGGTGATTCGGTAAATGAGCCATTCCTGACAGCAATTTCTACGGTTACCAGCGGTACTGAATTGTCTTCCACCACCAGTAACTGAAGCCCGTTGGGCAGCGTGGAGAAATGGATATTGGCGGGCCAGTTACCCTGGGCGCCCAGCCCCATTGCAATAAGCGACAATACAAACAGGGAAATGCATCTTTTCATAAACAAGTTTTATTAGATAATAAGTGTTGAATAAAATTAATATTCTGCTGATGAAAGATGAAGATATTCTTTAAATTTTAACGGGTTGTCAATTTGTTTTTGAATGGTTATGCCGGCTATGAGACGGTATTTACCGGCCTGGTTATGCGGCGGCCGAAAGCCTTTATCTGTCAATATTTTTGAAGAAAAATACCCAGTCGCATGAAGCATCGGCCAGCCCGGCTGGAAAAGGAAGATTGGTAAAACTGGGGGCTGTGTTTACAGTAATTCTTTTACCATATCGGCTACTATTTTGTCTATGGGCAGGGTAACGGTCGCTGAAGAAAAGTCTTCCCAGTTAATAAAACGAAAGGTTTCCGTTTCATTTTTCTCTTCGTAGATTTTTTTCTCGCGTTCATCAAAATCGAAAGGGATGGTGCGCAATGGCGCAGTAATGGGTTCCAGTGCCCGGGCAAAATAGTAGATAGCAATTATCTGGTCTGAGGGTCTAAAAGCGCTCATCTGGTAAAAGTCGGTGGTGTAAATATGATTGCCCACTTCCACTTTCAGGTTCATTTCTTCCATGAACTCACGGGCAAGACAGTCCCTTGTTCCTTCACCCAGTTCCAAACCGCCACCCGGAAACTTGGTGTAATAGCTTCCGCGTATGTGTTCATCGCTTACCAGTACCTGTTTTTTGTTGTTTAGTAAAATGCCATAGACCCTTATTGTAAACATATTAAAACCATTTTTTCTTCATGAAATACCAGCTGATAACAATGGAAATACCCACCGATAAGATAAGCGGAATATAAAACGCATGGGGCGAGGCGGAGTAGGGGATGGGTACGTTCATACCATAAATGCCGGTTACCAGCGCCGGCAGGGAGAGTATGATGGTAATGGACGTAAGCCGCTTCAGCACATTGTTCATGTTGTTATTGATAATGCTGGCAAATGCATCGAGTGTACTGCTCAGGATATTGGTATAAATATTAGCCATTTCCAGGCCCTGCGAAATATCTACTACCAAATCTTCCAGGAATTCTTTTTCTTCTTCATTCAGGCCCAGGAAATTGGTACGGGCTATTTTCATGAGCAGTATTTCATTGCTGCGCAGGGCGGTAACAAAATATACCAGGCTTTTCTGGATCTTCATCAGTTCCAGCAATTCTTCATTGCGGTTGCTGGCATAGAGTTTTTGTTCCATTATATTGCGGCGCTGGTTAATTTCCTTCAGCGACTCCATATAAGTCTGCGTGATCTTTTCAAAAATTTTCAGCACCATCATTTTCCGGTTATCGGGATGGCGGTTCTGGAAAGTATTGAGGAATTTTTTTATAGCGCCGTTCTCGAATGAGTTAACGGTTACGATCTGGTTATGCGTAAGAATGATGCAGATAGGGATCGTAATATAATAGGCATCGCTTTCATTGAAAGAATTGTTTTCCGTGGGGGTTTTAATCACAATCAGTTTCACATTGTCATCTTCTTCGAAGCGGCTGCGTTCGTCAATATCCAGTGAATCGGCCAGGAAGTCGAGCGGTATTTCCAACTGATCCGACAGGGCAGAAAATTCTTCCTGTTTAAGGGGTGGCAATACATTTACCCAGGTGCCGGCATCGGGCTTATCGATAGAGACAGTTTTATGGTCAATGTTTTTAAAGTACTGGATCACGGTTTGATGGGTTTATGGTTCGAAGCGTATCGTTGAGAAAAATTCATGGTCTGCTGGTTCATACATCGGTTAGAACTTTGCCAAAGCCAGCCGATGTCTTGTGAGCTTTGGCAAAGTTTGGTTCCAAAGGCTGCCGGGGCGGGGCTGAAAATGTTACACTTCTGCATCGCCCTCATATACTTTTTCGGCCGGGCCGCAAAGAAATATATTGGCGTAATGGTCTTCGTTTAAGCGGTCGTACTCAACGGTAAGTTTACCGCCTTTGGTAAAAACCGTCACATCATTGTACCCTGTTTCATTGTGATAGCAAACCAATGCGGAGGCGGTGACGCCGGTGCCACAGCTCAGGGTTTCATCTTCCACGCCGCGTTCATAGGTGCGTACAATAATTTCATGATCGTTTTTTTGCTGTACAAAATTTACATTGATGCCCTTTGCAGCAAAGTCCTCGCTATAGCGGATATCGTGTCCTTTTTTGTACACATCGTAGTTCATCACATCGCTGATGAATTTTACATAATGCGGAGATCCGGTATCCAGCAAAAAATCCGAGCCATATTCGGTAATGCTTTTTACGTCTTTCATTTTCAGGCTTACCGTACCATCTGAGTCAATCTCGGCTTCATGGGGTCCGTCAGAAGCAATAAAATGATAGATGTCTTTATAAATGCCCATATGGGCGGCAAACTTAACCAGGCAGCGGCCACCATTGCCGCACATGCTGCTCTCTCCACCGTCGGCGTTGTAATATTTCATTTCAAAATCATAGCCGGCTTTGTGGTTCAGCATCATCAGTCCGTCGGCGCCTATTCCAAAACGGCGGTCGCACATACGTTTTACCTGTTCATTGGTAATGCCGGTGTATTTTCCGTCGCGGTTGTCAAGTATAACAAAATCGTTTCCTGTGCCCTGGTATTTGTAAAAATGTATCTTCATTGTTCTACGGTTAATGTTTCCGCTGCCGAATTTCCTGAAATTGAATCAATTTTTCTTTTCCCGTTTCGATCTCCCGGCTGCGCCTGCTGCAATATTACTACAAACCAGCGTAGCAGCATTTCTTAACTGGTTAACTAAAACATATTTTTCTTGCTGTGGAAACATGCCCTTACCGGTTTATTCCATCGGCCACTCACTACTCACCACTCACTACTCACTACCCGCCCCTCACCACCCGCTGATAATCTCCAATGTTGTTTTAATAAGATCTTCCATGGTTTTTGCGGCATTGACTGAAAATTGTTTTTCTACCCTGTTGGCCACTATGGCGCTGAGGCTGAGGCAGTGATGGCCCAGTAATTTGCCCAGGCCATAAATACCCGCCGTTTCCATTTCAAAATTGCTGATGCGGTGATGGCCAAAGCTGAAAGTGGTTAGATTGTCTACGAGTTGGGGGTTGCTTAAACCCAGACGCAATACCCGGCCCTGCGGCCCATAAAATCCCGGGCAGGTAACCGTTATACCATGATGGAAACCGTCGACAAAATGCCTGAGCAGGGCACTGCCCGCCCCGCTGATATAGGGCTGGGCAAAACTATTGTTCAGCTGGGTTTGGGTAATAAAAGCCTGCAGCAATTGCTGGTCTTCAGTATTGTGTTCTGAGCGGTAAAAATTCAGCAGGTTATCGATACCAAGGCCATGGGTAGACGCTACGCAGCTGTCTACCGGTATGTCTTTTTGTAAAGAGCCGGATGTGCCGATGCGGATAATGTTCAGCTGGGTTAGCTGCGGCCTGATGGTGCGGGTATCAAAATCGATATTTACCAGGGCATCCAGCTCGTTCAGTACAATGTCTATATTGTCTGTACCAATACCGGTCGACACTACGGATAGCCGTTTGCCGGCCAGGTAGCCGGTATGGGTCACGAATTCGCGGTGGTGGTTTTTGAATTCAATGCGGTCAAAGTATTTGCTCACCACGGCTACCCGGTCGGGGTCTCCCACGGTGATAATGGTATCGGCCAATTCATCGGGGCGTGTATCCAGGTGGTAGATGGCACCCCGTTGGTTAATAATAAGTTCAGATTCGGCAATCCTTTGCATGGCCATTTTATTTTAAGCGGGCTAAGTTCCATTTTTTTGAAGAATCTTCAGTAAAAACTTCTATTTTTGCCCTTCTTAAAAAATGGTCCTTTGGCCGAGTGGCTAGGCAAAGCTCTGCAAAAGCTTCTACAGCGGTTCGAATCCGCTAGGGACCTCCGGTATTAGATGCAAAATTGCGCAAAGACCTGCAAATGACTCATTTGCAGGTCTTTAATTTTTGGGGTCTTCGTACATGAATGATGATTCCAAAAGTCCTATCGTTCTGCGTATTCGGCTCCTAGGTGAGGTAAGGGATATTTTTACCGGTTTGTATTTTTTAAGAATGATTGGGGTAGTGCGAGCGATGAGCATCCTAACCAAATACAGTTCAGCAGGGAAGATTGCCGACTTTAACGGGCTGTATCCACTAACCAAAAAATAAACAAAGGTTTAAAGTATATCGCCAAACGGGCCAAAATCACCAAAGACCTGCACATGCAGCTGGCGCGTCACACATTTGCGATAATGCAGGCGGCGGTGAAAAGCAGGTGGGAACCCGTCTCTTTTTTCGCTCCGGCTGCATGCGCTTCCCAGGCGATGGAGCCGTGTTTTTTGTCGTGTTTCCACTGGGTGATTTTGATCGCGGGGGCAGTCTCGGGTATGGGTCGCCGGTAGATTGTTTGGTTGTGCAGGCGCACCTCATAGAAGCCCGGTGCGTGGAGCAGGGGGATATAACCTCAAATTCCAGCGGCCCGGCACATCGTTAGAGCCGCCGTCCAGAATGGGAATACCTTCCCAGGCCTGTTTACCCTCACTATCAGTAATGGACATTGTATAACCCCCGGGCGCATGGGGATCACTTTCGCGCTGGAAACACCGGGGTATTTGCGTAGTCTGAAATCCATGACCGGGTCTATAGGCTGTTTCCCTGGAAATAGTCCCATTTATACGCAGGTAATGAAGTTCGTTCATATTTTTGTATTGTCTTTATAACTTTATAACTGGTCAAAAATCATTTGCCAATGCCTGTGGCTGAAGAAGCGCGGGCGTAAATATGACATGAGATCCGCGGTCATCGGATTTTGCTTCAAGAAATTATCGGTGCGGCCGGGATTGCCCATAATCACTTTTTGATTGTCAGAATTACACAGCAGCCGGTTTAGCTATTTATAAAGAACCACCTGCCAGATTGAAAATGGGAAATCTCTCATTGTGCATTCGCTTTTTTAACTTAGAAGTCATTAGAAATGCTTGCTTTTTAAATAAGCTTCAATGAATGCACGTTTCAATAACTTCCTTTGTACATATTGTTTTTGATGGGTATTCGCAGAGGCTGTTATATTGCTATATTGGTTTGACATATTCTTTATCTTCATTTCTTTTAGCTGGGCATTGAATTGTTGTATATTGATTGAGTCTTTTCCTGCAAATACGGCCCTTGCTTTAATGCTCTTTCCTTTAACTGTTGATTCAAGTTCCGGCATACCGGGTATGACAATTTCCCCGGACAAGGCCTGATATAGCTCCATCTTTTCCTGGTTGTTTAACTTACTTATTCTTACAACCAAAAGCGAATCGTTTCTAGTTTCATATTCTCTTTTTAAGTCTGTGGTATTCCGATAAATAGCATTGAATTTTTCTTTAAATTTTGATTCATCCATGAATGTGTTTACTTGCTGAAGATTGCCCAATCCATTAAAGCTGATGTGAATATTCCAATTCATATGAATATCGCCTGTGAAAATTCCATCACTATAGTTGCTGTCAAAAATAAAGTTCAGTATAACTCCGCCATTTACTACCTGCTTTGTCCAGCGTTCCCTTCTGGGATCATTATCATCTGTAACGCCATTCCAGTTGGTAATATGTACATTCCCATCATCTATCGATACATAATCCCGGGCATCAGCTTTGTACGGGCTTATTGTACCGGCATAGTAGTAAGGCATTTCCGGTATAAAGACTTTGAGCTGCTTTATGGCGGCATATTCAAGGCCCGGGCCGCACCATCCTTCGTTTCCCATATTTCTGATAAAAAAACTCCATGTGTCATTCATCGCTACAGAGCCATCAGGATTAATTGATGTTTGCTCGCCGGTTAAAATAAACATGCCGAACACGGGATGTAATTCTGTCGTTGCCTGGTTTGCGTTGTCATGACCTATATCAATACCGGCCATTCCGGTAACAATGGCCAATTTATTTTGAACCATTTGCTGGGGTGTTTGGGACTGATTACCAAACCAGGGTGGCGAAACTGCATCGTGAAAACGATTCCACCAAATGTTATAATCATCATCCACGGGGTCGGGGAACTCATCGCTGTCAAATTCAAGCGCCAGAAATTGGTTCATTGGATCAGGGTCATCACTCCAGAGATATAGAGATGAATCGGGCGACTGAAGGTAAAAGTTATAATCATCATCGCTTGAATGATCATTAAAATTTATAATTCCCACTTCGGTCACCGGAAACCAGTTCATGTGACCACCATGCCCGCTAAATACTTCTGAACAACCAATTTGACCATCATTGTAATGAAGACTTTGGCTTGTACAGGTTTTGCTGTTTTTCCAGTCGGCAGGATTATCACTTAAAGGGCATTGGGCAAATGTTCCCGGGGGTTTACCATTCACGAGTTTATATTGCCAGTTTGGATTTAATGGGAATAAGTTATAATCCAGTTTCCATTGATGCGTGTTTTGGTTGTAGGCTGCAATATCCATCGATTTATAAACGGGCGGCGTGCAAGTAATAAAAAAAAATGTAATAGCAACCGATGGCAACAACCCGGTATGATACTGTGGTTTCATAATTGTATTTTTAGTACTATTAAGCTATGTTGACAACGAGACTAATGGGAAGCAGACACTAATCAGGAGATTAACAAAATCAGGCAGTATGTTATGAGATTCTGTCAGGTGAATTTACCTGTTGTTTTTAAAATGACAAAATATTTCACACGCATTTAATGGGCAGATTTAGGCCGGTATAACCTATTTGTCCCGCTCGCCAATGTCTGTCCGTTTATGTTAAATTTTAATTCATTTCAAATCCAGTCAATTAATTTTTTTAGAAAATACCACAAACAGGGTATAGATGAGTATCTGGCAATGGCGGATATTTATAATACAATTCGTCCGGATAAATTGAAAATATTGCCGCTCCCACCCAAGTCAAATCAACTGTCAATATTATTGTATGCGATACTCACGCTTGTTTATCCCGGCTGCCATTGCTGTATTTATTGCGTCCTGCTCCAGTACGGCAGTAAAAATGAACCTTAAAATAAATAGTTCTGTTCTGCCGCCATGCGGTGGGCGGGCCGTGGCAGTGACGGCTGACCCGGTTAATGAGCGAAATGTTTGGGTAGCGACTCCGACTGGCGGACTCTATGAATCTCCGGATGGAGGTTTCAACTGGGCAAAAGTAGACGCTATGCCTGAGTTCGCCTGCTATGATATCAAGTTTTGTCCAGTCCCTGAACACAGAAACATCATTATTGCTACTTGTCTCGAAGATACCCGGAGACTGAATGCGGGTGGAATATGGTTGAGCAAAGACGGAGGAAATACGTGGAAGCAGCCATCAACTGCAAAAGTGAGAGATTCAAAAAAGTCGGTGCGCAGGTATGGTGCTTACGGAATTTCCTTTATGCCATTTTCCCAAACAGTCGTGGTTGGAACTGATTCAGGTGTTGCAATCAGCCATGACCTTGGCGATACCTGGCAATACGTTAACCCACCAGGTGATAACCTTCCGAATAAATTCTATTCCGTGCTGGCGTTAAGGGGCGGCGAATTGGTGTGTTCAGGAGAAAATGCGATCTGGACATCCGATATCACCGGGACGATCTGGAAGGCGGACAAGGCAGGTCTTTCTTACAGGAAACAGGTAAAAAATGGACTTGCAAGTGCTGAAGTAATTCCTGGCAATTCAGGATTTCATGTTTTGTTTTTTACCGGGGATGAGGATCACAAGCTGGTATATTCAAAAGACGATGGACTGACCTGGCAGAATATTAATGTTGATTTTACCGGCTTCCATGCAATCAATCCCGACGACACCTGGCGACAGCCCGGTTTGTTTGTCGTAAAACCCGATGACGCAGATTGGCTGAAATGGGATTTGTATTTTTTTGATCATGCGGTAGTAGGAAAGGAAACAATAACCTGGAACCAAACGAAAAAAGATTTTGATTTCCCGCTAATTCCATGGACGCAGTTGCCATTTAATCATGCCGATCCCAGCGATCTTGCGTTTTCAACCGATGGCGCAAACCGTCTTTTGTACGCGACAAATGATGGGGGGGTAGAAGCATCGGCAGATAACGGGTCTACCTGGAAACAGGTAGGCAATACCAATAACCGCTTTAATGCACTGCAGGTATATGACGTCAAATGCATCCGCCCGGAACGCGGGGCATCTGTCGACCCCGGCATTTATTTCGGTACACAGGATAATAGTATTTATGGTTCATCCGATAATGGATTGACCTGGCCATATATCTATTATAGTGAAGGAGGTAACCTACAGGGACAGCTGCTAAAACCGGGTGAAGAACAGCCCTACGCTTTAACCTTGTTGGCAGCAGCATCCTCACCGAAGAGTTTTGAACGTTGCAATCTGCAATTAGCATCCTGTGCGCCGGTTAAATATCCGTTTGCGGGTAATGTTACAGGCAGGAATGCAATCTATGCAGCAGGCAGCAGCAACTATATTGCATTGGGTGTTGATGTAAGCAATACATCCCGGCTATATACCTCGGTAGATAATACGCTGAATTGGACAAGTGCTGATCCTGTTGTGAGTTTCAGTCATACTGTCAATCTATATGGTATGGTAGCCGGGCAAACCAATCCATCTGTGCTAACCGCCTATTCAAATAATTTCAGTACCAGGCCAGGTGCATCCAGGGATTGGGGTATGTTAAGAATCGACAACGCATTTAGTAGTGCCACCGCCAGCAAGTTGCCTCAGGTGGTGCCGCTTCCTGGCAACTGTAAACTTGGAACCTACGGCGCAGAATACCGCTCCGATATTGCATCTTTCGGGGTAGATCCCACAAACCCCGATTTCATGATACTACCGGATATTGGTAACCGCATGGTATGGATCTCTGCTGGCCCTGGTTTCTGGACACCAAGACAGGATATAGTTGATTTGATAACTGACAATGGGAAATTCGAATTTAGCCTGGCTGGTTTCTCACCAAGGAACTTGTTTGAACTATCCAGCGCGCAGGTTTCGTGTATCTCTTTCGATCCCCTGAATCCGAACTGCATTGCAATCGGAACTGCAGAAGCAGGTATCATTCTTTCAACTGATCATGGGGCAACCTGGAAAAAGATTGATGGCAGTGAAAGGGTTCCCAACATTACATCGTTTTCATTTGGAAACGGTGTTCTTTATGTGTCAACATGGGGTGCAGGCATCTGGGAAATAACGATTTAAATGAATGAATAAATCTCTTGTATGAAAATAACTGCGATTCATTTTTACCTGGTTCCTATCCTCTTGTTAGTGGCGGGATGCACAACAAAAAAAAGTATACAGCCGATCCCCGGCGACCGGTTGGCTGCGATGAAACTATACATGGATACCACTGATCCCCAAATATATATCACAGAAACAAACGCTGTAACGCTGACACTTATGGGTAAACACTGGAGCAGTGGTGTTTTCAGCGGGCCTTCGTTGCAGGTACTCCTTGACAACAAGCCATTAGGTTTTAAGGAAATAAATATTGATACTGCGGGCAGGTTCCAGTTGCATTTGCCGCGTTTTTCTATTATCAGCACACATATCCTTAAAGTCATCCAATACGGCGCGAAGGATGGAAAAAAGGAGGCAGCAATCATGTTCAATGTTTTGCCAGGTGATAATTAAATGAATTGTAGTATCTGCAATCAGCATCGATAATAGTTAGGAAGGGAGAGATAAAAAGCGGGAAGCAGACCGCGTTGGGAGACAATATACAAAGGAGCTTAGTACAATAACAGATTATTTAAAATGTTATCTGTGTAAGGGGTGCTTCATTAGGAAATGGGACAGTCAGTAATCTGCCTGTTTATATTAACGCTGCTCTTGTTTTATATTCTTAGTAATAGGTCTATTCAGAGAAATAATGAAGTAGACAATGCTTCCTGTTACAAGCGTAACAAGAACGCCTGATAAACTTGCTTTTTATCATTCTCTGATTTACCATAATATCAATTCGGTTTAAAGCCTTCCGCGATTAGTTGTAATAATGAAAATGATTTACTTATAAGGCCTGCATTAACTACTGCACTATTGTAGTTGTTTTGTATGTTATGGAGTGCAGCCTCCTCATCAAAATTCTTAGTCGCTTCCACAGGTGCTTTCAGCACTTTGCTACTTGTTCCGGTAATTCCAGGGCAATCAGCTCCGTTTGTTTTAATTGCCTGTGAAAAATGACAATTGGCAATCAAAAAACTGCGTGTCTTCAAAAAGGCAGGTTTTAAAACTTCCATAACTGTAGTCTTGTCATTGCTGAATCAATACGTTTTTTTGGAGTTTGCGGACGAAAATCAATGGAAATGCTAATTCTTATTGGCAGCTTCCCTTGCTGCTTCTTCTTTCATTTTATCGTTGGCTGTAATGGCAAATTCAACCCTCCTGTTTTCTGCCCTGTTTGCCTCACTGGTATTTTCTACTTTAGGCTGTGTTTCGCCGTACCATTTAATGGTTAGCCGGGATGCACTGATGCCGGCTGATTTTAAATAATTACCTACCGTGGTTGCCCTCTTCCGCGAAAGTGTTTCATTATAACTTGCTTCACCTACATCATCTGTATGTCCTTCAATAAGGATATTTGTTTCAGGATAAGTCTTGAATACTTTTACCAATTTATCCAATGCCAATTGAGAATTGGAATTAATGTTAGACATATTGGTTCCGAAAAAAACACCCGCTTTGGATCCATCGGGGTTCCTTTCATTAAAGACAACATTAATACCTTCGCCTACCCTCGTAACTTCTGCTCCGGGTATTTCCTGTTTAATGGCTTCTGCCTGCCTGTCCATCTTATTTCCTATAACACCACCCGCCACACCGCCTATTGCCGCACCGATAATAGCCCCAAGCACGGTGTTTTGTTTATTGCCAACATTATTGCCAATTACTCCACCTATCACGGCGCCACTGGCAACGCCAATGGCAGCGCCTTTTTGCGTTTTATTTGCTTTTTTAGTTGTTTCGCAGCCCGCACATAATATTGTTATACCTGCAATAAACACAATCGTTTTTCCTGATAGCTTCTTCATAAATTAGTCTTTTTATTCTTTAGATTTAGTTTTTTACAAAATTGTAAACAATCGCCGCCGGTTTACCTTCAAATGTAATGTCCGATTTTAATTGCATGTTGGTATCTGTCAGTGATGCTACACTTAACCTGTAACCATTATTGTCATCCATCGGGTTCTTTTTATCGTCCAGCCTTTTAAACTGGAATTTCTTTTCTTCTCCTTTTGGTTCGTAAACGGACCATCGGATATTCCTGTTGATGGCGGTACAACCCGCAGTTGTCGGGAGCCTGTAAGTGCCCATGCTGTTATTGGAAATAAATGTCCATGTACTGCCAATAAAGCAATTGTAATCTGCCTCATTAAACACAGTAGCCTTAAACTTAGTAGTGATACCTTGTACATTAATTGTTTGCAGCACCCACTGTCCATTGATAGTATGCTTCATTGTACGCCCTTCTTTGGAGGCAGAACATGCTGTTAATAGAAACACGATTAATAAGACCGGCCATGCATGAGTTTTTTTACTGTTCATAAATAATAATTATTTTGATTTGATAGCCTGTTATTATGCTTTGGTTCAACAACGATGCCAGCATAGGATATGCTGTGCCAGCTTATAACTCTTACAACTTATTTTATATCAGCGGGTTAAATTGGGGAATTGCTTCTACAGCGGGCTTGTCCATTTTACCTTGCCATTAAACTGAATGGTCCGGACAATCTAAAAAAGAGAATAATAATTAAGCCATACAACAATAGATTGATAGTAGTAAAATAAGATACTTTTACAAAGCAGAAAGAAACTGCTGATATATATGAGACTGCAGAGACAATCACCCACTTTTTTGAACCGTTGCATTGTAGGCGCTGCCGGCCCGGGAGGTCTGTGGGGAAATGTGAACCCGGGCGAATCTGTAAACACTATTCTTCAATTCATGGGGCAAGATTGGCAACAAGTTCGTTTAATCAAGCCATTTAATTTAATATAAACTATGTTCTCCAGGAAACTTATTTCGTTCTTCACGGCATTATTTCTTATCAAAACTGGTTTTGCACAATGGGAATTTAATACAGCTTATTTTAAAATCCGTATCAATGACCAGGGTTTCATTACCAGTATGAAGAACATAACAACAGCGTCTAACCGGGAATTTAGTCCGGCTGATAAACCATCGCCCTTAATGAGCCTTTACGATACTAAGAAAAAACAATATTATCATCCTGTAAAAGCCGGGTATGCAAAGGAAAGTAAGGCACTGAGCCTGCATTATGCCAATGGGTCGGTGGCTAAAATAAGCATCATTCCGTACAAAAAATATTTTAAGCTAACCCTGCAATCTCTTTCGCCGCGTAAAGGTATTGATGCCATTCAATGGGGTCTGCTGCATACCAGTATCACCAACCTGCCGGGCGAAATAATCGGTGTAAGCCGTGATACCAGTGCTTCCGTTAATTATGCTATTGGAATGCTTGCCTTAAACGATAATACATTGGGCGGTCTAGCTGAGACAATTGGTGATGCTGCGCCGTTTCAATACATCATTCATTCGCCCGATCCCATTCGTTTTCCGCTGCCCGATAGTTTATATGAAGGACAGGTTTTTTCTCTTGGTGGCAATGGCATCAGCGATGTGGCATTTTACAGTCACAAAGAACCCTGGTACAGGATCATGTACGGCAATGCAGCATTGGTTGATAAAAAAGGCAGGATATCCATTGCTTATCAATCGAGAGACCGGTCATTTGAAAGAGAAATTTACTTCTCACTTATTCCTGATATGGCTGCCAATACACCTAACCACCTGCAGGTGCAACCCTTGCCCGGCGTAGATTATATCGGTTCTTCCATTGCTTTATGGGGCAGTCCCGACAGTACAGCTTTAATGGATGTTATACAGCATATCGTTTTGGCTGAGCAACTTCCTTATCCAACTATCAATGGAAAATGGGTGAAAGATCCTGCTGCTTATGTTCCGGACGCGATTACCAGTGGCGGTTTGTACGACAGCATCATTTCCTATACTTCAAGGCTGGGTTTTAAAACGATCAGTTTATACGACCAGGGTTTTTTAAGAGCCGACAGGCGTAACAACGGCTATATTGATGGAAGGGATTTTGAAAAGAAAAGCATAAAACTTACCAATGGAAATGTTTCGCATAAGGAGTTTTCGGATATGGCCGCTAAATATGGCATTACCATTGGGAGAACGCCGATCACCAATGCGTTGGCACCGGGAACACTGGATGCGAGCCCGGTTCCGAGCGATAGTTTGTGTTACCAGCAAAGGCGTTTGCTCGTAAAAAGTATTGGTGTAACAGATACAATGATATATGTGAATGATCCCGCACACCTGGAAGAGATTGCCAGTTGGGAAGGGCATTGTACCAATTTAAATATGGTAAAAATCGGCAAAGAGCTTATTCATTATATGGGCGTTTCCGATAAACAGCCGTACAGGCTTTTGAATGTACAACGGGGCTACTGGAAAACGACTCCATCAAACCATGTAAGCGGCGATACTATTTATAAACTTCAGGTTACGGTTAATTACGGGTATGATGGTGTTATACCCAATATGCAGTTGCAGGATAAAATCGCTGAGCATTTTGCAGATGTATGTTTCATTAATGGTCTTCGTTATTACGATTTTGATGGGCAGGAGTTTTTGTTCAACAACGGGCATGGGTATTATTCTGCCAAGCGTTTCTTTCGAAAAATGTTTGAAAAAGCAACAAAGCTGGGTATTCCGTACATCCGTTTTACCGGGGCAACATTGTCAGAAGGCTCCTGGCATTATCAAAGCATCTGGAATGTTGGCGGAGGAAAAAATCTGTACGATGTTGACACAAGGGAGTGGGGGAGCACTACCAGCCAGGGTAAAGATCTTCGTGATGTTACGTATGCAAATTATTTCCCGGTAGGTATGGGAGGTAATTTTCCCATTAAGGCCAATTCAAAAGTGGAAGACTATGAGCATGTGCAGGCCATTTCAACAGGTGTAGGTACAACATACAGTTTAACGTTGAATCAGAAAGATGTAGAAAGCTGTCCGCAAAAGGATGCAATTTTCAAAGTGATCAGAACATGGGAAGATGCAAGGGCGGCGAATGCGTTTCCACGTTGGGTGAAAAACGAACTGGCAGACGCAGCACAGTCTTTCCGATTGGAACCTGTTGATGCCAACAACTGGAATTTATATAAAGTACACAGAGATGGTTCTAACCCGCAGTTGTTTGCGAAGTTGAAAAGAGCTGCTGGTTATTAATTCATGCTGGATATGCAACCGGCATCAGGGCAGATAAAACTTTTTCGGTAATGATGTCGTTGGTGTTAAAACTAATCCGGGTTTTCATTTAATCTATTTATAAAACAGCAATACAAGATGCTTAAAAATTGTGTTGCAGGATTTTTTCTGCTGGCAGTTCACCGAAAGCAAAAAGCTAATAGAAAACAGCATAATTTCTCTGTCGCAATGATATGATAGAACGCGTCCTTATTGGCAAAAAAAAAATGAATACATGACAAAAAGAAATTGGATGCCCTGTTTTTCGGCGTTGTTGTTTTTTGCAACTTCTCTGGCAGCACAAAATAGTCAGGCAGTATTGCAGGATGCATTGAAAGTTTTAGGTGGCACAGCTTCGTTTGAAGTATGGAAATACGATGGAACCAGGTTAATACAAAAAAATGCCATCCCCGCTGCTAAACCCGGCGAAGGAAGTTTAAACACAACAACAGCTGCCTGGAAATACCGCATCAATTCCCTTCAACAGATGAAAGATGGAGCCATAAAGTTCAAAGTAAAGTTCAAACTGGAACGGGGAGCTGAAAGTAGTGCCGCAGTGGCGGTTAGTTTTAATATTGCAGGCTGGAGTATACAAAACTATGTGCTGATTCCCGGCGCAGTGTACAATGGCAATCGTTTCCCGGTATTAAAAGGTGGTTATATGCCGCCGTACCCACCCTCTATGTATTTCAACAAGAAGCTGCCGCTGACTTTTTCCGATAATCCAGGACTGGCCTTACAAAAAAATGAACCTTCAAAGATTTCATTGTGTACCTGGAGTACTGCCACGCCAGCCATGAGTTTTTTCTCGAAAGAAAAACAAGCGGGTTTTATTGTTTTGACTGAACCTAAAACAAAGCTCGGTATTTCGGGTTTGGTGGTGGAAGAAAATGATGATCGCAGCAGGGCTTCTTTCTCACTTACTGCACCCGGTATAAGGGATTCCGTTGCAGGTTTTGGCGATTATAGCAGGAGCCAGGATAAAGCACATGATTGGGAAGAAGGTGAGGAGTTGGAGTTGCAGATATATGTATACACATTCCCCGCAAAAAATATTCCCGTTTTTTTGGAAACCTTTATGGATAAGCGAAAAGCATTGCTGGGTGAAACGCCGCAATATTATATAGCATCAAACAGTGCTATATTGGAATATACCCGGCAACAGGTGGATAAGAACCGCTTTTTCAATAGCCCTTTCGCTTCTATTTATTTTGCAGAAAACAGCCATAACCGTTTCCAGCTGGGCTGGGTTGGAGGCATGATGAATACCTATCCCATGCTGGCATTGAACGACTCGCTGCATCTTTCCCGTGTAGCTAATACCTTTGATTTTGCGGTGAACAGGATGCAGGGACGCAGCGGTTATTTCTATGGCGTGATCGACGACGGTAAAACTTTGATCCCTGAAAAAGGATTGCCCAGGGAATTGAAAGCAACCTATCCAAACATTGTATCATCGGCCATGGTGCGAAAAAATGCCGATGCATTGTTTTGGTTCTGCAAGCATTTTATGCTTTACAAAGCGTTGGGCCGTTCAGGCGAAATAAAACCTGCATGGGAAGCAGCGACTAAAAAACTTGCATGGGCTTTTGTACATACCTGGAAGAAAGATGCTGATCCCGGACAGTTTGTTGACCCGGAATCGGGCGAAGTACTGGTGTACAATTCCACAGCAGCATCTGTTGCTCCGGCAGCATTAGCGCTGGCGGCCAATTATTTTAAGGAACCCGCTTTTCTTGCCTGCGCAAAAGAAATGGCAAGCCGTTATTATTACCGCTTTACCGAAACATTGGGATTAACCGGTGGTAATTGCGGTGACATCAGCCAGGATGCCGACTCAGAATCCACCTTTGGGCTGCTCGAATCTTTCATGGCTTTATACTGGGCTACCGGCGATGTACAATGGCTTTCGAAAGCGAAAGTACAGGCAGCCTTAGGTGCTACCTGGACCCTTTCATACAACTATGAATTTCCGCCCGGTTCTGATTTATATACCTTCAACGCACACAGCACCGGCGGGGTATGGGCCAGTACGCAAAACAAGCACGCAGCACCAGGTATCTGTACGGCCTCCGGCGATTACCTCTTCAAGCTGTTCCGTGCAACAGGCGATACAAAATATGCTCAGTTGTTACGTGATATTGTGAATGGACATACCGAGCAGGTAGAACTGCCAGGCCGCGCCACCGTATCGGCTGGTGTAAAAGATACAACAAGGGGCACCAAATGGGGCAGCTCAATGGAACGCATACAAACCTCTGATGCAGAAGGATATGGTGTAATTGGAAAATTATACAACGGCTCCAACGGATGGACAGAGTTAAACGGTATGCTGATGAGTTTGGAGTTGCCGGGCATTTATGTGCAGACCGATAAAAATAAACTCTTTGTCTTCGACCAGGTTGAGGTGACAAACCGGAAAAACAACAATGGAGGCATTGTACTTTCCGTAAAGAATCCAACGGCGTTTGATGCCGCTGTATCCCTCTTTACAGAAACCTCAAAACAAACAAGAAGACCATTGGGGTATATGGATTTCTTAAAGTGGAAAAAAGTAAATGTAAAAGCAGGAGAAACGGTCGAGGTAAAATTGTAGTCTAATCTAAATAAATATGTCCCGGATGAAAGGCCAATCAGTTTTGTTGTTCGCCGTATTTTATACAAAAAATATATGGCGATAAAGATTGTCGGCAGCCTTGAATCATTAAGTTGCTTTTCCAGAGGCAGCTATCGCCTGAAAGTATTGTATAACAAAAGAAAACCGATGGAACAATCGATTCACCTAACTATGTTTTATCGGGCAAATGATTATATTTTTATGTGATGCCGATGAGATTACATTACGCCGATACTATTATTATAAAAACAAAAAATAGTTCAACTGGCGCAATTTGAAATAGTTTTATCACTAAATCGGGAAGGGAACAAAAAGGCTTATGAAAAGACTGACCTAATCTTCATGCGCCGTCATACCAGTATCGGGGTATTTTAAGTCATTTCAAATCCAGTCAATTTATTTTATTTTTTAAAATACCACAAAAAGGGTATAGATGCCTATCTGGCAATGGCGGATATTTATAATACAATCCGTCCGGGTAAATTGAAAATACAGCCGCTCCCAACGAGACACCTCAACTGTTAATAGTATTATATGCGGTACTAATGTTTGTTTATCCCGGCTGTCGTTGCTGTATTTATTTCCTCCTGTTAAACCTGCTGCCATAATCACTGGCATACCTAATGAAAGATTTGAAAAAAAATATTATCGCAAACGCTTAAACATAGAACAATGAAAAAATTAACCTTGTTATTGTTATGCATCATCGCGGTTATTATAACTGGCTGCCCTCACCCTGCTACCTGCAGTAAAGGTGAATTGCGCTTTGAAAATCCACCCTTTGTTTTGGGCACAGCCTATACCAGTCCGGGTTCTTTATATAATAATGGGATGGGGTTATCAGCCAGTCTTAATAAGATAACTTTACCATCAGGCCTGCAAGGCTTTAACCACAGTAACATTCTCAATAACCCACCACACCCTTTTGGCACCAACCAGGTTATCAGGATGAACAATACAGTACTTAGTTTTGACCTTGCACAAAATACACAAAAGGTTGAATTCGAATATTTAGACCAGGGAGGCACCATCAATTTAGGCGCTAAAGGCATTGCCCATCTTTACATCGGTAATATGTATACCATGCCGGCAAGTATGGTTATCAATGGAGTCAGCATCACAAAAAGCAGTGTTAGTGATATTTTAAATCCTCAGGGAGTAAAAGTGGCAGAAAAAGGACTCATCACACTCAAGTACAATGCTGATATTGGAAGTATGATAATAGGCGGGCAGGAATTATTCCTTGATAATTTTTGCTTTAATTGAATATTATATTTTTTGAGATCGGATTAATCATCCACGGAAGGTGAAGGGATATGAAAATAAGGGAAAAGAATAGCTACCGGTAATTAAATATCGTTCAGGCTAAAAGGCAGTTTTCTTATTCGTTTACCGGTAAGATCAAAAATGGCATTACAAAGCGCTGGTGCAAATGGGGGCAAACCAGGCTCTCCCACACCGCCTGGCAGTTCGTTATTCTCCATAATATGCACTTCTATTTCCGGTGTATCGGCAATCCCCGGCATGGGGTAATTATAAAAATTTTTCTCTACCGTGGCGCCGTCTTTAAAATGTATGGCATGAAATACGGCGGCACCAAGCGCCATTACAATACTTCCTTCCAGCTGCGCACGTATAATATCGGGGTTTACATACCAGCCGCAATCTATTACCGCAAACACTTTGTTGATTTTTATTTTGCCACCTGGCAGCTTTGATACTTTTACCACATGGCCAACAGTGCTGCCAAAACTTTCTGTAACTGCAATTCCCCAGCCAGCGTTTTTGCCACGGTTTTTCCAATTGCTGACTTCAGCAAGTTTATCCATCAATGCCTGGTAACGCGAAACGTTCATATGCGCCTTTCTAAATTCCAACGGATCTGCCCCTGCCAGGTGGGCCAGCTCATCAATAAAACTTTCGCAGGCAAACCCGTCTATGTTTGCACCGGGCGCACGCCACCACATAGTTGGTATGGGCGATTTAATAGTAACACCTCCAAAACTATAGTGTGGTATTGTTTTATAATAAGGCTCCGCCAACCCGCCAATCCCTCCTGCGTTGGTTGATAAACCGCCGGGTGCTTCATCTTTTGTTTGCCCTTCACCAAACTGTGAAGCAGTGACCATCTGAAAAGCATGTATCCTTCCATTGGCATCAATGCCTCCGCGGCAACGATAGGCAGCACCAGGGCGAAAAGGGCCCGCTGTCATATCATCCTCTCTTGTCCACATTACCTGCACCGGTGCTTTTATTTCTTTTGAAATTAATGCCGCTTCATGCGGGTAATCTGTAAACGCCTTGCGGCCAAAACCGCCACCCAGGAAGGTCATGTTGACCGAAATATTTTTAACAGGTATGCCTAAACGCTCACTAAGATCTGCCTGTATCCAGTTGGCTTCCTGTATGGGCCCCCATATTTCAATACTATTTTCTTTTACATCGGCAATACAGTTGAGCGGTTCCATACAACTGTGCGACTGAAAAGGCATTTCATAAAAAGCCTCTGTGGTATGCTTTGCCTGTTGTAATGCTGCATCAAATGCGGCGGAAGGAGCCGGTCTAAAAACGCCTTCGCGCATTCTTTTCTCAATTTCTGCTGTATCCAGGTGTTCAAAATGGTCATCATCCCATGCCACTTTCAGCAACTTACGGCCTTGCATAGCCGCCCAGCGTGTACTGGCTACCACGGCAACGCCTTCCAGCAACAAACCAAAAACGGCCCGCTGCACGGTAAACACATGGGTAACACCAGGTACAGCCAAACAGGCAGTGGCGTCAAAATTTTTTACCCTGCCTCTCATACGCGGGCTGCGTTCCACTATTGCATAGCGCATACCCGGTAGTGTTTTGTCTATACCAAATACTGCGCTACCATTGATCTTTAAGGAGGTATCCCTCCGGTGCAAAGGCTTACCAATAATTTTATAGTCTTTGCGGTCTTTTAGTTGGATGTTTGCCGGTGGCGTAATGGCTGCTGCATCTTTTACCAAAGCCCCATAATGCAGTTCCTTTCCTGTGCTGCGGTGCAACACTTTGCCGTTTGCTGCATAGCATTCCATGGCTGGTACATTCCATTTGCCGGCGGCTGCGGCAATCAACATTTCTCTGGCAGTGGCGCCGGTGCGCAATAGCTCCTGCCACCAGCCCCTTACAGAAAAACTGCCTTCCTGTGGTTGTGGCCCGTATTTTTTTGGATGGGCAGCAGCGTATTTCACCTGCACATCTTTCATGTCTACTTCCAGCTCTTCTGCAATAATTTGCGGAATAGCCTGCCAGGTGCCCTGGCCCATTTCTGAACGATGATTGTATATAGTAACCTGCCCGGAGCTGTCAATTGATATCCACGACATCAATTCTGTTTCACTACCGTCACCATCGCTTACGGGTAATGTCTGTGCTTTTTGCAAGGATGGTTTATAGATACCTATAACCATTGCAAGCCCGGCAATGCCTGCCTGCTGCAGAAATACCTTTCTTGTCCATACCCCGGGTTTTGGCTCCATTGCTAAAAAAATTACAAACAAATATACAATTTCAGCGGCAGGCCTGGTAGCCTGTCTACTACAGCTTACCTGCACCACTGCGACGGCAACTGCCGCTCTTTCCCCTGGTATACTTTTATTTGCCAGGGTAAATCTACGTTTATGTATGAGGGCTACAACCATTACTTGATAAGAGGTAGGCGTTGTTATTTGAACTGCGTACCATGGAACATGAGGGGTGTAAAATGAACTGGGGTTGAATCATAGCCATAGATTTCCTGGGGTTAGGGCCAAAGAGCTATTCCTCGTCAGTAACACTAAAAGGTGCCTAAGCGTTGTAAGGGTTTGGTGTTCACGGGGCTTTCCTTCCCAGGCTAACGTCCAGCACTTCAAACTTATTAGCATGAATAGTCTTGAGCGGCACTCGCCCGTGCGAAATCCTAATCGCCGTATAAATCTTTGAATGCCCCGCCCTGAGCCAATAAAGATGGCATCTATTTCATTACTTTCACTTACGATAAGTGGATAAATCTTATCGGGCTAAAGAATCGAGTTAAATAATATTGATTTCGCAAATGAAAACCGCGGGGTCCCGCAACAGATTGATGAAAAAATTGGAATTGATGTCTGGAGACCTGGCTGAAAAAGAGAATAAACTATAATATTTAGATCGATGAACTTTTATAAAAATATTTTTGCCGTTGGATATAATTACTATAGCCGGAATGATTCTAATCAAGGATCAAGATTTGGAGGAATTATGATTGTTGAAACTCACATTCTTGGACTTTTTTTTGTACTTGTAAACATAACCCGTAGAATTTTTAATTTATATTATGATTTTCGTGATAATAACATTGTTCCCGTAGTTACATTGGCAATTTTTGGAACCTTGATGATTTATCTTCTGAAATATTTTTCGTTGGAGAAGTCGGAACGTATTGTTTCAGCTTTCAATAACAGAAGTCGCACCTATAGGGGCTTTTATAATGTATTTACAGTTTTAAGTTTGATTTTGGAATATGTAATAATTGCTCTCCTGTTAAATAAGCATAAATATTCTTAGGCCCATTATCATTCCCCAGACGTGCGTCTGCGATTACAACCTTATCGGCGAGAATGATCTTGAAGGGGGTACGCGCCGTTATAGCCGTGTGAAATCCTAGTCCCCGTATAAATCTTAAAATGCCCGCCCGGAATCAAATAAAGATGGCATCTATTTCATTACTTTCACTGGCAATAAGTGGATAAATCTTATCAGGCTAAGGAATGGAGTTAAATAAATTGACCTTACAAATGAAAACCGCCGGGTGCCGCGATAGATGGCTGAAAAATTGGAATTGGTGTAGCGGAGACCCAGCGGAGAAGGGGAAATAACAATCACACTATTTAGTATTATTATCAAATGTTAAATTTGTATTACAAAATTTGGGTGGATTGCATAAAAAGAGCAAGGGAACAGCCTGATAAAAAAAATTGGCAGGCTTATACCATGACTTCTATGACGATGGCAATGGCCTTCAATTTTGTTTTCTCCATGACAATTTTAGAAAGATTTGTTTTTCGGAATTATTTTTACAAGATTAACTTACCCTTTTTACCGTTGCGGCTAAATAATATATTAACTTATCTGGTTTTATTCATTTTGCCTTGTGTTGTTATAAATTATGTATTGATATTCAGAAACAATAGATATGAGAAGCTGATAAAGAATTACCCCTATTACAATGGCAAAATTTTTGGTATTTATTTTATAATCTCAATGATGTTTCCAACAGTACTTTTATTGGGGGCTATAGTTTTTTCTAGGTTATAATGAAGCATTCATGCCAATCGTATCAGTTTGAAAAGCTTTTTCGGTGAAGATGGACGCCTGCTCTGAAATGGTCGATCACACAACGCGAAATTTCCAATAACAATCATCTATAATTGCCCAATTATGCCCGCCCTTATTCTGTATCCGGATAAACTTTGATCAGGTGCGTTCTTAATAAATAAGGGATACTTCTCTTTTGCCGGCCATCATTAAAATCCAGCGATTTGGATACCTGCAATGGCATGTGGCAATCAACGCAATTTTTAACATTTGTCTGCATCGCAGTTATATGACTGGATGGACGGTGACACCCTGAGCATTTTTCCACTACCGCATCCATTTTATTTGCTGCAGGCACATGCGCATCGTGACAAGTGGTACAAGTCATGTTGCTTTGCTGAAAACATTTACTGGCCTGGAGTAATTGCATTTGCTTGCCATGCACATCAGGATCAGCACTCCCGGATCCGAAATGCGGAAAGTAAAAATGGTCCAGTGTGTCCCCCGGCCGGAAAGCAAAAAGGGATTGCTGCACATCCATATCATTGCCTGAGTGGCAGACACTGCAAAGATCCAATTGCCGCTGCCGCGGTAAAGATTTGATGGATACCATAAACCTTGCCTCCTTAACAGCAGGATTTGCTGAATGAAAAGCAACGTGTTCTGCTGCGGGCCCATGACAACGCTCGCAATCTATCCCGAAAACGATAGAATTGGAATCCATTTTTTCAATAACCTGTAAAGGACCGGAGGGAATATCGGCTTTACTGACAAAAGAAGTATGACATTCAAAACATCGGCTGAGTATCATACGGTCGAAATAAGGTTTTTGCATCGGGTAACCCGGGCTGTTTGTAAAGTTTCGCAGGCTGGTAAAATAAGTAAGCGGTAATTGAAAAAGTTGTCCATCTTTCCAGTAAGCATATGTTTGCGCCTTTTCTGCGGAACCAATGGCGATATCCATTTTTTCTGAGCGCACCGGCTTATCATCCGTGATGGCCACCTGGAAAAAAGCAGGCGCTTTCTCTTCCACCTTCACCGCACTGGAATCATTGTAATATAATATTGCACCCGCGGCGCTAACATATTTTTTTAAATCTTCGTAAGAAACCTTTGCGGATGTTTGCCGGTGATTGGTATGGAGATAAGAATGCGCTATACCAGCGTGACAGCTTTCACACGATTTTGCGCCGGCAAACAGATTGCCCCTGGCATCATTATTTTGAGGCGAATTCCTGCCCATGCATTGCACCCAGAAAATAACAATGGCCGCCAGCAGGATGATGACAAAAATTATTTTCCGGTTTGGTAGCATCTTTTAAGGTAATCTTTAAATAAAGACGTTCAATAAAGATATACTATTCAGATATCATGGCATTCGGGTCGGTGAGGACACCGACCATGGTGAAAACACGACCACGAAAAATCTAGCTCCGTGGTCGGTGTCCTCACCGACCACTGCCGTGGGATGTCCTCACCGATTGCAATAGTGGAGAACATATCATCTATGCTGTCATTATTTTTTTCGCTCCTGCATTATTGTTTACCCATAGCCGGCGTCCTCCACAGCTATTCAGACATCACACCACACGGTTGTTTATAAAAATATCATTAAGAAAATCATTTAGTGTTTGCCCGGTAGTCAGTTGCAGTTTCTTTCGCAACCTGTAACGGCTTATTTCCACGCCACGTACAGAAATATTCATCAGTTGCGCAATTTCCTTGGAAGACAGTTTCAGCTGCAGGTAGGTGCATACTTTTAAATCGGTGCTTGTCAGTTGCGGAAATTTCAGTTTTAGCTTTTTTATAAAATCGTTATTGATTTCATCAAAGTGCATGGCAAATTGCTCCCAATTGGCGTCATTCTTTTCAATGTCATTCACCAGTTCCATCGCCCGCTGTACATCATGGTTGCCGGCATTTTTTTGATGCAGTCTTTGCAATTCATCTTTTACTTTTAACAGTGCATCGCTTCTTTCCATCAGGTGCATGCTTATATCGGCAAGTTCCCTGTTCTTGTATATCATTTCATTCACCAGCTTTTCATTCTGCAATTGAACGATCTCTTTTTCATTCTTCTCTCTTTCCAGTTCATAAATATATTTCAACTGCTTTTGTTCTTCCTGGAACTTCAATTGCTGCCTGGCGAATTCTCTTTTCTGCCATTTGATTAATAAATATAAAAACGCTGCACCTGCAGAAAAGTAGAAGATATAAGCCCATACCGTTTTATACCAGGGGGAATTGATGAAAAAACTAAAAGTGACTGGTTCCGATTCATGACCAAGATTATCATATGCTTTTACCATGAAAGTATAGGGGCCATCCGGTAGATTGGTGTATTCTTTTTCGGTTTTGGAAGAAGGCACCGACCAGCTTTGATCGTACCCGTTTAACTGGAAACTGTAATTAATATTGCTTTGTATGCCGGGCGAACTGAATTCGAAATGAAAGGAATTGCTTGAATGGGGTAATTGCACAATCGTATTGCCCGCTGCAGCCAGTGAAGTATCTTTCCCGCGTATGGTATAGCCCCCGAAAATCACACTGTCTGATTGGCCAAAGGTTCTAACCTGGGTAAGCAGCATATGCGGACCGGTACTGCCTTCAAAATATTTTTTAAAGTTAAGGTGGATAATACCAGTTGTAGATGCAATGAAAATATTCTCTTTGTCGTAAGGATAGATAAACTCAAACCCCGATAATATGGCGCCGGTTAGTTCGGGGAAATAGGTGGTTTGGTGATTATTTTTTTGCGTATCAAAGCTTACCACCCCAATTCTCTTGCCGGCGCAAAACCAAATATTTCCATCGGGGTCCTCATTAAGATATTGAATCTTTATATCGCCGAAGACGCTGTACAAAAGTGGAGAAGGTATAAATTTCTTTTTGTCAGCATCAAACTCATATACGCCTCTTTCCGTTGCAAATACCACCCTGTTTTTAACCCGGAAGACATTGTTGCGCAGGGTGGAGGGAAAACCATCCTTTTCTGTAAACAGTTCATAATTGAAGGATGATTTACCGGGGTTCAGGCTGATCCTGTACACACCGCGGTACGGATGTGATGCCCAAACCACGTTTTCGTTGTCTATTGCGAGATAACGAAGCGACTCCTTCACACCCTTAATTTCACCCAGGTTACTAAATTTTTTATTGGCATACTCCAGCAGTGCAAGTCCGTTATAATTTCCTACCAATACTTTGGCAGAAGGGTATACAGAAGATGTGGGTAAATAAAGCCATGTACCGGTACTGTCGATTAATTGCATCGCCTTGTCTTCCCCAATCAAAAAGCTTCCATGGTGATGGCCCATGAGCAGCTGGTGGTTGATCTCGTCAAATCTCCACACCTGGCCGCCGCTGTTTTTCAATTTTAAAAAATCGCCTTTTGAAAAGCTCAGGTCTTTTGCGTTCTCCGACAATGGTGCAACATAGGCGCCATTTGAAGTAGCGATGTATAATTCATTGTTATGTATCCTTACAGAATAACCCGATAGTTCGTCCGGCTTTCCCGGTTTTATATATTTAACCGCTGAGTTATAGGCAATAAAACTGATGCCATTGTCGAGCCCGGTCCATAAATTATTGCCCTTGTCAAGAAATACAGAGAGCACATTATTATTCTGCAAACCTTCCGGCCGGGCAATCTGCTGAACGATATTTCCATCTTTGTTTATCACAACGCAGCCGCTGGAAATGGTGCCGGCAACAAATTCAGTATCGTTGATCTGTTTCAGGCAGTAAATATTTTTTCCATCAAACCCTTTGTTGGCATGTATCAATTTTTTCTTGAAAACGCCCTTACTATAAATATATAAGCCGTCCTGCAACGAACTTACCAGTATACTATCATTCTGTAGTGGTACCATATCCGTTACGTCAATCGCAGGCGCCGAAGATTCAGGACCCAGGGGTTGCCATCCGTCATTTATAAATTGAAAAAAACCTTTTTTTCTGTCCATGGCAACAAGCCGGTTATTATTCATCTTCATCATCGTCCATCCCACTTTTGCGGGGTAGATACTTATCGCATCGTTCTTGTATTCAAAAATTCTATCGTAGGTAAGAAAGAAAACAGACTGCTTAAAAACTTCAATATCCCATACATCCGTAAAACTGCTGTATTCTTTGGGGATCAGATTTTTTAAGGAAGTATAGGCCAAAGCACCTTGTTTATCGGGCGCATAAAACCCAATTTCGTCCTGGCCACCGGCAAATACCCTGTTTTTAAAAAGTGCCAGCGATCGCATAATGGTTTTATTGGGCTGCGGATAAAGCTTCCAGTAATTACCATCGTAGGCCAGCAACCCTTCGTTATTGGCGAAATACATTCTGCCAGCTTCATCCTGCTTTATGTCCCAGGTTTGGGCACCACCCCTGAAGTTATTATTGCTAAAATTCACCACCTGCGGAAGGCCGATGGTATTCTGTGACCAGCCGCATAAATAAAACACATGCACCAGGCAAAAAAGGATCTTTTTCATGCATCAATCGTTTTGATGTAGTGAAGATGTAGTCAAAATAAAATGAAAACCAGTCATTTATCTTTTTTTGTGAGGTTTTGATGTAGTAAATATCTCCTTTATTTTAACACAGCGGATTATTTTTATTGCCTCTTAAATTCTAATGATTCAAAACTAAAACTTGCGTATGAACAAAATCCTCAAAGGGGGAGCCCTCCTCTTTATGCTATTTCTATCTTCCGTTTCATGGGCTCAAAACAAAACAATTTCAGGTAAAGTTTTTGATGAAGGCAAGGCCCCCGTGGTAGGGGCATCGGTTTTTATTAAGAACTCATCTCAGGGTACTGTTACCAACGACAGGGGTGAGTTTACCCTTTCGGTTCCTGCATCTGTAAAAACATTGGCTATTAGCGCAGTGGGCTTTAACAAAACGGATATTGCCATTTCGGGAAACACTGTTGCGGTAACACTTTCCAGGTCTTCGGCGGTTTTTGAAGAAGTAGTGGTAGTGGGTTATGGCACCCAGCGAAAAAGCAATGTTACAGGTTCCATTTCCACCGTAAAGGCTAAGGAGTTGGAAAATATACCCAACGGACGAATAGAACAGGCCCTGCAGGGGCGTGTATCTGGCGTAACGGTGATGCAGAACTCGGGACAACCTGGTTCGGCATCCACCATCAGGATCCGCGGCATCACCACGTTCGGCGATGGAAATAATAATCCGCTCTGGGTGGTAGACGGGATTGTTGTTGATGCGGGCGGCATTGGCTATCTCAACCAATCCGATATTGAATCCATTGAGGTATTGAAAGACGCTGCTTCTGCCGCTATTTATGGAACACGTGCTGCAACAGGCGTTATTCTTGTAACCACCAAGAAAGGCAAGGCAGGAAAGCTGACCGTTAATTACAGTGGTTATTATGGTTTACAGGCCCCGGCCAAAGTGGTGAAAGTATTAAACGCAACGGAATATGCCACGCTGATGAATGAACGTTCGGTTGCGGGGGGTGGAAATATTATGTTCTCCGATGTGTCTTCTCTTGGTAAAGGCACCGACTGGCAGGACGCTATCTTTAATCATAGCGCGGCCAAATATTCAAACGAACTGAGTCTTAGTGGTGGTAATGACAAATCCACCTTCTATTTATCGGCCGGCATGCAGAAGACGGATGGTATCGTGGCTACAGAAATCTCCAAATACAACAAACAGAATTTCCGGTTAAACTCTACCCACAAAATTTCGAAAGTATTTACGTTTGGACAAACACTGGGCTATACGCACCAAAAGAGCACAGGTATCAGTACCAACAGCGAATTTGGTGGTCCGCTAAGCTCTTCGCTGAACCTGGATCCCATTACTAAATTGGTAATAACAGATCCACTGGTTGCAAATGGTGCTCCCTACAATTCCAATCCTGTAATCAGGGATCCGAATGGAAACCCTTATGGTATTTCTTCCATTGTGGGACAGGAAATGACCAATCCGGTTGCTTTTATGCAAACCAAACTGGGACAATATAACTGGTCGGATGATTTTGTAGGCAATGCTTACCTTGAAGCAACCATTATTCCGGGTCTTAAGATCCGCAGTACGGTTGGAGCAAAAAAAGCATATTGGGGAAATGTTGGTTTTAACCCCGTATTCTACTTAAATGCCACCAACAGCAACCAGCAGAATAGTTATGGTAAAGGTGAAAACAAGGTGTTCAACTGGAACATTGAAAATATAATTACCTATACCAAAGCAATCAAAGATCACAATTTTACGGTGTTGCTGGGCCAGGCTGCATATACTGAAAATATAGGTGGTTACACAGGTGTGACCTTGTTTAACCTGCCTATTACCAATTACAAAGACGCTTCTTTCAGTTTTGATATTCCCCAGGCCAACCGCACTTCCGGGGCTTCCGATATGACGCAGCATAAAATCAGCTCGTTGTTTGCACGTCTTAATTATAGTTTCCAGGATAAATACCTTTTCACCGGTATTATCAGGCAGGATGGTTCTACCAAATTTGGCCCCAATAAAAAATATGGTGTGTTCCCCTCTTTCTCCGGCGGATGGAATGTGCACAAGGAGCAGTTCTGGCAAACCAACAAAATGGTGAATTCATTAAAAATCAGAGGTGGTTATGGTAAAGTTGGAAATGACAACATCGGCGATTTCCGTTACATCTCTACTGTAAGTGGCGGTAATAACTATGCCATTGGCAGCAACGGCCAGGTTACAACCGGTTACACGCCTTTTACCCTCGATAACCCCGGTCTGCACTGGGAAGAAACCACTTCCAGCGATGTTGGCTTTGATGCACAATTGTTTTCCAATTTTAACCTGAGCGTGGATGTTTATAAAAAAACAACAAAAGGTATTCTTCGTACGGTGGTGATACCTGGTTATGTAGGTGTTGCAGGAAACCCTTCAGCCAACGTGGCCGATATGGACAACAAGGGTATTGAAGTAGAATTGGGCTACCACAAACGTTTTGGCGATCTCAACTTTTCTGTAAGCGGCAATTTTAGTTACCTCAATAACAAGGTAACCTATGTTGCGGCCGATACCAATTTTGTTACTGGTGAAGCTTCTTTCCAATCGATGGGTGCGGTAACAAGAATACAGGTAGGACAACCCTATAATGCTTTCTGGGGTTTTAACCGCCTGGGTGTTTTTCAAAACCAGGCACAGATAGATAATGCCAAAAACGGATCCGGCAAAATAATACAGCCGGATGCACGTCCCGGAGATTTTCAATTTGCAGATACAAACGGCGATGGTACCATCAATGACCTGGATAAAGTATTCCTCGGAAGCAATATCCCCAAATTCACTTTTGGCTTTACCATCAACATGGAGTATAAAGGTTTCGACTTCATGGCATTTGGGCAGGGTGCCGCCGGCAACAAAATATTCCAGGGATTGCGCCGCCTCGATGTGGGCAATGCCAATTTTCCCGTAAAAGCGCTGAGCCGCTGGACGGGCGAAGGAACATCCAATGATTATCCAAGACTTGTAAGCAATGATCCAAACGGCAACTTTACCAGAATGTCGAGCTTCTATCTTGAAAAAGGCGATTACATGCGGTTGAAGATTATGCAGCTTGGTTATTCATTACCTGCCAGATTATTTGGAAAAACCGGTATATCAAGATTACGTGTATATGTGACGGCTGAAAACCTGTTTACACTTACCAACTATTCTGGTTATGATCCTGAAGTAGGCGGTGGTGTATTTGGTATTGACAAAGGACAGTATCCGCAGGCCCGTTCATTTCTCGGAGGCATTCAACTTACATTTTAATCTACTAAACTATTTTTTATGAAGCAAATTCGATTCAGTTTTGCATTGATAGCGGGAATAACCACGCTGACCATGTTATCCTGCAAAAAGGATTTTGTAACCATCCAGCCGCAGGGGCAATTCCTTACAACCAATTATTACCAGACAGAGGCCCAGGCTTATGCGGCGCTGGTTTCTGTATACGATATTTTAAGAAAAAATGCCGGTGGTTTTGAAAACATGATCACCATGCTGAATGCAGGTTCTGACGACAACTATTCCGGCGGTGGTAACTCATCCGACGGTGCAGGCATCCAGTCATTTTCCAATTTCACCATTAACTCCAATACGGTTCCCGGCAGCTACTGGAATGATCATTACCAGGGTGTGTTCAGGGCTAATATCCTTTTGCAAAAACTTCCGGGTATCAGCATGGATGCTGCCAAAAAAGCAAGAATGACAGCAGAATGCAAATTTCTCCGCGGCCTTTATTATTTTAACCTGGTCAGACTATTTAAGAATGTTCCGCTATTGCTGGAGCCCTTGAAAACGGAAGATATCTATGGTGTTACCCAGGCATCGCCGGCCGATGTATATGCGCAAATAGAAAAGGATATTACAGATGCCATTCCAAATCTGCCCAATGCTGCAACAGGTGGCGAAGCAGGACGTATTACCAAGGCAGCCGGGCAGGCACTGCTTGGCAAGGTATTATTATACGACAACAAAGCTGCACTCGCAGCCGCACAGCTGGCCCAGGTAAATGGCACAACGCCCGGACAACCCAATCAATACGGAAATAAACTGCTTTCAAACTTTTCCGACCTATGGGTATTTACGAATAAATTTAATTCAGAATCAATACTGGAAGCCCTTCATACCAACCAGGCAAACTCCGACTGGGGTTTCTGGGGCAGCGGCGCAGACGAAGGAAATTCAGTAAACCAGATGGTGGGGCCGAGAAGCTATTCACGTCCTGCAGCCTCCACGGCACCTGATATTCCTTCTGGCTGGAGCTTCAATACTTTTACACAGGATTTTTATGACGCTATAAAAACAGACCCACGCTTTGCTGCCACGGTGTTTGACATGAAAGCGCTGAAGGCTGCCGGCCAGGCAGATTATATTGAGGGCTACCTCAATACCGGTTACTTTATCAATAAATTCATTCCGCGCAGGAGTGATATACGCACAGGCGGAGGCGCATTGGAATTAAACTTCCAGCAAAATGATTATATCATCCGGCTGGCCGATACTTATCTGCTGGAAGCAGAGGCATTGGGCGGTACAGGCGCACGCGCCCAGGCTTTGCTGGATGCAGTACGCGCCAGGGTTGGCTTGTCATCCGTTCCGGTTTCAATGGCAGCTATCAAAAATGAAAGAAGAATAGAACTTGCCGGCGAAGGCCACCGCTTTTTTGACCTGGTTCGCTGGGGCGATGCGGCAACCAAATTGTCGGCAAGGGGCTTTGTTGCAGGAAAGAATGAAATTTTTCCGATTCCCGCGAGAGAATTACAAGGCACCAAAATGAAGCAAAACCCTAATTACAATTAATAACGAAGCATACTATCATTATGAAGCAATTCACTATACTATTCAGCATTGCGGCAATGGTTTTTGCTGCGGCGGGATGCGACAAAAAAGGTATTGATGATGACCTGTCTTTTTTGAGCACTGCAAAAACATCCAATAACAATAAGATTTTTGATATCAGCAATGACAACTCAGGTACGGTAAAAATTACACCGACAGGCCAGGGTGCAGCTTCCTATACGGTTAATTTTGGACATGGTACAGGTGCGGGTGCTTCCGCAGTTGTGATGCCGGGCAATTTCACCAGTCATGTATACCCGGAGGGTAACTACACGGTTACCATCGTTTCAAAAAGTCTTTCGGGTGTCGATTCAACAAATGCCTATCCGTTGGTGGTAACATACCGGGCACCGGAAAACCTGGACCTGGGTGTTTCACAAACGGTGCAATACTTAAAAGTGACACCAAACGCCCTTTATGCCGTGTCTTACCTTGTTTACTTTGGCGATGTAGCCAATGAAACAGGTACCCCGGTTGCAAAAGGAGGAAGCGCCTCCCATACCTATGCAACAGCAGGAGATTACAATGTGCGGCTGGTAGCACAAAGTGCCGGCGCTGCTAAAGCAGAAAAAATAACGAAGGTAACGGTAACCAGTACGTTTGGAATGCCCATTACTTTTGAAGATGCTTCCACCAATTATTTCTTCGGAACATTTGGCGATAACCAGCATTTTGACAAAGTAGCCAACCCCAATCCATCCGGTCTTAACACCAGTGCAACGGTGGGCAGGTTTACACGTGGCAATCAAAGCTGGAGCGGAACTTACAGCCCCGTTAATGCAATTGATATGGCGGCAGGTAAAAAAATAAAAGTTTGGGCGTATAACCCTGATCCTGCATTAATCGGCAAGTCGCTGAATGTAGAACTGGAATCTTCTTCTTCTATACCAAATGGCGTTGCTGTATTAAGAACGGCTTTCACCACATCCGGTGCCTGGGAAGAACTGGTATTTGATTTCAGTACGGTTGCCGGCGTTCCTGCCGATGCAAAGTTCAGCCAGCTCGTTTTGCGGTTCAACGATGCTGCGGATGGTGCAGGAGCTGTTATTTATGTTGATAATTTCAGATTAACCAATTAAAAATTCAGCGCATGAAACGTTATATAACTTATAGTTCTGCCTTAATAATATTGCTGTTCTTTGTAGTGTTTGGATGTAAAAAACAAGATTACAAGATGGCCAGCCTGGTGGCACCAACTGATGTGGTAATTGCTACCACGCCTGCAGGCCAGGATGCAGCGCATCCAAATGGTGATGGTTCCGGCGATGTAAGGATTGATCTTTCCGGAAAGAATGTTCTTGCTTACAAGATTGATTACAACGCCGCTGATGGCATTAGCCTTGAATCATTGACCAAACCATCTGTTACCAAAAAATATACAACAGTGGGCTTGAATACATACCGCATCACTGTGGTGGCTTATGGACCCGGTGCTTCGGCCACTACCGTTACAAAAGACATCCAGGTTCAAAGCAATTTTACACCGGATGCAACGATTGTAAGCAATCTTACCGGAACTGGTACCAAGGGATGGAAAATAGATAAAGCAACATCGGGGCATTTTGGTGTTGGACCCTGGAGTACTACATCGGTTACACCTGAGTGGTATGCCGCCACACCCAATGAAAAAGCAGGGTGCTGCAATTGTTTTTATTCAGCAACATTCACTTTTGCAAAAGCAGGCACTGGTTATACACTAACCGTAGCAAGTCCTGATGGCGCCTTCACCAAAACAGGTGCGCTGGCGGGTGGCTTGCCTGGCATTCCCGGCTCTGGTAGTGAAGGATGTTATAGTTATGGTGGCGGTACTTCTTCTTTTTCTTTTGTTCCATCCAGTTCAGGCATTGCCGCTTCCGCCCCGTCTACCAAAACAGCTATTCTGTTAGGCGGCGTTAATACCTATATAGGTTATGGCGCCCAGTTAAAAGAATATGAAATATTAACCATTACCGCTACTTCTCTTTATTTAAGAGTGCAGGGTACAGAAACCGGCAATGCCTGGTATTTGAAACTGATACCTGCTTAAAAAAAATATTGAGTGCAGGCAGTTGCTGGTTTAAACAAAAAGCATGGGGCAGGAATGCCCTGTGCTTTATTTTGAAAAGTAAAAGAGGCCTGATTAGCTGCCGATAAAATCAATTATTATGTGGAAACAAAAATCCGTTTGCCTTATTGGGTTAGTTACCTGCTGTATACTTATATTTTCCTGCAAAAAGAAAAGTGAAGATACAGCGCCGGCGGTTGTACCTGTTGTTAAAATAGAAGATGCTTCGCAGGTAAGGATGACCAGTGCAGGTGTTATGCATTTCAATATTACACTGAATAAAACAACTACTGTTCCCGTATCCGTGGATTATGTATTAATCAACGGATCGGCGGTTGCGCCAAAAGATTATACAGCTGTTTCCGGAACAGTTACCATTGCCGCTAACCAGACTCAGTCTGAAATAGCTGTGCCCATCAGCGCCGACCCCACCGATACGCGGCAAAACAACCTCGATTTTTCCGTTCAGCTAAGTAATGCGAAAGCCTGTGTGCTGGGTGTAGCCAGCGCAAAGGGAACAATTGTTACGGAAGATGGAACAAATTTTATAACAGACAATACGGGTTATACAACACCATCTGTCTATCCCGGCTATACGCTTTCATGGAGCGATGAATTTGATGGCACATCGCTGAACCTGAATAACTGGAACCAGGAAACCGGCAATGGTACAGGCGGATGGGGCAACCATGAACTGGAATATTATACCGCCAGCACAAAAAATTGTTTTGTATCCAATGGCAACCTGGTGATAGAAGCGCGCAAAGAATCAATCAGCGGATTTAATTATTCCTCTGCGCGGATGACAACCCAAAATAAAAAGTCGTTTAAATTTGGCAGAATAGACATGCGTGCCAAACTGCCGGTTTCAAAAGGTATGTGGCCCGCCCTTTGGATGCTTGGATCGAATATCTCAACGGTGCCATGGCCTGGTTGCGGGGAAATTGATATGATGGAACTGATAGGCACTTACCCGGGAAAAGTATATGGAACAGCGCACTGGAAATCTCTGGCAGGAACACATGCTTCCAAAGGTTCTGAATATAACCTGTCATCCGGCAATTTCTCACAGCAATTTCACGTATTCAGTCTTGTATGGACAACCGATAAAATGACCTGGCTGGTAGATGATCACGAATATATTTCTGTAACGAAAGCAGATGCCGGTACTGCCGACTATCCCTTCAACGCACCGGAGTTCCTGATTTTTAACCTGGCTGTTGGTGGAGATTGGCCGGGCGCCCCCGATGCAAGTACCAGCTTTCCCCAGCGAATGGTAGTGGATTATGTACGGGTATTTCAATAAGCCATCTTCCGGCAAATAAAAAACCAACAAATTTAAACAACGATTGTATGCGCATTATTTACCTGTTGCTGAGTATATTTTTTTATAGCGGTTGCTCATCTTCTAAAAAAGCAATGGCAACTGATGACTGGAAACTTTCCTGGAGCGACGAGTTTAACTACAATGGATTACCGGATAGCACTAAATGGGGATACGATAAGGGTGGTAATGGCTGGGGAAATAACGAATTGCAATATTATACGGCTGCTTCGATAAACAATGCCGAAGTGAGTAATGGATCGCTAAAAATAAAAGCCCTTTATCACCCTGTAGAAAACCGTGACTACACATCAGCAAGGATCATAACAAAAGGAAAAGCCGAATTTACCTATGGCAAGGTAGAAATAAGGGCGAAACTTCCGGTCGGCCGCGGATTATGGCCCGCTATATGGATGCTGGGAGCAAATTTTGAGAATAAGGGATGGCCCGAATGCGGAGAAATAGATATTATGGAACATGTTGGCTTTGAAAAGGATTCTGTATTTGGAACCATCCACACAAAATCTTATAACCATATTATAGGAACGCAGAAAGGAAAAAAGATTTTTATTGAAAAGCCGTATGATTCATTTCATATTTATACACTGGAATGGACACCTGAAAGAATGGATTTTTTACTGGATGGCAAACTGTTTAATCATATTCAGAACGAACACAAAACAGTGGCTGAATGGCCTTTTGATTCGCCATTCTTTCTTATCATGAATTTAGCGGTAGGCGGTAACCTGGGCGGAAAAAAAGGAGTCGATACCACCGTGTTTCCCGCCACTTTGGAAGTAGACTATATACGTGTATATAAACCAGTAAATTTTTGACCTGATTTGAAAATGAAAGATATGAAAACGACCAACTGGGCAGCCTCCCTTACAGAACATTCTCTTTTACTCCTGTTTGTGATGCTGCTGTACACAAATTGCAGCCGCAGCGGCGATGCTATGGCCCCGGTTCCGCCTGTTACTCCCAATCCGCCGGTTACCAATGAAATAAATTTTTGGCTCACCAAACCCGATGAATCGGTTAAACTTCAAAAACAGTCAACTATCCTGGCATTTGGAACCACGGTTAACCAATATGCAAATATTGAAGTAGATGAGAATGCAGTTTTTCAAACCGTGGATGGATTTGGTTATACGCTTACAGGTGGAAGCGCTGAGGTCATCAATTCGTTGAATGCCTCAACGAAAGCAGCATTGTTGCAGGAATTGTTTGGATCTGCGGACGGTTCTATTGGTATCAGCTACCTGCGCCTGAGCATTGGCGCATCAGATCTCAATGCCTCGCCATTTACATATGATGATATGCCGGCCGGACAAACAGACATCAATCTCAGCAATTTCAGCCTGGCGCCCGATATGACCGGCGTAATAGCCCTGCTGAAAGAGATCCTGGCCATCAACCCAAATATAAAAATCCTGGCCTGCCCCTGGTCGGCGCCCGTATGGATGAAAGACAACAATAATTTTGTTGGAGGCAGTCTTCAAACACAATACTATTCCGTATACGCCCAGTATTTTGTAAAGTATGTGCAGCAGATGAAAGCCCAGGGTATTACGATCGATGCCATTACACCGCAAAATGAACCCTTGCATGGGGGCAATAACCCCAGCATGGTGATGCAGGCGGCCCAGCAGGCAAGCTTTATTAAAAGCTACCTGGGTCCGGCTTTCCTGGCGGCCAACCTGCCTGTAAAAATTATCATTTACGATCACAATTGCGACAATACCGATTACGCGATTTCTATTTTAAATGACGCGGCTGCCAAAGCATTTATCAATGGCGCGGCTTTTCATTTATATGCAGGAGATATCAGCGCCCTTTCCACCGTACACGCAGCGCATTCCGATAAAGCCGTCTATTTCACCGAACAGTATACGCCTTCCAACGGAAGCTTTAGCGGCGATCTGAAATGGCATTTAAAAAATGTTGTGATTGGCTCCATGCGCAACTGGAGCCGCAATGCACTGGAATGGAACCTCGCCAGCAATGGGGCATTCCAACCACACACGCCCGGCGGTTGTACTGTTTGCAAAGGTGCTTTAACCGTTGAAACAAACAGCAGTTTCACCCGCAATGTTGGGTATTATATTATCGCCCACGCTTCTAAATTTGTGGCGCCAAATGCTACCAGGATAGGCAGTAATATTGCCGGCAATCTTAATAATGTTGCTTTTAAAACACCTGACGGAAAAAAAGTACTGATCGTGGAAAATGACGGAGGCGCTTCGGAGATTTTTAATATCAAATACAACGGCAAATGGGCGGTTGTATCACTCGATGCAGGCGCAGTTGGAACGTTTGTATGGTGAGTGAAGAAATGCACAGATAATCTTCAATGGCGGTAAATTCAGGCGGGTAACTGTTGTTGGGGGACTGCCTATATTTGCTGTATGTTTGATAATATCAACAGCTATATATCGAAATGTGTTCCTGTAGCCAAAGAAGAACTGGAATATTTTGACGATCTGCTGGAGTATAAAAAAATACCCAAAAAAACGGTCCTCTTGCACGAAGGCGAAATCTGCAATTTTGAAGCCTATATTATTAAAGGGTGCATCCGTACTTATTATATTGACGAAAAGGGGATTGAAGTAACGCTCCAGTTTGCCATTGAAGACTGGTGGGTAAGTGATATTGCCAGTTTTCATGATCATACTCCCAGCAGTATGTTTATCGAGACACTGGAGGATTCTGAACTGCTGATGCTTAACCCGCACACGAAGGAACTGCTCCTGGCAAAACTGCCCAAACTTGAACGGGTTTTCCGGCTGATGGTGCAGCGCAATCTTTCTGTGTTGCAGGGGCGTCTTTTTAAAACCATTGCCACTTCCGGGGAAGATAAATACCTGGACTTTATAAAACGCTATCCCAGCATACCCGGACGGGTGGCACAACACTATATTGCTTCCTACCTGGGTATATCGCCCGAATTCCTGAGTAAAATCCGGTCCCGGCTCTCAAAAAGATAAATTTCCTGCACAGCAATTTCTTGTCCCAGTTCAATGCCCGGCGCTGCAAAACGACGCAACTTTACAGTAAGAAATAAACCGGCAATAATTATGGAACAAGACAATTCAATTAATAAGGGGTTTACGGGTACGGGGATTTTTGTGACCGGCGATGCTGAAAATGCCGTTCATAAAAATGAGATTGACGAATTACATGAGCTGAAGGAGATTAGAGCAAATGCAGCATCAGACAGTTCCAGCGGCGTGGAGATGGTATTGCACAAAGCAGCCGCCCGTGGTAAAGCCAATCATGGCTGGCTGCTGAGCAACCAGTCATTCAGTTTTGCTGATTACTACAACTCCGATCGCATGCATTTTGGTGTGTTAAGGGTATTAAATGACGATTGGATAGCACCGGGAGCCGGCTTTGGAAGACATCCGCATGATAACATGGAAATCATCTCTATTCCGCTGGATGGTGCCCTGGAACATACAGATAGTATGGGCAATACTGCGGTTATTCGAAAAGGTGATATACAGGCGATGAGCGCGGGCACAGGAATCTTTCATACGGAATACAATAAAAGCCTGGACGAACCGGCATCGTTTCTGCAAATATGGCTTTTCCCAAAAAAGAAAAATGTGGCGCCCAGGTATGATCAGCGTTCATTAAACAGCCATGACCGGCACAACAAATTCCATCAGATACTTTCGCCCGATAAAGAAGATGAAGGTGTGTGGATTAACCAGGATGCCTGGTTTCATATGGGCAATTTCGACAGTGAAATGACAACCACCTATAAAATGAAAAAGCCTGGTAATGGTGTTTATGCTTTTATAATAAAAGGTGAAGCAGGTATAGAAGGGCAAATGCTGGCTGAAAAAGACGGACTGGGAATATGGAATACTGATTCGGTATCAATAAAAACCGGGGCACGGGGTGCAGAAATATTATTAATGGAAGTGCCCATGCGCATATCATAGACTTTAAATAATTTATTAAAACATAATGTATGGATACGATAAAAAGGGCTGTTACCAAATATCCTGTGCTGGATATTATTAAGAACAGGTGGAGCCCGAGAAGTTTTTCAGAAAAAAACATCGCAGAAGCAGATATAAATACGATACTGGAAGCAGGTACCTGGGCATTTAGTGCTATCAATGAACAACCGTGGAGATATATAGTTGCCCGGCGCGGAACGGACCTGTTCAATTCATTTTTCGGTCTGCTTTTTCCCGGTAACCAGCCCTGGAACAGGACTGCCGCCGCACTGGTAATAAGCATCGGCAAAAAAACATTTGCAGACGACAAAATAAACACCAGCGCATTACACGATGCGGGTGCTGCCAATATGCTGCTCACCCTTCAGGCCAACAGTATGGGCATCTATACCCACATAATCGGTGGGTTTGATAAAGAGAAAGCCACTAAACTGTTGAATTTAACCAATGATTTGGAGCCGGTGGTGATGATTGCCATGGGTTATCCCGGTCCTGCGGACAAACTGGATGAGCCTTTTAAAACAAGAGAAACCGCTCCAAGAACCCGCAAATCGCTGGATGAGATTATTTTAAATTACAATTGATATGAAAATTGAAATACTGGCGATAGGACGGAATGAAGAAATTTTGCAGACACTTGTTCGCCTGGTAAACAAAAATGAAAACTGGCATGCAGCGGGTGCGTTAACAGACGCAGAAGCAATCCATCTTTTTGACCAGGTGCATCCGCAAATTGTTTTATTAAGCAATGGTATTGATGACGACAGTGAAAAAAAATTGCGCGGTTATTTCATCAAAGTAAATCCGGCTGTCATCATCATTCAGCACTATGGCGGTGGAAGTGGTTTGCTGAGCAATGAAATTTTGCAGGCGCTTAATGCAGGTGCCACTAGAGAAGAGGATCAATTTTAATTTTTTCTTGTCCTGGTTCAATGTTGTGCAAGATTACAGATCGGATATTTACAGTACAAAAGATAACTAATATGAACAATCAGATACTCGGCCTTCACCATATAACGGCGATAGCCAATAACGCAAAAATTAACCACGATTTCTATACCAATATACTTGGTTTACGCCTGGTAAAGAAAACCGTCAATTTTGATGACCCGGGCACTTATCATTTTTATTTTGGGAATGAAACAGGCGATCCGGGAACGATACTTACATTCTTTCCATGGGAAGGAATTGGTAAAGGAAAAGCCGGGGTTGGCATGGCTACTGGTATTGGGTATGCAGTTCCTGCAGGCAGCCTTGCATTCTGGGCGGATCGTTTCAACAAATACAATGTTATCCAGGGAGAGATCAGCGAAAGTTTCGGAGAACAATTGCTGCCTTTCCAGGATCCGGACGGATTGAACCTTCAGTTAATCGTTCCTGCAAAGAATGATGAAAGAAAAGCATGGGAAACAGGCGAAATAAAATCAGACACAGCAACAAAAGGATTTCACAGTGTTGTATTAACGTTAAAAAATATCAAAGCAACGGCAGAAATTCTGACAGGTATTTTCGGTTATCGTTTGCTGAAACAGGAGGGAAACCGTTATCGGTTTATAACTGATGCCATTGAAACTGCATCTATGGTAGATCTGGTAGAAATGCCGGATGGTGCAACAGGTATATCAGCAGCAGGAACCAATCACCATATTGCATTTCGTGTAAAGGATGAAGCTGCACAGATGGAGTTCCGGGAAAAAATTATCAGTAAAGGATTAAATATTACACCCAAAATTAACCGGGATTATTTTTACTCCTTGTATTTCAGGGAACCGGGCGGCGTATTATTTGAAATAGCAACCGACAATCCGGGCTTTGCAACTGATGAAACCGTTGACACGCTGGGCAGCAGCCTGCGCTTACCCAAACAATATGAACCAGCCCGTGCTAAAATTGAGAAAGTGTTACCTAAGCTGGCATAACAAATTGCTCATCTCAGTAAAAGAAATTGCGTAATGGAAAAACTAATCACCGGCATTCATCATGTAACAGCCATTGCAGCAGATGCGCAGGCCAATATAGATTTTTATGCCGGGATACTCGGTATAAGGCTGGTTAAGAAGACGGTCAACTTTGACGCGCAGGAAGTATATCATTTTTATTATGGCGATAAGGTGGGTCATCCCGGTAGTATCCTTACTTTTTTTCCCTACCAGGGCCTGACCAATGGCCGGCATGGAAAGGGGATGCTGAATACCACTACTTTCTCGCTGGCAACTGCTTCAATGAATTACTGGATGGACCGCCTGAAAAAATTTGGTATCTCTTTCAAAGCGCCACAGGAAAGATTTGGCAACGAACTGGTGATTTATTTTGAAGACCCCGACGGACTGGGGCTGGAACTGATCTTTTCAGATAGTGACCCGCGTACCGGTTATACATCGGGGCATATACCGGGAGAGCATTCCATCAAAGGGCTATACAATGTTGAGATATGGGAGGAAGGGTATGAACGAACAGCGGGTTTACTTACGGGCCAGCTGGATCATGCACTGGTAGGAGAGAAGTCGAACAGGTTTCGCTTTGCAGCATCCGCTGCACCCGGAAATTTTGTAGACATCATTTGTTCGCCCGATAGTCTGAGAGGATTGGCGGGAAGCGGCACTGTGCATCATATAGCCTTCAGTACACCGGATGCGGCTGCGCAACTGGCAGTAAGAAAGCGGATATTGCAGCTGCATCTCAATACTACTCCTGTGCTGGATAGAAATTATTTTACGTCTGTCTATTTCCGTGAGCCCGGCGGTGTCTTATTTGAGGTAGCAACAGCCGGCCCTGGTTTTATGATCGATGAGGAAGAAGATCATTTGGGCGAATCATTAAAACTTCCTGCTCAATTTGAAGTCAGCCGTTCAGCAATAGAAAAAAGTTTAAAGCCCATTCAAACTGATTTAAAAAAGTATCAATAAAATGCATAAGAAAAAGATAATAAGCGCAGGAAAAAAGATAACTGAAGCAAATAAGGCATTGATTATGGTTCACGGACGTGGAGGAAGTGCAGAAGATATATTATCGCTTGCCGCCCATCTTAATATACCAGGTTTTGCATTGCTGGCGCCGCAGGCTACCAACAGCAGCTGGTATCCGCTGTCTTTTCTTGCCCGGCCTGCAGATAATGAACCCTGGTTGTCGTCGGCTATAAATGTATTGCATGAAACGGTGAACGAAATACAAAGCAATGGCATCGCCAAAGAGCATATTTATTTTCTTGGCTTTTCGCAAGGCGCCTGTTTAACGCTGGAATATGTTACCAGAAATGCCTCAGCTTTTGGGGGCGTGGTTGCTTTTACGGGCGGTTTGATAGGGGATAAGATATACCCGGAAAATTACAAGGGCGATTTTAACAATACACCAGTATTTATTGGTACCAGCAACCCCGATCCGCATGTACCCGTTGAAAGGGTGTATGCAACTACCAATATTCTAAGACAAATGAATGCTGCTGTTACCGAAAAAATTTACAACAATATGGGGCACACCATCAACCAGGATGAAATCGAAAACGCCAACAGGCTTATATTTTCTGATAAACTTGTTCACTGATAAGGCGGGTGGTTTGCTGAAAAACGGTAGTTTTTTTGCCGCTTTAACTTTTGGAGCAACACAACCTGTACTTAATGTCCAATAAACTGCTTTTCGATTTCCTCCAGTGACTGTCCCTTTGTTTCGAACAAATATTTTTTTGCAAACAAGAAAGAGCCGATACAGAACAACGCGAAAATAAAAAATGTGGTGCCCATGCCCAATGCACCTCTTAAAACAGGAAACAGTAAGCCCACACACCAATCACTTACCCACATCGTCATTATAGAAATACTTAAAGCTGCCCCACGGACATGGGTGGGGAAAATTTCTGTGGCTATAACAAATTTGAGCGGCCCGAGTGAAAAAGCAAAAAACAATAAAAACAAAATAATACAGGTCAGCATGGGCCATCCGCCGATATTCATGTAAAAACACAAGCCTGCCAGGGCAAGTGCAATGGCCGCACAAATGGATCCCGTAAGATAAAGTGGCCTGCGCCCCCAGCTGTCCACCTTCGCAATAGCAATAATTGTAAACAGGGTATTCGCTGCCCCTAAAATAACCTGGTACCAAAGGGCATCTTTGGTAACAATGCCTGCTTCCTTCATGATTGTAGGGCCGTAATAAATTACTCCGTTAATACCACTAAACTGTGATAAGGCGGTTAGACCCACCGCAAGAACAAGTAATTTAAACAAAGGTGGTTTTACCAATTCGGCCAGGCCGCCTTTTAGTTGCATGGCTACCTGCTCGATAGCTTGTAAGGTTAAGATTGCTGATGCTTCGCCTTCAATTTTTTCCAAAATACGAAGGGCTTTATCTTTTTGTCCGTATTGTACCAACCAGCGGGGGCTTTCGGGTACGATAGTGAGCAGCAATAAAAATGCAAGGGCGGGTATTACGCCTACCAGGAACATGCCCCGCCATACATCGGTTACAAACATTTGCTGAAAAAAACTGCCTGTTTCGCCGTTGTGTGCTGCCGCATAACGCTGCAACAAAAAATTACTGATATAGGCAACAAGAATACCAATGCTGATAGCCAGTTGGTAAAATGTTACCAGCATGCCCCTTTTTTTTGCAGGTGCCATTTCGGAAATATACAGAGGCGAAATGTTGGAGGCTACGCCTACACCCATACCTGCCATTATACGAAATACAATAAGTAATCCATAATCCTTTGACAACGCAAAGCCGACCGCGCTCATTAAAAATAATATAGCAGCAAGAAACAATACTTTCTTTCTGCCGGTTTTATCCGAAAGCCTGCCTGAAAAGCCTACTCCCACCATACAGCCCAGCAAGGCACATGATACAAAAAAGCCTTCCTGTGCATCGGAAAGCTGGTAATGAGCTTTAATGGGTGCAATGATGCCGCTTACAACAGCCATATCGAAGCCAAAAAGAAAGCCGCCCAATGCGGCAATAGCGGTAATTGCAACAATAAAATTGCTTGATTTGTTTACAGGCATAGAATCGTTCTTATTTAGTATATGAGTAAGCGGTTATCAGCAACATTCATCTTTCACCTGCGCTACCACTACAAATGCCTTTCCAGCACCCTTGTTTACTATTTCATAGTTTCCTGTGGCGGCGGGTACTACAAATGTTTCCGCATAGTGAAATGCAGCAGCGTTGCTGCCGGCATTTACGTATATACTTTCCCCTTCTACCAGCATGCATACATGGCATTGATGGTTGGTATTGATGCGAACGCTGCCCGTAAATTCATAACGGTGCACACTGTAAAAATGCTCCTCATGTGTGGGGAGTTTTATTTTCTTACCACCCTGCCATTCTTCTTCAATTGCAGGATGCGATACCAATTTCTCTGCTACATAATCACCCTTCCTGTCGAAGTAAAGGTTATTCATGGCGTGTTCAATATTGATAGGGCGGGGCTGGCCGTTGAGACCGGGGCGAAGCCAGTCGTACTTCTTGAATGTGAAAATATAGGGGGTGCTGCTGATTTCAAGCACCAGGTTATTTTTCCCGGAAGCATGTATCGTTCCGTTGGGGATTAAAAATAAATCATGCTTATGTGCCGGCAGCTTTTGTACATACTTTTCCACTTCCATCTCAATGCCATTTTCCTGCGCATCAATCAAAGCCGTTCTGAATTCTTCCTGGTTAATGGAGTCCTGGAAACCCAGGTATACGGAAGCGTCCGGTTTGCAGTCGAGAATATAATAGGTTTCGTCCTGCGTGAAATTTTCTCCAAAATGTTCTTTGGCATAGGCAGGCCTGGGATGGCACTGAACGGAAAGGTTGCCGCCGTTAAACGTATCCAGAAAATCAAAACGGATAGGAAATTCCGTTCCAAATCTTTTGGCAGCTTTTCCCAGCAGTTTTTTATTGTCTGTGTAAAGCAGGAAATCAAAGGAGACTTCAAGCAGGTTGCCGGCGCCTTCAATTACGACACCGTTTTCGGGAGTAATCAGTTCAAACGACCATGCATAGTTGATTTCATCCTGGTTCAGTTGCGGGATGTGCTTTTTCAGCCAGTCGCCGCCCCACACGCCGGCTTCAAACCAGGGTCTTGCGCGAAAAGGTTGCTGAATGATCTGATTCAGTGTACGCCTGAATGCATCACCGGTCATCCAGGTAATTTCATCAATACGCTGCTCATCAATAATGCAATCTATACGGGAAAGCAACTGCTCTTTGTGTTTATTCAATACCGGCCAGTCAACAAAATAGAAGCGTTTATACATGTGCGTGGCATCCGCTGATTCATGGGCGCCCAGGTTGGTAATGCTGCCGGCCCTCATCCGGAATTGAATTTCATTTTTGGGGATATCTGCATACAGCAATTTCCCCCCGATGCCGGTTAATGCAGCGCCAGTTCCGTATATAATACAAATATCCACGGCGGGATCGGGCGCGATTAGCTGCAGTTTTTTTTCGTCAAAAAAATCTGCCAGGCTCCCGGTGTATCTTTTCCCGAAAACCGGGTCATCGCCATTCAGGCTGGCGGCTATCATGGAATGTATTTCATTGGCCGGTTTCAAACAGGCATTTATATTATACCAGAATATTTTTTTGTTTGCAGGGCTGAGCGCTGCGTGCAATTTTTCCCTGAAATTTTCCCATAGTATCCCGCCATAGCCGTCGAGAATAATGAGTTTTTCATTGACTATTTCTTCTGCAAGGGTATCAAAGCCTTTGAAAACCGTTTCCCCGGATGCAAAGGAGGGGTAAATATCATAAACTCCTGTATCGTTGCGTGATGCAGTTAATGGCAATAGCTCCTGTGAAGTTTTTCGCATTGTCTGATCACTTTTTGAAGGGGTTTCATTACCTGCAATAAGGGCGGCGCCTGTAATAATGCAATCTTCGGTATTCTCACATGTCATAATGCTCATTTTATTTAATAATGTTCCCAATTCTTTGTTTAACGATGGCCCGAATAAATGGAATGCCTTGGCGATATTCCCTCCAATAACCAGTTCATCGCATTGAAATTTTATCAGCCGGGGCAAAAGGAACCGTCCAAGGTTTTCACCCAATTGGTGCATAACGGAATGCGCTTCAGCCCTGCCGCTCTCCACTAATTCCTTTACTGAGCAAATAGCAGCTCCGGCTATTTGCGCATATGTATTCAGTATCCAGCGGGTAGAAAAAATATCATCTCCTTTGGCGCCATTAAAAACCTGGTCGTAGAATGCGCCGGAAGAAGGTATTTCAGGATGTGCATATAACAATTCGCCATCCAGCATGAAAGCGGAACCTAATCCAGTGCCCAATGTTATAAAAACCGCGCGTTTACTGGTAAGCTGGTGCAGGTGGTAAGCGCCGGCGGCAAAACAATGCGCATCGTTGGAAAATTTAAAGTGTGCATTATCAAGACGGGTAAAATCCTGCAACGCCTGCCTGACATGCAAACTAAAAGTATTTTCAAATTTTCCTCCCACACCGGCAACGGCGCTTACACCATTTTCATAATCGAAAGGGCCAGGGAAAGCAATGCCCACCGCTTCAACTTCCTGTGCAGCGGCAGGGAGTTCCTTAATACAATTTTGCAGCGCTGTAATAATATTATAGGCACTGTCGTGCGAATTAAGCGCTACGCGGGTTGTAAAAAAACTATCCCAGCCGCCATCGGTTTTGCGCATAACAGCGGCGGAGATATGACTACCACCTACATCTATTCCTATTCTCTTACTATTGGTTGCCATTTATTGCTGAGCTCTTTTTATCTCATTTACAAAATTAGCGCTTCGCCCGTGTTGAATTACCGGCAGTTCATAACGGGTTATTTTGGCATTGGCCGGCTGCCGTTGAAGCGATACTTTGCCATCGTGATCCGAAAAAAAGTATGTTCATATGTTCAAACATATAATTTAATTCAGTTTTCACCAAAAATATGTTCTTCCCTGCTGTTAAACGCATCCATAAATGGGAGGTATAACATGCAAGATGATGACATATTATTAAACATTATTATCCGGCAAATATGTTTATACGCGGGTATCAAATCTGGCACCTCCTCTAAAGAAAAGCGGCTGGAACCTTTAAGGATAATGAAAACCGAAGGGGCGGGAAAAGTTAGCCGGGCAGATGATTACCAGTAAAAATGCGTACGTTTCCTGGAAGGCTATGGTGGAAGAGCAGTATCCCAAAGGCTGCCATGAACCAGGTTTCAGGTTAAAGAAAATAGCTGATCGTTGTAGCCGTTAAAAACAGAAGACGGGTTTAAATAATTGTTACAAAAATGTTGAGCAGCCGGCTAAAGACGGCCGCTATTGCTGAATGGAATTGTTTTATGGTTCTCTTTTGCTTTCTATTGTGTAGATAAAACTATCGGCCCTGTAGAACCCTAAATTATATTCTATCGGGCGGTCTGCCTTGTCAAAAACAAACCTTTTTCTGAATAAGACCGGGCTTCCCAGGTCGAGTTGTAATTTGGTTGCTAAAAATTTGTCGGCAGCCCTTGCACTGATTTCTTCTTTGGAAAGATCTGCAACCACCTGGTAATCCTTTTCAAGAATTTCATACAATGGTCTTTTGAAATCTTCTTCCCCTGTAAGTCCAATCCGCGGATGAAAAAAAGACACAAAGTAAACAAATGGCCCTTCCGGCCTGCCCCTTAGCCTTTCTAACTTTAATACCTTTTTGTTTCCCCGGATTTCAAAAAAATTAGCCACGCTTTCTTCTGGTTTGACCCAGCTCAGGGTAAGTTCAAAATTTTTTATTGGTATGCCCCGTACAGTCATTTCCTGCGAAAAGCTCAGCCAGCTCAGGGCTTTTGAGCTTACTATGTTGTTGACTTTGGTACCAAACCCTTTTTTTCTTACCAGCAAACCTTCAAATACCAGTTTATTAATCGCCTGTCTTAAAGTTCCCCTGGAAATATTCAGATTTTTGGCAAGTTCGATTTCATTGGGCAGGTGTTTCCCTTTCTGGTATTGGGGCGTCCTGATGATCTTTCTAAGCAGTTCCTCTGTCTGAATGTGCAATGGGATAGGACTCTTATGGTCAATGGTAAAGGTCATATGTATTTATAAAGACACAATATTACTCTTTTTGAGGCAGTTGGATGAAGGTAAATCGCGGGGGTAAAAAAAACAAAAAAATTTTGTAGATTATATGTACATATGTATATACATTTGGTGAATTGATTTTTATTGAACGCTGCGGCGGGAGTTTTGGCCGGAATCAATAGAAACGGGAACTGCAAAAGTGGAGGATTAAATCGCTGAAATTATATCTGATATATTATGGCAAAATGCAGACTTACATTATTTCTTCTTGTGTGGTGCACCATGCATGCAAGTGCGCAGCAACCGGGGCAAAATGCAGGTGGCCAATCAAAAGTCACAGATGTTTGGGTTGTATTTAAAACCCATTTCGATTTGGGCTTTACCGATTTGCCCGAAAATGTATTTAAACGATACCGGGAAGAAATGATGGATAATGCCTTAAACATAATTGAAAAAAGTGAAAACGCCCCCAAAGAAAAACGTTTTGCCTGGACAGTTTCGGGCTGGCCATTGCAGGCGCAGATACTGGGACCTTTACAGACCCCGGAAAGAAAGGCAAGAATTGAAAAAGCGATAAAAGCAGGAAGACTGGCAGTGCATGGGCTTGCGTTTACTACCCATACCGAATCATTGGATTATGAGGACCTGGTGCGCGATTTGAATTATTCATCTTCCATCGCAAGAAAATACGGACGGCCGCTGCCCATTAGTGCAAAGATGACGGATGTACCATGCCACTCCTGGATATTGCCCAGTTTGTTGAAACATGCAGGTATACAATTTTTACAATTGGGTTGTAACCCCGCCAGCCAGTACCCGCGTTTTCCCGAACTATTTTGGTGGGAAGCCGCCGATGGATCGAAGGTGTTATGTAATTACACCGCTTTGTATGGCTCTGGTATCAAGCCCACACCAAACTGGCCTTGTAAAAATTACTTGGCTATGCAAATGACGGGCGATAATCATGGACCGCCTGCTGCACAGGAAATCGATAAATTGCTGGCTTATGCAGAAAAAGAAATGCCCGGTGTAAAAATACATTTCGGAACACTGGATGATTTTGCAAATGCTGTTTTAGCAGAGAAGCCTGATTTACCAACTGTAAAAGGTGATTGTCCCGATACATGGATTCATGGTTTGCAATCCAATCCGCAGGAAACAAAACTGGCAAGAAATATCCGCCCGCTTGAATCAGCACTGGATGGATTGTCTACTGAAATGAAAAGCTGGGGAATTGCTGTTGCGCCTGTCTCAACCAAATTGGCAAAAGCCTACGAACAAAGTTTGTTATATGCCGAACATACCTGGGGCATGAATGCGGAATTTGGCCCCCGCTATAGTTATGGCGATGCCTGGAAAAAATGGATGGCCGAAGCAGCAGCCGAGCCGCTTCCCGAAAACGGCAACTATGCGGTATTGAAAAACAGTGATGCCCATAATACCGCCACCGGAAGCAAACGGAAATGGCTGCGTTCTTACGATGATAAACGCCAATACATTCGTAACACCCATGATATTGTAAGCAATGCATTAGATGCCGATCTTAACCTGCTGGCGGCTTCTGTAAATAAAAAAGGGAAGCGGGTGGTGGTATATAATCCATTGCCATGGAAACGATCGGGCATGATTGAAAACCCCTGGCAGAAAGGGGAATACTTTTATGTGAAGGAAGTGGCTCCATCGGGCTATAGCACCTATACTTTCGATGAATTAAAGCAGGGGGCTATCAGCAGTGATGAACAGTCGGTTTTCAGTACACCTTATTTCGACGTAAGATTTGATCTAACCAAAGGAGGGATCGCATCATTAATTGAAAAATCAACCGGTCGTGAACTCGTCGATCAAACATCAGCGTATGCGATGGGGCAGTTTTTACACGAGCGATTCAGCGCCAATGAAGTTGACAAATGGTTTAATGCGTACAGCCGCATCAAAGATGGCTGGGGCTTAAATGATTTGGGAAAACCCGGTATGCCCAATGCAGAAAAACTGCCTTATACAGCTTTTACACCCGGTGCCTGGAAAATCAGTGTAGCTCATTCCGCTGTTGCAGATATTGCCACATTAACTGCTATAACAACTGGTGACTTTGCAAAAGGGTATACGTTAACATTTACCTTTCCACGGGATGCGGAGTATGCAGATGTTGAATGGAAGGTAGATACAAAAACACCCGATAAACAACCGGAAGGCGGATGGCTTTGTTTTCCGTTTAAAGTAGAACGGCCTGTATTTACCGTTGGCCGTTTGGGTGGCCCGGTCAATCCTGCCAAAGACATCATCAATGGTACCAACAGGTATTTGATGGCCGTAAACACCGGGGTATCGGTTACACAGGCCGATCAATCGGGTATGGCATTGTGTTCTGTTGACGCACCATTGGTAAGTTTGGGAGTACCCGGGTTATGGAAGTATGATACGGTTTATGTACCTGCCACACCATCGGTATTTGTGAATTTGTACAACAATATGTGGAATACCAATTTTGCTTTGTGGCAGGATGGTTCATGGAGTGAGAAAGTGCGCATCTGGGCGGTTGATAAAGGATCGCCAACCGTGGCCAACCTGGTTAAAAACGGATGGGAAACACGTTTGCCTTTACTTACAGGAATAGCAGATGCCCCAGCCGCAAAATTGCCGGCAAATAAAAGTGGAATCGCTGTTTCAGGAACAGGGGTTTTAATAACCGCCTATGGCCAAAATCCCGATGGTGATGGGACAATCCTTCGTTTGTGGGAACAAGCGGGCGTTTCCGGCAACTGTACCGTGAGCTTAGGTGGCGACAGTAAAGTAAAAGCAGTGCAGCCAATTGACCTGCGGGGCAATAAAACGGGCAATAAAATAGCAGTAAAGAACGGCGCATTTGTATGTAAGCTGGACAAATATGCGCCGTCATCATTCCTGTTGGTGTATTGAGCTATATGAGCTAATGGAAAACCTGTTTTTTGAAATGTTTTGTTACCAGGAAATTTTTTTATAAAGATGGATATGCAAAGAATGCCATTGCTAAAAACAACGATTGTTTTGCTGTTGCTTTGTTTCAGCTGCTTTGTTTATGCA